>JACXTT010014977.1_pt1 | contig 10092 bp, 8 predicted proteins | sample 9270951 | NCBI WGS metagenome assembly JACXTT01 (sample SAMN15532306, study PRJNA645909) | rock metagenome | isolation source: weathered quartz diorite | place: Puerto Rico | collected 2017-06-21
TTCACCGACAAAGACGGCAAGAAGCAGACCCTGCAAGCGGAAAAACTGCTGCTGGCGGTCGGGCGCATGCCGCTTACGGAAAACTGCGGCCTGGAAAAATCCAAGGCTAAGCTCGAGCGCGGCTTTGTCCTCGTCGGCGAAAATATGGAGACTGCGGAAAAGGGTTTGTACGCGATCGGCGATATCGTTGCCGGCTTGCCGCAGCTCGCGCACGCTGCCATGATGGAAGGGATCATCGCGGTGACCCATATCGCGGGCAAACCGGCCCAGCAAATCCGCAAGGACCGCATCCCCAACGCCACCTATTGTGAGCCGCAGATCGGCTCCATTGGATTGACGGAAAAGCAGGCCCGCGATGCAGGCTACGCGGTGAAGATCGGCAAATTCCCGTTCGTGGGCAACAGCAAGGCCACCATCCTTGGCAATCACGCCGGATTCATCAAAGTCGTCAGCGAGGAGAAGTACGGCGAAGTTCTGGGCATTCACATCATCGGGCCGCTGGCCACGGAAATCCTGGCCGAAGCGGCCGCGGTGCTGAATTTGGAAGGCACTATCGACGATCTGATGAATATGGTGCACGCCCATCCGACGGTGTGGGAAGCCATGGGCGACGCTTTTGCTTCGGTTCGTGGTTTGCAGATCAACGTCTAGTGTGGGACGAGCATTGCGAGGGCCTGGATTAGCCGTGCCGAGGAACGGACGAAATATTCCGGGCTTAGGCTGTGAAGGTTCAAACAAACGTTTCCACGCAGTTGTGAGAATACTAAGAACGAATGAAAATCTGCCGCATCATTGACCTTGGCCTCCTCGGATACTCCGAAGCGTGGGAGTTGCAGAAGCGCGTCGTCGCGGCCCGCAAATCCGGCGCGCTCGAAGATGTCCTGCTCTTTTGCGAGCACCCGCAGGTCATCACACTGGGCCGCAGCGGAAATCGCGCGAACTTGCTGGCCACCGAAAGCGTCCTGCGCCAGAAAGGCGTTGAATTTTTCGAAACCTCGCGCGGCGGCGACATCACCTATCATGGCCCGGGCCAGATCGTCGGCTATCCGATCCTGAATCTGGCCGCCATCAAGCGCGACGTGGTCTGGTACGTCCGCATGCTGGAAGAAGCAATGATTCGCGGCAGCGCCGAATTTGGGATTACCGCACAGCGCGAAGCCGGGAAGACCGGAATCTGGGTCGATCCGCACCTGGCCACTCCGAGCGCCAGTGAAGAGTCTCGTTTTTTGCCGCCTGGGTGCAGTGCTTCAGTGTCCCCGGAAAAACTGGCCGCCATTGGCGTGCACATCAGCCGTTGGGTGACGTCGCACGGTTTTGCGTACAACGTCGCCACGGACCTGCGCTACTTTGATCTGATCGTTCCCTGCGGCATTGCCGAGCGCAAAGCCACTTCGCTCGAAAAACTGCTCGCCCGCAGGGTTGAGCTTCGTGAAGTCCGGCCGCTGCTGGCGAAGCACCTTGGCGAAGTTTTGGGTCTGCAAATGGAAACCACGAGCCAAGCGGAGTTGCTCGAGCAGTTGGCCCACGCGGAGCAATCGGTCGCAGTTCCGGCCTAGAAAGGCGTTGCGGGCCGGCGGGAGGGCACGGCTTCAGCCCGGCCCCGCAGAGGCCAGGAATTCTGTCGGCGAGAGATTCGGAGAACGGCATGGCGAAAGCAGCGAACGGCGCGAACGGCCAAATGAAATTGACCACAGAGCAGTACCTCGATCTCTACTACTACATGCGCTTGAACCGCGCGGTCGAAGACACCATGGTCAAGCTCTTCCGCCAGAACAAGATTGTCGGCGGACTCTATTCCAGCTTAGGCCAGGAAGCGGTTTCCGTCGGTACCGCCTACGCGCTCGAGAAAAAAGACTGGCTGGCACCGATGATCCGCAACATCGGAGCGCTGCTCGTCAAGGGCGTTCCGCCACGCGACATCTTCATGCAGCACATGGCGAAGTACGATTCGCCGACCAAAGGCAAGGACGGCACCAGCCACTTCGGCGACCTGGATAACCTGCACATCGTTTCGCCCATCTCCATGCTGGGCGACCTCATCCCAGTGATGACCGGCGTGGCCATCGCCGGGCGCTACCTCGCCCATAAAACTGTCGCCATGACCTGGATCGGCGACGGCGGCAGCTCTACCGGCGTCTTCCACGAAGGTTTGAACTTCGCTGCCGTGCAGAAAGCCCCTTTCGTTCTGGTGCTCGAAAACAACCAGTGGGCCTACTCGACTCCCGTCCGGCGCCAGGTTCCCCTCGACAATCTCGCCGACCGCGCCAAAGCCTACGGTATTGCGAGCTATACCGTGGATGGCAATGACGTCGTGGCTGTATACAGGACGGCCAAAGAAGCCGTCGAACGCGCCCGCCGTGGTGAGGGCCCGATCCTCCTCGAAGTCAAGACTTTCCGGCGCATGGGTCACGCTCAGCACGACCCTGCTGAATATGTTCCCAAAGAGATGCGCGCCTACTGGGAAGCTCGCGATCCCATTGCGCTCTATGAAAAATTCCTGAACCGCGAAAAACTGCTGGACCAAGAAACCAAGAAAGAGATCGAGCAAAAGATCGAAGCGCTGCTCGCTAAAGACCGCGACTTCGCCGAAAATTCACCCATGCCTCCGGCCGAACTTGCCTCGGAGGGCGTCTATTGTACCGGCGACGACTGCCACAAGATTCGTCCCAGGTGGGAGCGCCCGATCAGCGAAGTTACGCCGCCGAAATCCAGCGTCGCTCCCGTCTGGACCGTCGCCGGATTCGGCCGCGGCAAAGCCTCCGACGGCGGCAGCGCGCCGATCCATTTCGGCGACACCGCAAAACACGCCAAGGACGCCGCGTCAGCGGAAGAAGCCTCTAAGGCTAAGGCCGACAGCAAATCGCGCGTGGCAACGGCCGCGCCGAAAAAATCGGCCAAGGCAGCTGTCGCTTCCGGTGCGGCCAGAAAGGTCCGGAGATAGTTATGGCCACGGCAGCCAAAGAGACCAACGTAAAACCCGCCGCGGCGGTGCAGGTCACCTTTCTTGAAGCCATCAAACAGGCCATGTACGAAGAGATGGAGCGCGACCCGGCCGTCGTGCTCATAGGCGAAGACATCGGCGTTTACGGCGGCGCGTTCAAGACCAGCGAAGGCCTGCTGGAGCGCTTCGGCTGGGAGCGGGTCATTGACACTCCCATCAGCGAATCGGCCATCGTCGGCGCGGCCTGCGGCATGAGCTATCTCGGCCTGCGTCCCATCGCCGAAATGCAGTTCATTGACTTCATCGTCTGCGCGTTCAATCAAATTACCAATTTCGTCGCCAAAGGCCACTACCTTTGGAACGCGCCCGCGCCCATGGTCATTCGCGGACCTGCCGGCGGCGGTGTGCACGGTGGACCGTTCCACTCCGCCAATCCCGAGATGTATTTCGTCCACACGCCAGGCCTGAAAGTCATCTATCCCTCGACGCCCTACGATGCCAAGGGCCTCCTGAAGGCCGCGGTGCGCGATAACAATCCGGTGCTCTTCTTCGAACACAAGTTTCTTTACCGCCGCATCAAAGAAGAGATTCCAACCGAGGATTACACTGTACCGATCGGCAAAGCCGCGGTTCGCCGGGAAGGCCAGCATCTCACGATTATTTCCTACGCCGCCATGATGCACACTTCGCTCGAAGCTGCCGCCGATCTTGCGAAAGAAGGCATCGAAGCCGAAGTCATCGACTTGCGCACGTTGCTGCCCCTCGACGAAGAAACGATTCTGGCCTCGCTCAGGAAGACCAGTAAATGCCTGGTCGTGCACGAAGACACCAAGACCGGCGGCATCGCCGGCGAAATTGCCGCGATATTGTGCGAACGCGCCTTCGGCGATCTCGACGGACCGCTGATGCGCGTGACCGCGCTCGATACGCCGGTTCCCTATGCGCCAACGCTCGAAGAGTACTTTCTCCCGAACAAGGAAAAAGTCCTGCACGCTGCGCGCAAGCTGGCGAAGTATTAGCCGGATATGGCGCCGTACAAGGAAAGTTTTCCCGTTGGTACCAGAGTCTTGATTAAGGACCGGCAGCCAGGCACATGGCATGAGGCATGCCTGCAAGCTGACGGAAATACGAAGCAAAGTTTTTGGGAGTCAATAAGGAGAAGGTTATGGCATCCGACGTCGTAATGCCCCAGATGGGGGAAAGCATTGTCGAAGGTACCATCACCAAGTGGCTGAAAAAGCCGGGTGACAAGGTCGAACGCGACGAGCCGCTCTTTGAAATTTCCACAGACAAGGTGGACGCGGAAATTCCGTCGCCTTCCGCCGGCGTGCTGAAAGAAATCAAGGTCAAGGAAGGCCAGACCGTGCCCATAAACACGGTCGTCGCCACGATCGACGCTGCTGGTTCCGCCGCCGCCGCACCCGCACCGGCTCCGGCCAAAGCGGAAGCGCCCAAGCCCGCCGCTGTTCCAGCACCCGCTGCAGCTGCGTCCAAGCCCGGCCCCGTTCCCGTTCCGTCGGCTCCGGCGCAAACCGCTGCCGCCGCTGCTCTTCCCGCCCACGAAGGCGCACGCATTCACTCTTCGCCACTTGTCCGCCGCATGGCCAAAGAACACGGCATTGATCTGGCTACCGTTCCCGGCACGGGCGCCGGCGGCCGCATCAGCAAGCAGGACATCGAAGCGGTCATCGCCGGCGGCGGTGCCCCTGCTGCTCCCGCTCCATCGATTGAGGCGCCGGCCGCACCGTCTCCAGCGCGTCCCGGTGCGGTTCCGCCTCCGCCGGTCGCTCCCGCTCCAGTCGCTGGTCCAGGCGGGCCCGCCGCGCACGGCACGCAGTACGTTCCCGCCCTGCAGCTCGGCGTACCGCGCGAGCGCATCTACTTCGGAGATTACGAAGTCGAGCCGCTTTCCACCATGCGCATGAAGATCGCCGAGCACATGGTCGCTTCCAAGCACGTGTCACCTCACGTGTACTCGGTGGATGAAATCGACATGAGCAAGATCGCCGCACTGCGCGCGAAATCGAAAGAGCAGTTCGAAAAGAACTACGGCACCAAGCTGACCTTCATGCCCTTCTTTGTAAAGGCGGCGGTCGCCGGCTTGCGCGCGTTTCCGGCGCTCAACTCTTCGCTCGACGGCACTAACGTCATCCGCCACAAGGAGATCAACATAGGCATCGCCGTGGCTCTCGACTGGGGTTTGATCGTTCCGGTCATCAAAAACGCCGACGAGAAGAACATTCTCGGCATCCAGCGCACCATGAACGATCTCGCCGAGCGCGCCCGCACCAAGAAGCTTCGCCCCGATGAGGTTCAGGAAGGCACTTTCTCCATCACCAATCCCGGCGTCTTCGGCGGACTATTCGGCATGCCGGTCATCAGCCAGCCCAACGTTGGAATCCTGGGTTTGGGTGCAATCGAAAAGCGCCCGGTCGTCATCAACGACTCTATCGCCATCCGCTCCATGTGTTACGTCACGCTGAGCTACGACCACCGCGTAGTGGACGGCGCCATCGCCCACCAGTTCCTGCACAAAGTGAAGGAAACCCTGGAAAGCTGGTCCGAACCGCTGGTTTAGGCCTCTCGAGCCAACCCAATCATGCGGCCGACCTCATAGACCTCATAGGGGCGTATCATAATGGAACGTGGACGCATAAGGACGGCAGCGAAGTCCGTGCCGAAATGAAAAAACGGACTTCCCACAGGGGAAGTCCGTTTTCCTGCTATAAGGTTGCAGCCTTACCGCCGCTTCTTTTTCTTGGTCGCCTTCTTGGCCTTTCCCTTTTTCGCTGCTTTCTTCGCTGCTTTCTTCGCCGGTTTCTTGGCAGCTTTCTTTTTGGCCGGTTTTTTCTTGGCTGCCGTCTTTGGCGCAGCCTTCTTCGCGGCCTTGGGAGCCGGCTTCTCGGCGGGTGCCGGTGCCGCCTCTTCCGCCTCATTGTCCGCGATGATCAGCTCTTCTTCCTCGGTTTCCACGATCTCATCCGTGTCGCCGCCCAGCTCCTCTTCCTCCAGCGGAGACAATTCCGTTTCGTCATCGAAATGATCTTTCTCGAAATCCATTCCATCCTCCCCTGGGGGAATTTGCCTGACGTATCGGCTCCGGTGCAGAGCGTTCGCTTGCCCGGTAAGTGCCTTCGCGTTTCGTATCGTATTCAGGCGGCAATGTCAAGGATTCTCGGGAAATGGGTGGTGTCTGTAAACGGGGTTAGAAGCAGTAGCAAGGAAATGCGCCTTCAAGGCGTTTTTGGACTCTGGCCGGCCGCTTGGCTGACGCCTTGATTGGCCGAAGACGCCGTGGCCACGCTAGTGCTCTTTTTGCCTGCCGTCGTAGCGCTCGACGCAGTCGTCTTGGCGGAGGTCTTGCTCCCCGGCCTCCCCGTCTTACCCGCGGACTTGGGGGTGGAGCGCTTGCGTCCCGGGGCCGTTTCCGGCGCTCCGCCAATTGTGTAAACGCGCAACACCATTCCCCGGCCCACGCGTCGCGTCTTCAGCGCGTTCCATTTGCGCAACTGCTCCGAAGTCACGCTGAACTGGTCGGCAATCCCGTCCAACGTATCCCCTTTGCGCACGCGGTAGCGCACCAACCGGCTCTTGGTCTCGCTCACCTGCAGCGAAGCCGGAATGATCAGTTTGTCGCCTGGCGAAAGCACGTCGTGTGCGCTCAAGCTGTTCGCCGCCGCAATCGCCGGCGCGGTCACGTGATATTTCTTCGCCAGCGAAGTCAGCGTATCGCCCGCTTCCACCCGGTGCCTCCGCCAACTCACCCACTTCTCCGGCGGAATGTCCGCAATCTCCGCCGAAAACCGCGCCGCCGTGCTCGGCGGCAAATGCAACTCGAACGACGGATCGTCCGGGGTCGCCATCCGCAGCAGCGAAGGGTTCAGCGTCCGCAGCGTTTCCACGTCCACATCAATGGTTTCCGCCACCAGCCGCAGGTCAATCGCCCGTCCCGGTTTCACTACATCGTACGGGACCGGCGTTTCCGGATCGGCCTGAATCCCATAGTGCGCCGCATCTTTGGCGATCAGCGTCAGCGCCACAATGATCGGCACATAGTTTTTGGTCTCGCGCGGCAGGACGTTGCGGCGGTACAACTCCCAAAAATCCGCATAGCCGGTGCGCTCAATGCCTTTCTGTACGTTGCCTGGCCCGCAATTGTATGCGGCCATCGCCAGGTACCAGTCGCCGAACAAGCCATACAAATCACGCAGATGCTGCGCCGCCGCCCGGGTCGCCTTCTGCGGATCCTGACGCTCGTCCACCCACCACGAACGCTTCAGTCCATATTCGTTGCCGCGCCACGGCACAAACTGCCAGATGCCCCGCGCCCCGGCCCGCGAAAGCGCCAGCGGCTGAAACGCGCACTCCGCCTGCGCCAGGTAAATCAAGTCCTGCGGAACGCCCTCTTCATGCAGCACCCGCGCAATCATTTCGCGGTAGCGCCCGCTCCGCCGCAGCCCGGTTTCCACGATTGCCTTGCCCCGGGGCGTCTGGAAAAAGTTCAGGAACGACAGCACCTCGTCGTTCACTGTCAGGGGCAGGTCGTGCGAAATGTTTTTCGCGGCAGCCTCCGCGCGATCCTTCAGCCGCGGATCCACGGGAAAAGTCATCTCCGCCACTTCGTCAATCGCCGCCGGCACCGCCGGAGTTTCCTGAAACGCGTCGCCGGCCCGGAACGCCTGCAGCTCGTAGTCGTAAACCTTGTCCACGATGCGCTTGAACAGCTCGTTCAGTTGCGGATCGCTGTTCAGGTCGTAGCCGCTTTCCAGCAGCAAATCCACCGCCTGATCGAAATCGCGCCGCGCCGCCTCCAGGTGCCCGGCCTTGATGTTCTGCTCGCCGGAGTTGAATTTCTCTTCGGCCGCAGCAATCAGCTTGGCCTTGTCCGGCTGTGCTTTGTCGCCCTGTTTCTGTGAAGTAGTAGCCGTGGCAGCAGCTGGAACTTGCGCGCCACCCTTAGCGGCTACAGCGGCAAATACTGCCGCCGCAAGCGCCAGCACCGGCCAGCGCCTCAAAATTATCGATGTACGGGCCTCTTGCGACATTCCCTGATGGTACGGACCCTATCCGTAAACGGTCAATGGATTCAGCACCCTAGGTATCCGACTGGCTATCCTGGCACTCCGCACAGGCTGCCGATGGCCAGGGATCCGTGGGGGTCGGTTACGCGTGATCCGGAGCGGGCGTCCGCTCCTGCGGGTCGGGGAGCCGGGACTTGACGAGGTCTTCGAGTTCGTGGGCGGAGACGACGTCTTCAGGGTAGTTGTAGACGTTGAGGTCGAAGTTGACGCCGAAGCCGGTGCGGGTGCCGGCCAGCTCTCCTTCGAGGCGGACTGCGACGCGCTTGCCGTTCATGATGTCGGTTTCGGGGAGCATGACGCTGAACACATCAGGCGACAGGCGGAAGATCGAGTCGGTCGGACGCAAGCGGCGCGAAAGCGCTTTAGCGGTGGCGCTGCCGACCGCGGTCATATCCGCCTTCTGGGATCCTTGGTTCACTTTGGGCAGTACAAGCGACAGGGGTTTCTGCATCGTCTTGGCGCGGCGAAACTCCATGGTGAGCCGGTCCCAGAACTGGTTAGCGTCGGGCATGGAGCCGAGCAGGTCCATGTTGGCCTGATGCTTCATGGCGATGTTGCGCTCGAGGTCGGCGACGATGTGCTGCTTGAGCTGGCGCACCGTGCGCTGGCGATCGAGCAGATAGCCGACGAAGAGGATCGTGAGACCGCAGAAGCCGAAGAAGGCCACGCGCATCGTCCACTTGGCGCCTTCGGGGTGGACGAAGACCAGCGGGTACATAAACACGGCCAGGCCGCCTGCAAGCACTAGAACGAAGACCACGGAAAGGATGGTCAACTGGAGCTCCCGCCGCTCCAGCTTTTCCAGCTCTTCGCGGTTGAGTAGGACGTCGGCGTACATGGTCGTGCTCCTTGCGCGTTCGGGCCCGGGACGTTTCGGAATGGACACTGGTCCAAGAGCAAGGCTGAGCGAAAAAGGTGCAGGCAGGCAATAGGCCAAGTGTTTCAGATTGGAATGGGTGTTACGGAAAAGGCAAGAGTCTGGAACGGATAACGAGGGCCGCAAACCCGTGCTTCAGGGCTGATGCCCCCACTCTGCTCCGTTCTAACGTCGGAGCCGAAGCTAGCGAACCCCTCCTGGAAGAGTGCCAGGAAAGGCGGAAGAGCTAAAGCCCGCCGAACTTGCAAAGAACCGGTCTGAAGACCGGCCACTACAGGGAGGGAGCAAAAGAAAAAGCGGGAGAGTCGGTACCAACTCTCCCGCTTGAACAGGCTCTATTTCAGCTCAGGGCTGGCAAAAGCGAGCCCTGCAAGCAGTTTACAGAGGCTGAACGTTCGAGGCCTGCAGGCCCTTGGGGCCGCGGACAACTTCGAACTCGACCGCTTGGCCATCGTTCAGGCTCTTGTAGCCATCCGCGAGGATCGCGGAGAAGTGGACGAAAACGTCCTCTCCGGTCTGCCGCTGGATGAAACCAAAGCCCTTGCTGGCGTTAAACCACTTGACTGTTCCTTGTTCTTTGCTCACTTCGTTTACTCTTTTCGTTAAAAAAGCTATCTGGTGCTTCGTAAACCGTACGGACAAAAAAAAAGGCCGCGAGTTTGACCCGCGACCGCTTCACAACCGTAAAGGCGATACAAGAGCAACAAACGCATACAAACTATAGCAGGTAAGAGCCTGTAAAGCAAGGGCTTTTTCGCTTGGTTAGCCCAAAGGCAAGCTTAGAACCGAGCGTCAAAGGCCGGATTCAAATTCCTGGAAGCGTTGTTCGAGCTGCCACTGTTGCCGGGCTTTTTCGCTGGATTTGAGGAAAGTAGAGCAGCTGGCCGATGGTTTGTCGGAGCCGAGTTGGTCGTGGGCGCAGGCGGCGACGGGCGCGGTGAATTGGTCACGTGACGCCCACAGACTGGGGCCGGACAGGAAAATGTGCTCGATGCCGGTGCGGACCATTTGCTTCAGGTCCCGGTATTTCAGGTCGTAGGTTTCGACGGCGCGGACGTATTCCTCGGTCATGTCGCTGCGCGCGACTCCTTCGTCGTCAGTGGAGAAAGAAACGGGCACACCGAACTGGCGATAGAGCGGAAACGGATGGTTCTTGCCGGTGATGCCGAGAATCACGTCGTTGCTGGTCAGGT
>JACXTT010014978.1_pt1 | contig 10092 bp, 6 predicted proteins | sample 9270951 | NCBI WGS metagenome assembly JACXTT01 (sample SAMN15532306, study PRJNA645909) | rock metagenome | isolation source: weathered quartz diorite | place: Puerto Rico | collected 2017-06-21
ATACCAAGGCGAGCCGATCGCCATCGGATTCAATTCCAGCTACGTTCTTGATTTTTTGGGCGCCGCCGCCGAAGGTCCGATCAGCATCGAACTGAAAGACGAACAGAGCGCCGGCCAGATGCGCCCTCTCGCCGACGAATCTTACCGCTACCGCTACATCATCATGCCCATGCGCATCTGATGGCACCGCGAAACCGCTGAGAATCGGACTGGGGAAAGGCAAAAATAGCTCTGGCCCGCGGGCTTTTTTGAAATCACAAACTTTGATCTCAAGAAGCGTTGAGGACCGCTCACAACTATTGGAAAACAAAGATTTTATCGGCCTTCGAAGAGCCGAATTTCTTTGAGACCATCGCCGTTTTCCGGTATAATTTCTTGGTTGTCGATTCGCAGTAATTTCCTACAAATCGACACGTCCACCACGGTTTCGCGCGCTGCCGCTCGAAACGCGGCGCGCTGAGCCTGGAGAAACGAACCTGCTGCTCGCAAAAAGCCGCAGGGGAAAAGTCTTCGCCGCGTCCCGCTGTGCGGGATGGGATGAAGCAGGAACTCTACGAGTCCCGGTGTTCGCACTGTGGATCAAAGAGTAAGGCGTCGGCCAAAGTTCTTGGCCGTACGGGACGATCACTCAGTCTTCCGCAATCGCCAATCTTGCTTCAAGAGAATCACCGCACGAACGGTGCTTGCTACCGGACCGCGTGGGAGCAACGCAGAAATTCGGGATCGCAATTTTTCGGTCCCATTGGATTCGGGTTTCGAAAGCTGAGGGTGCATGGGCGACAAAGAAAAAGAGCCGGTGATCAGCGGCAAAACCACTCCCGGTCATCAGTACGACGCAAAATCCATCAAAGTTTTGGGCGGACTCGAGGCCGTCCGTCTTCGTCCCGCCATGTACATCGGCTCCACCGGCGAAATGGGCTTGCATCACTTGGTCTGGGAAGTCGTGGACAACTCCGTGGACGAAGCCATGGCTGGCTTCGCCGACGAAGTCGACGTCACCGTCCATGAAGATAATTCCGTCACCGTCCAGGACAACGGCCGCGGCATTCCGGTTGATATGCATGCCACCGAAAAGCGACCCGCCGCGGAAGTCGTGCTCACGGTTCTCCACGCCGGCGGCAAGTTCGACAGCGAAACCTACAAAGTCTCTGGCGGACTGCACGGTGTCGGTGTGTCGGTCGTCAACGCACTCTCCGATTGGCTCGAACTCGAAATCCAGCGCGAAGGCGCCGTGTGGGAACAGACCTACGACCAGCGCAAGCCCACGTCCAAACACAAGCAGACCGGCAAAACACGCAAAACCGGAACCAAAGTCACCTTCCATCCTGACGCCAAAATTTTCGACAAAATCGTTTTCAGCTACGACACGCTGGCCACCCGCCTGCGCGAATACGCCTTCCTCAACAAAGGCCTCAAGATCACGCTCACCGACGAGCGCGCCGAAAAATCCGCCGAGTTCCGCTTCACCGGTGGCATCGCCGAATTTGTCAAACACCTCAACCGCGGCAAAAGCACGCTGCATGATTCGCCTATCTACATGGAAGGCAAAAAGGGCAACGTCGAAATGGAGATCGCTCTCCAATACAACGACTCCTACGGCGAAAATGTCTTTGCCTTTGCCAACACCATCAACACCGTGGACGGCGGCACGCACCTTTCCGGCTTTCGCTCCGCGCTCACCCGGACCATCAACAACTTCGCGTCGTCCGCGGGAATGCTTAAGGAGCAGAAGGACGAAGTCAGCATCACCGGCGACGACGTGCGCGAAGGATTAGTCGCCGTAGTCAGCGTGCGCCTGCCCCAGCCGCAGTTTGAAGGCCAGACCAAAGGCAAGCTGAACAGCGACATCAAGGGCGACGTCGAACAGCTCGTCAACGAAAAGCTCGGCGAATGGTTTGACAAGCACTCGACGGTCGCGCGCCGCATCATCGGCAAGTGCATTGACGCCGCGCGCGCACGCGAAGCCGCTCGCAAGGCTCGCGAACTGACGCGCCGCAAGTCCGCCATGGATTCGAGCGGCCTGCCCGGCAAGCTCGCCGACTGCCAGGAGCGCGATCCCGCGCGCTGCGAACTCTTCGTCGTTGAGGGTGAATCCGCAGGCGGCTCGGCCAAACAGGGCCGCGACCGCAAGTACCAGGCGATTCTTCCGCTCAAAGGCAAAATCCTCAACGTCGAAAAAGCGCGCTATGACAAGATGCTCGGCCACGAAGAAATTCGCGCCATTATCACCGCGCTAGGCACAGGCATCGGCAAGGACGATTTCGACGCTGGCAAGCTCCGCTACCATAAAGTGATTTTGATGACCGATGCGGACGTCGACGGTTCCCACATCCGCACTCTGCTGCTGACTTTTTTCTTCCGGCACATGAAGGAGCTCATCGATCGCGAGCACATCTACATCGCGCAACCGCCCCTCTATCGCGTGAAGCGCGGTAAAAGCGAGCGATACATCCGCGATGAGCGTGAATTTGCTCGGGAGCTGATGAAGCGCGCCACCGAGGACCATGTGGTCAATGCAAAGGAAGGCGTTACGCTGCAAGGCGCCGGCCTCACCTCCTTCTTGCTCAACGTGCAGGAGTTCGAAGCTGTCGCCGCCAAGCTCGGCCGCCGCCTCAAGGAACCGCGCCTGGTGGACGTTCTGGCGGAAAACGGTCTCGACAAGAAATCCGATTTTGAAGACCAGAAGCCCGTCGAAAAACTCTTGAAGGAAATCGAAAGGCTGAAGCTCAAGACCGAAGCCGAAGTCACCTTCGATGAAGAGCACAGCCTCTACCAGATCGAATTCGGCGCGCCCCACAAGCAGAAAATCAATTGGGCCCTCGCCGCATCCGCCGACTACAAGCGCATGCGCACGCTCGCGAAACAGATCGCGGACTACAACAAGCCACCTTTCACCATTACCCGCAACGGCGACAAGGCCACCAAGGAAAAGGCCCAGGACGTTCTGAAATTTGTCATGGAGGACGCCAAGAAAGATTTCACCATCACCCGCTTCAAGGGCCTGGGCGAAATGAATCCCGCGCAGTTGTGGGAAACCACGATGAACGCGGAAACCCGCACGCTCCTGAAAGTGAAACTCGAGGATGTGGTCGAAGCCGAAAAGATCTTCACCACTCTTATGGGCGAAAACGTCGAAGATCGCCGCAAGTTCATCGAGGACAACGCCCTCGACGTCGTCAACCTGGACATCTGATTTTGCAGCGCCGGCTTCCAGCCGGCACATTTTGCTGGAGCCGATGATTTATCAACTTGGTTGGACAACATTACCCGGCTTGCGGGGTTTGGGCGTTAGCGAATTTCGTGCGACGCCGACCGACGCGCCGGACAACGAGCGCGGCGTTGCGGTTCGATTTGCCAGCGATGCGGAGCGCGTCGAGTTCTTGAAAGCAGCCGAAGCGGAATTTGCGGTGAAGCGCTTTACTAACTCCGCTGACGCCTTTGACACCGTGAAGGCGTGGATCGTGGGACACGCGCCGAAATAGGCTTTTCGTAGCGCCGCCCTTTAGGGCGGCATGCCGGGCTCAGGCCCGGCGCTACGTACGAATCTTGAACCGAGGACACATGGCGGACGAACCAACACAATCAATCCTGGTACCGGTGGACATTGAATCCGAAATGCGCAAGTCGTATCTCGACTACGCCATGTCCGTCATCATTGGGCGCGCGTTGCCCGATGTGCGCGACGGCCTCAAGCCTGTCCATCGCCGTATTCTCTTCGGCATGTACGAGCTCGGCCTCACCTCCACGCGCCCTTACCGCAAGTGCGCCAAGATCGTCGGCGAAGTACTCGGCAAATATCACCCGCACGGCGACACGCCCGTGTACGACGCGCTCGTTCGCATGGCCCAAGACTTCAACATGCGCTACCCGCTGGTGGACGGCCAGGGCAACTTCGGCTCCGTGGATGGCGACATGCCCGCGGCCATGCGTTACACCGAAGCTCGCCTTGCCAAAATCTCCGAAGAACTCCTCGCCGACATTGAAAAGGAAACGGTCGACTTCGTCCCCAACTTCGACGAAACCGAACGCGAACCGACCGTTCTGCCCACGCGCGTGCCAAATCTTCTCGTCAACGGCGCCAGCGGTATCGCCGTCGGTATGGCCACGAACATTCCGCCGCACAACCTGCGCGAAGTGATCGACGCCACGATCACCCTGATCGAAAAGCCCGAAACGACGCTCAAGGAAATTCTCAAGATCGTTCCCGGTCCGGATTTTCCGACCGGCGGCTATATCGCGGGACGCGAAGGCATCGAATCCGCCTACAAATCAGGCCGCGGCAGCTTCACCATGCGCGCCAAGGCCGCCATCGAAGAAGCCGGCAAGGAACGCGAAAACATTGTCGTCACGGAAATTCCCTATCAGGTAAACAAGGCCAAGCTGATCGAACGCATCGCCGAACTCGTCCAGAACAAGAAAATCGAAGGCATCAGCGACGTGCGCGATGAAAGCGATCGCGAAGGCATGCGCATCGTCATCGAGCTGAAGCGCGGCGAAGAATCGCAGCTCATTCTCAACAATCTCTACAAACACACCCAAATGCAGGAATCGTTCGGCATGATCCTGCTGGCCATCGTCGGTGGGCAGCCGCGCGAAATGGGCATGGTCGAAATCATCCGCCTGTTCATTGAGCATCGCCGCGACGTCGTCCTGCGCCGCACTCGCTACGAACTGCGCAAGGCCCGCGAACGCGAGCACATTCTCACCGGCTACCAAGTCGCGCTCGACCATCTCGACAACGTCATCCGCATCATCCGCGGATCGGCCAGCCGCGCTGAAGCCAAAGAGAACTTGCTGAAATTCTTCTCCGAGACCGACGTCCCCATTACGGAAAACGGAAAGTCCAAAAAAATCGAAGGCGTCAAACTCGATGGACGCAAATACAAACTGGGCGGCATCGAGGGCGAAACCGCTCGCGCTACAGCTACTGGCGGTCTCACTCCCATTCAGGTGGACGCCATCCTCGAACTGCAGTTGCACCGCCTGACGCAACTTTCCGTTGATGAAATTCTCAAGGAACTGAAAGCGATCCGCGACCGCATCACCGAACTGGAAGAGATTCTCGCCAGCGACAAGAAATTAAAGTCCGTCCTCATCGCGGAATTGAAGGACATCTCCAAGACCTACGGCGACGACCGCCGCACCCAAATCGTGGACAAAGTCGACGAGATCAAGCTGGAAGACCTGATCGCCGACGCCGAAATGCTCATCACCGTGAGCCATGCCGGCTACATCAAGCGCACCAGCACGGACACCTACCGCCACCAATCGCGCGGTGGCAAGGGCCGTATTGGCGCCAAGACGCGTGAAGAGGATTTCGTCGAGCACCTCTTCGTCGCCTCGACGCACAGCTACATTCTCCTCTTTACGTCCAAGGGCCGCGTGTATTGGCTCAAGGTTTACGAAATTCCCGAAGCCGCCGCTGCCACTCGCGGCAAGGCCATCAACAGCCTGGTGAAATTCCAGGAGGACGAAAAACTGACCGCCGTCGTCGCCGCTCGCGATCTCGAAGCCGCCGACAAATTCGTCTTCATGGCCACCAAGAACGGCACCGTGAAAAAATCAGCGCTGGCCGAATTCTCCAATCCGCGCTCTACCGGCATCATCGCCATCAATCTCGAAGCCCAGGACGAGCTCATCGGCGCCAAACTCACCGACGGTAAGCAGATGGTTTTCCTGGCCAGCCACGAAGGCCAGGCCATTCTCTTCCGCGAAACCGAAGTGCGCGCCATGGGTCGCAACGCCGGCGGCGTGAACGGCATGGACCTGGACAAAGAGGATTACGTCGTCTCCATGGACGCGGTGCAGCCCGACTTCGAAGTCATCAAGAACGAGCACCAAAAAGAAACGCAGAATCTCGAAGAGCTTGAAAACGAGGAAATCAGGGATTCATTGAGCACGCTCATGCTTACCGTCGCCGAAAAGGGCTACGGCAAGCGCACGCCGCTCGCCGAGTACCGCATCACCTCGCGCGGCGGCAAGGGTGTGGTCAACATGAAGACCACCGACCGCAACGGCTCGGTCGTCGCCACTCTGCAAGTTACCGAAGATTCGGACGTCATGATCATCACCGAGCACGGCAAAGTCATCCGCGTGCATTCGAGCGAAATCCGCGAAGCCGGCCGCTCCACACAGGGCGTCCGCCTGCTCCGCCTCGAAGAAGACGACTCCATCGCGGCCGCCGCCGTCCTCCACGAAGAGGAAGAAGACCAGAAGAAGTAACAGCACACTTGGTCCGTGCTGCGATTCGGTCTGCAGTGCCGGTTCAGCGGCCGACACCGCCAAGGTTGATGCTAAACTGTGCGGCGTCATGAATAGTCTTCCGCGCATCGCTGCTGTTTTTACTTTGTTGATTGCCCCGCTGGCCCTGCTTGCTGCCGGCCACAACGCCGCCAAACCGGCCGCGAAGACCTACCGTGTCTTCGTCGGCACCTACACCCACGAAACGCAGAGCAAGGGCATCTATCAATTTACGTTCGATTCCGCTACTGGCAAAATGTCCGCGCCGGAACTCGCCGCCGAAGCCAAAGACCCGTCCTGGGTCGTCGTCCATCCCAACGGCAAATACCTCTACGCGGCCAACGAAACCGGAAAAACCAGCGCCATCAGCGCCTACTCCATCGAAGTAAAAACCGGCAAGCTCACGCTGCTCAATCAGCTTCCCGCGCTCGGCGAAGATCCCTGCCATCTCTCCTTCGACCGCACCGGAAAATTTCTGTTCGTCGCCAACTACAGCAGCGGAAACGTCGTCGTCTTTCCCATTCTCGCTGACGGCAGACTCGGTGAAAACACCGCCAACGCCAAAGACCAAGGCACCCTCGGCCCCAACAAAGAACGCCAGGAAGGTCCGCACGCCCACTGGATCGAGGCCTCTCCGGACAACCGCTTTGTCTTTGTTTCCGATCTCGGCCTGGACGCAATCCTGATTCATCGGTTTGATCGAGCGAAGGGAACCCTCACGCCCAACGACCCACCAAGCGCTAAGCTGGCCCCAGGTGCGGGTCCGCGCCACGCCATTTTCTCGCCCGACGGGAAATTTCTGTTCGTCGTGAGCGAGCTGAATTCGACGGTCACCACCTTTTCTTACGACTCAGCCAAAGGGTCTCTTGCAGCGCCGCAGGCCGTTTCGACCCTTCCCGCGGACTTCCACGGCCGCAACGATACTGCCGAGATCGCCGTACATCCTTCCGGTAGAGGGCTCATGGCTTCCAATCGCGGCCATGACTCGATCGCTATGTTTCGCATCGACGAAGGTGGTGCGTTGACCTCGATCGGGATAATTCCCACTGGTGGTAGGGAACCCCGCCACTTCACTTTCGACCCCACAGGTTTCTTTGTCCTCGCCGAGAACCAAAACTCCAATTCCATCGTCACCTTCCGCGTCAATCTTCCGCGTGGTGACCTGACCCAGGTCTCCCAGACCGATGGCATCCCCTCCCCCGTCTGCCTCGCCTTCCTGCGGCTCGATTGATGGGCAGCGGCTTTACGCCGCTCGACGGAGTGCGCTGTCTGCACCCGTAGGGGCAAGCATGCCGCGTCCACTCTTCCCCTCTCGCGATTTCTGGGACTCCGATGCGCTTCGCCCTTGCCATCCGAGCCAACTGGAGTACAATCCCCGCCATCATGGCTAAGAAGAAATCCAGACCGGCCCGCAAAGCGGCCAAATCCAGAGGTGCCAAATCGCGTTTTAACGGCAAGCTTCCCAAAGACGCCGTCACTCTCGCCGTGATTCTCCGCCCGCGCGAAGGCCAGGAATTCCTGCTCGAAGCGGAACTCCGCGCTCTCATCCATCCCACCCGCAAAGAAGAAGGCTGCATCCGCTACGATCTCCACCGCTCGATCGAAGGCCCGCCGGCCTTCCTGCTGCACGAAATCTGGGAAACTCGCGAAGACCACACCGCGCACACCAAGACCGATCACTTCCTCCGCTGGAACGCTAGAAAGGACGCCCTGCTCGCCTCCCGCGAAGTCGGTTTCTGGCGGCAGATTGCCTGATACAATCTTTCCGGACTCACGTAGTGCCCGGCTTCTTCAGGAACAAATCATGAACCGAAAACTTCTTGCCGCTACTCTCTCATTGACGTCATTCCTCGCGCCCGCAATGTTCGCTCAGGAGCCCGAAGACCAGCACCACCATCACGACGAAGGCGAAAGCCTCGGCACGGTGAATTTCCCGGTGTCGTGCGCGCCTAGTGTGCAAGCTGCCTTCACCCGCGGCATGGCGCTGCTCTACTCCTTCGAGTACGAAGAGTCCGAACAGGCCTTCGAAAAAGTCAGCAAGGACGATCCCAAGTGCACGATGGCCAAGTGGGGCCAGGCCATGAGCCTCTACCACCAGCTCTGGGATCCGCCCGACAAACAGACCCTGCAGCGCGGCGCAAAACTGATGGCCGAAGCCGCAAAGCTGAAAGCGCGCACCGCGCGGGAGCGGGAATACATCGGCGCGCTCACCGTTTTCTACACGAACCCTGAAAAGCTCGATCACGACAAGCGCGCCCGCGCCTACTCCGACGCCATGCGCAAAGTCTACGAACACAATCCGCAGGATCACGAAGCCGCCGTGCTATATTCTCTATCACTGCTCGGCTCTTCTTCTCCGGATGACACCGAACAGACCAGCGCCAAGGCTGCCGTCGTAATTCTCAGCAAACTTTTTGAACAGCAGCCCGACCACCCCGGCATCGCCCACTACATCATTCACAGCTGCGACAATCCGGCGATGGCCAGCCTCGGCCTCGCTGCCGCGCGCAAGTACGCCAGCATCGCTCCCGCCTCCGCGCACGCCGTGCACATGCCGTCGCACATCTTCGCCCGCCTCGGCCTCTGGCAGGACGACATTCAGTCCAACGTCAAAGCCATCGAGATCGCTAACCAGATGGCCGGCATGCACTTCCACGTGCTGCACCACAAGATTCACTCGCTCGATTTTCTCGAATCGGCTTATCTGCAGATCGGCGACGACGCCAGCGCCAAGGCCACCCTCGAAAACATCAACTCGGTCCGGCAGGCTGACGTCGATCCGGAGTACGTCGACTACGCCGAGTCCGCGCAAGCCAGATTCGCCGCAACCTACGCCATCGAGCGCCGCCAGTGGAAAGATGCCCTGGCGCTGCAGCCGAGCCCGCACCCCTCAGCCCCCTACACCCAGGCCAGCATCTACTGGGGCCGGGCCATCGCCGCCGGGCATCTGCATGACGCCGCCGCGGGGCAAGCTGCGCTCCAGGCCTACGACGAGCTCATCCGAGCTACCGGCAAAAGTTCCAAGCCGTACTACGGCGACTTCCTGAAGGAGGACCGCAAGGTCATCGAGGCCTGGTCCCTCTACGCCTCAGGCCAAACCGACCAAGCCACGAAGCTTCTCGCCGAACACGCTGACCGCCAGGACAAAGTCGGCAAAGGCGAAACCGCCATTCCCTCCCGCGAACTGCTGGCGGACCTGCTTTTTGAATCCGGCAAACCTCAGGACGCGCTCGTAGAGTACGAGATCGCGCTCAAGACCGATCCCAACCGCTTCAATGGCCTTTACGGCGCCGCCCAAGCCGCCGCCCAGTCCCAGCAAAAGGAAAAGGCCTCGGCCTACATCGCCCAGCTTCTAAAAAACTGCAGCGGCATCCGCTCCGACCGCCCCGAACTAGCCCAAGCCAAAACTCTGCTGGCCTCCAACTAACCGAGCGCGGTCGCGCTGCGGTAGCGACATCTCGCCGGCATCGAGGATCATCGTTGTATTGTTGACTCTCGAGATCAGCGCGACGAGCGCGCGCGTACCCCAGTTCGCAAAAGCCAATCCCAACGCGCCGCCGAGTACAGACAAGAGCACGCTTTCGGTGAGCAATTGGCGAATCAGCCGCGAACGCGAAGCGCCGATGGCCAGGCGCACGCTGATTAGATCAGAGGGCTTGCTCATGTTTATGTCCTCGGTAACCGAGACTAGCACCATCCCCTCGGTAAGCAAGGGGAGACGCTTCCCGGGATGCGTGACCGCTGCGTGCGGACCCATCAAGGCTTGCTCAGGGAGTTGTAGCGGCGAGTCCTCCCTAGTTCTTGCGGTCCACTTCCGGCCCTCCAACCCGTTTCCCCCAAACACCTTCAGGT
>JACXTT010014979.1_pt1 | contig 10091 bp, 9 predicted proteins | sample 9270951 | NCBI WGS metagenome assembly JACXTT01 (sample SAMN15532306, study PRJNA645909) | rock metagenome | isolation source: weathered quartz diorite | place: Puerto Rico | collected 2017-06-21
GAGCGCCGCGCCGCCGAGAAGACCGGCCTTCCTGAAGAATCCACGGCGCGTCAGCCGGCCGCCCACGGGGCTGCCTCAGCTCCCGGCCGCCGCGCTCAGCGCGATCGCGTGATGCTCCCCGGCGGCCGGCACGCTCGGCGGAACTGCCAGGGACGGCGGCGGCTCCCAGGGGTTGTCCTCCTGGAGCCCTTCGAGGGACACGTCGATCCCGTAGGCGGCAAAGGCCTGGCGGTAGGCGTCGAAATGCGCGCGCAGCTGGCGGGCGGTCGAACGGTAGCCGTAGTTCAGCATGGCGACGCGCGAGCCGTAATTGAGGATGTTCTCCATGAACATGAAGGAGTCGGTCGAGGGCGGCTCGATCAGGAAGATGCGCGACTCCGGGTGATGCGATCGGAATCGATCCAGTCCGAGGGCCAGCTTCTCGCGCGCCGAGATCCGTTGCGTCTGATCCACCACGAAGGTGATGCCTTTCTCGCGGATGCGCGCGCAGTGCCCGGAGAAGGTCGGAATGGAGACCGTCGCCGGGTCGTTGCGCAGCGGGATGATCGGGTTGACCAGGACGAGGAAGCGCGAGCCCCTCTCGATCGGCATGTCGACGTGGGCCACGGTCGCCACGCCGCCGTCCACGAAGTCCAGCCCCTTGATGGTGATCGGCTGGAAGTAGAGCGGCAGAGCGGACGAGGCGGCGATCGCGTCCGAGATCAGCACGTCGCGCCACCCCGGCGTCCCGAACAGGACGCGGTCCCCGGTATCGAGATGGATGGCCGGGATGTACAGCTCGCGCCCCAGGTCCTCGAACGAGTTGACGCACCCGGTGCGCGTCAGGAGCCGCTTCAGGTACGCCTGGTACTTTCCCAGGCTGTACAAGCCCGGGGGCATGTTCTCCTCCAGCGCGTACAGCGCGCGCGCGAAGGAGAACAGCCGTGGGTTGCGGCGATAGAAGCGGAACAGCGGCGGGATCATCCTCAGCGCCTTCAGGAACGACCCTTTCATCTCCCGCCAGTCGACCTCCAGGATGTCATCCTGCTTGAAGTTCAGCGGGCTGTCGGTGTTGTGGATGATCGCCCGCCCCACGTCCCCCGGCGGAACCCGGTTCGCCATCAACGCCGCCACCACCGCGCCCCCGCTCGTGCCGACGAAGATATCGAAGTCGTTGACGCGGAACGAGCCGGCGAAGAAATGGTCCAGGGCCTGCAGGGCCCCGAACTCGTACATCGCGCCGGTGATGCCGCCGCCGGCGAGCACCAGGCTCAGCATCGGCGATCGGGTCTCGGCGCTCACGGCGGGGTCTCTCGAGGCGTGCCGGCCGCCGCGGCCGCCGGCGTCGGCGGAGAGCCGTCGCCCAGAACCTCGACCGATGCGACCTTCCAGGCGCTGTCCACCGTGAACCCCGTCATCTGGTTGCCCAGGATGCGGCTGCGCGCCTGCAGGACCAGGCGCGTGGTGCGGCCGGGCAGGATCGTCAGTCGCGCCCCGTCCGACTCCAGAACACGCCAGGCGCTGGATCCGGCCAGCTTGCCGGCCGCGGCGACCACGATGTTGTGCGTGCCCTCCGGAACCTGGATCTCGTACGCCGCCTGGTGATCGAGGTAGAGGATCTCGTGGCCCTTCACCTTGTCGGTTCCGCTTCCCGGACGGAACAGGAGGAGCTCGTGACGCGGGGCTCCCTGGAGGGGCGAGCGCGTATCCCAGTGGTCCGGGACGTGGTCGGCGCTGGTGCAGAGGACCGCGAGCGCCAGGTCGGTCATTTCCCCGACCTCGACGCCGCCGCGCCGGGGCGCCCCTTGGGGGAGGGTCTTGAGGGCGATGGCGGCGCGCTCGGAGGCCGAGCCGCCGTCGCCCGCGCTGTCGAACTCCACCCGCAGCGTTCCGGTCGGGGTCGCGGGCGGGGGCGTGGGCGAGGGCTCGACGCGCGGCATGGCCGCCTGCCGCCGGCGCATCGCCTCGAGGATCCGATCGTTCACGCCCGCCAGCCGCAGCTCCTGCTGCATCTCGGCCGACAGATCGAAGTCGACGGGATGCGTCTCGATCGCGTCGACGATCCGCTTCTCGGGCGTGCCGGTCATCACCATGCGGACGATGTCTTCGTTGGAGAGCGGAGCGGGGCCGGCGGGACGGGGCGCCGCCGCGGCGCACAGACAGGCCGCAAGAGCGAGCCAGAGTCCCGGCGCCGGTCCGCGACGTCGCGGCGCGACCCCTCGCGGAGCCGGGCTCGGAGCGTCCGCCCGAGTCATGCGCCGTCCATCTGGAGCAGGATCGTCTCCGCCGCCTCGAGCGGGTCGGCCGCCTTGACGATCGGACGGCCGACCACGAGATAGTCGGCGCCCGCCTCGAGGGCGACCTTCGGCGTGAGGGTGCGGGACTGGTCGTCCTGGTCGCTGCCCTCGGGGCGGATGCCCGGCGTCACGATCAGCAGATCGCGTCCGCAAGCCTCGCGGATGAGACGGGCCTCGCGGGGCGAGCAGACCACGCCGTCGAGGCCGGCGCTCTTCCCCATCTCCGCCAGGGCGACCACCTGATCCTCGATCGACCGTTCGACGCCGATCTCCTCGAGATCGTCCGCGGACAGGCTGGTGAGGACCGTGACGCCCAGGACCTTCGGCCGCGGCACGCGGTAGACCTGGCAGTGCGCCTCGAGCTCGTCGACCGCGCGCCGCGCCATCATGGAGCCGCCCGACAGGTGCAGCGTGAACATGCCGACGCCGAGCCGCGCGGCCGCGACGGCGGCGCGCGCCACCGTGTTCGGGATGTCGTGAAACTTCAGATCGAGGAAGACCTGGCCGCCTTTCTCGAGAATCTCGCGCACCAGCGGGGGCCCGCAGGTCGTGAACAGTTCCGTGCCGATCTTGAATCGCTGGACCTTGGGTCGGAGCGCCGTCACCAGGGAGAGCGCGTTGTCCCGTGAGCCGACGTCGAGGGCGACGATGAGACGGTCCGATGCCTGCATCGCGGAAATGTTTGCAGAACTCGCCGCCGTTTGCAAGGCGCGCCGCGCTCCCGACCCGGGCGACCGCGGCTTGACCGTCGGCCGGCACGCGCCCATAATCTTCGGCCATGAGTCGAACCGCGCGGAATCTGCTGCTGGCCGCGGGTACGGTCGCGCTCGCCGGCGCGGCGCTCGGGGCGTACGCTCTTAACCGGACGCCGCCCGCCGGTCCGGACGTCGCGATCATCGCCCACGGCGAGAGGACCGATCTGGCGCAGCACGCCGTGCGCGGCAAGTACACCGTGTTCGACTTCTACGCCGTGTGGTGCCCTCCCTGCCGCGCGCTCAGCCCGGCGCTCGAGAAGCTGGCGGCGCAGAACCGGCAGACCCTGGCGATCCGCAAGGTGGACATCGTCGACTGGACGATGCCGGTGGCCGAGCAGCACGACATCAAGGAGCTGCCGTACCTGGTGCTGTTCGACAAGGACGGCCGCCAGCTGGCGGCCGGCGAGAAGGTGTTCGACGAGCTGTCCCGCCTGTTCGGCGACGCAGGTCTCGCGGTCGGCCACGCCACCGAGAAGTCACCCGACGACACGATGTGATCCGCCCCCGCGTGCCGCCCCCGCCCGTCACACGGCGCAGGGTGCCGGCGGAGCGCCGTGGGGGTACTGCAGCGTCCCGGTGAGCGTGCGCACGGCCCGGATCCTCTGCCGCCTGCACCAGGCGTCGATGTCCCGCACCATCCGCACCGACGCCGTCGGATCGAAGAAGTTCGCGGTCCCCACCTGGACGGCCGAGCTTCCGGCCATCAGGAACTCGAGGGCATCCTCCGCCCCGCTGATCCCTCCCATCCCCATGATCGGCAGCCCGACCTCCCGGTACACACGCTGGACCATGTAGAGCGCCAGCGGCTTGATGGCGGGGCCGGACAGCCCGCCGACGACGTTGTCCAGGACCGGCCGGCGGGCCTTGAGGTCGACCGCCATCCCGAGAAACGTATTCACCAGCGACAGGATGTCCGCGCCCCCCTCGCGCGCCGCCCGGCCGGCGACCGCGATGTCGGTGATGTTCGGAGTCAGCTTGACGATGAGCGGCAGACCCGGGGCCGCGCGCCGCACGGCGGCCACGACTTCCCGGATCACCGGCGGCGACACGCCGAACGCGAGGCCGCCTTTCTCCGTGTTCGGGCAGGACAGGTTGAGCTCGATGGCGTGCAGGTCGGGGGCGCCGTTCAGCCGCCGGGCGACGGCGACGTACTCCTCCTGGGTCTCGCCGAACACATTCGCGATGATCGCCGTCCCGCAGCCGCGCAGCGCCGGAAGCTTCTCGTTCAGGAACGCCTCGACCCCGACGTTCGCGAGACCGATGGCGTTCAGCATGCCCGACGGCGTCTCGCAGGTCCGCGGCGGAGCGTTGCCGCGCCGTGGCTTCAGGGAGAGCCCCTTGGTCACGAAACCGCCCAGATCGGCGAGCCGGAGATAGGGGAGGAACTCCAGACCGTAGCCGAACGTGCCGCTGGCGGCGACCACGGGGTTCTTCAGCGTCAGCGGGCCGAGGCGGACCGACAGATCGGTCGCTCCGGTCCGCCTCCGCTTCACAGGCTCACCTCGCTGGCGCGGACGATCGGCCCTTCGGTGCAGATCCGGCGGTACCGGGGGCCCTGGTCGTCGCCGGGGCAGCCGACCACGCAGCCGAGACAGACGCCGATGCCGCAGGGCATCTGGGACTCGAGAGCGAGCTGGCAGGGCACCGCCGCCTCGAGCGCCATCGCGGCCACCGCCTTCAGCATCGGCGTCGGACCGCAGACGAACAGCTCGGGCCTGCGCGAGGGGGCGGGCGCGCTCAGGAGCGGCTCCAGGAGATGCGTGACGAGACCCCGGACGCCGGCGCTGCCGTCCTCCGTCGCCAGCCGCATCGGCACGCGCCGGGAGCGGAAGAAACCGAGCGCCGCCAGGTCCTCCTTCGATCGCGCCCCGTACACGAGAATCGGCGGCCGCCGGCGCTTCCTGGCCAGGGTCTCGACCAGGAACGGGAAGATGGCGATGCCGATGCCGCCGGACACCAGGATCGGCTGGGTCGCGGCCGACGGCAGGACGAAGCCGTTGCCCAGCGGCCCGAGGGTCAGAAGACGCGCGCCGGCCGGCTGCCCCGACAGATAGCGCGTTCCGGTCCCCACGACCTTGTACAGGATCTGGAACCTGCCCCGGTGGTCGGGCAGGATGCGGAAGATGCTCATCGGCCGCCGCAGGAGCGGGTCCGTCCCGGCGCGCGTCTTGAGCATCACGAACTGCCCGGCGGCCGCGGCGCGGGCGATCGGCGGCGATTCAAGGGTCAGGAGGAAATGGTCGCGGCTGAGGGCTTGGTGACGGACCACCGTGGCGGGGGTGTCGAACGGCATGCCGGGGCGAACTCTATCATGGTGATGCGTCCGGGGGCGAGGCCCGGGTCGTCCCTCGGGGCGCCTGGGGAAGGTCTTCGTCCGCGGGTCGTGCGCGCAGCCGGAACGGAACGGCGGCCAGGTCCGGGCCGTCCGCTCCGTCCCCGGAGGCCTGCGCGGCCAGGACGTAATCCCCCGCCGTCAGATCGTCCACCGTGAGCGGCATTCTGATCGATCCGACCGGCGGGCCGGCGCCGGATTCCTCTTCCGTCTTCATCGCCGCGACCGGAAGGGTGCGCACGATCCTCTCGCCGCTCCGGATCACCAGGCGAATGCCGGAGTCCGGCCCCTCGAGGCGGAGTCCGCAGGCCAGCGGCTCGCCGACCGCGAAGGTGCTCTTCAGCGCCGGTCCCACGCTGAATTCCACCGGCTGATCGGCGGCCGGCGTCTGCTCCTGGACGGCCGGGATCTCGACCCATAAGCTCTTTTCGGACAGGGAGTAGATCGACAGTCCGATCACCGGCGAGCCGGCGTCGCCGGGGGGGACCACCAGCCGCGCGGCGCCCAGATCACCGCTGGATCGATCCGAAACCACGGCCGTAATGGTCTGGCCGGCGCGCGGCACATGGATGCGGCTGTAGAAATCGAGGCCGGATGTCCCCGGATCCGACCCTGTCCCGAGCGCGATGTGGGTCTCGCGGGCGGCGCGCAGCGTCTCGTGCTTGGTCGCGTCGATCATCACGAAGCCTGCCTCAATCCAGGCCGTCGGGCCCCCGCTCCGCGGCACGAACAGCGCTCGCCCCGGCGGCACGTGGATGACCAGGTCCGCGGTGCGTGTCGTCCGGTCGGAGGGTCCGAGGACGAGCGACAGCTCGACGCCCATCCTGGTGTAGAGCTCCGGCAGAACGTACGCGGCCTGCACCGCGTGCGCGCGGGCATCGTGCGGCAGGGGTCTCGCAAACCCGCGACGCCAGCGCAGATGTCCTTCGGTCTTCCTGAGGCGCAGCTGGACGGTGTGATATTTCCCGTCGGGGGGGCCCTCGGGAGCGTAGCCCAGAACGTAGTAAGCGCGGCTCGCGACCTCGGCATCGCTCAACGCCTTGAAGAGATCGTTGGTCGTGGCGTAGGTGCCGCCCGTGTTGAGGGCGATCGTCTCCAGGGCGTTCGAGGCCCGCACCGTCCGGCGCAGGTCGGCCGACGTCTCGAGGGCCAGCCCGGCAGTCTGCACGCTGAAGAGCGTGACGCCGGCGGCTGCGGCGGCGTTTCCCACCTGATAAATATCCTGCGACAGATCGAACCTGCGACCCTCCATCCCCAGCGGAAATCTGGACGCATCGCCTCCCGAGCGGATGTAATAATCAAAAGCAGGGTTTTCCGCGACCCCGTCGCCCATGAAGATGATCGCCTTGAATCCAGGATAGGGCGCGAGCGAGTCGATCAGCGTTCCCAGGGCTCCCAGGGCGCCGCGCGCTCGAGGCGTCTGATTGCTTCCGTAACCGAGCGCTTGCTGAACGCTCGCGGCGCGAGGGCGAGCCAGCCCGCCTTCCGCGAGACCATACTGAGCACCGAAGTCGGAGAAGCGTTTCGGGTCGACGAGGCTCGCCTCCACGCTCTCCTTCAGAGCCTGGCGGTCGCTCGTGAAATCGTGCAACAGCCGCAAGCCATTGTCGAAAGCCGCCAGCGCGACCTCGTCGTCGGGCACCAGGCTCTCGGCCAGAAACCGTTTCGTGGCGAGACGTGCGGCGGTGAGTCCGGTGGGATGGGATGTGCGGTCCTCGTAGAACACGATGAACCGCCGCGGATATCGTTTCTCCGCGGGGGCCGCACGGACGCTGCGAAACTCGAGGGAGCTGATCGGCCGGACGTGTCCGTCGACCATGAGGATGAAATCGTTCGGGCCCAGCCCCTCGATCGGCAGGCCACGGACGTCGGTGACGTAGGCTTCGATCAGGACCATCTCGACGGTGGCGCGCTCCACGAGCGTCGAGGTCTCGGGCGAGCCGGGTCCGGGCTTCTTCTCCCGCGACGCCTCGGCCGGCCCGGGAGCCATGACGAGTCCCAGGACGAGCGCCACGCACGGGACGACGGGTCGGCGCATGGAAAGAGTCACTCCGTGCGCGGATTATCCGACGGTTCCTGCCGGCATGACAACCCCGCCCGGACGGCGTGAGCCGCTGTGCTACCATGCGGCGGCGTGACGTTCCTCAAGATGATGGCGCACGCGGCGCTTGCCGGACTCTATGGCGGCGTCGTCGTCGCCGTCTTTCTCCTCCTGGGCAATCCGGCCCTGGGCACGGCGCGCGGCGGGCGGCTCTCGGCCATCCTCGTCCTGGTGATCCTCGAGTATGCCCTGGCGGCGGCGATCGTCTGGCCGCTGCTCTATGCCGGCCTGCGCTTCTTCGCCAGTCATCGGCTGCACCTGCCGTGGATCAGCCTGCGGTATCTCATCGGATTTCACGCGGTCAACACGGGCCTGATCCTCGGGGCCGGCTGGCTCACCGTGTCGGACTATCGCTCGGCGTTCACGACCGGCGAGGCCGGGCGCTTCACGGAGGCCTGCTGGCTCCTGGGTCTGGCGTGGGCCTGCGGGGCCCTGGTGACGATCCTGCCGAAGCTGAGACGCCGGGGTTCGGCGCAGGGATGGGCGGGCGTCCTGGCGCTGGCGGCGCTCGTGGCGTCGCCGGTCCGGCTCGGCGGGCGGTCCGTCGCGGCCGGACCGGCCCCGGCTCCCGGGTCGGCGCAGGACGTGAACGGGGACGGTCGCGCCACGGCGCCGTCGGGCACGCTCCTGGAGGCCACCCGGCGCGTCCTTCTGCTCAATTTCGACGGCGCGGATCTCGACACCGTGCTGACCATGCACGCGCAGGGCAAGCTGCCCGGCTTCGCGCGTCTGATCCAGGAAGGAGCGTACGGTCGGCTCACGTCGGTCCTGCCGTGCGACGCCCCGGTCACGCGCGCCACGCTGGTCACCGGGGCCCTGCCGCACCGTCACGGCGTGCGGAGCTCCGCGGCGCGCCGGGTCCTCGGCGACCGGGCGTCGATCAGCGTGGTCCCGCCCGGCATCGGCTTCGACGTTCTCCTGTCGCCGTTCATGACCCGGCACGCCGCGGAGGTGTCGGATCGGGAGGCGCCGGCGGTGTGGGAGATCGCGGTCCGCAGCGACGCCGACGGACAGGCCGCGGGCTGGGACATCGATCTCGACGCGGCGGGGCCCGCACCTCTCGCGGCGTCCTCCGGGGCTCCCGACTGGCTGGCAGATCTGCTCGACCCGGATGCCCTGCGGCTGAAGGAGGCGTCGGCGCGCGCGCTGGTCGCGGAGGTCGTTCGATCGGGGGCCACGGACGCGGCCGTCCTCGGTTCGCTGCGCGGCGCCGAAGGGGGGGCGGGACGGGGCATCGACGCCTTCTCGTTCCCGGGTCTCGATCGTCTGGCCCACCTCTTCCTGCGTTACGCGCGGCCGGCCGATTTCGGCAATGTCTCCGGGCGCGACATCGACTTGTATGGCCCGGTCCTGGAGCGGTATTACCGCCGGATCGACGGCATCATCGGCCGGGCGCTGCAGGCGGCGGGCGAGAAGGGATACGTGTTCGTCACCGCGACCCACGGCATCGAGGTGGCGTCGATCCCTCGCCGGCTGCGGGCCGAGCTGACCGGGGGCGAGCGTCTGTCCGGGGTGCACGATCGCGCTCCCGAGGGGTTCCTGTTCGTGCATGGACCCGACGTCCTGCGCGGCGTCGTCTTCGGGAAAGGCTCGATCGTGGACGTAGCGCCGACCGCCCTGTACGCCACCGGTCTGCCGGTCGCCCGGGATTCCGACGGCAATATCCTCGCGGGGATCTTCAGCGAGGCGTTCACCTCCAGCCATCCGGTGGCCGTCATCGGCACCTATGGCGCTCGCCCCTGATCGGACGCCCGCCGGTTGACAGACCGCGGCGGCTCGGCTATTCTCGTGGGGCCGAATTCAGGAGCGCGCTTTTAATCCGGTCCTGCGAGGCCGGAAAGGTGGGCAGTGACGGCACGCAAGCCCGGAGACAGCCGACGGACGACCCGCGATCTCGCGGGATTTTTTTTGCCCGGAGTCCGATGAGCGATCCGAAAAGCACCAGCGTCATGGACGCCGACAAGGTCGACCGCTCCCTGACGCGCATCGCGCACGAGATCGTCGAGCGGCACCGGGACGTCGGCCAGGTGGTCCTGGTCGGGGTGCGGACGCGCGGCGTGCCCCTGGCGCAGCGGCTGCAGCGCAAGATCGGGGCGATCGAGGGGAAGGATCTGCCTCTCGGCATTCTCGACATCAACCTGTACCGCGACGACATCACTTCGGTCGGTCCCTCGGCGATCCTCAAGGAGACGATCATCCACTTCCCGATCGACGAGCGTCGGGTGATCCTGGTGGACGACGTGCTGTTCACCGGACGGACCGTGCGGGCGGCGCTGGACGGCCTGATGGATTTCGGGCGGCCCAGGAGCATCGAGCTGGCGGTGCTCATCGACCGCGGCCACCGCGAGCTGCCGATCCGTGCCGACTACGTGGGCAAGAACGTGCCGACCGGTCTCGACGAGATGGTGCAGGTTCTCCTGCAGGAGGAAGATGGCCGCGACGAGGTGCTGATCGTCAAGAAACCCGAGAAGAAGGCGGGCCGCAGGAACTCGAACCGGGAGGCGGCCCGGGTGTCCCGATGACCGACATGCTGGAGCCCGCGAAGATGCGGACGTCCACTCGCAAGATGGCGGCCGCCGGCGCCCGCGCGCCGGCGCGCCGGCCGTCGACGCCCCGGAGGGCGGCGG
>JACXTT010014980.1_pt1 | contig 10091 bp, 10 predicted proteins | sample 9270951 | NCBI WGS metagenome assembly JACXTT01 (sample SAMN15532306, study PRJNA645909) | rock metagenome | isolation source: weathered quartz diorite | place: Puerto Rico | collected 2017-06-21
GCTGCCTTGCCGGCTACCGGTGGGCACGACTTGGTTGTCCTCGCGGATTTTGATGATATTGAAACCGCGTGAACCGGCCTAACCCAGCGTGATCGCAGTGTTGAACGGCAACTGCCTTTCGAGCGTCAGGTTGTATTGGAGGATGTGGGGTTGCTCGAGATGGTAGTCCAGAGCAGTCAGGTCTTTGCCGAGCGCCGATGCCGGGAACGTGAGCGGGAGCACGAGGGGACCGGGATTGTTTACGGTGCTTCGGCTGGAAATGGGGGGACTGACCACGCCACTGGAGGCCAGGCCGTGGCCGAAGCCGCCTACGTCATAGAGCAGCGCGGAGCCCCCTCGCAGAGCCGTCTTGCCGTCGCCTCGGATGTTCCACGCAAAGCCGACGCGCGGGCTGAAATTGCGCAGCGAAGGATTCTGAAACGGTGGCCCCTGCGTGGTGGTCGCATCGTGCACCGGATCCCGCAGGGCATAACTTAAACCGTGCACCTCGTTCACCGTCGTAAGAAATTCATACCGCAAGCCGAGATTCAACGTGAGATTGGATCGCGCTCGCCAGTCGTCCTGAACGTAGAAACCCAAAGTGGTGTAGTGGTACGTGCGGTCCGTGATGGACCCGGGAGTCCGGGCCACAATCACGCTCGGAACACCCTGTAGAAACGTGGTCACGTTGGCGAACGTAATATTTCCACGGAGGGCGCCCGCCGCAGAGACGAACTGCTGAAAGCGATTTAACAGCGTCCCGAATTTCAAGGAGTGCGAGCCCCGCGTGTAAAACAGGTCATCGCTCCAGGAAAAAATATTCTGCTTCTGGAAAGTCGATAGGTTGTTTGTGGGCCCGAAAGTTGTAATGCCTCCGATCTGGATGACTCCTATTGCCTGACCGGGCAAAAAGGAATATTGCGGTCCAGAAAGATCAGAAGGCACATCAACGCCCCTATAAAAACGGCTGTAGGAAAACCGGAACGTGTTTAACGTCGTCGGCGAATAAACATGATTCTCGGCTAAAGTGGCGAACTGCGACCGGATCCGCCCGAAGCTTGGAAATTGCGGATACTCGAGAGGTAACGTTTGTTGGCCGTCGGTGATGGTGTAGCGGCCAAACCAGGAATCCTTCGTGGAAAGAATATGGTCCAGGCGCATTTGGCCGAAGTCATCGCGATCGGGTTGCGGAGGTGAAAAGTTGAATTGGTTCCCAGGGCGGTTTGGCAGAGGATACAACGCCAACAGCGGGGCGATCACTGGTGCAATCGTTACCGACGGTGTGCCGAAGCCGAGTTGTGGACAGGCCGTGTTGGTGATCGTTGCGCCCGCGGGCCCGCGGCACCCGACGCCAAAGGTGTCGACAACCCTGGTTTGACCAAGCCGCTGCCGCAAGCCCTCATAGACGCCGAAGACGAACAGTTTGTCACGTACGATCGGGCCGCCCATCGAACCGCCGAAGTTGTTCCGCTGGAATCCCGGCTTACGGCTGTCAAAGAAGTTGCGCGCGTCCAGAGCGCTGTTCCGGAGAAAATGAAAGACGGATCCATGCAGGGAGTTCGTTCCTCCCTTGCTCACCATCACCATCTGGCTGCCCATCGTCATGCCGTATTCGGCGCTGAAGGAGTTGGTGACGACGCGGTATTCGCGAATCCCTTCCACGCCCAGCGTTGAGCCGTCCATAGCACTGGTACTGGTGGCGCCGAAATTCTGCATAATGGCTCCATCCAGCATGTAATTGTTCGAGCGGACCGGAGCCCCGTTGCTGCTGAAAAACGTGCCTTCGATGCCAGACGCCTTGTAGATTTGCTGCGTCACGCCCGGCTGTAACAGGCTCAGATCGATATAATTCCTCCCGTTCAGAGGCAGATCGGCGATCTTCTGCTCATTCACTAATCCGCCCAGCGAGCCGGAAGTCGTGTTCACCAGAGGAGCTTCCGACGTTACGGTCACCGTCTCCTGGAGGGTGCCGGCCCGTAAGCTAAAATTCACGACCGCTTCGTCGCCCACCGCCAGCGTTAAGCCGCTGTGGACAGAGGTCTGGAAGCCTTGCAGTTCGACGCGCAGCTCGTAGGCTCCGACGGGCAACGCCGCGAACCGAAAACAACCGGTTTCGGCAGAAATCGCTGTCCGAGTCTGCCCGGTCTCCAGATGGCGCGCGGTCAGCGAGGCGCCCGGTATGACCGCGCCGCTGCTGTCTGTTACGGTGCCCAGGATGGTCGCCGTTGGCAGTTGCGCCAAGGCCACCAAATTAACTATGACAAATAGTGATCCCACCAAAACGAGCCGGCTTCTCATGTCGGTCTCCTTAAAAAAGTTAATTCTCGCGAGATACCCCTAGTAACGCCGCTTCTTTCCCTATATGCCGTGAAGTGTTCTGGATTGTGCCGAAGTGAGACGTTTTTTGCGGTCTTTCTGGAAGATGGCGCATAGCACGGTCGGTTTGCAGCCCGCCGCTATGGCCATCTACAATACCTATGCGGCCCGAGTTCCCGTCCTGATAGGTCCGAGCTTACAAGATCGCCTTGACGCCACGAGAGGTCCGGTCGTGCTGGTCGCCGACAGCAATCTCAGGAGAGAAACCGGTCGCCGATGACGCGCTGCTGCGCAAGCGCGGCTGCCGGCAACACCACTATTGCCGGTAGTTGGCAAGAGAGACATGCATGCCAACGAGATACTCGGCCGCCGGCGAATCCGCGACGAGAATCTTCAGGCCTTACCTGCCGCTGCTTCGGCTGCGAGGAATGCGAATGTAGCGCCGCCGGCGAGTCCATGGCCTGCTTGGTAACCAAACCCCCAAAGGTGAGTAACCGCCATCACCGAACCGCTGCAATACAATCCCGGAATCGGTTCGTTGCTCCCGTCGCCCAGGACACGCCCGGGAGGGTCGACAACAATGAGATTCAGCGCGTCAAACGGGTCGAACGTTTGGAGACGGACTCCGTAGAATGGCGGTTTCTCGACAACGCCCAACGTGCCTGGTTCCCGGCGGAAATCGTTATCGACTCCCGCGCGCGCGGACTCATTAAAACGTTTTACGGTCGTGTTCAGTGTCTGGGCGGGGAACTGCATTTTCCGTGCAAGATCCTCGATACTGTGCTCCTGCGACACCCATTCGAGTCCTGCGGTCACACCCGGCGGAAGACCTCCAAATCCGTGCTCTTCGATCAGGCTGTGATCGAACACGAAATATAACGGGAAGTTTCTGAATGTATGGGTTTCCAAGTAGTCGAAGTGATGAATTTGAGGAGCAAGCGCCTGAAAGAACGACTCGTTGCCGACGCGCTCTCCGAATCTGTTCACCACTAAGCCGTGACGCATGCGCAATTCATAGTTCTGACGGCCAGCCTGTACTCCGTCATGATGCAGTTCTCCGGGCACGCCCACAAAAATCTGGCCGAGCACAATGGGCCGGCTTAAGGTCGCGCCCCCTACTGAAACCGCCAGTTTCCAGCCGGTGGGCTTATCTTCTCCGAGAATATCGCCTCCTGTAGCGAGCAGAATGCCTTCGTTCGCTCGAATGTTTTCTGTCTTGCCATCGCGAACGACAGAGACACCCGTGGCGCGGCCATTCTCAACGATCACCCCGTCCACTCGCGTTCCTGTCCGGATCTCGATACCGCGCTTCCGCATGGCAACAACGAGATGGCTCATGAGGGCAGCGCCACCCGTGCGGACGTCGTCGTTCTGTTTCAGGATCGCGCCGATCCGCCCCGAGATGCTCTTTCCAATGCTCCAGGCGTGGATCCGGCTTTTCGCTGCGAGCCGGGCCTGCTCCTCCTTCTTCACCGCCGTTTTGCGAGAAGCCTCGCAGAAACGTTGCCGGTAGTACTCGTTTCCGCCAGCGTCCCAACACTTCAGAGCGAAACGGCGCGACGTTCAAGAGCCGCCCCGATTTCACGGACCCGGGAGCCGAGGGGTAATAAAACTCGGATCTCTCAGTTAGGACGAATGGAATGTCGGCCCGTTCGTGCAAATATTGGATGACTCGCGGCGCGTGATCCACAAACGTTTCCATGTGCTGTTGTACCGAGTAGCCGCCGCCCAGGTAACGAAGGTAGTCCAGCGCTTCTTCACGTGAGTCTCGAATTCCGGCTTTTTGGGCTAGATGGTTCAAGGGCACCCAGAAAACGCCGCCGGCTTGCGAGCTGATACCGCCGAGCATGTCTGACTTTTCCAGCACGGCTGTCTTCATGCGATGGTCATGTGCCGCGATGGCACCGGCGCAGCCGGCAACGCCGGAACCGCCGCAAATCCAGTCAAAAGCCTCTGACCATTTATAGGACTTTTTAAGCGCGGCTATACCGATGGACGGGACTGCCGCCGCGCTACCTGCGGCAAAGGCACCCGAACCTACCGTTTTAAGAAAGCGCCTGCGGCCTTCCTGGTGTATATCACCGACTTTGTCGGCCATACTTTTTCACCTGCTGCGTTTCCTTTTTAAAAGACTAGCGAACTATCAGTTTGCTTGCGTTCCTCGACTCATTCTAGTCCGACAAGCTCCTATGGCAACGCGAAGACGTAGAGAGCGGTGCCCGTGTTTGGGGGACGGATCTCGGGAGCGATCACCGTCGGGACCTGTCGTGGACTACCGCCACCGAGACCAGTTGTCACAGCGATATATTGTTTGCCGTCGATGCTGAATGAAAGCGGGAAACCCTGCACCGAAGTGGCCAACCGTGTTTGCCAGAGAATCTTTCCACTCTTAATGTCGACGGCCTTGAACATTTGATCGAGATCGCCTACAAAAGCAAGACCACCGGCTGTCGACAACGCCGCAGTCGTGAATGGTGCGCGCTGCCGGATGGACCACATTTCTTTCATCGTGCGGATGTCATATGCGGCGAACTTTCCGATATTCCCTTCAGAGCCGGGCATTTCATAGAAACGGCGGTCGCCGGATACTCCACCCGATCCTTCCTTCAACTCGACGACGCGACCCGACATCGCCCCGCAGCTCTCGCTCAACGGTATGACGAGTTGCCCGCTGGGTTGGTGATAAGTCATCGCGTGCCAGCTATGACCACCCTCCGTGCCGGGACACGCCTGAACCCACTCGTTTGTTTTGGCGTCTATAATATCGGGGCGGTAGGTTGGTCTGCCGGATTCTGGATCGATGTGATCGAAGACATTTTGAAAAATGGTCTCTTTGTAACCGAGAAACCTTCCATCTCTACGATCCAGTTTCCACAGAATACCGGGTTTACCGACGGTGTATACAAGAGTCCGGCCTTGATCATTTATCAGCACTCGCTCGAAGACTTCATCCAGATCCAGGGCTTCACCGGGAGCATGTTGGTAATACCACACCAGCTTCCCATCCTCAGGACGTAGTGCGACGGTAGAACTAGTGTAGAGGGCCGCATCGGTGGCCTTCATGCTCCGGCTTGCCGGCACCCACGGTTTTGCCTGAGCGACGCCCCAGTAAGTCAGATTCAGTTCCGGGTCGTAGGTACCGGTGATCCACGTGTCGCCGCCGGCGCGAAACATGTTTGGAAGTTTGCCCCACGTGTCTCCTCCCGGCTCGCCTTCACGCGCGACAGTGTTGAACTTCCAAAGCTGTTTTCCGGTTGACGCATCATACGCGCTGATATAGCAACCTGTCTCCCTGTAGCGGTCGCAACCACTCATTCCCTGTACAAGTTTTCCGTGAATGACGATCGGTCCGCTCGTGTTCTGATACCCTTTTGATGCGTCAGCGATGACGGTCTCCCAAACGATTTTGCCGGTGCGCGCGTCGAGCGCGACCAGACGCGTATCGGTAGTGGCGATGAAGATTTTGTCGCCGAACATTGCCATTCCTCGCATGGCTGCCGAATATGCGAGACCTGGCGAGAGCGGGCCGAGGCGGTTCTCCCAGATCAGAGTCCCAGTCCGGCCATCGATCGCTTGAACGATACCGCCAGGACTGTTGAGATAGACGATTCCATTATGGGCAAGGGGCGCCGCCTCATTCGTTCCGCTGTCGTTCATCTTGAACGTCCACGCGAGCTGGAGCTTGTTCACATTCCCGGCATTGATCTGAGTCAGCGGTGAGAAGTTCCATGCCTGATAGTTCCTCCGGATCATCAACCAATCGGCTGGATCCGGGTTCAGCAGCATGGCATCGGTAACCGGCGTGAAGTTCTTCACCTCCCCTGTCACCTTCAATCCTGTCGGTTCGTTTGTTCGTTCGGTGCGTGCTTGTGCGGCAGAAATTGCCGTGGCCGTTCCGTTGGCAATGTTATCGATAACGGCGTTCGTCTCCGCCGTGAGCGGTTCGCTTCCAGCGACGGCTCCGTTGGATGCGAGAATGAATGCCGTAAGGTTGATGTAGTCCGATGGAGACAGACTACCTGGGCGGCCCGGAGGCATTGTGGTTTGAATCGTATTGAGTAATTCCCGAGTCGAACGCCTTCCCCACGCGTTCATGAAGTTCGAACCTGCAAGCTGCGGCGCTTCACTTCGTCCGCCCAGGTCCGGCATATGACAGCCGGCGCAATTCGCCTGATATACGGCGCTACCGGCAGCCGCTTGCCCCGCAGTATGTTGGCCCGCAGTGATTGCCGCTGCGCCGATAACAACCCCGATTACCGGTAGTAGAAGCCGTTTTTCAGCACTACGCATGTTTACGCCCTCTCACCGCAGAAGCCAGCCCCACAAATTTCCGTCGGGAGCCTTCTCGCTGTGGATTTGAATGTAAAGCCGGCCTTTGTGGAGATTGTCGATTTGTTCCGGACTCAGATCGATGGTGCCCTCGACTGTGCCGCTTGTCTCCTTCGAAATAGTAAGATCGGCGACAACCGGTCCGCTCACCCCTGTCACCTTTCCTTGGTGCAGTTGCGCGATAGTCGCCGCCGATCGCAATCCTTCGAACGATCCCGAAATCGACAGCTTCTTATCGGTAAACCTGGCAACGGCTGACCCTTTGCCCGCAACGGTTGCGCGCATCGCCGCGTTAATCGGCACCGCGCTCAGTCTTACCTTAAACGTCTCCGTTGCTTGCGACGAGAGAAGCGTGAACAACAAAACGGCGACGTAATTCTTCACCGAAGTGCTGAAATCCCTTACTGCCCGGAAGCACCACTGGCAGCCATACGGGTCAAGTACGCTTTTGTGTTGCCCACTGCAAACTGGTTTGTCGTCTCGAGTAGTTTCCCATCCTTCATGGTCGTGTAGAGCACTTTTTCCGCGTGAACGATCGGCCGGCCATATTCGTCTTTCATCACGGCGATTTCCTTGTGAGTCTTCACGTCCACAACGCTGCTGTCGGCGAGAAAGGCCAGCTTGCCGTCATCCGTCATGGAGACCCAACTGTGAACAACGGGCTGGGTCGGCTTGATCATCTTGGACGGGTTATAGACCGGGTTTCGGCCGTCGCCAGGGTTGTCCCAAACCTTCCACGCACTGTTGACGGGGTCCGCGACCCAGATCTCGCTTTCGTCTGGCGTCATCCCGATGCCGTGGCTGTACCCTTTCCCCTTCCATGCGCTACCCGGAAGTTCCAGGCGCTTGATCATCTTGCCGGTCTTGATATCGCCAATTTCGAAGCCGATAAGATCGTTGACGTTGACGTAGACGAGGCTGGCGTCATGGTTGATAGTCAAAGGGCGGACCATCTCGGAGAAAGTCATGTAGCGCAGCACATGCCGGCTCGCCACGTCGATGACCGCTACGCCAGCCTTGCCTTTTTTCGGGCTCGACATCGAGCCGAGGATGCCAATCTTGCCGTCCGGGGATACAGCCAGGTTGTGGGCGACCGGCGTTTCGCTCGTTTTTAGTTTGCTCAAGACCTTGCCAGTGGCGCCATCGATGTAATACCACCAGTCGTTGTAGCTCGAACCCACCAGCAGCGTCTTGCCGTCCGGCAACAACCAGGGACGCTCGCAGCAGCCGCTGGCGGCGCCGCCGGAATAGTTCGGCCGCTCGACTGGCGCGCTCTCGCCGTTAAAGGTCCAAACGATCTGGTCGGTGGCCAGATCGAAAGCGGCCATGTAACCGATGAACGCGACGTAGATCATGTTGAGTGGGACGCTGGCAGTGATGCCAGCCACCTTGTAGCCGGGCATTTTGCTCGCGGGCAAATGGTATGGGATACGTGTGAGAAAACTATAGTTCTTGTCGGCATCGAGCACGACGATGCCCGACTGGTTATCCGTACCCCAATCGCCTGGTGTCGCAATATAAAGCAAGTGCCTGGGCCGCTCGATGTACGGCACGAAACGGCCCACGTTGTCTTGCGCCCTGACGTAGATCACCGCGGAAACCAGGGTTACTGCGCAAGCCGTAGCTAACATAGCAGTTCTGAGTTTTTGCATCACAGCTCCTCTTTCAGTTCGCCTTCTGCGGTAGAAATTGGCGAAAGGTTTAGGTTATGCGACCTTCCTAGGGCAATATGCCGCTGGGCGCGCTGGATTGTGCCACCGTCCAGTACTCCCGGGGTGCGCCGTTATCCACGCCTAAGAAATTCAGCGGGCTCGTTGAAAGCCCTTGTGACCCAAAAGAGACAGTCCCGAAGTGTTCGAATACGCCCTGACCGGTTGCCGTGACGCTTATCGTTGGAGAGTTCGAATCCGATATCTCTTCTGCCGCATCTGCGGCGAAAGCTTTCGCGAGTCCGAAATCCAGGACTTTCAACTTTGCCGTCAGGCGTGACTTTCACATTCGCTGGCTTCAGATCGCGATGAACGATTCCCTTCTCATGAGCGTGTCCGAGCGCCTCCGCAATCCGCAGCACGATGCGAAGAGCTTCGTCCATCTCCATTGGGCCCTTGAGCACAGCACGGCTGCTGGTACAAGAACTCCCTGCTTATGGTGATTTCCGACCATCATTCCGATGGTCCGCTGCGTCCGTGAATACGTTCAACTCAAAGGCAATGTCTACAGAGAAATCCACACTGACGGAACCAATACCAACCGTAACCATAAAAATGTCATGTTCCTGGTCCCACCGACGATGCCTGAGCAACACTGTTTCCCGGAATTCTGACATCGCTGGCCGCGCTTCCCGTCAATCGCGTAACGTCGATGGCCGAGGCGACGCCGAGTCCCGATGCATAGGTCACTGTGGCGCCGGCGGGGTTGACGGACGATTGATCGCGTTGCCCCAGACTATTGCTGGCCTGAGCGAAAGCTTCCGCTAACCAGGGTCCGAAAAACTGGATCGTGCCGCTCGACGGCACGATGCGTAGATTGGAAAACGTAATGTCGCTGTACGCGATAGCTGTCCCGAAAACGCTTTGAGGCATGCATCCGATGACCACAAGTGCGGCTGGCAACAAAACCAACCTTATCCTTCTCACATGCGACCTTTCTAGTGCTTACCGGTTTACCGGAAGTGAGATCGTCTGGCGCAGGATGGCTGCCATCATGAGAAGCCCCTAATTTTCTTCTTGTGAAGCAACCACACGGAAATCGCGCACTTCTGTTGCTTTCCAGTTATCCTTTCGATTTTCGGTATTTGTACGCCCAAGCCTGGGAATTTGCAAGAATTCTGGAGGAATTTCCGAGGATTTTAGGGCGTTGTCAACGGTGACGCCCCTTAATGGGGGGACCTGTGTGAATGGGCAATTAGTACAATGATGGTTATTACAGTGAGTTCTGCGTTCCGATGGTGGAAACGAATTGGGATTACGTTGGCTGTGATTGGCCTCCTCGGAATCGTTTGGACTTCATCCATTTGGTATGAATATCAGAGGACACTGCCCCACCATCCGGACCAAGTGGCGGGGCGGATCTATCCTCTTAATGTCCACGGCATTGTTGTTTACCAGACTCGTGAAGAGCGCGACTGGCGGGAGGAGATTCAATACTCCACAATCGCGATCTTTGCGACGGCTGCTTTGATGTCGGGGATTTACCAAATAATTTATGAGAAGAAATATGGGCGCCCGCCGTGGTAGGGGACCCGACTGGAAGGTGCTCGTGAAGCAACGTCTTGGGCATTGTCAACTTGGGATCGATGGAGCCGTTTCAGTTTGTAGATGGTCGGTGGCCCTGGAGTTTGGTTAGGCGGCTGTAACGGTCCGCCAGACCGCGAAGGATCGAGATCGCAAAAATCGGTGATTGGTCGATCTCAATAAGTGTCGCCCAACTCGGAAGAGATTCTGGATAACGCCGTGGATCGATAAGAA
>JACXTT010014981.1_pt1 | contig 10089 bp, 9 predicted proteins | sample 9270951 | NCBI WGS metagenome assembly JACXTT01 (sample SAMN15532306, study PRJNA645909) | rock metagenome | isolation source: weathered quartz diorite | place: Puerto Rico | collected 2017-06-21
GCAGGCAACAGCCGAGTACCAGTAGAAAAAATCCATCTCGCCGTTGAATCGTCCACGCCCATTGGCGAGTACCATACGCCGCATCAGAGCGAGCGGGACACACGCATCGCTGATTACGTGCTCGATTTGATTCCCGATCATGCCTGGGTGCAACTCGGCGTCGGTTCCGTGCCGGACCTCGTCCTTTTCCGTTTGGCGGAAAAACCGCGGATCAATCTGTATTCAGGCATGCTTTCCCAGGGACTCATCCGTTTCGTAGAAAACGCGAGACATACCCCGAAACTCGTGACTGGCGAATTAGCTGGAGATAAAGACTTGTATGCTTTCTGCGGACGCACCCCACTTGTGGAAATGGTGACCTCAAGCGTCACTCATAACATCTTGTTACTCGCCAAGCTGCCACGTTTCACTTCGATTAACTCGGCGGTCGAAATCGATTTACATGGTCAAAGTAATGGTGAAACAATTGGCGACGTACAGATTAGCGGGGTAGGAGGCAGTTTGGATTACATCGAAGCTGCGGCACTGGCGGAAGGAGGCGTCTCGATCATCGCGCTTCCTTCTACTACGGAAGATGGAAAGCATTCTAAGATTGTTCCTCGCCTGGCTGGCGGGATTGTGACCACACCGCGGTTCTGCACAGATTATATTGTCACCGAGTATGGCGTTGCTCGACTCAAAGGGAAAGATTTGCGATCGCGGGCGGAGGCGCTTATCGCTATCGCCCATCCCAATTTCCGGGATGAGTTAGCAAAAGGTTTGTAAAACCCGCTAAGATGGTAAACAGAAGAGGAAAGAAAATAGAAGTTTCCTCTTCTGTCCTCTCGTTTCCTCCATATTGCTTGTTTTCTTCTTTTATTTCCTTTCATTGTTTTCCTCAGGCTCAGCTCAGCCTTTTTTCTTTCTTGCCTCTTTGCTATTCTCGTCGCCTACGGGCAACTAAATCTATTACGGCGTGGGAGAGCATTATCATGATCGAACGTGCGGCAATTCTCAGCACTGGCGACGAAATTACCACTGGCAAAGTTGTCGACAGCAACTCGAACTACCTCGCGGATAAGCTCGTTGAGGCTGGTGTTGAGGTCGCTGCAGTTCTGACTGTGGGCGATGTAGCCGAACGCATAGTCTGGGCGTGGCAGCAAGCCATACAGCAGGCAGATATCATCATCTCAACTGGCGGGATTGGTCCAACAGCGGACGATCTCACTACCGAACTCGTGGCAAAAGTCGCTGGCGTCGATCTATTTTTCTCCGAAGAAATCGCAGACAAAATTCGCCGAGTATTTGCTTCACTCAACCGACCTATGCCGGAGAATAATCTCAAACAAGCAAAATTTCCTGTCGGCTCCGTTATCATCGCTAATTATCTTGGTACAGCGCCTGGCTATCGTCTTGATCTCGACACCCCGCATGGTCGCAAACACCTGATCATTCTTCCCGGCGTTCCTCGCGAAATGAAACCGATGATGGAAGAGACGGTGTTGCCTTGGTTGCGAGAGATGCGCGGCAGTAGCGACGTCTTTCTCACGCGCACCTTCCAGACCTTTGGCATTAGTGAGTCTGGCCTTGACGAAGCGGTGAAAGGCACGGTGAGCGAAGAGGAAGGACGTCTCGCCTTTCGCGCCAGTTTTCCGCAGATCTCTATGCGAGTCACCGTGCACGGCAAACAGAACGAGGTCGAAGGACGACTCGAAGAGCTGTCAAATCGTATCCGCTCGCGCATCAGTCAGTATGTGTATGGCGAAGGCGATGTCACTATGGAAGATGTCGTCGGCAAGCTGTTGAAAGAACAAGGCAAGACGATCGGTATTGCTGAAGCGGTCTCTGGTGGACTTGTCACGCATCGACTCACCAACGTGCCAGGGTGCTCCTCCTACTTTCAAGGAACCGTGGTGGCATACGCCGACGCCGCGAAAACCAGTTTATTAGGAGTGAAGCCAGAGACTTTACGACAATATGGAGCTGCTAGCGAAGAAACTGTCCGTGAGATGGCGCAAGGAGTCCGCGAACGATTGGGCACTGCTATTGGCGTAGCTGTGACCGGCGTGGCTGGTCCTGAGGGGGGAAGCCCCGATAAACCAGTCGGCACCGCTTGTCTTGCATTGGCCGCCGACGGCCTTTTGGTCTCCCGTCGTTATCAGCTCTGGGGTAATCGAGAATGGATCAAGACGCTCGTCTCGCAGCTCGTGCTCGACTGGGTGCGTCGTGCGCTGCTCGGCATCACTATTAACGAATCGGGCTTCATCAGAAGATAAACTATGAATGAAAGTCGGAGAATAAGGAGCAAAATTCTTTGTTCTTTTATTCATCATTTCACATTCCCCATTCGCATTTTTCGAGGTTCTCCCCTTGATTCGAGCGTTCATCGCAGTTACGTTAGCCAAATCAGTAGTCGAAGAAATAGCGAAAGTGCGGGCGCTACTCCAAGAACCTAAAGGGGATATCCGGTGGACTCGGATTGAGGGTCTTCATCTGACACTGAAATTTCTTGGAGATATTGCTCGGGATCAAGTCGAGGCGATTGTGGCGGTATTGCAAGACATTTCTCAACAGCGTCCTCCGTTGCGTGTTGTAGCCCAGGGGCTAGGAGCATTTCCCAACCTACGACGACCACGAGTGCTCTGGGTAGGACTGCAAGGGGAAAGGATCAGCGAATTGAGTGAAGCGATTGAAACTGCTCTACTGCCGCTCGACTTTCCGCCGGAAGAGCGGGAGTTTATTCCGCATTTAACTCTGGGACGTGTGCGGTCACCCAAAGGCTGGGAGCATGTCTTGCCTATCCTGAAAGCCCACGAGCAGATGTGCTTTGGCGAGAGTCTTATCGATCATATCACGCTCTATCAGAGTGATTTACGACCCGATGGGGCTATCTATACTCCTTTAAGCGTTGTGCCTTTTCAACAAGACGCGCTGCGAGAATACTAAGCGCACCTAGCAAGAATATTGATCTAGGAAGTCCTCCAACATTGAGTCTTTTCTATTACACCCCAGGAGCAGAACCGTATGGCAAACGATAAAGAACGCGACCGCGAACGAGCCCTCGATCTCGCCGTCAGTCAGATTGAGAAACAATTTGGTAAAGGCTCTATCATGAAACTGGGCGAGGGCGCCCTGATCCAAGATATTGCTACAATCTCTACTGGGTCGCTTGGTCTAGATCTCGCGCTTGGGCTAGGCGGCTTACCACGTGGGCGTATTGTTGAGATTTACGGTCCTGAATCCTCCGGAAAAACGACCATGGCGTTGCAAGTCGTTGCCGAAGCGCAAAAGGAGAGCGGTACCTGCGCGTATATCGACGCTGAACATGCACTCGATTTGGGGTACGCGACGAAGCTCGGAGTGAAAGCCGAAGAGCTACTCGTTTCGCAGCCGGACAACGGTGAACAGGCGCTGGAGATCACGGAGACGCTAGTCCGTAGTGGAGCTGTCGATGTGATCGTCATAGACTCTGTCGCCGCCTTGACGCCACGGGCAGAAATCGAGGGAGAGATGGGCGAACCGCAAATGGGACTCCAAGCGCGTCTTATGTCGCAAGCGCTCCGGAAGCTCGTCGGCACAATTTCACGCTCAAAAACACTCGTGATTTTTATCAATCAGGTGCGCATGAAGATCGGCGTCATGTTTGGTAACCCCGAGACCACGACGGGAGGGAACGCGCTCAAATTCTATGCCTCTGTGCGGCTCGATATTCGTCGGACGGGCGCGGTCAAACAAGGGGAAGAAGTCGTCGGCAATCGCACCAAAGTCAAAGTCGTTAAAAACAAAGTGGCGCCGCCCTTCAAAGAAGCGGAGTTCGACATCCTTTATGGCAGCGGCGTCTCCAAAGAAGGGGAGCTTGTCGATATCGGGTCCGAGCAAGGCATTATCGAAAAGTCCGGCGCCTGGTATTCATTTGGCGGTGAACGCATTGGTCAAGGTCGTGAAAATGCAAAGGAATATCTCAAAGAGCATCCAGAGGCGCTGCGTGAGATCGAAGTCAAAGTCCGCGAGAAGTTCGGCATCGTGACGCATAATGGAGCAGAGGGAGAAGCATAAAAAAATCTGCGACAAGGTCGACATGGCCGTATGAAAGAGCCTAGCTCCCCACTCCATCCCGCAAAAGAAACGCTGCTTGCTCCTTTGGACTATGCCTATCGCTTACTCGCACGCCGCGCGCAGAGCGAGCATGGATTAGCTGAAAAAATGCTCGCTCAAGGCTTCACCGAAAGGGCGGTTTCTCGCACGGTTGCGCGACTTAAGGAACAAGGATACCTCAACGACGCTCGACTAGCGGAAGATCAGGCTGAGCGACTACGCAAGCGCGGGTTTGGTTCAGAACGCATCCGCAAGACATTGACTCAGCAAAGGATCAATGCGACCAGCATCGAGGAAGCCCTCCTATCAAAAGAGCAGGAGGACGAATTAGCAAATGCGCGACGATTCCTCGCTAGCCGTTACTCGGTAGACGCGCTAAAACAACCCAAAGTCTACGCGCGGGCATTCCGATTATTGTCGCGTCGCGGCTACGCTTACGATATTGTTGAGAGCGTGTTAGGGAGCGCTCCGAGCGATGACTGAGATAAAGATTTGAGCCAGAGAAAGAACGTCCATGACGGGAAAAGAGATTCGCGACAGTTTCCTCAAATTTTTCGCTGAACGCGGCCACACAATCGTGCCGAGCGCCTCCCTTATCCCGGCGAGTGACCCGACCTTACTGTTCACCAACGCGGGTATGGTGCCATTCAAAAACATTTTCCTCGGGATTGATCCTCCGACACAACCGCGCGTGGTGAATTCCCAAAAATGTCTGCGTGTCTCAGGCAAACATAACGACCTCGAAGAAGTCGGGCGGGATACCTATCACCACACCTTCTTTGAAATGCTTGGCAATTGGTCGTTTGGCGATTACTACAAGAAGGAAGCAATCCTCTGGGCGTGGGACTTACTGACCAACGTGTGGAAATTACCCAAAGACAAACTTTGGGCGACTGTCTACAAAACCGACGACGAAGCTGAGAATTGGTGGCGTACGCTGACCGACATCAACAAAGACCAGATTCAGCGATTTGCGGAAAAAGACAACTTCTGGGAGATGGGCGAAACTGGACCCTGTGGACCCTGCTCGGAAATCCACATTGACCGTGGTCCCGGCTTCTGTGAAAAGGAAAACACTTCTGGCCACACCTGTGCAGTTAACGGCGGTTGTCCTCGTTATATCGAGTTATGGAATCTCGTCTTCATCCAGTATAATCGCAATCCAGATCAGTTGCTCACCGAACTGCCCTCGAAGCATGTCGATACCGGGATGGGGCTAGAGCGGGTTGCTTCAGTGATACAGAAAGTGCGCGGCAACTACGACTCTGATCTCCTACGCGATATTATTCGCGCCACAGAAGAATTGACGAATAAGCGCTACGGTGATGATCCAGAAGCCGATATTTCTTTTCGTGTCATTGCTGATCATGCTCGCGCGGCTTCGTTCGTGATCGCAGATGGTATAGTACCCACCAATGAAGGGCGCGGCTACGTGTTGCGTCGCATTATGCGTCGAGCCCTACGCCATGGGCGCTTGCTCGGCTTTGAGGGTCCGTTCTTTTTCAAAGTGGCGGAAAGCGTCGTGCAGCTCATGGGATCGGCGTATGTGGAACTTGTTGACCGGAAAGACTATCTCATCGAAGTGGTGCGGAATGAAGAAGAGCGTTTCTCCGACACGTTAGGGAAAGGGCTCGCTTTGTTGGAGCAAGAGATTGCCCAACTACGTCGCAATGGGCAAAAAATCCTTGCTGGAGATGTCGCATTTCGTCTGTACGACACCTACGGGTTTCCGCTTGATCTCACCGAGGATTTTTTGTCTTCCGAAGAACTCAGCCTCGATCGCTCCGGTTTCGATAGTGCAATGGCGGAACAGCGCACCCGCGCCCGAGAGCATCAGAAAGGCACGGTATACCTCAGCGCGAACCTAACGGACCTCCGCTCTCGTTTTGTTGGCGATCGCATTGTCGAATGGGAATCTGAAATTCTCGCGACTATTGTCAATGGTGAAAGTCGCACCAACGCGATTCGAGAAGGAGAAGAAGTTGAAATTATCACGGCAGAAACTCCTTTCTACGGCGAATCCGGTGGACAAATTGGTGATATTGGCATGCTGGAGACGGCGCGTGGGGATGTCGTCGAAATTCTCGATACGCAAAAGCCACAACCGAGTTTGATTGTCCATCGTGGCCGTGTGGTGCGCGGCGCCGTGCAAGCCGGCGATCGTGTGCGTCTCGTCATCGACGCGCCCCGGCGTAACACCACACGCTTGAATCATTCCGCTACCCATATCTTGCATGCAGCGCTACGCGAGGTGTTGGGACCACACGTACGCCAGGCGGGATCGCTTGTCACTCCGGATCGCCTACGTTTTGATTTTACGCATACGAGCCCGGTCAAAGATGATACGCTACAACGTATAGAAGATATTGTCAACACGCATGTGCGCGAGAACGCAGAAGTGACAAGTGAAGAGATGACGCTAAACGACGCCCTCAAAAGCGGCGCCTTAGCGTTCTTCGGTGAAAAATATGGCGAGCGGGTGCGCGTGTTGCGTATGGGCAATTTCTCGACCGAGCTGTGTGGCGGCACTCATGTCAGCCGCACCGGCGATATTGGGCTGTTCAAACTCAAGGCTGAAGCTGGAGTCGCGTCCGGTGTACGCCGCGTGGAGGCCGCCACTGGAGAAGGTGCCTTGGAGTGGGTGCGTCAGCGTGAACAGATTCTCAAAGAAATAAGCCAGCTCCTGAAAAGTTCAGAGGAAGATGCGGTGGATCGCATCGAACGGCTGCTTGCACAATATCGCGACCTGGAAAAGACTAACGCCCAGCTGCAGAGTACACTTGCAGGGGCGCAAAGCGACGATATCCTCGCACACGCACGGAAGATGGACGGTGTCAGTGTCATTGCTAGCCGAGTCGAAGGAATTGATGACAAAGGGTTGCGAGAGCTTGCAGACCGGTTGCGTGATAAGCTTCAACCTTCTGTCGTTGTATTAGGAGCTCTCCAGGGCGACCGCGTGGCGCTGTTAGCCGCGGTCAGTAAAGACGTTGTGAAAAAATATCACGCTGGCAACATTATTAAACAGATTGCTCCACTCGTGGGAGGAGGTGGGGGTGGAAGACCAGACTTCGCTCAGGCGGGCGGGAAGGACCCTTCACGTCTGGATGAAGCTCTGCAAAAGGTATATGAGCTAGTCGAAAAAGGATCGTAAAGGGAGCTTGTGCCGCATCTAGAACACACTGGCGATACCGCACGTCTGCAATTTGAGAATCACCGATTCTTTAATGATTTGCTTGGTCGGCAAGATGAGCATTTGCATGCGATCGAGAAGGTGATTGGCGTCAAACTCTCTGCCTCCGGCTCTTCACTCATTATTACAGGGGATGAAGCCCAGCGTGAACTGGCGGCTCGAGTCGCTTCTCAACTCTATGGGCTGATCCAGAATAGCTATCCGGTCTACCCGAGTGATGTTGACTACGCCATTCGCATCCTCAGTCGCGATCACTCGGCCAATCTTAAAGATATATTTCTTGACACTGTTTACATTTCCTCACATCGACGCACCATTACGCCCAAAAGCATCGCGCAGAAAGCCTACATCGACGCGATTCGCAAATTTGACATTGTCTTTGGGATAGGTCCTGCGGGTACGGGGAAAACATATTTGGGTATGGCGATGGCCGTCGCCGAGCTGATGAAACATAAAGTGAGTCGGGTCGTGCTTACGAGGCCAGCAGTCGAGGCGGGCGAGAAGCTCGGCTTCCTCCCAGGCGATCTCGCGGAGAAGATCAACCCATACCTGCGGCCCCTTTACGACGCGCTCCATGATATGGTTGACTTTGACAAGGCGAGCAAGTTGATGGAGCGGGGCACAATCGAAGTCGCGCCGTTGGCTTTTATGCGTGGAAGGACCCTTAATGATTCCTTTGTCATCCTCGATGAGGCGCAGAACACCACCCCGGAACAAATGAAGATGTTCCTCACGCGCCTGGGCTATGGCTCCAAAGCTGTCATTACCGGAGACGTAACGCAGATCGATCTGCCGACCGGGACACGGTCCGGGCTCAAAGAAGCGCAACAGATTCTGCGCGGTATTGACGGCATCAACTTTTCCTATTTCAGTGAGAAAGATGTCGTCCGACACCGTCTCGTGCAAGACATCATCACCGCTTATGAACGAGCGCAAGAAGAACAAGAACGCGCCGCCGAAGAAAAACGCGAATTCCGCCGCCTCCAACGGCAAGCGCGGTATGACGATCGACATTTCCGGCAAAGCTCCCGAGGTGAGGCGGACCGACCTACGCCGCTGGATACGGACGGCGCTACTGCATCTCCAACAACCACAAGCGGAACTCAGCCTCGCGTTAGTGACGGACCAAGAGATTCACACCCTAAATCTTCAGTATAGAAAGAAAGACAAACCAACTGACGTCTTGTCCTTTCCGCTTGCAGACGAACTGCAGCCGCAGTTGCTGGGAGATGTCATCATCTCGGTAGAGACTGCGGCTCGTCAGGCCCAGCGTCGCAGTCATTCTCTCCGCGAAGAGTTACAAACGTTGCTCATCCACGGCATTTTGCATCTGCTCGGCTACGATCATGAAGTGTCGCGCAGCGAAGCGACTCGCATGCATCGGAAAGAGCGGGAGGTAAAGGTGATATTGAACGGCTAGGCAGCTTCTTTGACAAACCGGATAACGGGAATACTCATCGTTCGCGCCTTTTGGAGCCGTGTTGTGTCTCCTATTAAAGCTGCAATGCTTTGTCCGACGTCGGCGTTGACCACTTTCTCACCGCACTGGGTACAAACCCCGGCAGGAATATCCTCAATGAGTATCAGTTTGTCCTTGATCCAGAATCCCTGCTTGATCTGTCTTTCTTCCATCCGCTCGCCACAAACATGGCACTCGCCGTAATTGTAAGATGATTTCTCTTTTTTCATAAATTCTACTCTGTAAGATAGGTGGTGATAAAAAGCAGTTTTCCAGTACTCTTAATTCGGCACACGACAGCCACCGGTCGCCCATCCGTTGTAGGGCCTACGATTTCATAACGTGTTCCACGTGGGTCGCGAGTAAAACGCTTTCTGACTTTCCCTTTTGCAATCGCCATCTCAATATCTGCAAAGATCAAATCATCATTAGCCATCTCCTCAAAGAAGTGCGGAATTGTAAATTCATATTCCCGATTACGAACCTTCTCTCGGAGGGTATCGATGACGGTCATAGCCTCTTCGTAGCTTCAGATTCCAGGATGGTTCTGAATCCCTTGCTTCATTTGTTCCTTCAATGGCCCGATGTTGCATTGACTCAATCTCTTCATTCTTCAATTAGCATCTTGGCATCTTGTAAATTTTTCGTAGCAACCCTTTCGGTGAACCAGAATCTAGGCATCAGCGGTCAGGGGTTAGTTTCTATTTTTGACTTTTGATTTTCCTGTTCACGGCTCCAACCGCACTTTCTTCAGCAGCGCGATGAAGCGCGGGTCCGACCGCAGCGCGTCCAGCTCGGGATCAACCTTCCACCACCCGACGAAATACGAGTGCTCTGCCTCGGCCTGCGCCAGCGCGGCAAAGGCCTCTTCTACCTCACCGAGACCGATGAGAATAGTCGCTATGGACGCCGAGGAAATAAACTCCTCTCGCACACGTTGGCGTAGGCGAGTGAGCACCTGGGTCGCTTCCCTTCTGTTCCCTACGTCCGCATACACCCGCCCAAGGGGTCCCTCGACCTGAGGATTTCCTGAGCCATCCAACCGCTGGGCTTCACGGAGTTCAGCGATAGCCTGAGGAAAGTTTCCCAAGCGAGCGTATGTCTGGCCGAGCCACTGGTGTGCCCACCAATAATCGGGATCGATAGCGATCGTGGTGCGAAGCTGTTTGATTGTTTCCTCATAGCGGCGAGCAAAGTAAAGGTTGATGCCCAAGACCGTGTTGGTTTCCGGCGACAAGGGATCCAGCTCGACCGCGCGTCGCGACTCGGCGAGTCCTTCATCGATCTGGCCCAGAGCAACTAAGTACCAGCCGTAAATTTCATGAGCGGAAGCCAGCTCGGGCTGCATCGTCAGCGCGGTTTGGAA
>JACXTT010014982.1_pt1 | contig 10089 bp, 7 predicted proteins | sample 9270951 | NCBI WGS metagenome assembly JACXTT01 (sample SAMN15532306, study PRJNA645909) | rock metagenome | isolation source: weathered quartz diorite | place: Puerto Rico | collected 2017-06-21
TTGCCCGGCGCGGCCTCGGCGGCGGTGATCTCGCCGTCGGGCCAGCTCGAGGTGGAGCGCGCCCACGGAGGCGGCCAGGGAGCCGGGCCGCCCGGTAAACGCGCTCACCGCCCCGTGGTCCCGGCGCCCCTGTTGCTGAAGAACGAGAAGGACAAGGCCGCCCGCGAGCGCGGACCGGCCGCCGGCGGAACCAGCGGTCCCGCGCCCAAGGCGGTCGTCGTCACCGGCCGCAATCAGCCGGGCCTCGGGGCGACCGACAACAGCGCCGCCAACCAGGGCTCGCCCCCCGACACCACCGGTGCGATCGGCCCGAGCCACTACGTCGAGTTCGTGAACAGCAAGGTCGGCGTCTACGACAGGAACAACCTCGGCCTCGTCTCGTCGCGCGACCTCGACTCCTTCGCCGGCTTCGCCGGTCAGAACGTGTTCGACCCGCAGATCCAGTGGGACCAGCAGGGCGGCCGGTGGCTCTACGTGGCGGTCGACGTCGACTCGAGCAATCACAACTTCCTCGATTTCGGCTGGTCGAAGACTTCGGATCCCAGCGATCTCGTCAACGGCTGGTGCCGCTTCCGCTTCACGACCGATGCCGGCAGCACCCGCTTCCTGGAGGACTTCCCCAAGCTCGGACACGACAACCTCCACGTCCTGATCGGCTCCAACTCCACGCGCGGCAACTCCTTCTTCACCGCTCACGTCTATTCGATCCCCAAGCCGGCGAACGGCGATGCGTCCTGCACCGCCCCCAGTCCGGTGAGCGTGTTCGGCTCACCCGTCTCCCCGCTCACTACAGCGGACGGCGACGTCGCGTTCACGCCCGTCCCCGCGAACACCGCCGACAGTCTCGCCGCCGGCTACGTGGTCGCGGCCGACTCCCAGTACTTCGTCACGAACCCCAGCCAGGTGATGGCGTGGCACGTGGGCGGCACGGCAAGTGCGCCGTCGCTCGTCCAGGACGGGAACCTGAACGTGACTGCGTTCGCGTTCCCGGCCAACGTCCCGCAGCCGGGCACCTCGAACGTGATCGACTCCCAGGACGCACGGCTCACCCAGGCCGTCGCGATCGCCGACCCGGGCGCCGGCGGAGCCGAGGCGGTGTGGACCCAGCACACCGTCGACGGGCCGGGCGGTCGCTCCGTCGTGCGCTGGTACGAGCTCCTGCCCGCGTCGCTCACGGTCCGCCAGCTGGGCACGGTTCAAGACCCCAGCCTGTTCGTCTTCAACGCGGCGATCTCGCCGGCCGCGGACGGCACGACCGCCGCCGTCGACTACAACACCGGCAGCTCCTCAGAGCTCGTGAAGATCAAGGCTCAGTCACGGCTCGGCTCGACGCCGCTCAGCCAGATGACGGGCGAGACCGCGCTCGGGACGAGCAGCGCGATCGACCAGGACTTCACCTGCTCGAGGCCGCCCTGCCGCTGGGGCGACTACGCCGGTGCCAGTCCCGATCCGACGAGCCCGCAGGCGATCTGGGGGTCGAGCCAGCTGAACGGCCCGACCACGACCGACCCGGCCTGGATCACACGCAACTTCGAGATCACCGATTCGCTGCTCGCCAGCTACGTACGGCCCAAGGGGGCCACGCCGATGCGGATCTCGCTGGTGCCTGCCTTCCAGCCGTGCACCGCTCCCAACACCACTCACGGCGCGCCGCTCTCATTCGGATCGTGCGCCGCTCCAACCCAGGCCTCGAGCTACTTGACGGTCGGCACGCCGGACTCGAATGGGCTCCAGGCGAACGCCGTCTCCGCGATCGAGCTGAACACGATCCTCGGCCCGCCCTCGGACGTGAGCCTTGTCACCTCCTCCACCGACGTGCGGAATCGCTCGGACCTTAGCGATTACACAGGAGAACTGCAGGCCCGGATGAACCTGCAGATCACCGACCAGTCCTCGGGCGGCGGCAACGTGGCGGCCACCGTCCAGAGCATTCCCTATACGTTCACCGTGCCCTGCCAGACGACGCCGAGCACCACGGTCGGCTCGACCTGCGCGGTCAACACGACCGCGAACACGCTCGTCCCCGGCACCGTGACGCAGGGCGTGCGCACCATCTGGGAGGTCGGCCAGGTGCAGCTGTTCGACGGTGGGGCAGACGGCGTCGCCTCGACCACCGGCGACAACACCCTCTTCGAGACCGAGGGCGTCTTCGTCCCATGACCTCCAGCTGAGCCTTTGACCGTTGGCCGGCTACGAGGTCACGCAGGTCATCCTGCTGCCCGAAAGGCTCGAGCACCTCTGGGGAGCTGAGCTCGAAGAGCCGGAGCCGGGCAGCCGCGGAGACGCTTACGTCCTGCGGGTGATCGGCTGGCTGGCCGGCCGCGATCAGGATCCGAGCTCGATCGAGGTCGTCTACAACGATCGCGTGATAAGGACGTGCCCGGCATACGGGGCGAGCGGTGACCTCGGCCCTGCGGTCGCCGACCTTCCGCCGGACACCGCGCGCTCGTTCATCGCCCTGATCGGTCTCTTGGGGCTGAAGCTCGAATCCGATCTCTTGCTGCGTGCGGTGCTTCCGGACGGTAGCCGCATCCCGATCGCGACGATCACCATCTCGCGAAGCCCGTTGCGGTCCGCCTACCGGCCGATGCTGCGACCGCTGATGCTGACCGGCTTCGCTCGCGGCGGGAGCACCTGGGTCATGAAACTGCTCGCCGCACACGAGCAGATCGTCGCCTACCGGCGCTTTCCGTACGAGTCCGCCGCGGCCAAATATTGGCTGCACATGCTCCGGGTCCTCTCGGAGCCGGCAGATCATCTCGGTTCCGCGGACGCGGACCGCTTCCAAAGCGACCTGGGGTGGGTTGGGAAGAACCCCTTCGCGGACGCCAGCATCTTCGAGCAACCGGCACTGCGGGACCGGTTCTCACGCGCTTATGTCGAGGAGCTGGCCGCGTTCTGCCAACGCGCGATCGACCAGTGGTACCAGAGCATCGCCCAAGACCAGGGCCAGGCTGCACCGGTCTATTTCGCGGAGAAGCATCTGGGCCCGAATTTCATCCCGGTGCTGGCGTGGGAGCTCTATCCGGAAGCGAAGGAGATATTCCTCGTGCGCGATCTCCGCGACATGGCCTGCTCCGTGCTGGCGTTCGACGAACGCACGGGCCCTGCCGGTTTCTGGAAGCCGCCCGGCATGACGAAAGAGGAGTACCTGGGAGAGCTGCGAAAGATGGCGGGCCAGCTCCGCAAGAGCTGGCTCTCGCGCCAGGACCGGGCTCACCTGCTGCGGTACGAGGATCTCGTCCTTCGCCCGACCGAGACGCTCCGAGGGCTGCTCGAATATCTCGAGTTGGACACCGGGCCTGCCGAGCTCGAACGACTCCTGTCGATCGGCGCCGAAAGCGTCCCGGTGCTGCCGGGCTGGACCCACGATGCTGAGCTGGTCGCGCGGCATCGCACGACCGCGAGTCCAGAAAGCTCGATCAACCGGTGGCAGCGCGAGGGCGACGATGCGTTCAGGGAGATGCTCCAAGAGATGTTCGGGGAGCTGCTCGCCGACTTCGGCTACGCGGAGTCCGCACAGACGGAAGGCTGAGCCTCGCGCGGCTCCAGCCCCCGGATGACGATAGGGTCTTGCACGATGGCGCGGGACCTCAAGCTCGGGCTCAACACCGGCTACTGGAGCGCCGGCCCGCCGCCCGGCGTCGAAGCGGCCGTCGCCGAAGCGGACCGGCTCGGCTTCGACTCGATCTGGACGGCGGAGGCTTACGGCTCCGACGTGCTCACGCCGCTCGCGTGGTGGGGCTCGCAGACCAGGAACGTGCGGCTCGGAACGGCGATCATGCAGATGTCCGCCCGGCAGCCGGCCGCCGCCGCGATGGCGGCGATGACGATGGACCACCTCTCGGGCGGCCGTTTCATCCTGGGCGTCGGCGTGTCCGGCCCGCAGGTGGTGGAGGGCTGGTACGGCCGGCCGTTCGAGAAGCCGCTCGCACGTACGCGCGAATACGTAAAGATCATCCGCGACATCGTCGCCCGCAAGGATCGCGTGACGAGCGACGGCCCTCACTACCCCCTCCCCTACCCAAACGGGACCGGCCTCGGGAAGTCCCTGAAGTCGACGATCCATCCGGTGCGGGACCGGATTCCGATCTTCCTCGGCGCCGAGGGCCCCAAGAACGTGGCGCTCGCGGCCGAGATCTGCGACGGCTGGCTCGCGCTGTTCTTCAGCCCCCGGAACCAGGACTTCTACCGCGACGCCCTCGCCGAAGGGTTTGCTCGGGAAGGTGCGCGCCACTCCTTCGACGACTTCGAGATCTGCGCGACCGTGCCCGTGATCATCCACGACGACGTCGAGCGGGCAGCCGACTTCCTGCGCCCGATGTACGCGCTGTACTTCGGAGGCATGGGCGCGCGAGCCGCGAACTTCCACCACGACGTCGCTGTGCGGCTCGGCTACGAGGCGGAGGCCAAACGGGTCCAGGACCTGTACCTCGAGGGCAAGAAGGACGACGCCGCGGCGGCGATCCCGACCGCCCTGGTCGAGGACCTCGCGCTGATCGGCAGCGAGGACAAGATCCGCGACGAGCTCGACGCGTGGCGCGAGTCGATCGCCACGACGCTGCTCGTCGCAGGCGACGCCGCGCAGCTCCGGCGGATCGCGGAGCTCGTGCGGACCTGACCTCGGTAAGGTCTCCTGAGAGTCCCTGAGCGGGACCTCTTTCCGTCAGCGCCTTCTACAGCAGGAGATGTCATGCCCGAAGCAGTGATCGTCGATGCAATCCGCACCCCGATCGGCCGCGCGTTCAAGGGCTCGCTTGCCCCCCTCCGCCCCGACGAGACGGGCGCCTACGTGCTCGATGCCCTGCTCGAGCGCAACCCGGATGTCGCCCCGGAGACGGTCGAAGAGGTGATCGTCGGCTGTGGTCTCCCGCAGGGGCTCCAAGCCTTCAACATCGGCCGCATCATGGTGCTGCTGTCGGCGAAGCTCCCCAACTCCGTCAACGGCGTGACTGTTTCGCGCTACTGCGCATCGAGCCTCGAGGCAATCCGGCAGGCGGCCAACTCCGTGCGGGCGGGCGAGGGCGACACCTACATCGCGGGCGGAGTCGAGTTCGTCAGCCGCTACAACGAGCGCCAGGAGGCGGCCGGCGTGGCGGACCAGAACGAGAACCTGCAGGGCCGCAACGGCCAGCCAGACGCCTACATCGCGATGGGCCTCACCGCGGAGAACGTCGCGGACAAGTGGGAGGTGAGCCGCTCTGACATGGACAAGTACGCCCAGCGCTCACAGGAGCTCGCCGTGCAGTCGCAGGAGTCGGGATTCTTCGATCGCGAGATCGTCCAGGTCAAGCTTCCCGACGGCACCGAGGCGGCAACGGACGACGGCCCGCGCGCCGGCTCCACCCTCGAGAAGCTCGCCGAGCTGAAGCCCGCGTTCAAAGAGGACGGCAAGGTGACCGCGGGCAACTCCTGCCCTCTCAACGACGGCGCCGCCGCCGTGCTCGTGATGTCGGACGCCCGCGCGAAGGAGCTGGGCCTGTCGCCCCGAGCGCGGATCGTCGCCGCGGCGACGGCAGCGCTCGAGCCCGAGATCATGGGCGTGGCCCCGATCGGCGCGATCAGGAAGGTGCTCGAGCGGGCCGGCATGAAGATCGGCGACGTGGACGTCGTCGAGCTCAACGAGGCGTTCGCTGCGCAGGTGATCCCGATCATGGCGGAATGCGACATCCCGCTCGAGAAGCTGAACCCGCACGGCGGCGCGATCGCGCTCGGACACCCGTTCGGGATGACGGGGGCGCGCATCATGACCACCCTTCTGAACGACCTCGAGACGGACGACAAGACGATCGGCCTCGAGACGATGTGCGTCGCGGGCGGCCAGGGCCAGGCGATGATCGTCGATCGGCTGAACTAGAACGCGCGCCCGTTCCGCTTACGGAACGGGCGGTTGGCGCGCCTGAGGTGAGCGGCTACCTGTAGACCGAGGTGGTCTCACGCGCCCGCACCTTGGGCGCCGGGAGCCGGTCCGAGACGACCACGACGGCGCCCTTCGCCGGCGTAAGGGTGACGTTGTGGAGCTTGATCCGCTCCGGCTTCGGGTCGGCCGCCCTCACCTCGACGCGGGAAAGGACCTCGCGCAGCACCTCCTTCATCTCCATCGTCGCGAACGCGGCCCCGATGCAGCGGCGCCGGCCCCCGCCGAACGGGATCCAGGCATATGAGTCGGGCTGATCGTCGTCGAGGAAGCGCTCGGGCCGGAACTCCTCCGCGCGATCGTAGATGCCCTGCAACAGGTGGATCGCCGTGATCGAGGGCACCACGTACGCGCCCGCCGGCAGCTCCCAGCCTCCGACCGTGGCGGGCGCGGCGAGCTTGCGGGCCACGTCGTAGACCACCGGCCGCGCCCGCAGCGTCTCCTTCGCGACCGCCTCCAGGTAGGCGTCGTTTCGCTCGTCGAGTGACTCCAGCAGGCGCGACATCACCCGCGGGTTGCGGGTGAGCCGCTCGAACGCCCACGCGATCCCGGTCGCCGTGGTTTCGTGGCCGGCCAAGAGCAGGGTCATGAGCTCGTCGCGGAGCTCGTCCTCGCCCATCGGCTCGCCGTCGTCGCCGCGCGCCTGCAACAGCATCGAAAGCACGTCGTCACGGTCGTCGAGGTCCGCCGCCCCGCGTCGGCGCCGGATCTCATCGAGCAGCAGGGCGTCCACCTCGGCGCGCACGCGGGTGAACCGGCGCCACGGGCTTCCGGGCCCCAGGTCGCGGCGCAGGAACGGCATCCACACGATCACCGTGCCGTGGTCGAGCAGCTGTGGAAGCAGAGAGCGCAGCCGGTCGAGCCAGCCGGCGTCGCGGATCCCGAAGACGGCCCGGAGGATCACCTCGAGCGTAATCGCCTGCATCCGCGGCCGCATCGGAAAGGAACGCTCGCGCGGCCAGCGCGCGATCCCGGCGACCGCGATCTCGCCGACCAGCTCGCGATACCGGCGGACCTGCTCGCCGTGGAACGGCGGCAGCAGCAGGCGGCGCTGGCGCAGGTGCTCGTCCTCATCCAGGAGCAGCACCGACTTCGGCCCGAGCACGGGCTCCATCACCTCGTTCGCCTCCCCGGCGTGAAAGATCTTCGCGTCGCCGGTGAAGATGCTCTTCACGATCTCGGTGTGCGCGACGTAGACGAGGTCGCCCATTCCGATGAATTTGAGAGTGAACACGTCGCCGTAGCGACGCAGGCAGCGCTCGAGGAAGTCGATCGGCTGAATCATCAGCCGAAGCGACTGAGACAGGGCCGGTCCCCGGGGTCCAGGCGGCAACGCCATGCGAGGAATCTACCGGGACCGGGGTAGCATCCCCGCAGCGGAGATCCCGGGAGGCGAGAGGAGAGCACGATGAGCGCGACCACGAAGGGCCGGACGTACGACCAGCTTCGGGCGGAGCACCGCTGGCACGTGCCCGCGCGTTACAACATCGCGACCGACGTCTGCGACAAGCATCCGCGTGACAAGCTCGCGATGGTGTGGGAGGACTGGCGGGGGAACCAGCGCCGTGTTGCCTGGGGCGAGATCCAGGACCTGGCCGCCAAGTTCGCGAACGTGCTCCTAGCGCACGGTGTGGCCAGGGGCGATCGCGTGGCGATGCTCCTGCCGCCCACCCCCGAAACCGCTGCGGCCTTCTTCGGCACGTGGAAGATCGGGGCGATCCTGCTTTCCATGTCGGTGCTCTACGGGGACGAGGGCATCCGTCACCGCATCACCGACTCACAGGCCAAGGTGCTCGTGACCGACGCTGCCAACGCCGACCGCGTCGACCGCGACCTGGTGGAGCACTTGATCGTGCTCGACAGCGAACTCCTCGCCGACGCCTCGACCGACTCCACGACGGTCGACACATCCGCAGACGATCCGGCGCAGCTCTATTACTCGTCCGGCACGACCGGCCTCGCCAAGGGCATCCTCCACGCGCACCGCTACCTGCTCGCTCACGAGGAGTTCGTCCATTGCCACGACGTCGCCGACGGCGAGCTCTTCCACGGGATGGGCGAGTGGGCCTGGGCGGCCGGCATCGTTCCGCTGCTCGGTCCCTGGCGGCTCGGTGCCGTCCAGCTCGTGTTCCAGCGCCAGGGCGGGTTCGACCCCGACCAGCAGCTTTCGCTGCTGTCGCGGCATCGCGCCACCAACGTGTTCACGACGCCGACGGCGATGCGCGCGATGATGGCGATCTCCGACGCCGGCTCGCGGTATCCGCAGCAGTTCCGGCTCGTCTGCTCGGCCGGGGAGCCGCTCAACCCCGAGGCGATCCGGTGGTTTCGCGACCAGTACGGCGTCACGGTGCTGGACTTCTACGGCCTCACGGAGTCGTACCCGCTTGTCGCGAACTACCCGTTCATGGAGGTTCGTGAAGGCTCGATGGGAAAGCCGATGCCCGGCTGGGACGTGCAGATCCTCGACGAGGACACGAACCCTGTGGCCCCCGGCGAGCGTGGTGAGATCTGCCTGCGCGCCCGAACCAACCCGCATTACCCGCTCGGCTACTGGAACCGGCCCGAGGACACCGAGGAAACTTTCGGCGGCGAGTGGTTCCACACCAAGGACGCGGCCGAGGCGGACGCTGACGGCTACTTCTGGTACGCCGGCCGCGCCGACGACGTGATCATCTCGTCCGGGTACAGGATCGGCCCGTTCGAGGTGGAGTCGGCCTGCATCGAGCACCCGGCCGTGCGCGAGGCGGCTGCGGTGGCCTCTCCGGACGAGCGGCGCGGCCACGTCGTGAAGGCATTCATCGTCCTGGTCGAAGGCCGCTCCGCCTCGGATCAGCTCGCCGACGAGATCAAGCAGTTCGTTCGCGAACGGCACTCTGCCTACGCGTATCCACGCCGGATCGAGTTCGTCGACGACCTCCCGAAGACCCTCACCGGAAAGATCCGGCGGGTGGAGCTCCGCCAGCGCGAAGCCGAGCGGGCCTAGAAGCCGCTCAACGCGATAACCACGCGCAACAACTAGGCGGAGTTTGCGAGATGTTTTTGCGGCGTCGCGTGTCAGCAGCTCCACTGGTGGAAAGATCTCGGCTGCAGCCGCGGCCTACACCGAGAGGAGAGGCTAATGGCCTACATCGAGGGAGCCTACGAGGTACAGCCCGGGGATCCCGTCGACGTGCGTTGTGACGGCCAACCGCTCGAGGGAGCGGTCGTCAAGCGCGTCGGCCGCATGGGTATGGAGGTGCAGGACGCACGCGGTGCCTCGATCGAGCTCAACTTCCAGGTCACGAACGAGGCGATCTGGGATCGGGGGCGGAAGTACCTGGAGGAGCAGGCTCGGGCTGGAGAGCCCGTCCCGCTCTGAGGATCCGGAGCTCTACGGAATCTCGTTGGCAGCCGGATTCGAGGCGGCGTATCGGCGGAGGCCCGAATCGATTCGATCGGCCTCCGCGATCGCCGCCGCTGCGGTCGCCTTGGACGATTTGGTGGCCGCGGAGGTCGCGCCTTGCAGCGCGGTCAAAGTATCTGCGCGCAGGCGCGTGAGGAGCGCGCTTCGGGGCGCCAGCCGCCGAAGCCGCCCGATGTCCGCATTCAGCCGATCCGCCCTGATCGCGGCGGCTGTCCCGTAGGCCAGCGGTGTGACGGCGGCGCGCAGATCGCCGGACGCGGTCTGGATTTCCCTGTAGGCCCTTCGGTCCGTGGACGGCAGCCGCGGCGGTGGCACCTCGGCGCTGCGTGGCGGGTGCTTGAGCGTGCTTCCGCCGGTGCCGGTGGGGGGCCCGTTGTTCGAGCCGCCGCATCCAGCGACGGCCCCCGCAATCACGAATGCCGCGACGGCGACAACGTTGAAACGGGACGCACGCGGCACGTGCCAAATGCTATCGGCGGGAAAGACGCTCGCTTACGAAAGAGCGCCCGCTCGAGGCGGGCGCTCTTCTATTTTTTGAGGAGTGGCGACTGCTGAGAGTGGCCACTCGTGCGTTCCGGGGGGGGAGGGTTCGCACGCCCAAATGTAGAAGGCGCACCTTACCGCCGGCTAAGAAGTCCGAGTAGGCGGTGTTAAGGACCTATCCCACTAGGCCGAGCACTCCCGGATACAGCCGGCAACGCGTCGCGGGCGCGGCACCGCCGCAACTCCCACATGGCTTCTGCCATGCGGAAGCTGCGTCGCCACCGCT
>JACXTT010014983.1_pt1 | contig 10089 bp, 9 predicted proteins | sample 9270951 | NCBI WGS metagenome assembly JACXTT01 (sample SAMN15532306, study PRJNA645909) | rock metagenome | isolation source: weathered quartz diorite | place: Puerto Rico | collected 2017-06-21
GCGCGACGCCGATTCCCCCGACGCCGAATGCATCGTGGTCGCCTGCACCAATCTGCCCGCGGCCGTCCTGCTGGGCGAGATGGAAGCCGAACTCGGCAAACCCGTCTTCGACAGCATCGTCGTGACCTTATGGAAGGCGCTGAAGATGACGGGCATTGACGTACCGCTGCACGGCTGGGGAAAGCTACTCCGGGACAATCCGGTGCTGGCTCAGCTGGAAGACATCCTGGAGGAGTTGCGCAAGGTCGCCAACGGCAGCCGCACTACGCTGCGCATCGATATTCCGGCGCACAACTGTGAAGTCGATACGGTGTGCGCCGAATCCGTGGCGCCCGGCATTGCCGAGCTGAAACTTAATTCCTCGTTGAATCAGAGAAGCCTGGCGACCGTGCAATGGTTGGAAGCGATCGTAAACCGCTGGTACAGAGCGATTGTGCCAACGCGCCGGTGAAACCACCCAGGGCATTAATGGAAATCTATGGCGTCAAGGCGCAGATGCTCATCTGTCTGACAGACCGGGACGATCAGATGATCGGCTGGATCTCCGTACATTACGTGCCGAGCACACGCACCTGGAGAGAGGCGGACATCGCCGCATTGGAAAATGCGGCCGCCAGGGTCCGTACGGTTTTGCAACAACACAACTGGGCGCAATTCAAGCCGTCCGACTGTGGCGGCGTTCTATGAGCGCCGACATTGCCGGCGGTCCGCGGAGCGCAAGCGCGATAGCGCGCAGCCGTAAAGATAGACCGCCGCTACAGACGGGCGTCCGATGGAAAATTTTCTTGGTATTGTTGTCGCTGGTCGCAATCAACTACATTGACCGCGCGTCGCTATCGGTGGCGATGCCACTGATCGCCAAAGAGTTCGACTTGGATCCGGCTATGCAGGGCTTGATCCTTAGTTCGTTCTTCTGGACCTATGCGTTGATGCAGGTGCCAGGCGGCATGATGGCCGACCGCTTCAAGCCGCGCATCGTCATTGCCTCGGCCGCAGTTTTCTGGGGCGCCTGTCAAGGCATCGCCGGTCTGTCTACCAGCGCCACCGGTTTGATGCTCGCACGCCTCGGCCTGGGTGCAGCGGAAGCGCCGATTTTGCCGGCCGGGGGAAAGCTGAATTCTATCTGGATGACGCAAAATGAACGTGGCCGCGGCGCTACCTTGCTCGACAGCGGAGCACCTCTTGGCGCAGCTCTGGGTGCAGTGATCATCGCGTGGCTGATCGGAGCATTGGGCTCCTGGCGCATGGCTTTCATAGTCGCCGGTGCCGGTACCGTGTTGGCCGGCTTGTGTGCCTGGTACTTCGTCCGTAACAACCCGCGCGAACATAAAAGCGTCAATGAAGCGGAGGCGCTCTACATCGAACGCGCCCGCGAGATCGAGCTGAGCCAGGAACCGGCTAAGATCAGCGGCAAATCGCTCGATCTGTTCAAGCATCGTTCGGTATGGGTGATGTTCTTCGGCTACATGTGCGCCAACGTTGTTTTTTACGGGCTGCTGACCTGGATGCCGAATTACTTGAGCAACGTTCACGGTTTGGACATCAAGCAGATGGGCGGCGCTACCTTCATCATCTTCCTGTCGGGCTTCGCCGGCGAACTGGTGGGCGGCTATTTCTCCGACAAATGGAAGAGCCTGGGCGGCTCACCAAACAAAGTCATGCGCACCTTGCTGGGCTTTGCGTCGATCGTGGTCACTGTGGCGGTGTTTTCCGTGGCTTACACAACCGGGGCAGTGCTGACGGTGGCGCTGCTGTCGATCACCCTGTTCTTCCAACGCTGGACTGGCCTGTACTGGAGCATTCCATCGATACTCGGCACCCGCGACAAAGTCGGCCTGCTGGGCGGGACCATGAACCTCGGTGGCAACATTGGCGGCGTCCTTGCGCCCCTGGCGGTCGGCCTCATCCTTCAAATGACGGGTTCGTACTTCCTCGCCCTGATGGTCTTTACCGGCGCCGGCATCGGGCTGTTCTTCTGCTCGACCAGCATCAATTACGAGAAAAAGCTGCCTGTCTGAAGCTACCTGAGCCAACCGTCGTCATCGTGTTGAAATGTGTTGAAGTCCGATGCTTCCGCAGCATTATGGTGACACTTCCTGAAAGCGCGTTTTGGAGTCAAGGTCTGCTGGAACCGAGTTCCTTGGCGTTCGAAACCCTCTCGGCATCGTCAGCCGTCAACGTGGATAAGATATTGCAAACTGCAGGAATGAACTCCCGCTGTGTCTCCTTGAAGCACAGGACAATGCCGGAGAAGGGACTTGAACCCCCACGGGGAGTGAACCCCGGCAGATTTTGAGGCTTACCGGAGACTTTTCGCCAAAGCATTGATTTCCGAGCTAATGCGCACAAATAAACGAAATAACCGCGTTCATGGCGTCTGCCATTTTCCTTACGTTTCTGTCATCTTCTGGCATCGACTCCCCATAGAATTCCCCATACTTGAGTTCTGTGTCGTGAAATCCAGACGTTATTTCAAACCCATCGCAGGTGTCGCCCTTTGATATGCCGAAAATCCGAGTCATAATCTCGGCGTGGGAATGGCGGTATTTCCAGAGTGGGTTCAAGCCCAAAAAATGGTTTCTGAATTAGCGGAGCGCCTTGGGAGCACCTTAAACGAGGCGAGCGCGCTCGATTCTGGCATTGAAGCTGGAGGGGCCAACACCAGAACGGCGATAGGAACTCGCTGACAAAGCAAACGAAGGCTTGCTCACCGCCGAAGAATTTGCGGAATACGAAACCTATGCTCAGTTGCGCGGTCTGCTGGCCGTACTCCAATCCAAGGCACGATTCTACCTCAAGCGATCTGAGCCCGCATGAGCCCTGCCCAGCGCGAAGCTGTGCGGCAGCGCGCCGGCGGGCGGTGTGAATATTGCCGCCTTTCGGACTCGGCAGTGGAGCCGGAGGACTTCCACGTTGAGCATGTCGTCGCCAGAAAACACGGTGGGTCAGACAATGAGGAAAATCTGGCCTGGGTATGCATATTCCGCAATCTTTATCGCGAGCACAGTCCCTAGGACTATTGCTGCTAATAAAGTGCAATGAAGGCAGCCGCGCGTATTTTCTGTTCATCGGATTCCGCAAGAGTACGGGGCCTTGCGGACGAGTTTCGCACACACTGCGGCGTCTCGTGCCAATGAGTCGTCGATATGCTGGACAGACAAACGCGTGGCGCTATTCTTCGACTCTGCAGAGAGGGCCACAGTCTCAGACGCATCTCACGCCTTCTTTCCCTGAGTCGGGACTCCGTTAGGAAGGTCGTGCGAGTTGGTTCGGACGAGCCCCCAATCCTCCGTCGTCCGCGAAAGCTTGAACCCCACCGTCAACGAATCATGCAACTGCTAACGGAATTTCATGGCAACGTTGCTAAAGTACATCGGGCATTAGCCCGTGCCGGTGTGACCGTCCGGTATCCAACACTGACCGCTTTCTGCCGGAGCAATCACATGTGGGATACGGCTTCCGATCCCTGGCACTCTCTTTCGGCGGCACGAGAGTGGCTTCTGGAGCTAGTCAACGGAACACATGCTGTGGAACGCCTTCAGTCTCAGCTTCCACATGCTACTGATCTGCAATTCCTGTGTTCCCAACTGAAACATGGACGATCCCGCCACCGCAAGAAAGCGGCGACGATTCTCGCGAGAAAACGAGGCATTTCCAATTCACTGATTTCGAAAGCGCTTCAGTCTTCACGTTCGACCACAAGGCGATACTACAAGATGTATCTTGAAAGCGGGATAGAAAGGCTTTTTGCTTGGAATACAAATCGCGACTTCAGCCTCGAACGCGAAGTTGTCGAACGAACAAAACGCATCCTTGAACTTTTCCACCACAAGCCAGCCGCCTTTGGAATAAACCGCACGAATTGGACGCAGGTGGCGCTCCTCAAAGCCTACGAGCAGTCATACCGTGAGGCGCTTTCAAGAAGCACTCTTGCCAGGCTCATCCGACGCACAGGATACAGGTGGAAAAAAGCCCGACGGGTTCTCACAAGCCCAGATCCCTTTTACCACGAAAAGGTTGAGCTGTTGCTCAGTACTTTGCAGTCCCTTGCTACCGGCGAAATGTTCTTCTTCGTCGATGAATGGGGTCCCGTGCAGGTCAGGCAGCGCGGAGGCAAAGCATATCGGACCGATCACGCAACGATTCCTCGCCGCCAAATTTCTCGGGGCAATGTATCGCTCATTGCAGCGCTCAGCGCCACGACAAACCAGGTCACTTGGCATTTTCTCGAATCGAAAGATTCACATGCCATGATGGACATGATCGAAATCTTGTATAACCAGTACCACACACAGGCGAAACTATACGTCACCTGGGATGCTGTAGCATGGCACAATTCTGGTCTGCTTATCGAAGCGTTGGATCACTTCAACGAAGAAACCAGGGCCTGCTCGGTGGGCCCGATTATTGAATTGGTCCCGCTGCCGACATCCTCACAGTTTCTCAATGTAGTCGAGGGTGTTCTGAGCGGAATGACACGAGCAGTCATTAATAACTCCAACTACCCGAACGCGGTGCAAATGAAGCAGGCGATTTCGAAACACTTCAGCGAGAGGAATGAACATTTCAAGCACAACCCAAGGCGAGTCGGTAAAAAAATCTGGGAGTTTGATTTCTTTCAAGACTTCGATGCGCTTCGAGCCGGGAACTACAAGGATTGGTAGGAAGAGCGGTATTTCATTGCATAACAGCTCTAATAACGGACAAGCCATCTGATGGCAGACATCGTGGCCTTGTTCTTCTTTTCAATATTCGAGCTGCGGAGGCCCTCTATGTACATCCGTCGGCCATCGTGTTCCGCATAACCTCGCGCGATCGCCTCCCTCCGAAAACGATCAAGCCACTCAAAGAGGGTTGGATATCGCGCGTGCAGATTCGACCGGATCGTTGCTGTCCTCTCGGGACTGATAAGGAAGCGCCTACAGACCGCTGCATCTGGAAAGCCAATCGCAATTGAAAGCAGTACCTCCGCATGTTCCAGCCTTTCAAACAATGATTCCTCGGTACACTGAAAATCCGATCGCGCAGAGCGCGTTAGGTCTGCGCTCAGAACTTCGTCTTCGGTGACCCGCTGCAATCCCTGCAGTACTCGCTTAGGGTTAGGCCATTCTTTCCGTAGCCATGCGTCTGCAACCGCATTGGCTCGCAATGCTTCGTCGAGATTTGGGCTGGACGAGGTTGCACTCCCGTGTGGCACGCGCAGTTGACTAAACAACGGGAAAACCTTTCCTCTCTTCGCTGCATTCCGTATCGCATCGAGTTCACGCAGGCTCTTACGAATTCTCCTGTACTTTACAATCCGCTCTACGAGCCGATGACGCCACGCCAGTTGCTCCATTTCGGACTTCGTTAGCGGCCGGGACCCGATCCATTCCTGCAGTGGCTCCACTTTTCTCAACGCATCCGACGTCGCCTTCGGGGAATCCAGATCGAAATCGCAACCAGTCTCTTCAATGATCAGCTTCTTCAGTGCATCCGCCTCTGTTAGGAGACCTTTTGTTGACTTCTCAATCTTCTTAACGTCTATCCGGACACCGTTACACTCCATTTCAGCGAGCGTTGCTAAAATGCTCATTCTCTCTTTGAGGAAACCGTCTTCTAACTGACGATTGCGAAGCTCCTCGCTCAGACGACGAAACAACCGAAGCGACGTATCGGCGTCGGTACACGCGTGTTCGACGAGATCTTTAAAGGGAACGTCGAGGAATGTCTGATCTTTTTCGACGATGTCGCCGTATCGTTTTATCGTCCTTCCTAATAGTCTCCGCGCGACTTCGCCAAGGTTGAAGAATTCCCAATCGCCAAAGCACTCCTGGGCTGCGAGCATCGTATCGAAATGGAGACCTCGTAAGCGGATGCCATGCTTCCGTAAGATCAGAAAATCAAACTTGATATTGTGTCCAACAAATTTTGTTTTCCCGTTGAATAATTTGCCGAGGCAGCTGCGAACTTCCTCGGGAGACAGTCCATCGAGATCCGCCTGCATGAGGGGCACATAAACACCCTGTTTTTCCCTGACTGAAAATGCGACGCCGTAGAGGACTGCGTTCCTTGGATCTTTGTCGCTGGCCTCGGTGTCCACAGAACACACTTTGGCGGCTTTGATAATCGTTTCAAGTTCATCTAGGTCGGCCCGCGTACGCACAGCTCGATACTCCGGTCCAACGGGATTCTCTGGGCCTATGCTTATGCCTGTTACCGTTTCCTGCCGTGGCAATGGCAGGAGGCGGACTAGCGACCAGAATCCGTACTCCCTCAAGACGGAAGTGGCAGCTTCCTCCTCTTCGATAAACTTCGTTTCCGCAAAGCTGCCGTGCAGCTCCGAAAGCGACGCCGCCCTGAATTGAAGGTCACGGCAGCGTTCGCGGAGCGCGTCACCCGTTGCAATAAGCTTGCGCCCAACTTGACCGAGATCGCCCTTTTGAGCTTTCTCCAAACCTGTTTCCAGAGTCCCATGCAATTCAAGGAAGCGCAACGCTTGCCTTTGTGTGAGCATTGGATCGTGCGGATTCTTCTCGGTTAGGGCAAGCAGAGGTGGCACCTGGCTAGAGCGGACTCCGAGGTAGTCTTTTATAGAGGCCGCCGTGACGACATCCAGCTCACTACCCCTCTTCCGGAGGATGACACCACAGCGATCACTGGTGAGCTGAAGCATTGCTTTGTTTCCTGTTACTATCCAGGCACAACGCTTCGCCAGAGCAGCACAGACATCTCCCACGCGGGTACCCTTCGCATAAAGGAATGGCACGCGAAGCAGCTTTAGGAAATCGATAGCATCAGACACAAGCGAGTCAGGCAAGCAGGGTCCATCATCGCCAATGACGACCAGAGCCTTTCGCATGCCCGTTTGCTTGCGCAGGCGCAGAAGGTCCCGGGCGAATCCGAAAAGCATCGTCGTATCACGGCCATTCGAGTCATGTAAAAGCGGAGCGCTGTGGAAGGTATCGCGGCTCGTCTCCAAAAGGAATGTGGAGTCTATGACGAACAGACTGTCGGCCATTGCGTCCTACCATTCACGATAGTTTCCGGAGTTGAGGCTCTCCATATCCTGGAAGAAATCGATCTCCCAAATCTTTTTGCCTGCACGCTTCGGATTATCACGGAAGTAACTATTTCGCTCGACGAAGTGTCTTGAAATCGCGGTCTTCATTTCGTCTTCAGATTGATAATCCGAGTGATGGATCACGGCTTTCTTCATTCCACTGAACACTGCCTCGATTACATCCAAAAACTGAGAAGATGTCGGTAGCGGAACAAGATGAATAGTAGGCCCGGAACCTGACGACGTGGTTTCGGTGTTAAAAGCATCGAGCCACTCCACAAGCGGTCCTGATTTGTGCCAGGAAGCGGCATCCCAGGTTAAATAGATCCGACTTGTACACGGATGCTGATTGAAGAGGATCTCAATAAGATCGATCATCGCCTGCGTGTCTTTTGCGCTGGAATAGAGCCAGCTTACCTGGTTCGTGGTCACGTTCAGCGCTCCCGACATCGTCACGCAGCCCTTGTGCGATTGTTCCTGTGGAACCGTGAGTGCGTCCTTCTCGTGAACAAATGCGCGACCGCCGTATTTTCTAACTCTCAGGGGACCCAGTTCATCAATAAAGAAGAAAAGCTCTGTTGGCTCAAGATTTCGAAGCGTGCTCAGAACTAGATCCACTTTTTCACGATACTCGGGATCGGGACTGGAAAGCACTCGACGGGCCTTTTTGATCTTGTAGCCAGCTCTCTGAATGACGCGGCCAACGTTGCTTTCTGAAATTGTCTCTCCGTAGCACAGCTTGTATGCGGCCGCCAAAGACGGAAGATTCCAACTGGCGCGGTTGATTCCAAAAGCTTGGGGCCGACCATGAATGAGGTTTAGAATCCTCTTTCTCTTCCGTTCAAGAGCAGGTCCCTTTTTTCCGGGAGATCTCTCTTTCCGGGGAGGATTGAGTCCCGCCAACCCTTGACGATTGTAGGTCGTTATCCAACCTTGGATGACATCAACCGTCACCTCTATCTTCTTCGCTATTTCTTCCGGCTGAAGGCTGCGATGATCCAGAAGAGTGACCGCCTTTTGCCAAAGGCGTTTATCATTGGACGCTCGCCACTCAACAAGTTGCGTTTTATCCTCCTCACGCAGGAAGCGAATGCGCCATCGATCTTTCGGACGGCCTGGGCGACCTACTGTAGGTTGCCGACACCGAGCAGCGCTGGCCGCCTGCCTGGATAACATCCATGGATATTGAAGGAGGTTCCTGCCTCGATACGAGAGAACGCACGGCATTGAAGGATGCTTCAAGGTAAGCGGATATATTGCGACGACGGTAAGGCGAAACGTATACAATTCGCCGAAATCAAAAATGAACTCAAAACCATCCCCCCTACCGAAATCGATCAGGTGAAGTGGAATCTCGCAGGAAATGCACGCGTCTTTCGCGTCGACAACGTAATCGCCGTCATTACCAAAATTCACATAGCGCCGACCGTTAATCTTGAATTCATAGAGGTGGTCCTCCACCCAGCCGAGGATATGGAGTATTACCCCTGCAAGTTGTTCGAGAGTTGTCTTGTCTGCGATCTCAAAATCCCGACACCAATTGGGTAGTACGAATTCGGGATCGCTCGGATACCTGCCTCGGTATTGCATGTGGAGTTTGAGGATGCAAGGGATACGCCGTTCCCGCTTGGCCGGGCTTTGCTCAATCTCGATCAACTGTGTAAGTTGTGCATCACTGGCCGTCATCGGCGGCTCCAGATCGTTCGGATTTGTGGGGTTGTCAACGAAAAGTCGTTATGAAGAACGCAGAGCGGTCTTATGCCTTTGACCATTTTGAAGGATTTTCTGCCGCCAGGACCAATTCGTCAAACGTTGGATATCCGGAAACCGTATTGATGAAACGCGCATCGTTTGATGGATTGACCGTGGTGCCGACTCCAAATATCGAAGAATGACGAGCGGGCTGGATAGATCGCCACCGTTCTGACGCACCAATGAATGTATGTTTGGGTGGACAACGGATCTTTCGTAGGCACCCGTCAACCGTTAAAGCGCGTTCAATCGGTCATCTCGTTGGGTGAGGCAGAGTAGAAAATAGGATCTCAGAAAACGCCCTCTTTCTTGGGCGTCTTCAGTCGCAAGGCTTTCTCTTCAACAAGAAGTTCCCAGTCCATGACATCCGTCATCTCGTCAGGCGTTGCGTCCGAGCAGGAAAAGTTCTTGTAATACCGGGCAAATGTCGTCCTGTACTTCGATTCGTAGGCGCGGATGCGCTGGTTGATCTCGCGTGTCGACAGCGAGGAATACTCGATTTCCCTGTGCCCGTATTCGTCATCAATAACCAGCTTGCGGCTCATGTTTCTGTCGCTCCTATCGCTCCTATCGCTCCCTGTATTTCATCGAGGTAATTATCGATGAAGCGTTTGATTTCTTCAATGGCCTGCACCTCGTCAGTCTTCATTCTTGTTTCGATCTTGATATGAAAATGCGGCGCCCGAACCGTCCGCCCGCGCAGGTTGTCGTGGCTGTCAAATCGGATCTCGTCATACCACTCACCACGTTTCCGGTAGAACTGGATGGAGTATCGCGTAAGCCTGGCTTGTTCGTAAAAGATCCTTGAAGCTATTTTCCAATCCTTGTAATTCGTAGGTAGGGCCATACAGTAAAGGGGTTTCAAAAATTTAAAAGCGCGTAATTATAGCGAAAACCTGGAAATGCCGTGCGGGTTGATCGGAAGTTCGACTTTCGCCGAACGGGGTTCAAGCAATCTTGGTTCAAAACGAAAGGTTCCTCGATAGGTAGCGCGGATTTCTTCAACCGTCGTGCTGCCGGTCAACCATCGTCGTCTTCGATCAGAGTCTGTTGCTGCAACCCGCCCATCTCCATGTGAATAACAGCACCGGCGGGAATTAGGTCCCCATAGAAGTCCCCATACCGATTAGCAGCGAGAAGGGGACTTTCTGTAAGTTCTGGCGCAGAAGCAACTTGAACTCTTACTGGATTACGTCCCAGCAGATTCTGGCACGGCGCTACGTGCACGATCGAGCTAAAGGCTAAGTGTATGAATCCAATGCCGGAGAAGGGACTTGAACCCCCACGGGGAGTGA
>JACXTT010014984.1_pt1 | contig 10088 bp, 9 predicted proteins | sample 9270951 | NCBI WGS metagenome assembly JACXTT01 (sample SAMN15532306, study PRJNA645909) | rock metagenome | isolation source: weathered quartz diorite | place: Puerto Rico | collected 2017-06-21
TACTAAGGCCGCCACTCCGACGCGCTGGGAAACGGCGACGAGTTTTCGAACCGCGCCTTCAGAAGACGGAGTTGGTGGAGCCAGCATCACCATTCTCGCTCCGTATGTATTGCAAAGGTCGCGGAGAGTTTTCAAGCGGTCGGTTGCAATCGCCTCAAGGGCCGCATCGAATTCGACGTTTCTTTGATTCTGTCTGAGCGCGTTCCGCTGCAATGGTATGACAGAGAAAAGATCCTCAAAATGCGGAATGATGTGATGCAGTATCTGCGTCCGGATAACACTGTGCCCACCCCAGAAAGCGCTCCAGTGCGAAAGCAATAGACTACTGGTTGCCGTCCGATCCAACCCCAAATCTGAACCTACGCGAATGAGGTCTGGCGCTTCAAAGAAAAGCCGTGGGGCATATTCAGTGCGTACTTGATTCCAGAGGAAACTATTCGCGTCGAGTTGTACGACCACCACTTGTGGCCTTGCGCCCTGACGGAAAACACGCCGCAGCGCATAGAGCCAGTCAAAATAACCGGTCCCTTCAAGAAAGATGGGATAAATGCGCAAGTTTCCTGCAGTCAAATCTCGCAGCCGATCGACTTGCACTCCTTCAAGGAATAGCGAATTACCGACCATGACCACAGATGCGGGCTGACCCGGTTTCGATGGCCGTGCTTCTGCCGCTTGGGCGAATTGTTTCGAGACTCTTCCATATGTGACGGAATAGTGCTTGAGCAGATACGCGGACAAACCTTCTAAGAGAAGAGCAAACGTTAGACAGAGAACACATAACAGCTTCGCGTGAGCGAGAGCGGCACACCTAGAATTGGAAATAGATGAAGGCATTCGCGTCGTTCCCCGTAAAAAGTGCAAGCAACACGAGCGCGGCGATAGCAGATGCGGTACGCAAGCCATAGGATGCGTTCGCAAGGGGGTATTCGCCGCCGCTGGTTTCCATGAAGAGATCCACGATGAGCAAGGGCATGGAGAAGAGGAACAGCATCGCAAAAGCAGCGATGTATTCGCTGCGCCATGCGAAGTTGATCAGGCCGCCGACCATCTGAAGAGCTGCGCCGATTGAAGGCGCGCGGAAAAACAACAACGTTAAGCAAAACACATTAAAAGTAACGATTCGTTGGAACCAAATGGAGAAGACACTTTCGCGGGCGGCGTTTTCTCGAAAAGGAAACAAGATGTGTTCGATGAGAAGAGCAACTCCTTGAATGGCGCCGAAGGCCACATAGGTCCAGTTCGCACCGTGCCACAATCCCGCGAGAATCATCGTTATCAGAAGATTTCTGCTCGTTTTCCATTTGCCGCCTTGACTGCCTCCCAACGGTATATACAGGTAGTCACGCAGCCAGGTGCTCAGACTGATGTGCCAACGCCGCCAGAATTCTTGAAGCCTTCTCGAGAGATAAGGCTGGCGGAAGTTGACCATGAAATGGAATCCAAGCAGCTGGGCGCTGCCGCGTGCGATATCGCTGTAGCCACTGAAGTCTCCGTAAACCTGCCATGCAAACGCGTAAGTTCCGATAAGAACCACCCAAAGATTCGGAGGCCCGAGTTGTCCACTGAAAGCAGCGTTTGCAAGAAGGGCGCAATTGTCGGCTACGACACACTTGCGTACGAGTCCGGAAAGAATCAGTAGCATTCCGTCGAAGAATCGATCCGCATCGAACGTTCGCGTTTGTTGAACTTGCGGAAGGAGGTGACCTGGACGCTGAATTGGTCCCGCAATCAAGTGAGGAAAAAGGCTGATAAAGAGGGCATAGTCCACCAGAGAACGAGCTGGTTCGATTCGTCCTTTGTAGACATCCACGATGTACGCCACCTCTTGGAATGTGTAGAAGGAAATTCCTGGAGGCAGCAGCACGCGAATCAGTGGAAGAGGAACATTGTGGATACCCACCACTGTTAGAAGATTCGCGAAAGAATCTACAAAAAAATTAAAGTATTTAAAGACACCGAGAATCGCGAAGTTCAGAATGAGCGAAAAGACGAACCATCGCTTTCGATTTTGTGGACTCGGTGTAGACGTGATTTTCTGCGCTATTAGAAAATCCAGTGTCGTGCTGGCGGCCATCAGCGCGACGAATCGCCAATCCCACCATCCGTAAAAAAAATAACTCGCGGTGAGCAAGAAAATATTTTGTTGGCGGTGCGGCAGCCGCCAATAAGCCACTATGATCGAGATTAGAAAGATGAAGTAGATCGGCGAGTCGAAAAGCATTTCTATAAAACCGTCTTCCGCTCATGCACGTTCTGCGCCAGCTGACGCCATTACAACAAGACATTGATATGCGCGCTCTTGCAGTAGCCGGCGATACAGGGTTCGCTGTGTAGGCCCGTGCAAGTATGAACGGCCATCCCTAACGAGCTGTGAATCACGGTGCACAATCACGCGCTCTCAATTGGGGTGCGATGTCGTGGCCTCTGCCGAAATGCCGTGTCGTTTCAACGTTCTCCTTCTTTTCGTCGCGATCCGCTCCGAACTGGCATTGCCTTTGCATCGTTGCCAAACCGGAATCGTTGAAAGAAAGGAAATCTCGCGTTGTACCGACACCTTGGAATCTCACTGCTTGTTTCGCTTGTTGCATGCCAGTTTGTGCTCGCGGGCGCCCAAAGTTCGGGCACACGGCCTGGGGATCTCATTGCTGAGATCGTCACGCCGGAAGTCAATGGCGCGGTCGGAAAAGGCATTGCCTATGACGGCCAATATCTTTACTACACAGAGTGGGCAGGAAATTTCCTGCACCGCATCGACGTACCTCCACCGGGCCTGAGCTCTCCCACAGGCAAGATAGACATTCCGATCCAAGGAATGCCGTCGGGAATCATGACCCGCTCGTATGACGCCGGTCGTGCCTCGTTCTGGGCCGTGGGCGGTGACGGGTTATCGATTTATCTGCTTGACAAACTCGGTCGCGCGATGCTTCGGTTTACGATCGATCCCACAACGGATCGACCAGGCAATTGCAAGCCGCGCGGCGCACTGTGGACTGACGGTTGTCCTAGCGAAGTAAAAATCAACTACGACGGAACGGACGACACGATCTGGTATGCACCGGATACGTCCGAACGGATCTACCACTATTCAACCATTCCCGACGCTTTGGGTACGGCGCAACTTGTGCCGGCAACTCCGTTCGTCGACGTTGATGTCCCGCCGAACGATATGTATCTCGAATGTGGCTACAGTCAGGTGAGCGGCGTTTCGGTAGGCGGGCCCACGTTGCTTATCAATATCGCCGGGTGTGCAGCTTACTTCGAATACACGAAGAGGGGCACGAAAGTCGGTTCCTATCCCATCCAGACGACGATTTCAGGAGATACCGAATGTGATGATCGCAGCTATTCGGTATCTGTCTTCTGGGCCAGAGGCGGCTGGAATGGGCGCATCTACGCATACCAACAACCGAGAGCGCATGCATGCGCATTTGGCGGGGGGCATTAACAATGAAAATGTCGAGTTGCGAAGTAGCGGTCATCGGCGCGGGTCCATATGGATTGGCTGCGACCGCTCATTTGAAATCGGCCGGGCTGGAAACATGGACTTTCGGTGAGCCGATGGATTTCTGGCAAAAGCAGATGCCTGCAGGGATGCTGTTGCGCTCTCCATGGGACGCCTCGCACATCGCCGATCCGCATCGTGCATTGACGCTCGACGAATACGAACGAAGCCGTGGCATCCGGTTATCCCGGCCCATTCCGCTTCAAGATTTTATTTCCTACGGCCGATGGTTCCAACGTCAAGTCGCTCCGGACCTCGATGAGCGCCGCGTTGAGCGGATCGAACAAACATTTGAAGGATTCAGATTGATCATGTTCGATGGCGATGCAATTCACGCGCGCCGCATTGTGATTGCGGCCGGTATTGCACCGTTTGCTCGCCGTCCGTTCGTCTTCCAGCAGGTACCGAGTTCATTAGCCTCGCATTCATCAGATCATGCGGACTTCAAGTGTTTCGCAGGCAGACAGGTGGTTGTTGTCGGTGGTGGACAGAGTGCCATTGAGTCGGCCGCTCTTTTGCACGAAGCCGGGGCAGAAGTCGAACTGATCATGCGCGCTCCAGCGGTTCGATGGCTAAGGCGCAGTGCGTTGTTCCATAGCAAGTACAATCCGCTCCGCCGGGTCTTATATCACCGGACAGATGTGGGACCGGCCCTCGTGAGCCAACTCGTCAGCCGGCCTTATTTGTTCCGCCAATTTCCGCTGAGCGCGCAGCAAAAATTAGCCACACGTTCCATCCGGCCGGCAGGCGCAGCGTGGTTGGTATCGCGCGTCCAAGGAATAACGATTACGACAGGCCGGCAAGTCTTCTCCGCCATTCCAATGGGGAGCCATGTCTCCCTGACTCTCGATGACGGCAGCATACGCCAGGCGGACCACGTTGTGTTGGGGGCCGGCTTCAGCGTGGATGTTTCGCGTTATGGATTTCTGACACCCACGATAACTCGATCTTTATCTCAAGTCCGAGGCTATCCCGAACTGGGCCGTGGCTTCGAATCGTCCGTACGTGGACTGCATTTCATCGGAGCACCTGCTGCTTGGAGTTTTGGTCCACTGATGCGTTTCGTTTCCGGCACCGAGTTCACCGGTCGTGCACTCACGGCCGCAGTGAGAAATAAGAGCGTCGGTCACAGATCCAAGGAAAAAACTGAATGGGCGGCATTGGCGAAGTCGCAGGGGCAGTAGCGCGGCAGCAAGATCTGGGCACCGGCGCGGGCTTCGACACGGCTCCCGCGTGGCTTGTCGGATCTTCGGAGTGGACGAAACACGCAACCGGCGCGATCGTGATCGGCGGCGACTACAGATCGTTGGGCACGGTACGCAGTCTAGGGAGGCACAGAATCCAAGTCTGGGTGTTGACCGACGATCACTTGATTGCCGGCGTATCCAGATATGCCTGCCGAGCGTTGCCGTGGCCGGCGATCGACGAGGAAAAGCGGGTTGATTACCTGCTCGAACTCAGCGAGCAGCACGGTCTTGCCGGTTGGGTTCTTTTTCCCAGCAGCGATCAAGCAGCTGCGATCATCGCGCGAAACCACAACAAGCTGCGCAAGCGATTTCGTCTGACGATTCCGCCATGGGACACTCTCAAATGGGCGTATGACAAACGGCTTACCTATCGTCTGGCTTCAACGCTAGGAGTGCCTTATCCGTGGACTTATATTCCTCGTGGCCGCGAAGAACTGGCGCGTCTGCTTTGTACCTTTCCAGCAATCCTGAAACCTGCGGTGAAACCGGAGATGAACGCGTTCACCAGAGCGAAGGCGTGGCGTATTGAAGACCGCCGATCGCTCATTGCCAGCTACGACGCGGCCTGCACGATGATGGATCCCAGCGCGATCATGATCCAGGAGCTGGTTCCGGGCGGTGGCGCGGAACAGTTTTCGTATGCTGCTTTATGTCTGGACGGACAGCCTATCGCAAGCGTGGTGGCGCGGAGGAGCCGGCAATACCCCGTCGACTTCGGCCGTTCGAGCACTTTCGTCGAAACAGTGGATCAACGCCAGGTTGAAGAAACCGGACGTCGCATCGTCGGCGAGCTGCGTTTCACGGGCATCGTCGAAGTTGAGTTCAAGCGAGATCCTCGGAACGATGTCTACAAGCTCCTCGATATCAATCCCCGAATCTGGGGCTGGCACACATTAGGCCAGCGTGCCGGTGTTGATTTTTCTTATCTGTTGTGGCGTGTGACTCAAGGACAGTCCATTTCAGCAGTCCGTGGCTCTGCCGGAGTTCGATGGATGCGCATGTCGACCGACCTTCCCGCGGCTATCAAGGAAATCCTCTCTGGACGCCTGTCCGCTCGCTGTTACCTGCAATCATTGCGCGGATCCGTGGAGTCGGCGATCTTCGCGGCCGACGATCCTTTGCCGGGTTTACTCGAGATACCTCTGAGCGCCTACCTCATCCTGAAGCGACGCTGGGTGTGACGTGATCGCCGCAGGCTAGGAGGTCGGACCTCTTTTCCTTCCCGGGGCGGGACAGTTTCCCTCTCGAACACCGTCTCTGTCGCGTAAGTCAGTGAAAAAGATTGCTCGCTCACGTGGAACCTGCATTGCTGAATCACCGAACGCGTTTGGGGAATCCCTTCATGGAAAACGGACGGAGGAGCAGGATGGCTTACTTTCTCTCTCACCAGGAAGTCACGCGTATTATCAAGTTACTCGGCACGGACGTGAGTATTTCCAAGATTGCCAAAACCACTGGCCATGGTCGACGCACTATTCTTGCCATCAATCGTAGGTACCAAGTCCGCGATTTCGCCTTGTTCTACCTCCAGCGCGCGATGAAGAAAATGCGCGCCGCCTCGTAGCCAATTCGGCATTTTTACTGGCATATCCGTACATTTTTACCGGGTAGTCGTCGGGGCCCATTCGGAATCGTTTGAAAAGGAAGGCAAGTCCGAACGGCCATTGGTTTGCTAGCCGGAGTACTGATCCGAATTCTCAATGAGGTGACGAGGGCAGAAGAGGCAGGAAGCAGCGCGTCAGATTCTTATTCGTCAGGGTTTCTTCTCGCGAACGCAAAACCCCATCAGGCCAAAAATAAGAATGAGGAAGGTTCCGATAAGGAGCTCACAGGTGAAAAATGTCCAACGCAGAATCGGGCCGAGCTTTCAGCAAAAAGCCGCGCTTTGAAGTCGGAAATCGTGTTATCGCAGTGGCGCTCGACCATCGTCGAGGCAAGCGAGGTGTGGTTGTAAAGCTTGTGGAGCCTGGGCCTGACCTTGTCTATCGCTATCAAGTTCGATTCAACGACGGCAGCACCTCGACTTTTTTTGGGTTTGAATTAGAAAGGGAGAACTAAAAACTCTAGTATGGAGAAAACCGAATGGTTTGCGATCCACGTCAGGCGGCGCTTTGAGAAAACAACGGCACTTCGTCTTCAGCAACTCGGCATCGAACATTATCTGCCAGTGCAGCTTGTAACTCGACGGTGGTCGAACAGTGAGCATTCCATGGAATTGCCCCTGCTGCCGGGCTATGTGTTCTGCAAAGTTCGTGGAAGGATTGATGAGTCGGTACTGACAATTCCCGGAGTTCTTGCAGTTGCCGGCGACGCTTATGTCGATAACGCGATATCCGAGCAGAAGATCGCGGACTTCAAGCGAATCGTCAGTACTGGGTTAGCCGTTCAAACATGGCCGTTCACACGCACTGGGAAGACCGTAACGATGGAAAACGGTCCGCTGAAGGGAGTCACTGGCGTTCTGGGCCATACGCTCGACGCACGGGTTCTCATCGTTTCGATTCACGAGATCCGTCGTTCGATCGCCGTAGAAGTTGACTACCATCACATATTTTCGTCTGGCGCCGGTGTGGGGACTGCAGCGTAACGCATGTTTGGATGAGGCAACTCACGCAGACGAACGAACCACGTGCGTCTGCGGCGCGGGAATATCGTACACGACCTTCCCGCGATCCAAACACGCGTACGCGATCACGGCGCGCTCGCTCGATGGCCCGGTGATGCGTAATCTGCCGGCGTCCCTAACGATGCGCATTCCTCGTCGCAGCCTCCACCATTGATCGACCTCACCAGGCAAAGGCAGCCAAATGCGTTGTTCCGTGCAGACCTGTACAAGATGTTGCAACAACTGGCGGTAAAGCATGCGGCTGCTGTCGGCGATCATGTAATCGGGATGGATGTTGAAGCTGACAAGACCGTGTTTCTCGGTGATCAGCTGAATCTGTCGTTTCCATAACTGGATCGACCGATCATTCAGAATGTTGAAAAGGATGTAGTCTTGAGTAGTAGTCAGCGGCAGTTCGACGACATCTCCAATGAAGTAAGGCATTACCGTGCAACATCCGCCGCGCTGAGGTTCGGCGTGAGCAACATTAGGTACGGACATGTCGTATGAAAACTCGAAGTCGCCATACCATTCGAGATTGCGATACATCACCGGAGACCGAAAACCGGCGGCTCCATACTCTCTCGCGTACTGATTGATCCGTTTGATTTGTCTCGAGAATTCCTTTCGATCGCGGAACAGCTGGCCATCGTGGTTGAGACCGTGAAGGTTCACTTCACAGCCTCGAGCACGGAGAGAATCGAGAAAGGCGCGCGGAACTGCGTAGCGTTCTTCAGGAACGACTTGAAATGACGACTTGATTCCGAACGATGCATCCAGTTCGGCGAGCTGCACAGAAAAATCGCGGCCGGCTTCGGTCTCTATGTCGTGGGTGACGATCGAGCAAGCCGAGTAGCCATCCGGCCAGAACCATATGAACGGTATCTTCTCGTGCGGCCGCGATCTCAACGACAGCATCAACAACTCTTCAAGAATATTTTCTACGGTGCAGTCCACCGGCCATTTGGGAAATGAAATTCGCGCCCAATCGTTCAAATAGATCCGTTGTAAATGTTTTCGGAAACGGACCGGCATCAGCGGCCGGAAAAGATAGTAAGTCTTCTTCGCCAGTTTGAAGGACATGTTGCGCACCCGGTGCGCATCGGAGGTCATGTAGCGTTCGTATCGAAAATTATCGATAACTTCGTCAGGATCGAAGGGCAGTACCGTGTCCACTCCAGTGGCTAGGATGTGTCGACGCATATCGTCCAGATCGTCTCCTGCGTCCAGCCGCAGACTTCCGCTGGAAGTTCGGCCATAGCAGATTGCGCTTTCTCCGAATCTGAAATATCCGCTGTGCGCCGCCAACGGAAACGCAACTTTGAAGTGACCGTATTGCTCAGCCAAACGATAGTGGTCGTTGAGTGCAGTCACTCCAATGGTCGAGCTATGCCGCATGTCGATAAAACATTCCCCCTATTGCGCCGAGGACCGAATCCGGGACAGCGGCGACCAGACGCTTTGCTGTTGTGGTGATCAACCCATTCCTGAGGCCCCGCCTGGAGACGGCGGGATAGCAGTAGTAGGTGATTCCGGCCTGATCGGCGCCCCAATGATTTTTGAAATCAATGAGCCCCGGAGTATCGAAGTCGCTCCGCCCCAGATCCAGTTCAACCGCTCCTTCTTTCTTTGCATCCTGCACCGTCCGCCAGAGCAACATGACGGTCCCTCCCAGGGCATTGAATCGGGGGTCGGAGCAACCATACTTGTAAGTGACCACGTTCTTGAAAGACAGCGTGAGGATCGCGGCAGCGGGCGTTCCGTCGTTTAATGATGCAATCCGGATCTTCATCCTCTGTCCAAGGCACGCGACAAGATTTCGAAACCAACTGAAAGGCTGCGGAGGAATCTGGTGCCGACGACGTGTGAGCAGAAGCAATCTATAGAACTTCTGCAGCAAGTTTTGAGTTGTTCCTTCTTCATAACGCAACTGTTCGCGCTCGCTACGTACGATCTTTCTGCGGATGCAGTCTTTATGAAAACGGCGAACAATATCATCGAGGCTGCGGCGCAGATCAAGCCGATGAATCACGGCGTCATGACTCGTCGTCAATTCCGAAGTCCGAACAATGTCTGACGACCAACACAAGAGTGGTTTTAGCTCCACGTACTCCCATCGGTTATTCGTGATCTCCTGCTTGGCTGCAGTTAACAGCTCAAACAGCTGGCCGTTGTTGGCAACCAATGGTTGGCAATGATCGGAGAAGGGAAGCGATACCAGCCGGTGTCCCGTAAGGCGACTCCGGACCTGGCAGAACGGTATGCCGTTAGTTAAGTCTTGTCCTGAGGGGGTTGTCGTATAGACGACTGGCTGATAACCGTATGTCCGCCGCAGCGCTTCAAGCCATCCGGCTGTATGAAACACGCCTGCACCGGGATGATTCTCCACGAATGCCTGCCACCGTGCATCGTTTATAGGATCGATACGGTAGATCATGATGCTCGACGTCCTGCGACCTCTGCCTGCAACGGTTCCATTTGTTTCTTTTTGTTGTTGGATGTGACGATCGCGCTCAATAAGTCCGACTCGAACATGCGCAGCAGAATTTCAATGTTGGGCAATACGCAGTGGCCCCCGATCACACCCGGCACATACTTGACCGGCGGCAGAAATGACACTTCTTCATAGAACGACACGGCCTGCCCATAATCGGCTTTGAGCTCATTGCAGTAACCTTCCACTTCCTGAACCCAAGTGCTCCGCAAAACGAAGTAAATTTTCCCGGTGACCTTT
>JACXTT010014985.1_pt1 | contig 10088 bp, 6 predicted proteins | sample 9270951 | NCBI WGS metagenome assembly JACXTT01 (sample SAMN15532306, study PRJNA645909) | rock metagenome | isolation source: weathered quartz diorite | place: Puerto Rico | collected 2017-06-21
CCTTGCGGATGGTAAAATAACGCTCAAAAAATATAACAAGCGCCAATATGGCCAATATGCCGATTGGTATCATCACCCAGCCGCCTTTTATTAACAGGTCGCCAAAGCGAAGTTCTTCCTGCGGGGCGGTGGTAGGTTTGGCCACCTGGCTAAGGGTATCAGCAACGTGTCTTGCGGTATCGATAATTTGAAGTAATAAACTCATGGTTTTTTATTTGGATATTTTTGTACTCTAACGTCTGAAACAGTGAGGTGTCTTTCGGTAATTATTTTTAGCCTTTCAGCATTTGCAGAATCCGGGTTATTATAGATCTTGATATTTACACAATATAAGTTGTCCGGATTTTTAAGCACTATAGTTTCCGGGTATTTTTTAAGATAGCGTTTAGCCTCCGTTTCGGCACTTTTAGCCGTTTTTAAAGTAGCCAACACTACACCAAAGGTATCTAATTGCGCGGTTATCGGTTTAGTTGGGGCACTTATCACTTTGGTTGCGTGAACCGTTGCACTATCGGGCTTGGTTGCCGAAGCGCTGTCATGCTGTGCCTGTAAAGCCTTGCTCATCGAGTCGGTTGCCGATTTTCTATCTATCGGTTTAGCAACAGATGGTTTCGGTGGCGGTGGCAAAATACTTACAAACAAGTCGGGTTTGTATTTATAGAGGCCGATAAGTGCTATACCCAAACCTACAATAATGATAGCCAAGATAAGCCATACGCTCATGCCGCGCTTTTCTTCGTATTCAACTTCTTCCTCAACCTCAACGGGCGCGTTTTCTTCGGGTACAAATACGGTATGCACAGGCGGTGTTACAATGTGCGGTTCGGCATGCGGAGTAACAAAGGGCTCGGGCGTCGGCGGAATGGTATACACAGGCTCGGCAGCTACCGGTGGTGGTGGTAACTCAACAGGGGGTAGTAATTCAGCCGGTTCCTCGGGCATTACATGAGCCTGTTTTTCAACCACACGCGGCGTTTCAAAAAATGGCGAACGTTTAGGTGCATCATTCTCCTGCGCATCCTGCCTGAAGGCGCTTGCCCTTTTCAACTTAACAGGTGCAAGGCCGTAGTACTGCTCATAGCTTTCGTTAAGGCTATTGGCCTCAAATATCAATTCGCCGCGGCGGGTGGTAAAAACACCCATATTACCCAGCTTAACGCTTTCGGCAACTACCTGCTCTTTTAGCGAGCTAACAAATTTCTCAATAAAATAACGTGCCGAAGCCAGCGATATCTGCCTTCTTTCGGCTATCAGGTTAACAAGGTCGGTGCCTTCCTGTTCTTCTTTGGTAAACTGGGCCTGTAAACTTGGCGGGTAAAATAGCTGCTCATCCTTACTGTAATAGCCTTCAACCCGGCTGGTATGGAACGAGCCAAGGCCGGGCACAACAGCCACTTCGTGCTGCTGCAATAATTCGATGATGTAATCGGCTATATCCATTCAAGTCGCGGTTTAAAAGCGGTATCCTACGCCTCCAAATATATTAAAACCATAGTTAGGATAGTACAACCAATTTTGATAAGTAGTACCCAATATATTATTTACCTGCACAAAGATGGATATTTTGCGACCCGCCTTGTATTCAACGCCACCATCAAGGTCGGCAAATGATGATAGTTTTATTTGCGTGCCATTGTTCAGCCTGTCGTAGGTATTGCCCCTAAACTCTAATGTGCCGTTAACGCTCAATTGTTCGCTCAGGTGTATCACCGTTCCCGATGTGATTTTCAGGGAAGGTAGATTCCAGGCTTTAGCTTCGGTAGCCAGGCTGTAATCCCTCACTTCAACACGACCAAAAATGTCAAAATCGCTGGATGGTTTATAATCCAACTCGCCGTTAAATCCGCTTACGCGCGAATTACCATTATCGTATATCACTGCAAACCTGTTGTAATTGTTCGCGAAGTCGAAATTGCTTACAAATAGCGGCATGTTTTTCACATTGTTGCGGAAAATTGAAGCCTTGAAGCCAAAGCCCGGCGCTATCATGCCTTTTAAACCTGCACTTAGGTCTAATTGGTCGGTAGAGTTTGCTATATTGTAGACAGGCCCCAGAAAAGGATTTATCTCCGAAAAACCACGAATGGTCGATTTATTTACATCACCGGTAGCTTCAGCAAATAATCGAATGTATTTTGGTACGATCTGCCACTCCAATCTCGCGGCAGGGAAAATATTGGTAGTCGAACCAAAATCATTAACAAGGTTTATACCAGCGTCTATCTTATAATTTTCGCCTTGAAATTTGATGTAGGGGTTTATTCGGGCCAGATTATTACTAAGTGAATTACTATTGTTAGGGTTAATATTCGTAAGGTCAACAGAGCCGCTCAATCCTGCATAAAAACTACCGACTGTTTGGTTTAGGTAACCAGAAAGGACAATGTTGTTTTCACTTAATTTATCAGCAGTACTAAACATGCTTCCGCCCAGCTTTACCGAATAGATAAACTGGTCGTCAATATCTTTATAATTCTTGGTCAACTCCACCTCGCCCGAAAGGGTATTAAAATGCTGTGTGCCATAGTTTATGGTAGAGGTTGGCGGATTTAACACATCGTAAGCATAAAAACCGGTGCCCATATACTGGTAATTAACGCGTCCGCTCAACGAGTTCACTTCGCCAATGCTTTTGGCAAATATGCCTGCCTCTTCCTTGTTATAGGTTTGTTGCGGGATACTGCCGCTTTGAGCAAGGTGCTTGAAATAAGCGCCTGCCTGCAGGGCGGGGTCGTAACCGTTATTAATAAATGCTTCGGCAAAGCTGGTTTTTAAATTGCCGCCACCCACGCGAACATAGTTATTATCCAGTTCATCCGGAGTTTCGCGTGGCAATTTCATTGCGCTGAACTGGCGTATCGATGTATCCTGCTGCAAGGTTTTATCCAACGGCTTGTAGTTTAGCGGCGCTTTAAAAGGCTCCTGCTCTTCGAGGTTAGGGTTACGGCGTATTTTAACCGCATCGGCAAGCACAGGTTTGTAGGCTGTGGTTACCACGATCTCTTCCGACAGGTTGCTGTTGTTTTGCGGGATAGGTAAAGCCGGTTTAGCTGCCGTGGCACCGCCTTTTTTGGTAGTATCTCCCAACGATTTGGCAAGGTTGCTCACTTTTTTGTCATCAACGGCCGGCTTTTTTGCAGGTGCTTTGGCCGGAGCCTTTGCAACGGGCTTAGTGGTTTTACCTTTTTGCTGCGCATTCGCATTAGCGAAGCAAAGTATCGCTAAAACAGTAATGAGGGTATATTTTGCAGTATTTTTCATTATTGTTTTGTTGGTTTAGTATCATCCTTTTTTACTTCGGTGGCAGGACTTAACGCGTCCAGTTTCGCTTTCGCGGATGGCAGTATATCGTCATCACCCTTGTAGCCATCAATAACACTCTGCAGCGTAGCCTTCGCCTGGAAGGTATCGTGCAAACCTACATAAGTATCAGCCAGCAAAATGTAGGTTTTGGCTACCCAGTAATCATAATTGGATAGTTTGTTGATGAGGTCGAAACAGGTTTTTTGTGCTGCCTTATAATTGCGTTTGTGGAACTCTACATTGGCGATATTGTATTTGGCTTCGGCAGCGGCAATGGTTTTTGTACCGTTAACCACATCGTTCAATTCTTTTAAACCGGCAGTTGTATCAGCTTTTAGCAAATAGGCCTTACCGGCATACAGGCTCGATCTGAACTTATCTTCTTCGGATGTTTTGGTGTTTTCGCGAACTAAAGCAACATATTTCAGCGCGTCATCAGGCATTTCCATTTCGGCATAGCAGAGCATCAGGTTATTGAGCGCGAAAGTGCGGTCGGCCTCATATTCAGAGTTTACTTCGAGGCGTTTCAGGAAAGTAACCGCCTCATTATACTTTTTCTGCGCCAGGTATATTTGCGACATGCTGATGAGCGATTTTTCGGTATAAGCGCTTGTCCAGTCGTTCAAAATAAAATTATAATCAGGCACCGCCTCATCAGGGCGTTTGAGTGCCACCAGGCTCTGCGCACGGATAAATTTAGCTTGCTTATCGTATATCGCTTTCGGGAACTTATCAAAATAGGCATTTACTGCACCCACGGTACCGCTCCAGTCGCCTTTTAAATAAAGGTTATTGGCAGCCGTTATCATAATGTTTTCCTGGTCAGCCGCGCTATAATTACCGATAGGGGTAGTGGTGGCATAGTTAATAAAGGTTTGCGCGTCGCCTTTATCGGTATATATCTTCTCTATCTGTTTTAAAGCCTGTTTGGCCTCGTCGGTCGACGGATATTCGGCAACCACACGTTTAAACGATTGTATGGCCACATCATCGCTGCCGGCATTATAATCTATCAAACCCATAGTAACCAATGCCCTTGGGATGTAGCTGCTGCGCGGATATTTATCTATCAGGGCCATCATTTTGGTTTTGGCCGTTTCACCATCCGATTTGAGAAAATAAGCGTACCCTATCTCAAATGCGGCATCGTCCGCGTAATTCGAACCAGGGAAGGTGCTCAGCAAACTGTTCATGGTATTTATCTTGGTATCCAGGTCGCCCTGTAAACCCTGAATCATACCGCGCTGAAATAAGGCATAATCTTCGCCTTGCTCATGTGCCGCTATGATGTGGTCGTAATACTCCATCGCTTTGCCATAGCTTTTCAGCACAAAATAGCTGTCGGCTACACGCACTGTGGCGTCTTTAACGGTATTCTTGTCTTTCTCATCACCTGCCAAAAACTTTTCGAAATAGCCCGCAGCTTTTTTATACTGCTCAAAGTTAAAGGCAGCATAAGCCAGCGCATAGTTGGCATAATTGTAAACAGGCAGGTCTTTAGCCGCAGGTATCTGCATAAAGTTCTCGAACGAAGCTATCGACTCAGCGTACTTGCGTGTTTCAAACATCGACTCAGCCATCCAATACGTAGCCAAAGCCACTATCTTCTGGTCGATGGGGTTTTTAAGCGAACGCATAAACATACCTTGGGCATTCTCAAAAGCCCGTTCATTATAAAACTCGAGGCCTCGGTAATAGCTTACTTTTTGGTAAGCCTCTTTAGCGCTTGGGCTCATGCTTGGCAGTGCTTCCAAAATTTCTATCGCTTCGCGGTAGTTGCGTGAGTTGAGTAATTCTTCGGCCAGCAAAGTTTTAACCTCGTTCAGTTTCGGCGAGTTTGGATAGTTGTGCAGGTACAGCCTTGTAGCATCAAGCGCCTGGCTGTTAAAATCAAGTTCGTAGGATAGTTTGGCGTATTCGTACAGCGCATCCTCTTTCAGTTGCGGGTCAAAATCGAGTTTCGAAGCAACCAGGTAAGCGTTGCGGGCGCTTTGTTTGTTATCTGTTTTCAGGAAAACATCGCCCAGTGTATAACTGCCGTTTTGTGCGTAAATATCTTTTTTATCTACCAGCTTTTCCAGCTCTTTAGCAGCCTTGGGGTAATTAGCTATCTTATAGTTGGCATAACCTATCTGGTAGCTATCCTGCGTGTTTTGGGTACGGCCCATATCTTCGTCCTGGAAACGGCTGTAATAGCCCGCCGAGCTCACATAGTTTTGTTTAGCGAAATACGCTGCAGCTACCAAATGCAGCATTTCGGTTTCGTGGAGCTGTTTGGTGCTATTCAACACCGGTATGGCGTAGCTTATCACATCATCATAACGATGGTCGAGAAAGTACACCGAAGTGATATAAAAAGGGTAGCTGGCCTCGTATTTTTTTGAGTCCTTCAACTTTTCGAAGTTGACCAATGCGATGCTGTAATCTTTATTGAGATATGCGATGTAGGCGAAATAGTATGTAGCATCGATAGTAAAAGGTGATTGTTTATCCTTTACCTCGCTAAACAACACCTGCGCGCCTTTATAATCACCCGTCGCGAAAAGCGCGTAACCTTCGCGGAACTTGTATTCGGTATTGATAGCACCGGTCAGTTCGCCGGCATCTACTTTGTTGAGCCAGGTTAAAGTTGCAGGATAATCCTCGCGCTGAAAGTACGACCTGCCGATATAAAAGTATGCCAACCTTACCAACGGGTTTTCGGGATGCTCTTTGATAAATTTGAGCAATAACCCTTCGGCATCATCATTGTTAAGCTGTAAGGCGCAATACCCCTCGTAATACTGCGCGTTTTCTTTGATGAACGACAGTTGCGATTCGAAAGCAGGCTGGCTGCTGGTACGCAAAGGCGATTTTTCCAATAACCTGAACTGCTCGATAGCACCGTTGTATGCACCTTTATCCATCAGGTCGGTAGCGTTGTGGTACACGCGGTAGTAGTCAAAAGCCTGATCCTGTTGTGCCTCAGCTTGTAGCGTTATAAAAAGAACGGAGAGAAATATGACGTAGTGCTTTGCTCTGACCATAGATATACTGATAACTTCGCTAAAATACGCTTTAACAAAAGGCGCTATTAACAATAGTAATTAACACCTGTGGATAACCGCAATTTTAACGAATGGGTTTTGCAGATGGTATGGATGTGGAAAAGTTTAGCGAATGTTTATTGAATTAAATTGATCAATCCGGCCCCAAGTGTGTCTGTTGAAATTGCAGAATTAGACAAGATAACAACTGCCACATCCTTATCGGCATTAAAGGCCAGAAAGCTGCTGCTGCCATAAGTGCCGCCGTTATGAAAGTAGTATTCTGAATTATCTACCCGTATAATATGCCAGGCAAGCCCTAATTTTGCGTCTTTGGCAAAAGTAATTTGATGTGTTAACGCAAATGCTTTCGAAAGCATTTCGGTACCGTTACTCATATTGGCTTTGGTGTATAACAACAGATCGGTAACAGTTGAATGTAAAGCACCTGCGCCTGCAAGGGCATCAATATGCCATGCAGGTGTTTCGACCCCTGAGGCATTATATACTTTGGTGAAACGGATATTGTTTTCTGCTGATAAATACTGAACCGTACTTTTCATGTTCAATGGCTTACATATAATGCTTTGTATCATCTGCTCAAAGCTCCGATTGCTTATGCGCTCCAATATAACACCCAATAAACCAACAGCTATATTGGAATATACATAAACCTCGCCGGGTTTGGAGTTTAGTTTACAAGTTTTAAGATAAGCGAAGAGCTGGGCGCGATCGTAATTTTTAAAAGGGTCGAGTTGGTCGGTATTTATGGAGAATAAGTTATCAGGTAACCGTGGCAGGCCCGAAGTATGATTACTGAGCTGCATCAGCGTGACACCTTGCAGATTTTTATTAGCCACAACGGAATCGGGTAAGTATTTTGTGATAGGATCACTTAACCTGATCTTGCCTTGCAGTACATAATGTGCCAGCAATGTGGTGGAGGTAAAGGTTTTGGTTATGGAGCCGATCTCGAATAAGGTATTAGCATCTGGCAATTGCTTATTTCCTTTGACTGTTTCTCCATAGGCATATACGCTAATGTTTCCTTTATTGATAATGCCAACGCTTAAACCAACGGTGTTAGGCTGCTGAATATAAACCCTGATGGCGGAGTCTATTCTTTTCTCCAAATATGTTTTTAATGGGTTTGACGTAGCTACAAGGTCAGTTTTTCGGGCTACAAATGGCTCGAATACCAGGTAATCAAGTTTGCCCTGCTCATCAAGAATAACAGAAAGTTGTAACAGCTCTTTTTCGAAAGTTAGTTTGTAGTGAGCCGTATTTTTATCAAAGCCCAGGAAAGATGATGCAGTTATTTGCCCCGAAGTGAATATCTGAGCGTTAAAAAAATCGGCGAAGTCTTTTGCATTAATAACTGCCTGATATTTTTTAGATGTTAATGTGTAAAGTGCCTGGTTGTTTTGTGTGTTAATATAGTTTTTGAGGAGCGCGGTTACCGAATCGGTTTTTTGTTTAGAGTTGCTTTGGGCATAGATTTGTACAGGCATAATTGCGAAAAGTAAAGCGGCAATTATGATGACTATGCGCTTCATTGTGTTTGCCCTGCCAATAAATACAGTACCGCCATACGCACCGCCACACCGTTCTCCACCTGGTCGAGGATGATGGATTGTTTGCTGTCGGCCACATCGCTGGTGATCTCTACCCCTCGGTTAATCGGGCCGGGGTGCATTACAGTGATCTCTTTATCGAGTGAGTCGAGTATTTGTTTATTTAAGCCGTACAGCATAGTGTATTCGCGCAGGCTGGGGAAGTATTTGATGTCCTGGCGTTCCAGTTGTATCCGCAGCATATTGGCAACATCGCACCAATTTAATGCCTTGCGCAGGTTGTGCTCAACTTTTACACCTAATGAGCCAATGTATTTTGGGATAAGTGTTGTTGGCCCGCAAACCATCACCTCGGCCCCTAATTGTTTGAGGCAAAGTATATTGGATAAGGCCACACGCGAGTGCAATATATCACCCACGATCACAACTTTTTTACCGGCTACCTCGCCGTACTTTTCGCGGATGGAAAACGCATCAAGCAGGGCCTGGGTAGGATGCTCGTGCGCGCCGTCGCCGGCGTTGACTATTTGCGCCTTTACGTGTTTTGATAAAAAGATACCCGCGCCGGCGTAAGGGTGGCGCATCACTACCATATCCACCTTCATGGCCAGGATATTGTTTACGGTATCCACCAATGTTTCGCCTTTACTTACTGATGAAGAAGATGCAGCAAAGTTCACCACATCTGCCGAAAGGCGTTTTTGAGCCAATTCGAACGATAAACGGGTACGGGTTGAGTTCTCGAAAAATATATTGGCAATGGTCACGTCCCGTAAGGAGGGAACCTTTTTAATAGGACGGTTCAGTACATCTTTAAAAGTATCCGCAGTTTCGAAAATGAGTTCGATGTCGCGTTTGTTTAAGTCTTTTATTCCTAATAAGTGACGTGTACTTAACGTATCCATATTTATTTTACATCTGATAATAACACCACTTTATCTTCCCCATCTGTTTCTTTCCAGCTTACCACAACCTTTTGCGATGCGATGGAATCTACTTCTATACCTATATAATCAGCCGCTACGGGTATGTGGCGTGAGTAACGGCGGTCGACCAACACCAGCAATTCCATTTTTTCGGCACGACCGTAGGCCAGCATTGCATCCATAGTGGCGCGGATGGTGCGGCCTGTCCACAATACATCATCCATCAGGATCACCTTTTTACCTTCTATAATAAAATCAATACGCGTTTGGTTGGGTAGCAGGGGACTTTCACGGCGACGGAAATCGTCGCGGTAAAAGGTGATATCCAAATCGCCTTGCAGGATGGTTTTGCCTGGTAATATTTTGCGTAATTCTTCGGCTATGCGTTTGGCGAGGTAAATGCCGCGTGGCTGAATACCAATGATAACCGAGTTTGAAAAATCGTTATGATTTTCTATCAATTGCCTGCATAAACGTTGTATCGTGATCTGGAATTTCTGACCGTCGAGCAAGGTTGGGTTAAGCATCGTTGGGTTGATTTGGGCAAAAGTAGGAAATTGTAGTGAGTAGTGAGTAGTGAGTGGTGAGATTTTTTTATTTGGATGTGGGTATTGAGATATGCGTATTGAGATTTTGTGAAAGTTCGTTAAACTAAATGATGTGACAAGGATTTCTCATGTTGGTCGAAATGATAGTTGCGGGCTAACAAAAAAGCCCCATCGTTACCGACGGGGCTTTAGGGAGATTTAAATTATTAAAAGCTTATTTTGCTTCTTCTTCAGTCGCTTTTTTAGCCGCTGCTTTTTTGGTTGCTGCCTTAGTTTCGGCACCTTCCATTTGCTCTTTTAATTGAGCCAGCACGCTTAAATCGCCTAAAGTTGACTTTTCAACCGAATCTTTCACTTTTTTCACTGCATTGGTAGCAACTTTCGCTTCTTTTTTGCGGGTCTCAAACTCAGCTGCTTTCGCTTCAGAGCGGGCTTCTTCCCAAATGCGTGCGTGTGAAATAACGATACGTTTGTTCTCTTTGTTAAATTCAATGATCTTGAACTCGCCTGTTTCTTCGGCTTTTAAGCTCTTACCATCTTCTTTAACCATGTGTTTTGTAGGTACGAAACCTTCAACACCATAAGGTAAAGCAACAATTGCACCTTTATCGGTTACTTTCAATACAGTACCTTCGTGTATCGAATCGATAGTGAAGATAGTTTCGAAAGTATCCCAAGGGTTTTCTTCCAATTGTTTGTGGCCTAAGCTCA
>JACXTT010014986.1_pt1 | contig 10087 bp, 7 predicted proteins | sample 9270951 | NCBI WGS metagenome assembly JACXTT01 (sample SAMN15532306, study PRJNA645909) | rock metagenome | isolation source: weathered quartz diorite | place: Puerto Rico | collected 2017-06-21
CAGGCCAATCTCACGCGCTTCATTCAAGAGGTGAACGGGCGCTGGAAGACGGACTGTTCCGACCATGCTTCGCTCTATGACTGGTCGATCCGCGAGCCCGAGAAGTTCTGGCAGTCCGTATGGAGCTTTGCCGGCGTCATCGGGGACATGGGACCGGGCCCGTATCTCATAGAGGCCGGGAAGATGCCCGGCGCACAATGGTTCCCCAACGCACGACTGAACTTCGCGCAGAACCTCCTGCGGCGGCGTGACCATGACACCGCGATGGTGTTCTGGGGAGAGAACAAGGTGCGGCGCAAGCTCACCTTCGCGCAGCTGCATGACCAGGTTTCGGTCACTGCGCAAGCACTGCGGGCGATGGGCATACATGCTGGCGACCGTGTCGCTGCGGTGATGCCCAACATGCCGGAAACCGTGGTCGCGCTGCTCGCTACGACCAGCGTCGGAGCGATATGGTCCTCGTGCTCGCCGGACTTCGGGGTGCAAGGCGTGCTCGATCGCTTCGGGCAGATCGAGCCTAAGGTGCTGTTCTGCGTGGACGGGTATTACTACTCCGGCAAGACCCACGACATTCTCCCGCGCATGGCCGACATCGTGCGGCGCTTGCCCACGTTGGAGCAGGTGGTCGTCGTGCCGTATCTCATCGCCAAGCCGTTGATCGGTGATATCCCCAAGGCCGTGCATCTGAGCGCGTTCACCGGCGGACACCAACCGGCGGAGATCGCATTCGAGCAGGTGCCCTTCAACCATCCCCTCTATATCCTGTATTCCTCGGGCACGACCGGTGTCCCCAAGTGCATCGTGCACGGCACCGGCGGCACGCTGCTGCAACACGTCAAGGAACACCAGCTCCACACCGACCTCAAGCGCGATGACCGCTTGTTCTACTTCACGACGTGCGGCTGGATGATGTGGAACTGGCTGGTGTCGGGGCTCGCTACCGGTGCGACGCTGTTGATGTACGACGGCTCGCCCTTCTACCCCAACCCCAGCGTGCTGTTCAATCTGGCCGACACGGAAAGCATGACCGTCTTCGGCACCTCTGCGAAGTACATCGACGCGCTGGCAAAACTGGGAGTCAAGGCTCGCGACACACACCGTCTGGACAGCATCAAGACGATGACCTCCACCGGCTCGCCGCTGGCGCCCGAGAGCTTCGACTATGTGTACGGCAACATCAAGCAGGACGTGCTGCTGTCCTCGATCTCCGGAGGCACCGACATCGTCTCGTGCTTCATCGTCGGCAGCCCTCTCTTGCCGGTGTACCGCGGCGAGATGCAGTGCCGCGGGCTCGGTCTCAAAGTCGAGGTGTACAACGACGAGGGCAAGGCGGTCGTGGGCCAGAAGGGAGAGCTGGTATGCTCTGCGCCCTTCCCTTCGATGCCCATCGGCTTTTGGAACGACCCCGAAGGAGCCCTCTACGGGGATGCGTACTTCACCCGTTTTCCCGGCGTCTGGTGTCACGGCGATTATATGGAGCTGACGCCGCGCGGCACGGCTGTGATTTACGGCCGCTCCGACGCCGTGCTCAATCCCGGCGGAGTCCGTATCGGCACAGCCGAGATCTACCGCCAGGTGGAGCAGCTGCACGAGGTGATCGAGAGCTTGGTGATCGGCCAGGATTGGCAGAACGACGTACGTGTCGTTCTGTTCGTACGCCTGCGCGACGGCCTTACCCTGGACGAGGCGCTGACGAAGAAAATCAAGAACCAGATCCGCGGCAACACCACTTCCCGACACGTGCCTGCCAAGGTCGTCCAGGTCACCGATATCCCGCGCACCAAGAGCGGCAAGATCGTGGAGCTGGCGGTGCGCAACGTGGTGCACGATCTGCCGGTGAAAAACAAGGAAGCGCTCGCGAACCCGGAGGCGCTGGACCTGTTCAAGAACCTTCCGGATCTTCAGCGCTAGAGCCTTCCAGGTGCGCCTCGCGCCCCCGCAGGGACATTCCCGAGCGTGGGTCGTGCGCACGGGTTGATCCGTACCGGTTCGGCGCCATATACACAACGATGAACGCGCCCCACCCCGCCTCTCAAGATGTCGTCGATCTGCGCCTCGGTGGCATGACATGCGCCGCCTGTGCAGCCCGGATCGAGACGGCGCTGAACCGCTTACCCGGCGTGTCCGCGAACGTGAACCTGGCCACCGAGAGAGCGCGGGTGCGCGTCACCCAGGGTTCGGCAGCGGTTCAGCAGCTCATCGCCGCAGTCGAGCGAGCGGGCTACAGCGCCGAGCTGGTAGCGCAAGCGGACCTCGGCGCGGAGAGGGCCCGGCGCGACGCCCTGTACCGGCGCGAGCGCACGCTGTTCTGGATCTCCGCTGCACTGTCGGCGCCGCTTGCACTGCACATGATTTGGATGTTTGCCGGCCACCACGGTGACGTGCTGCCGCGCTGGCTGCAGCTTGCCTTCGCTACCCCAGTCCAGTTCTGGATCGGCAAGCGCTTCTATATCAGCGCCTGGCATGCATTGCGCGGCGGTGGGGCCAATATGGATGTGCTGGTGGCGCTAGGCACCAGTGCGGCATATCTGTACAGCGCGATCGTCACGCTGCTGGGTATGGATGGACAACACGTCTATTTCGAGGCGGCCGCCGTCATCATCACCTTGGTGCTGCTCGGCAAGCTGCTGGAGGCGCGGGCGAAAGGCCGTACGTCGGCCGCCATCGAGCAACTCGTGCGCCTCCAGCCCAAGCAGGCGCGTATCGAGCGCGATGGGCAAACGTTCGATGTGGACGTCGCCGATGTGGCGGTAGGCGACGTGTTTCTCGTTCGTCCCGGCGAACGCGTAGCGGTAGACGGCGAAGTGCTGGAGGGGCATTCCAGCATCGACGAAAGCATGCTGACCGGGGAAAGCTTGCCCGTCTCGAAGGAGCAGCATGCGCGAGTCTTCGCCGCCACCCAGAACGGCACGGGACTGCTCAAGTGCCGCGCGTTGCGCGTGGGCGCCAAGACGCAGCTCGCCGAGATCATCCGGTTGGTCGGCGAAGCACAAGGGAGCAAGGCGCCGATCCAACGTCTGGCGGACCGCATCTCCGGCATCTTTGTCCCTGTCGTGCTGGTGATCGCCCTGGGGACGTTCCTCCTGTGGTGGCTCGCCGCCGGTGCGTTCACCGCAGCCCTGATCAACGCCGTCGCCGTGCTCGTCATCGCGTGCCCGTGCGCCCTCGGACTGGCCACGCCTACCGCCATCATGGTGGGTACCGGCCGCGGCGCTCAATCCGGAATACTCGTACGCGATGCGGCGGCGCTGGAGCGCGCTGAAAAGATCCAGATCCTGGTGGTCGACAAGACCGGCACGCTCACCCTGGGAAGGCCTGTCGTAACGGACCTCGTTCCGGCGGCAGATGTGGATTCTCGCCAGCTGCTGGCCCTTGCCGCCGGGTTGGAGCAGGGCTCCGAGCATCCTCTCGCGGGCGCGGTACTGCGCAAGGCCGTCGAGGCTGGCGCGACACCCGCCACCGCAACGAGCGTTCAGGCGCGGCCCGGGGAAGGCATCGAAGGCGACGTTGCGGGTCGGAAATTGCTAGTCGGTACGCCCGCATGGATGGCGATGCGTGGACTGACAGTCGATGGGCGACTCGTGGACCGGCTGGCCGGCGCCGGCAAGACCGTCGTGGCGGTCGCTGACAATACGCGAATACTCGGCTACCTGGGCATCGCAGACCCGCTGCGTGAAACTTCCGCGGACGCGGTTTCCCGCCTCGGTGTCGCTGGCATCGAACTCGTCATGCTGACGGGGGACAATGCGGCCACGGCGCAAGCCGTCGCGCGTCAACTCGGCATCGCGCGCTGGAAAGCAGGCGTGCTGCCGCAGGATAAGGCGGCGCAAGTGCTGCGCCTCAAGGCCGAAGGTAGATTCGTCGGCATGGCAGGCGATGGCATCAACGATGCGCCGGCGCTGGCGGCCGCAGACGTGAGCTTCGCCTTTGCCGGGGGATCGGACATCGCCATCGAGGCCGCCGACGTCACGCTCATGCGCGACGATCTCGCCGGCGTGGCCGACGCGATCTTGTTGTCGCGCGCAACGCTGTCCAAAATCCGCCAGAATCTGTTCTTCGCTTTTGGCTATAACGCTCTGGGAATTCCACTGGCCACGCTCGGGTGGCTGAACCCGATCGTCGCCGGCGCGGCGATGGCGATGAGCTCGGTGTCGGTGGTCACAAATTCTTTGCTGCTGCGCGCTGGAACCCGGGAAAGCTGCACTGAGCCTAGAGAGAAACATGGAGACGACAACGCTGCAAGTTAGAGGCATGACCTGCTCCGGTTGCGCGCGCAGTGCGGCTAGAGCGCTGCAAAAGATGAACGGCGTGGCGAGCGCCGAAGTGTCTTTGGACAGGGGCGAGGCTAAGGTCACCTTCGACCCGCGGCACGTCAGCGTCGCGCAGCTCAAGGCCGCGCTCGAGATCGCCGGCTATCAAGCCACCTAGGCCCCTGGTATGTGTGCTAGAACACCTGCCACCACGCTTTCTTGCGCAGGCCGGCGAGGGAGAACTTGGTGTTCGGATAGTTGAGCTTGAGCAGGCGCTGCGTGTCGTCGCGCAACTCCGTAAGCCCCATCGCATCATAGGCCTTCACTTGCACAATCAGCGCCCCCTCGACCATCGGCGACTGGCGGTAGTTGGCGAGCACGAATTGGGCGCGGTTGACGGCAGCCACATAGGCTTTGCGACGTAAGTAGTATTCCGCGGTTCGCACCTCGTTGGCCGCCATGGCGTTGATCAAATAGCGCATGCGCAAGATCGCGTCGGCCGAATATTTGCTCTCCGGGAAGCGCGTCACCAGCTCCTTGAACGCTTCGAACGATTCGCGCGCCGCCTTCGGATCGCGCTCGGTCATGTCTTGGCCCGAGATCCCGCCTAGCAGCCCCATGTCCTCGTTGAAGTTGACCAGGCCCTTCAGATAGTAGGCGTAGTCCACGTTGGGGTGATTCGGATGCAGCTTGATGAAGCGGTCGGCGGCGGCCAGCGCCGACACCGGATCCTTGTCCTTGAAGAACGCGTATCCGATCTCGAGCTGCGCCTGCAGGGCCAGCTTGCCATAGGGATAGCGCGCCTCCAGCTTCTCGTAGTAACCGATAGCCTTCTTGTAGTTGCCGCTGGTGAGCTCGTCCTTGGCCTCGCGGTACAACTTTTCGGCGGACCAGTCGCGGGTCTCGTCGTACTTGTCCTCGTTGCTGCACGCAGCGAGCATCGCAGTGAACGCAAGCAGCAACGCGGTGGAAATTGACGCTACACTAGGTCGCATAATGGTCCTGCAGAAAAACGCGCCGCATTATAGCGGAAACGCTACGCCGGAGCCGGCCGCGGGCAGCGCCAGAGCGCCGATGGCGCTGCGCGTGCCTGCGGCAATGGCCGGGCTGCGTCTGGACCAGGCACTGGCCCGGTTGCTGCCAAACTACTCCCGCAGCCGCCTGCAGGATTGGGTGCGGCGCGCGCGAGTGACGGTAGATGGCGCAGCGGCCGCGCCTAAGAGCAAGGTGTGGGGCGGCGAGCGCATCGAGGTGTGCGGCTATCTGGATTCCGCTGCACGCGCGTCCGCTCCGCAAGACATCCCCCTGGCCGCCGTGTACGAAGACGCACAATTGCTGGTCATCGACAAGCCGGCGGGACTGGTGGTGCATCCCGGCAGCGGCAATCCGGACGGGACTCTGCTCAACGCGCTCCTGCACCGCCTGCCCGCGTTGAACAACGTGCCGCGCGCGGGTATCGTGCATCGCCTGGACAAGAACACCAGCGGGCTGTTGGTAGTCGCGAAGACCATCGAGGCGCACACGAACCTGGTGCGCCAGCTTCAGGCGCACTCCGTGCAACGCGAATATCTCGCTCTGGTGGCGGGAGTGCCTGCAGCGCACGGACGCGTGGAAGCCCCGATCGGACGCCATCCGGTAGCGCGCACCAGAATGGCAGTGATGGCGCGCGGCAAGTCCGCGGTAACCCGCTTCCGCGTGTTGCGTGCAGGCGCGGGCTGGTCGCTGGTCCAGTGCAACCTGGAGACTGGGCGGACTCATCAGATCCGCGTACACCTGCACTCGATCGGCCACCCGCTTCTGGGCGATCCCGTGTACGGGAACACGAAGCTCGCGCGCGCTTTGCCCGAGTCTGCACGCGGCTTCTCGCGTCAGGCGCTGCATGCGACGCGGCTGGAGCTCACTCACCCCGCGACCGGCGCAAAGCTGGCGTTCCACGCCCCGTTGCCTGCGGATCTCGCAGGCCTTCTCGCCGCTCTCGAGCAGCATGGCCGCGCCGGTTGACTGGATCAAGCCTGACTGGCCCGTGCCGCAACACGTGATGGCACTCGTCACGACGCGCAACGGCGGCGTCAGCCGCGGCCCCTACACCAGCTTGAACCTCGGCACGCGCGTGGGAGACGATCCACAGGCCGTCAGGGAAAATCGCACACGCCTTCGCGCTCTGCTGCCTTCCGAACCGAAGTGGCTCCGGCAGGTGCATGGCATCGACGTCGTGCAAGCCGATCGTGCAGCGGGCGAACCAACCGCCGATGCCGCCTTCACCCGCGTCTCTGGAGTCGTGTGCGCGGTCCAGATCGCGGACTGCCTTCCCGTCCTGTTCTGCGACCGCGCGGGAACTCTCGTGGCAGCCGCGCATGCGGGCTGGCGAGGCCTGAGCGCGGGTGTGCTCGAACAGACTGTGTCTTCGCTCGGTGTGCCGTCCGACGAGCTCATGGCCTGGCTCGGCCCGGCGATCGGACCGCAGAAGTTCGAGGTCGGCGCCGATGTGTTCGAGAAATTTACCGCCGATGACATCGCGGCGAGCGCCGCGTTCGAGCCCTTGCGCGAGGGCAAATGGTTGGGCGATCTGTACGCCCTGGCCAGGCGCCGCTTGTCGCGCGCAGGAGTCACGGCGATCTTCGGTGGCGGGTTGTGCACGTTCGGCGACCCAGCGCGTTTTTTTTCGCATCGCCGCGACCGCGTGACCGGCCGTCAGGCCGCTTTGATCTGGATCGCTGCTTGATCCAGTCTACGGTTGATTGCACCTGAAATGTCGTCTTCGATCCCACCCACGGCCCAGCCGCAAGATGCATCGGGCGCGGATGCCCGGACAAATACACCGCTCGATAGCGTACTGCGCGACCTCCTTCGCCGCCTCCCCGACGGGGCCGCCGTGCTGCGGGAATTGCTGCAAGCGCTGGCGACCCACCCGGAGCGAGTGGCTGAGATTCAGCACCGCTACTACAAAGAACATCTCGCCTTGTGGGCGGGGCTGCTGCGCGCCGATGACGGAGCGTCTCGGTCAGCGCGCCAGGCAACGCCGACGGACCCCCGCTTCGCCAGCCCCGAGTGGAGCACCCTGCCCTGGTTCGATTACCTGAAGCGGTCCTACCTCGTGAACGCGCGCTGGGTCAACGAACTGCTCGACGCTGCGCAGATGCCGAGCGCCCATAAGCGTCGTGCCGCCTTCGTGCTGCGCCAGTATCTCGATGCAATCGCGCCGACCAACTTCGCGGCCAGCAACCCCGAAGTCATCCGCCTTGCGGCGGAGACGCACGGCGCCAGCCTGGCGCAGGGGCTCAAGCATCTGAGCGAGGACGTCTCGAGGGGGCGCATCCGCATGAGCGACGAAAGCGCCTTCGAAGTCGGGCGCAACATCGCTGTCACGCCCGGGGCCGTCGTCTACCAGAATGAGATCGTCGAGCTCATTCAGTACGCGCCGCGGACTACCCAGGTATACAGCCGCCCCCTGTTCATCGTGCCGCCGTTCATCAACAAATACTACATCCTGGATCTGCAGCCGGAAAATTCGTTTGTGCGCTACGCTCTCGATCAAGGCATCCAGGTCTTTCTCGTCTCCTGGCGCAACGTGCCGCGCGAACTGGGCGGCTCGACTTGGGAGGATTACATGCGCGAGGGCATATACGCTCCCCTGGAGGCGGTGCGCGAAGTGACCGGCTGCGACCAGGCGAACGTGCTGGGGTTCTGCGTCGGAGGGACGCTGCTCGCATCCGCGCTCGCGGTCATGGATGACCCTCAGCGCATCGCGAGCGTGACCCTGCTCGCCGCGCTGCTCGACTTCAGCGACGTCGGAGAGATCGGCGTCTACATCGACGAGGAGTACGTCCGGCAATGCGAGCAAACGTATCGCGAGGGCGGCTTGATGCCGGGCGGCCTGCTCGCTTCCACTTTCGCGAGCTTGCGTGCCAACGAGCTGGTGTGGTCCTTTGTGATCAACAACTATCTCAAAGGCCAGACGCCGCGCGCTTTCGATCTGCTGCATTGGAACGGCGACAGCGCCAACCTGCCGGGTCGACTGTATGTCTGGTATCTGCGCAACGCCTACCTGGAGAACAGTCTGCGGGTACCGGGAAAGCTCGCATTGTGTGGCCGCCCAGTGGACCTGCGCGCGATCCGTTGCCCAGCTTTCGTGCTGGCCACGCGCGAAGACCACATCGTGCCTTGGCGCAGCGCTTACGCGAGCACGCAGTTACTTGGAGGTAGAATCGAGTTCGTGCTCGGTGCGAGCGGTCATATTGCGGGTGTGGTCAACCCGCCCGCACCGGTTCGGCGCAGTCATTGGCTCAATCCGGCCGTACCTCCCAGTGCCGACGAGTGGCTGGAGCAGGCGGTCAACAAACCGGGAAGCTGGTGGCAGCACTGGGTCAGTTGGCTGATGGAAACCGCTGGAACTCGGATCTCGGCACCGCAGATATTGGGCAGCACCCAGCACCCGGTTCGGCGACCGGCGCCCGGCGACTACGTGCGGGAGCGAGACGTCTGAACGAGTGAGTAAGGAGCAGGCGGAAAGCACAACCAAGAAGGTGGAGGAGGCAACATGGCCAAGCGCAACGTAGTCGTCACCGGTGGTATGGGCGGTCTGGGCGAATCCATCTGCACCAAAATGGCCGACGCGGGTTACCGGGTCGCCGTCACCCACTCACCCGGCAACAACAAGGCGGCGGACTGGCTCGCCGGCATGAAAGCGCGCGGCTACAACTTTTCCGCCTATCAATGCGACGTAGCCGACTTCGACTCGTGCGCCGAAGCGGTGAAGAAGATTCAAACCGAGGTCGGGCCCATCGACGTGCTGGTCAACAACGCCGGCATCACGCGCGACATGACGTTCAAGAAAATGGGCAAGGCCGACTGGGACGCGGTCATCAGCACCAATCTCGACAGCGTCTTCAACATGACCAAGCAGGTCATGGACGGGATGCTCGACCGTGGGTGGGGCCGGGTCATCAACGTCTCATCGGTAAACGGCCAGAAGGGGGCTTTCGGTCAGACCAACTATTCCGCTGCCAAAGCCGGCATGCACGGCTTCACCAAGGCTCTTGCACTGGAAGTGGCCAAGAAAGGCGTAACCGTGAACACGATTTCGCCGGGCTACATCGGCACCAAGATGGTCACCGCCATCCCCGAGAACATCCTCAACGAAAAAATCCTGCCGCAGCTCCCGGTAGGACGCCTCGGCAAGCCCGAGGAAGTCGCGGGGCTCATCATCTACCTCGCTTCGGACGAGGCGGCGTTCGTCACCGGCGCCAATATTTCGATCAACGGCGGCCAGCACATGTTCTAGTTGGGGCTGGGTACTCACGCGGTGGGAGACTGCGCTTCGCGTTCGACTGCATGGCTATGCCATTGAGTTTATCGTGAGCAGCGTCGATGGGCTCGGCGCAACGGTTTATCGAATTATTGTGAATGCACAAAAAAAACGGACTTATATACTTGACACACCCACTCGTTGAGCGCATGATGAGGCCATATTTTGGGGAACTGCCATGGCTTCTGAACTTACTAAACCACATTTCCAGGATGGGGCGAAAGCTCGCCAATACCTAGAGGCTGTCCGCTGGCCTGGTGGGCCAATCTGCCCGCATTGCGGCGTAATAGGCGAGCACTATGCGCTCCAAGGCGAAAAACACCGTCCAGGACTTTGGAAGTGCAGAGACTGCCGCGAGCAATTTACGGTGACTGTCGGGACGGTATTTGAGCGCTCCAAGATCCCGCTGAACATTTGGCTCCAGGCTGTCTATCTGCTTTGCTCGTCCAAGAAAAGCATGAGCAGCCACCAACTACATCGCACACTTGGCGTTACCTATAAGACAGCTTGGTTCATGACCCATCGCATTCGT
>JACXTT010014987.1_pt1 | contig 10087 bp, 8 predicted proteins | sample 9270951 | NCBI WGS metagenome assembly JACXTT01 (sample SAMN15532306, study PRJNA645909) | rock metagenome | isolation source: weathered quartz diorite | place: Puerto Rico | collected 2017-06-21
GGTCGCGGCGCTGAGATCTACAACCCTGGCGGAGTTGTTTTGGCACACCACAGCATCGTTTCGCAAAACGCCTACCTCTGTGGTGCGTCACATGATTACGATGACCCTGAATTTCCTTTCGAGAGCAGGCCCATTGCCTTGGGCCCCTACTCATGGATCGGTGCCCGGGCCATTGTCCTGCCCGGAGTGACTGTGGGAGAAGGATCTGTCCTGGGCGCAGGTGCAGTCACGGCGCGCAGTCTTGATCCCTGGTGGGTTTACGCGGGCAACCCGGCCAGGCGGATAAAACCTCGTCGAAAGCCAGACTCGCTTGAAGAGCGAGGTCAGTCATGAAACTGCTCCTGGTCGGCTCCAGCAGCTTCGCCGCGCAGGGACTTACTGAATTGCTCCGCAACTCTGGACACGAGGTGTGGTCCTTCAACAGGCGCCCGGAGCGTGCGCTCGGCGAACGCGGACTCGGGGGCAGCATCGCGAACATCACCGACTATGCCTCTCAGCTCCAAGAGTGTGACGTTGCGGTGAATTACCTCCTCTTGAAGGACGCATCGATCGAAGAAAATCTGCGCTTCCTTCAAGTGTTGAACCAACTTCTGGTGGCGATCAAATGTCGGCGTTTTATTCACATTTCCTCGGTCAGTGTCCTCGCGCCATCGACCAAGAGAGTCAGCGAAAAGGACGATCCGCCGAGCGATTTCCGCCAAAAAGGGCCCTATGCGCGGTTAAAAATCGCGACCGAACGGTGGGTAACACAACATGTGACCCACTGCGAAATCGTCCTCGTCAGGCCCGGGTTCGTCGTGGCTCCGGGCTTGCCTGACCCAATCATCGGAATCGGCAAGCTCCTGCCCACACAAAAGATTCTGTGCTTAGGACACCGGAAGTCGATCATACCCATCGTTAGCAGGCAGATTCTCAATGAGGGGTTGTTACGCCTTTGCACGATTCCGCTACCGGCTCGGCGAACCACGGCGATGTTTACGGGCCCTGATTCGCCAACACGAGAGGATTATCTCAATTATTGCTGTGCTCAATTCGGACTCGGCCGGGGCACGTTATTTCTGCGTCCGGAAGTTTGGTGGCTCTCGCTGGGGGCAGCTTCGTTGCCGCTGACAATCATGAAGGGCCGGTGGAATAACCTGGCCGCGAAATTCAGTCACAATTTAAAGGTCCGCCGCTACGATTCGGGTGCGACTGAAAAACTCCTGAACCTCGATTTGCGAGTCGGCTGGAAACGTCTCCTCGGGGAAGCGCTGGAGTTCCAGAGCCCGAATTTTCGATTACCAGCGCCGTTCACTACCGGTTCGGGCGGCGTTCATGGCAACGTCGACTCCGGGATTTGCTACCTCGGAATGGGACGGATAGCGCTGGAACGACACATTCCCGCCCTGCGGAAATTCAAATATTCGGCACTGCTCGAATGGTACGATCCGTTTGTTGGCCCCGGTCCAGCCGAGAAATTCCTCAAACTCCAGCGTCGGGCCGACCCGATCGAGTTCCGTGGCTCCAGGGCGGTGCTCACAACACCCGTGGGGCCAAGGATGGGTTTGCTCTCGCAGATACCGGTGTCCATTACCGAACTCCTTTTTGAAAAGCCCTTCGCAATTAGCGCGTTCCAGTTTTCCGAACTCGAGGCGGCCATGGGCCAACGAACCGCTTACGTTATCCACAACTACCGATTCAAGCCTAACGTGCAATGGGCATTGGGGTATCTCGCGCACCGGAATCCGGGTCAAATTCAAGAGACAAGGCTGCATTTCGACAGCCCGGCGGTGGATTCCGAAAAGGCCCATTGGATGCGGGAGGAACGTCAGGCCAGAACTCTGTTAATCGATTATGCCATCCACTTCCTGGATCTAGCCTGGCTCTTCGCCGAAGGCAGAGCCGAAGTAAGAGCGCTCGATGTCCAGCGTAATCTGAAAGGTCAAACCATGTCCGTCCGAGCGACAGTTAAATTTGCCAATCACCTTTCACAGCTGTTTCTGCGACAAGGCGCCCGCCAGCGCCGGTGCCAAATCGAACTCGTCTTTTCCAATTATACCGTCGTCCTCAGGTTTTTTCCGGACACGGTGGCCATCCATCACGGGGAGCATACCTTTGCGGACGATTTTCGGTTGGGAATTCGAGGACTGGCCGGCGTGGGGAGGAAGGTCGCGGAGAAATTGGGCATGTGCGATGTCGAACCCAGTCATCAATACGTCCTGGGGTCGTTCCTGGGTCGCTATCCTCGCGAAAATATCACGGCCCTGTCGTTGGCGAGTTTGAAGCCATTTTATTCACGGCTGTTCGCCTTGGCCGAACCCGCTTATGCGGACCCGGCGCCATCATCGCAACCGGGTTTCCCGTTGACTATGCCGTTTCCCGAAAGAAGGGTCGAAGCCCCTACCCCACCTTCGGGCCATGTGACTGTAGCGGTGTAATCGGGCTTGCTCTGGCGCTGGAGCCGATTTGGAAAAGTGATCTCCGTCCTGATTTTCACAAAGAACGAAGAACAGGACTTGCCGGGTTGCCTCCATTCGGTGGCCGGGTTGGAGGACGTTCACGTGTTTGATTCCCTCAGCACGGATCGGACTTGTGAAATCGCCAGGCGCTTTGGCGCAACAGTCCATCAACGCGAATTCGACAACTACGCGTCGCAGAAGAACGCCGGTCTCCGGTCGGTGACCTTTCGTCATCCTTGGGTGCTCCTCCTCGATGCGGACGAGCGAGTCCCACAACCGCTTGCCGAAGAGCTGCGCGATTTCGCGGCGCATGCGCCTCTGGGCGTGAGCGCGGCTCGCCTGCGACGGAAGGACTTTTTCATGGGAACGTGGCTGAGACACGCGCAAAGCTCGCCCTTCTACATCCGCCGGGTCAGGCCGGAGCGTGCGCATTTTGAGCGAGAGGTTAACGAGGTAATGAAGGTCGAGGGCGATGTCGTTGATTTATCCCAGCCGTTTGATCATTTTCCCTTCTCGAAGGGAATCAGCCACTGGATTCAGAAGCACAACCTCTACTCGACCCTGGAGGCCCGCGTCGCGTTGTACGGCGCCGGCGGCGCACAAAAATGCTCGCTGAGGAAGGCGCTGTTTGCCAGGGACTTTAACGAGCGTCGGGAGCATCAAAAAGCGCTGTTCCTTAAACTCCCTTTCCGGCCGTGGCTGAAGTTTTGGTACATGATGGTGGTTCGACGAGCCTTTTTAGACGGTCGCACCGGGCTTACCTACGTGGGTCTGCAGTGCATCTACGAGTATTTCATCGTTTTGAAGATTCGGGAGATCCAGGCGCACCGTCGTTCGATCGCAGCCGAGTTGAGTCCATCCGTTTCTGCGTCCGGCCTGGATCGTCCTGGCGCTCCCAAACGAGTCACGTCTTCAGAATGGGGAATTTGAACCATGGCGCTTCATTCAACTTTCTTTCGAGCCCTTCGGATTCAAAGAGCCATTCCAGGCTTACGCGCGAGCGTTCCCCTGGGGGCACAGCGTGAGAAGCATTTGCGGACTGGAACGCGGGTTGAAACGAATCTTGCGCCATCCGGAAATCCGCAAAATCACGGGCCTTTCAGGATCCTGCCTGCGAAATCGCCTCGGCCGCTCCCAAACCAGCGGCTGTGGCGTCTCGCGTTTTTCGCGTTGCTGTCGGCAACCGTCTATTTGTCGTGGAAACCCGCTCCGGGAATCAACGAGATCCCGTGGATGCCGTCTTTGTTGGGGCGTTGGTTCGATCATTACGATGGCTGGAAGAATTTCATCGGCTTTTGTTGGCTCGCTTTTGTGCTGTTGATGGCCTGGCGCGAGCCGAGCGGGAAGGCAGGGCCGACGCGGGCCGCCGGGCGAGGAATCCGGGAGTTACGGCTGTTTGCAGGCTTCTGTTGTCTCGTGGCGCTACTGGAGATTGGTCAGCTTGCGTTGCCTAAACGCACGTGCGATTGGCGAGACGTTTTGGTCGGGTGGCTCGGCGGGCTGATAGCGTGGGCCATCCTTTATGTGTGTCGAGGGGTTCGCGCCCTCTTTCCGGAGCTCTAAGGTCGCGTCGCTGTCAGGGGGCCGCGACTCATCAGACCAGATGTTACAATAGCGTGAAGTTGCGCCGCAAATCCTCGACCGTCCTTTCTCGGTTCACTCAAATCCCTGGATTTCAGAATTCGCGTCGGTTGGTCGTTTGCGGATCTGAACCTAGCGTCGCTTGTCCGCAGACTGAAGTTCCAAGGCAGATTTTCGCATTAGAGTTGTAGGCTCGCACCTATGCAACGCGCAATTAACCGGGAGGTCTTCTCGTGAAACTCAAGGTTACGGTTTGGGGAATCAACTACGCGCCAGAAGTGGTGGGCATTGGTCCATATAATGCCGCGCTCTGTCGGTTCCTGTTGGCGCGTGGCCATGTCGTGCGGATGGTCACGACGTTTCCGTATTATCCTGCCTGGGCAAAGGAGCGCAAGGATCGCCGCTGGCTCTTCCGCACCGACCGGCTCGAGGATGTGTTGGTCCATCGCTGCTGGCATTTCGTTCCGAAACGTCCTAGCCCTCTTAAGCGGATTCTGCATGAGGCGTCTTTCGTCGTGCTTTCCTTCATACGGTTATTGCTGCTTCCCCGTCCGGACGTTTTCGTTGTGGTTTCGCCGCCGCTTTTGCTGGGCGCGGCTGCGAGTCTGCTTTGCGCTCTGAGACGCGCACCGTTTTTGTTCCACGTTCAGGATCTTCAGCCTGATGCCGCCGTGGAAATGGGGATGCTGAGACGCGGGCTCTTGACTCGGGTGCTTTTCCGATTGGAAGCGTTAGCCTACAATCGCGCGCAGCTTGTTTCCGGGATTACTCGAGGAATGCTGGAGTCTTTTAAAGACAAAGGAGTCGCATCGACGAAACTCGTTTACTTTCCCAATTGCGTGCGCCTTCCGGAACGTAAGCCGGCACAGGGCTCCTTTCGGAGCCGACTCGGCCTCGACGCGAGTCACTTCGTGGCGGTGTACTCCGGGAACCTCGGCGTCAAGCAGGGGCTGGACGTTTTGGTCCTGGCCGCGCGGTTTGTGCGGGACTCTCGAGTGCGCATTATCATCTGCGGCGACGGTCCCCGGCGCGAGGCTTTGTCGCAGCAGGTTGCCCAGTTGAACTCAAACAACGTGATCCTGCTGCCGCTCCAGCCAAACGGAAGTTACGAGGAGCTGTTGGTGGACGCTGATGTGTGCGTGATTCCCCAACAAAAGAATTCGGGGGCGTGCTTTTTCCCGAGCAAACTTCTTTCCTACCTGGCGTTTGCCAAACCAATTCTCTCGGTGGCTGATGAATCCAGTGAATTGGCGATCGCGATCAGGAGCGGCCGTTTTGGGAAAAACGTGGAGCCGGCCAATCCGTCCGAGGTGGCTGCCGCGCTCGAATCCATGGCCGCCGATCCTGATCAGTTGCTGTTGTTCTCGCGGGCGGGCGCGGAGTTCGTCAGGCAATTCGAGTCCTATCCCGTGCATTGCCGCTTCGAGCAGGAGCTGCTCGCGTTGGCAGGCAGCACGAACTTTCCTGGCGCGCCGATCAAATCTCCCTCGCGTCCCCGGCTGCACGAGCCGAGCTGACTGGGGCATGACGCATGCAGCGGTCATGTTGGACTTCTTGCCGTGACGTGACCGGGGAGAACAATTGAGAGCATTTTTTCTTGTCTTCATGGATGCGCCACTTGTCTTCGACTTTACGCGCGATCTATGAGCCTCACTCAGTTAGCGGCTAATTCGGCCCGAGCCGGGAGCACCGAGGTAGCCGGGCGCAGGCTTGCCAACCTTTGCATTCCCATCGGCCTGGCGACTTTGGCTTTGTGCTGGCTGCTCGTGTTCGACGCCCTTCGAGTGGACTGGACAACCAATCCGCAGTATGCGTACGGATGGTTCGTTCCGCTCCTGACCTTGGGCTTGCTCCGTTTCCGCTGGACGACCAGGCCTGAACCGGCGCCTGCGCTCAGGGCCGGCCAGGTCACCGCCATCGCCTTGGGCGCACTCGCCTTACTGTTGCCGATTCGTCTGGTTGAGGAGGCGAACCCGGAGTGGAGACTGGTTCAATGGGCCCACGCAGTTCAAACGGTTTTGGTAACCCTGTGCTTACTCTACTATGCTGGCGGCCGCGCCTGGGCGAAACACTTTGCGTTTCTGGCCTGCTTCCCGCTCGTTGCCGTGCCCTGGCCTGTGCCGCTCGAAACGTTTTTCGTTCAAAACCTCATGCGGGTCGTGGCTGCGATCACTGTGGAGGCTGTGGGGCCGATCAACATTCCTGCCGTGCAGCATGGCAACCTGATTGAGATCCGTTCCGGGCTGGTGGGTGTAAACGAGGCCTGCAGCGGTGTCCGGTCCCTGCAAACAGCCTTCTTTACCTGCCTCTTTCTCGGCGAACTTTACCGGTTCTCCTGGTCGCGTCGCGGCTTGCTCTTGTTGCTCGGATTCCTGGTCGCGCTCTTATGCAACGTCGGACGCACCTTTTTCCTGGTCTCCTCCGCGGCGCGGCGTGGGTTGGAAAATGTGGACTCGATTCACGACACCGCCGGTGGTGTGGTTTTGGTAACGACATTGCTGGCGATCGCGGGCCTGGCTCAATTGTTGAAGCGTTCTCACGCAACACCGCCGTTCTCCGCGCCGCAGCGCGCACGTCCCAAGGTGCCGCCGTTCGGCGTGATCCTGGGTGTCCTTGTTTGGATCGTCGTAGTGGAGGTTTCCACAGAGTTATGGTATCGGCTCCATGAATCGAACGCGGTTGAAAATGCCCGTTGGCCGGCGACCTGGCCCGACGGGGCCCAAACCGTCCCGATTGATTCGACCGTCCTGGCGATGTTGCGTTGCAACGAGGGCAAGGCCGGGCATTGGCAGGATGGGATCGGAAATCGGTGGCAGGGATTTTTCTTCCGTTGGTCCCCAGGACGCAATTCCGCGCAGTTGGCCAGCGCACATACACCGGAAATCTGCCTCCGCGGCGTGGGCTATAAGTTGGTGAGCGATCTCGGCGTCCGGAACTTTTCGCTGGAAAATCTAGCTCTGCCTTTTCACCAGTACCTGTTCATCAAAGGACGCGTGCAACTTCACGTGTTCTATTGTCGGTCGGAATCCCAACGTTTCGTTCAGGTTCAGGACTCGATGTTGCGGGAGGATGGCAGCCAGTTGAGTCGGCTGGATGCGGTTCGAGTCGGGCGGCGCCATCACGGACAGCAGGTATTGGAGATCACGATCAACGGGCCGAACACCTCGGAGGAAGCGTGGGCGGCGCTGGCAAATGAACTTCCCCGCATCATTCGCAAGTGAAGCCGATGCGGGCCATTCGGCGCCGACAAGAAATATCTGTGACAGTTCTCTGCCGAACGCGGAAGGCGGCTATGGGCGGCCCGGATTCAGCTCCAGTACGGTCGGAGACAGGCACTTGGCTGAGGACTGGGATGTACCGAAACGTATTTAGAGTTGTCCGCATCGTGGGAGAAAAAACGGCATTCGCACAGTAAAACCTTACGCATCAGTTGGCGTTTAAATAAGAAAAGAAAAATCGTGAAAATCGTATGAAAACTCTCTCCAACACTAAGTTGGCTTCCGTTCTGGTGGCGATTGGGGTCATGGGAATGGGATTGGCGACCGCTCACGCCGCGCTCATTTCCCTGGGCAACACGAATTACTTCCAAAACTTTGACTCGCTGGTGAAGTCAGGTAAGTCCAAGACCTTACCTGTGGGATGGGCCTTTCAAGAATTTGGGAACGTGGACAACCAACTCACGGCTGATAATGGCAGCGCGACGGCTCCGGATGTTTACAGCTACGGAGCGAACGGCAGCAGCGACCGTGCCCTGGGGACGCTGCGCAACAAGAACAATTTTGCATACATCGGTGCCGGATTTCAGAACGACAGCGGCGGTGCTATTAGTCGCCTGAACATTTCCTATACCGGGGAGGAGTGGCGCTTGGGTGCTGAGGGGCGCGGACCGGATCGTCTCCAGTTTCAATACAGCCTCAACGCGACTTCGCTTGGCAACGGCACTTGGATTAATGCGCCCTCTCTTGACTTCCTGACTCCAAACCTGACCGGTGTGGGAGCGCACGATGGCAACCTTGCGGCGAACCAGACTCAGGTTGCCGGATCCATCAACTTCCTCAACATCCCGGCAGGCGGGACATTCTGGGTGCGTTGGGTGGACAACCTCATTCCTGGCAGCACGGGCGGCAAGTTTGACGGGCCTGAAGACGGGCTGGCGATTGACAATTTCACCATCACCGCTGTCCCGGAGGCCGCCACGTTGGCAGCAGGTTTCGGGATGACCCTCTTGCTGGGCTTCATGCTTTCGAAGCGCGGCGCCTTCAAGGCGGCCGACATCTCCACACCGAGACCGGCTTAGTCGATTCATCGAAGCCATATACCGGAAATCCGCCGCCGGCGCAGAAGCTTTTGAAAGCACCGGGGCGGATTTCTGCTTTCGTCGGAAAGACCGTTTGCAACAGTTTGCGTTCTGAAGCGCAGGAATTGGTCGCGCGCAAAGCGGCTCTGGTTCAAATCGGTTAGTAGAAAGACACTTGGCTGATGGGCGGAGGGTGCTCCGAAACGTTTTCACTGTTGTCCGAATCATGGAGGAAAAGGCCGACTCGCCAGCTTAATCTCGGGAAATCTAAAGACAGGGTTTTGTGCGAAAGGACTAAAGTTTATGCGCATCACGGGGAAAAGGGGCTTGGCAGCTTTATTGCAAGGAGTTGCGAGCATCAATTTGACTTCGGCTTTCGTGGCAGTTGGATTCTTGGCTTTGGGATTGACGAGCGCTCATGCAGCGTTCATTTCCCTCAATGGCACCAACTATTTTCAAGATTTCGACTCTTTGGCCTCCAGGCGTATGGCCAATGATTTCTCATCGACCTGGAGAGTGAAGCAATTCGGAGACGTGGACGAGATTGTGGCTGATAATGGCAGCAGCACTGCAGGCGGCGCGTACAGTTACGGGGCGATCGATAGCTCGGACCGCGCGCTTGGCACGCTGCGAAATAATGGCGATAGCGCTCTTTTCGGCGCTAGCTTCCAAAATACTGGCGACGGCCCTATTACCCGGCTCAACATTTCCTATACGGGTGAGGAATGGCGTCTGGGCGCAGAAGGCCGCGGTGCGGACCGATTACAGTTCCAGTATAGCTTGAATGCAAGGTCGTTGTCGTCCGGAACGTGGATCAACGCTCCCAGCTTGGACTTTCTGACTCCGAACCTAACGGACGTAGGCGCCCATGATGGCAACCTGCCGGTGAATCAGACCCACGTGTCCGGCGCTATCAGCTTCCTGAACATCCCGGCGGGAGAAACGTTCTGGGTGCGGTGGGTTGACGCTGCGCTGCCTGGTGGCGGTCCGGAAGACGGACTGGCGATTGACGATTTCAGTATCACGGCCGTCCCCGAGGCTGCAACATGGGCGGCCGGCTTGAGCATGTCTCTGGTGCTGGGCGTTGTTCTTTGGAAGCGGGGTGCGTTCCGCGCGACCGCCACCAGCGGAGGGATTTTCGGCAGTGAATTCGTTGAGGGCTGTGATGACGCCAAGGACCTCTAATCTAAGGACTAATTCCTAACGCTTAAGCCATGGAGTTGGTTGGCGGAGGCGGCGGAAGAAATCCGCCGCCTTTTGTTTTTCTTGAGACGGATTTGATGCACCGCGATGCCCTGTTGGATTGTTGCGTCGTTGCGTTTTGCCTCGTGACGCGGAAACCCGAGCGGTACGAAGAGCCGTGGGGGCCAGCGTCACCGTGGAAACAGGAGTCGAATTTCTTGAAAGCGCCACGCTACAACTGTGGCGGTGGTTGGGTTGCGAGGCCGACCTTGGTGATGTCCAGTTGCTGAATGATATCAAGCACGTTGACCATGTACTGGTAGTCCGTCTCGTCCGCCGCTTTCACCACGACGCCGAGTTCGGGATCGGCGGCCTTCATCTGCTTCAAATTTTCCCTAAGCGCATTCGCGGTCACGGCTTCATCATTGAGGAACACCTGGCCGCGAGCGTCCACTTCAATTCGGTTGACCTTCGGTTTGGGTGCGTTGGGATCGGCGGGCGGTGGGGGCTTACCGGATGGCAAAAACATCTCGAGGTTGTTTACCAACTGCGGCGTCGTGATGATGAAGATCACCAGCAGCACAAACGC
>JACXTT010014988.1_pt1 | contig 10087 bp, 8 predicted proteins | sample 9270951 | NCBI WGS metagenome assembly JACXTT01 (sample SAMN15532306, study PRJNA645909) | rock metagenome | isolation source: weathered quartz diorite | place: Puerto Rico | collected 2017-06-21
GGATGGACGGTTGGGGATTGTCAGACTGGCAATTGGGCCGAAAGGCCCGCCCGCTCGGCCTGTCGGGAATGAATACAGCTGCTTTCAGGCGAAACTGAAACAAAATGCGGGAAAGGTACGTCCCACGCGCGCGAGCAGCGTAACAAATACTGTGCCGAACACTATTGGGCATGTCCTTACCTTTCAGCGTGAATACCCGGCCATCCTTGGCCTGGATTTTCATTTCATGTATCCGCCGATTCTTGGTCTCACCATTTTCCGTAAATACAAAGTGCGTGTACCATTCTCCTCCATCGCGCTGTGCCATTTCCTTTTCTCCAAGAATTCCCTCGCACTTCCAAACACATTGGAACGAGGTACCACTTTGCGGTATTGCAAAGCCGTCACGACCCGATGGAGCGTCACGGCAATGGGAGAAAAGGATCAGGTTGAGGATCAAAAAAAGAGGACCCACACAGGGTCCTCCCATCGACCAGCAAAGCCGAAGTTATGGCAACGCCAAAGTCTCGGCCTGGGCTTGTACGGCCCCAAAGCACTGATCGAAAATCAGACCGCGAACACGTCACGGTTGAATGCGCTCGATTTTTCCACGGAAGAATCGAGTCCCGTCGATTGATTTCACTCCTGACGGTGGGGGAGGTAAAAAAAACTCCTTGGATTACGACGTAGGCTACTTATTACGATGACGGCCTTCTTAAGCGGACAGGCTTTATCAAACAATAAAACTGGCGCACGTTGAACGTCGTTCGCCGGACGCTTGCCTGCATTTTCTTGGGAACGGTTCAAGAACAAGAAAGCCAGCCGAGAAAATCCCGGCTGGCGAAGGTTGTCCATATTCGAGGCCTTACACCTCCTATCGCTTGCGTCGGCTTGCGTTCCGTCGCTCCTTGCGCCGCTTCCGTCTTGACTTCCTGGCGAACACTTCCTTCCACCCATCGAATCTCCAGCGGTTTAGGTGCTCCACGATCAAGTGGGCCGATGAATGCGCTCGGAAACATTCATCGGTATCTGGTTCGTCCCAGAAATAGAGGCTCGCAATCACTTTGCCCGCCGGATTACAAATGACGAATTCGTCAAAAGTACCGTCGCGATCTCGCATGTAGGTGAATGTCCCGTGTTTCGCTTGCGCCGTTGCCCGCGAAGCAAGGTTTTCTTTCCTTGACGTTTGAGCTTTCTGTTTCATTTTCCTCCGTTGTTGTTGCAATGTCGTACGGCCACTCTCCAGTCCTTAGGCCGCGCCACGCTGTTCAAAGGCGATGGAATCGCCATCCATGGCAATCCCATCTGGTTCGTGGTTGCCCCGCGTCCGTGCGAGACATTTTTGATCGGGGTTGCCGCTCAGTATTCCTCAGGAAGCAGCACTGTGGTCGCGGACCGGTCCCATTCGGTGATGATCCAGAATCTGAGCCCTTTGCTGCTTCGATACGCTGACAGTAGGCGCGACTCTTCCATGAGGGCGCGACAGTTCTCGACGCAATCGGCTTCGTCGACCTCTCCCCAGTCGCCTTCGACGTGGCGAGCCAGCGCCAAAGCCACATCACCGGGGGAAAGAGCTTTCTGCGCACCTGCGGTGATGCAGGTACGACCTAATGCGAATCGCGGATTCAATGGCCGTATCAAATCGCGCGCATCAGATCGATCAACTCCTCCTTTCTTGTTGTTTTCCATGTTCGTCGTCCTCCATGAATGTTCGCCACGCGGCCTGGACAAAATGGCCTCGCGACGTTCGGTTAAGAAGTTGGGATCGCCATCTGGCGATCCCAACAGTTGTTTGCGAGCAGCTAGTCGCTCAATGCACATTAGGCAGCGAGACGGTGGTCAAAGACCGATCCCCTTTCGTCAGGATCCAGAATGTGACACCGTTGCTCGCTCGAAATGCCGACCACAATCGACCGCCACGTTGCAGTGCGTCTTCGTTGTGTCGGCGATCGAGCGGATCCAGGTGTCCCCAGTCGCCAAGAGTGTGGCGAGTCAAACAGACTACTACCTCACGGAATGGGACTTTTTCTCGGACACCTTTCTTGACCACCAGCAAGCCGCGTGAAAACAGTGGCTGCTTTGTTTCCACTTCGGCTGCGTTTTCCATCAACCCACCTTTCTCAAAGTCTTCCGTTTTCATATTCATCCTTGAATGTTTGCCGCGTGGCATGGCACGGGGGCCACGCGGACGTGATCACTTCCCCGCCGTCACGCTTTTGGCGTCACGGCGAAAAAGCCACGGAAGGAGCCTTTGGGTTCGACCATTTGTCATTGCCACTCTTGGGCTTTGAACCGTCGCTTGTTTTGACTCCTGACGGTGGGGAGTTAAGAAAATGTCCATGAATGCTTGACGCTGCTGTCGCGACTCGGCGTGTTGATTGTTGGGCGTACTCGATTAGATCGGGTTTCGGCTAACCAGGCCAGTTCACAGGGATGCATCTCGGCTGCATTTCCTCTCGGGGTCTTTGCCACGGAATTGCCAAGGACGTGAGACGTAATCTTCGCCGGGTTGGACCAGCGAAACGCGGAGCGAGGTCCTAATCGTCCTCAGCTTCCAACTTCGCCCGGATCTGTCTGATTTTCTCCGGAACAGCGGGGTTCCCCGGGGATGGAGTTAGGCCTGGATGAGTTGTCGGTACGATCGTGCGTGCATCCGGTTGTGGCCAGGGCGGGATGATCTCCAATGTGTCAGCGGACCGGTTCGGCCAAGGCATCCGGTTCAGGCGCCGGTCGTATTCGTCGAGGGTGAGCGGTCAGGATCAAGACAGGTAGGGTCTTGCCCCCTTTGCGAAGATCGGCGAGCACGTCGAGCCCATTCCGACCCGGCAGCAAAACGTCCAGAATGATGCAGTCGAACGTTTCCTTTGTGGCAAGTTCGTAACCAGCGAGGCCGTTGTCAACGCCGACCACTTCATGGTCAGCGTTCTGGAAAGCGCGAACGAGGCTACGAAGGATTTTTCGTTCGTCCTCCACGATCAGAATGCGAGCCATGACACCACCTCACGGTCATTATCGTTCTCGAATGCGAACCAGAGAACGTTGGCCCGAATTAGAAAAAACTAATCTTGGCCTTGCGCGAACAATGCGGCCAAAGGGCATAAACTAGCCGCGACAGATCGAGGTTGCCCGTATGCAGGTCGAACGCCGGTCGAATTCGGCGTGACTTCATCCACGTGGCTTGCAGAACAGTTACCCCTTTCCGAGGCCTGTCATGCCAAGCGTCACCATCCCACAGGACACCCTATTCACATTTGACGTGCTCGGCCGGTATGGATGCAACACGTTGGAGGAGGCGGTAAACAGCACGAAGCGCTCACCGTTCCGGCAGTTCGACATAATCGTGATTGGCGGCGGAAGTTTCGGCGGCGTGCTGGCTTCGCATTTGTTCAATCGCGATCGGACTCGTGCACATCGCATTCTCGTCCTCGAAGCAGGGCCATTCGTTCTTCCTGAACACGTGCAAAATCTGCCGGGGAATTTCAGTCCGCCAGGAAAAAACAACCCTGGCACGGTCTGGGGTCAACCCTGGGATTCCGACAGTCCCATGGACTTCAACAAGAATTTCCCCGGCCTCGCCTACTGCGTTGGCGGTCGGTCGCTGTTCTGGGGCGGTTGGTCGCCATACCTGATCGACTCGGAACTCGCCGACCCTTCGTGGCCAGTCAATGTTCGCCGAGATTTGAAGGACAAGGTCTTGCCGCGCGGCAGCACAACTCCGACGGAATCCTATTTGGACGAAGCAGCTCGGCAAATCGGTTCGGACACGGATAATGATTTCGTCTTTGGTCCCATGCACACGGCCCTGCGTGACCGGCTCTTCAGCGCCCTAACGGCGCCTCCCACTCCCGGCGACGATATCCTTACAGGCAACCGCGGTCAGCTCAACACGGCCGATGATCTGGAGGCACCGCTCGCGGTCCAGTCGGCCTCTCCTCGCGCCGGGGCTTTTGCGCTGAACAAATTCAACGGGATCCAGATGCTGCTTCGGGCGGCACGCGCTGCCCAGGCCGAAGCGGAAGCGTCAGGCGGCGCAGGCCCCGACGACTTCGACGCTGTCAAGCGTTTGATGATCGTCAATAACAGTTATGTGACCCGCATCGACCGGAATGGCGGCACGATCACGCGCGTCTGGGCGAAAAGCCGCGGCATCGAGCAGGCCATTGACGTGCCGGCGGGAGGCAGAGTGTTGCTCGCCCTCGGCACGATCGAGAACACGCGGCTCGCGCTCAACACCGTGCCCGAGAAAAACCTGATTGGCCGCAACCTGATGGCCCATTTGCGCTCCAACCTCACAATCCGGGTACCGCGCACCTCGTTCGGCTCCGTTCTTGATCCAGTTCTGCACCCCGAAACCAAGGAACTACAGGTGTCGGCCCTTTTCGTGAAGGGTATCCACACCCACCCAGGCGACAACAGCAAGGGACACTATCACCTTCAAATCACGGCATCGGGCGTCGGCGAGCTTGGCAAGAACTCGGAAGCCGAGCTGTTTCAGAAAATCCCCAACATTGACGACCTCGACCAGTTCCGCAATCTCACCGACAAGTGGATCGTCATCACCTTGCGAGGCATTGGCGAGATGGTCGGCGACAAAACGTCGAGTGATCCGCAAAACCGCATTACGCGCGGCGCCGCCGACGGCAACGGCGTCCCGCGCGCTGTCGTGCGCTTGGAAACCAACTGGAAGACTCCCTCAGATCCACGCGCTACGGACCCGACCGACCCGCAACGGACCAAGGAAAACGACTTGTGGAAAGCGATGAATGTGGCGGCACGGAAAGTCGCGCTCCTGTTTGCTGGCGCCGGCCCGATCCAGTATCTTTCGCGTCCGAACGATGCAGCAAATGCTGTCTGGCAAAGCACGCCGCCTGCCGATTCGCTGTGCCAAGACACGCTCAGCTCGACACATCACGAATCCGGCACATTGTGGATGGGAGACGCTGCCGGAACCTCTGTCACCGACGAGTGGGGCCGAATCTGGGAAACCGACAATCTCTACGCGGTCGGCCCATCGCTGCTGCCGACGATGGGGTCACCGAATCCGGTGTTGTCCGGAGTCGCTCTCGCCCGTCGCCTCGGCGACAATCTGACTCCGACGCCGGCCCCGGCAGCTCCCGCCGATGCTGGATTCCAATATCTGTTCGACGGCAGTAGCGCCCAGTTCGCGCAATGGAAAATGGCTGGCGGCGGCGGCTTCGCGCTCTTTGAGCGAATGATGATTGCACAACAAGACAACGCCGGAATCGGTCTGTTCTATTTCGAGCCGCAGAAATTCGAGAACTTCATCCTGCGTCTTGACTTTCTGCTCGCGCATCCCTTCGGCCCCGGCAACGACAACTCCGGCGTTTTCGTCCGCTTCCGCGATCCACGCCTTCCCGATCCGGCGCCCGATCCGAATGACCCAGCGAACAATGCCGCGTTCGTGGCCGTGCACACGGGTTTCGAGGTGCAGATCGATGAAGAAGCAAGGGGCGACCGGCGGTTCAACGAGCCCGACGGCTCCTTCTTTGCCCACACAGGAGCCATTTACAAAATCAAGTCGCAAGGAACCGGACCAGGGCAACAGAACTATCAAAACTCGCAGAAGCTCGCCGCCAAACAATGGCACCATTACGAGATTGAGGTCAACGGCCAGACCTACATCGTGCGCTTGAACGGCCAGGAAACGACTCGCTTCGTACGCAGCTCTACTGACCTCAGAGGCAAGCCACCAAGCGTCGATCCCGAATCGGGTTTCATAGGCGTGCAGACTCACACAGGAAACGTCGCCTTCGCGAACATTCGTATGAAGCAATAACCTCGCTCGGTCAACACGTTTCAGGTTCTTGCACGGCGTCGACCATCGCTAAGATTGCCTTCTTCACTGGCGCAGGTGAAATGCTCCACAAGCGGATCACGCGTGCCAGCTCTGGGTCATGCAGCGTCGCTGAAGGACATCGGCGTCAGTAACTTACATAAGTTGGATCACGTGATGGGCTTACCTCGGCCTGGAACACGTCGCGAATGTTCAGCGATAATTGGGGCGCTACGATGACACGCGGCGAGCCAGTTGAATCGCACACAGTCGCACTCATCCTCAATAAAGTCGTATTCCGAGTCGATCGGCATCGCTTGCACGAACACCCGAGCGTGAAGATGAACGGGGTCGGTGAGGTCAATTCGATCCTCGACAACGGCACCGTCCACGAACACGGCCAGGCGCGGCCGAATGCAGCCCTGATCATCCAAGATGTAGCTGCGGACCGTGCGGAATTCCTGGAAGTAGTTTTCCAGAACCTCGCGAACTGAATTGCCTGGGGCATCCATCGACGGGCATTTCACATATCCCTGGATGAAGGATGAAAAAACGACGGTTGCCATATTGCCTCGATGTTCAGATTTCGCGGGATTCGACCGTCCGCGAGAGTTCGTAACCAGGAACCGATTCGAAGTGCCGACGAAGAGCGGGCGAACGCAGCACTTCGACCAGCTTTTTCAATCGCATATCCGATTGCAGGTAAGCCGAAAAGCAAAGATCGTAAGCCTCATTGCGAACGTGGATGAACCGAAGACCGGCTTGCTCGCTGACCAGGCGGAGGCAAACGCCGACATCGGCCCATCCGCAGCGAATCGCTTCCGCAACGCCGCGGTGATCTTTGGCTCGGCGCCGCGGCTGGCGATTGCCCAGAATCTCATCCTGGCATTGGCGAGCACCGGCGCCAGCTTCACGTCCAACCCAGCGCATGTTTGAGCGCACGATCGCATTCACAGAGGACCGCGATGCTGCAGGCTGCACAGCGAGGCCCTCGTCCCAAGTGGCAAAACGCAACAAGGAGAAGCCATCGCCGAGGACATTTTTGGCGGCGTGTGCATTGCCTGAGTCATTTTTCGCCGTGGCCAAGTGAATGCCGGCGACGTGAACGAGCCCTTGCCGGAGAAGCTCCAGCGCTTCGCGACTGCTGCGATGCAGGGGAAGTAAGCGGAACCCGGTAGCCCGCTCGTATTCTGCTGCGATAAGGCCGGCCGCGGGGTCGCAGCTAGCCATGACGAGAGTTCGGGTGGGATTGACGTCATTCGCTTGAAATGGCTCGCCTTGATCAACCACTCCGTCGTGCGGCAACATGCCGGCAACCGTGACCTCGGTCGGAAAGCGAAAGATTCGTCCACCGACCTCGGCTCGCCAGTAGCCGCACGGATCCATCGTCGGCACCCACGCCCATGATTCGGCTGCTTGTCCAATCTCTTCGCTGCCGAACAGGTCTTCCACGCGGCAACCAAATGCCTTTGCCAGGGAGAGAGCGGCGGCAACAGACGGCACGAGCCGATTGATTTCGATGGCGCTGACAGCCGTGCGGGAGATGCCAGCTTGCTCCGCAAGTTGATCTTGAGACCAGCCATGCTTAACGCGGAACTGCTTGACGTGGTTCGGCAATGGCCGGGGTTGAGACATCATCATATCATTCTATTGACATGATCGTGTCCAGCCCATCCAGGTGCTGCTATGTGGCGTACTCCCCTGCTACCGATGATCCTGCTGTGTTTGCCCGTATACGTCATTGGCGGCGACCGCAAGCCCCTTCCGCCGATTGAAGCTCGCAAGAAGGTCGGCGAGACGATCACAGTCCAGATGACGGTTGCCACGGCCAAGGATCGTCTTGAAAAGCGCGGCGAGATCTACCTCGATGCAGAGCTGGACTTTCGAGACGAGAAGAACTTCGCTGTAATCATCACGAAAACCGGCGCCGCCAAGCTCAAGGATGCAGGAATCGATGATCCCGCCGGCCATTTCATGGACAAGCTGATCCGCGCGACGGGCGAAGTGAAGCTAGTGCAGAACATCCCTCGCATCGAAATTGACGACGCAAAACAAATCAGAATCGTTCAGCCGAAAGAGTTGCCGGAAGAAGCTGCCAGAACGCTCAAGCGAGTCGAGATGCTAGGCGGAAAGGCGACGCTGGGCGCCGACCAAAAGGCGATTGTGCGAATTCACCTCGGTGGCACCAAAGCCGATGACAAGGACCTCGTGCTCGTCGCCGGCAATGACGAACTCGTCGAATTGAGCCTGGCGAAGTCGAGCATTTCAGACGCCGGGTTGCCCAACCTGACGCGCCTGAAAAAGCTGGAAGCGATGCACCTGGCCGACAATCCCATCACGGACAAGGGCGTCGAGGCCATCAAGGACATGACCCAGCTTCAGCTTCTCGGCCTCAAGGGTACGAAGGTCACCGATGCCGGCGTGGCGCATTTGAGCGGAATGAAAAAGCTGCAATGGCTCGGTCTGCGAAATACGGCTGTAACGGATGCGGGCCTGGCTCACCTGAAAAATCTCCCGCAATTGCCCGGCGTGTCATTGAGCTTTTGCAAGGTCACGGACTCCGGCCTTGAGCATCTGAAAACGCTGACTCGCATGGAGCGATTGTTGCTCGATCACACAGGCATCACCGATGCCGGCCTGGCAAATCTCAAGGGGATGAACGAATTGCACACGCTCGATCTTGGCTACACGAAGATCGGCGATGCAGGCCTGGAACATCTGCGAGACCTCGCCAAGCTGCAGATGCTCGAATTGAGTGGCACGCAAGTCACCGATGCCGGTCTCATTCACCTGACGAATCTTGCCCGCTTGAAGGAGCCAGGCAAGGACAAGACGAATCCGATTGTCACTGGCGCCATCCCGCCGAAGGGACTGCCGCCGCTTCCGGGTTTCTCGCTGGCAGGAACCAAAATCACCGACAAGGGCCTGTCCCTCCTCAAGTCGATGCGCGGGATTCAACGCCTGGATCTGAGCAAAACGAGCGTGAGTGACGCCGGCCTGCAAGCTCTCCACGAATTGACGAATCTTCGAGCGATAGACGTGCGGGATACCAAGGTCACTACCACAGGCATCGCTGCACTGAAAAAGGCGATCCCGAGCGTTCGGGTCATCGAAAACGGAACGAACTGACAATCCCTCATCCAGGAGAATGATCATGGCAGTTGCTACTGCACCAAGCAAACCGAAAGGCGTGAAGGCACCCCAAGTCAAGGATCAGCCGCTCTTCATCGGCGGCAAATGGCTCGATAGCGTTTCCAACAAGACCTTCCCGGCCATCAATCCGGCAACGGGCGAAACCATCTGCCAGGTTGCCGAAGGGGACAAGGCCGATATCGATCTTGCCGTGAAGGCCGCACGTAAGGCGCTGGAATCCGGTCCGTGGAAAAAGATGGACGCAGCCGACCGCGGCCGGCTGCTCTTCAAGCTCGCCGACCTGATCGAGAAGGAAGCGGAAGAACTGGCCGTTCTCGAATCGCTCAACTGCGGCAAGACGATCAACGATTCGCGCGGCGATTTGCAAGGTGTCGTCAACTGCCTTCGCTATTACGCAGGCTGGGCCGACAAGATCGAAGGCAAGACCGTTCCGGTTCGCGGCAACTTCCTCAGCTACACGCTTCGGCAACCAGTCGGCGTCGTCGGCCAGATTATTCCGTGGAACTTCCCGCTCTTTATGCTCGCCTGGAAATGGGGCCCGGCGCTCGCGTGTGGCAATACCGTCGTCATGAAGCCCGCCGAGCAATCACCGATCACCGCTCTGCGCGTCACGGCCCTGGCACAGGAAGCCGGTTTCCCCGATGGCGTCATCAACATGATTCCCGGCTATGGCGAGACCGCCGGCGCCGCCCTCGTCGTCCATCCCGATGTGGACAAAATCGCTTTCACCGGCCACGTCGATACGGCCAAGATCATCCAGAAGGCCGCCGCCGACACGCTCAAGCGCACGACCTTTGAGCTGGGCGGTAAGAGCCCGAACGTCATCTTCGCTGATTGCGATATGGATCAGGCCGTCAACGGCGCCTTCCACGCCATCTATTTCCATGGCGGCCAGTGCTGCACGGCCGGCAGCCGTCTCTTCGTCGAGGAGAGAATTCACAAGGAATTCGTCGAACGGCTCGCCGACAAGGCCAAGAAACGCAAGGTCGGCGACCCGCTGGACACCGAAAGCGAGCAGGGACCGCAGGTTTCGCAAGAGCAACGTAACTTCTCAATAACCCTGAAGAGTGGCGCAGCTGAAGGCGGGGGTTGTTGCTATGCTATGAGGCATGGCGAATGGACTCCCGCTAGTTCCGGATATTCCGCTTGATCAGCGGACGC
>JACXTT010014989.1_pt1 | contig 10087 bp, 8 predicted proteins | sample 9270951 | NCBI WGS metagenome assembly JACXTT01 (sample SAMN15532306, study PRJNA645909) | rock metagenome | isolation source: weathered quartz diorite | place: Puerto Rico | collected 2017-06-21
TCTTTGCCTTGTGCCTCGACCGCGCTCCATGGACACCTTGACCACTCCGCATTCTGACTCTTCAGTTGGCACTCACCATTACGGAATGGCTGCGCGGACATTTGTTCAGCGGATTCCCATGGAATACATTTGGCTACACGCTGACCGGACCGCTGGTGCTTGCGCAGGCCTCTGCACTGGTTGGCCTGTGGGGCCTCACGTTTCTTGCGGTTGCGGTCTTCGCGAGTCCCGCCGCACTCGCCGATGAGAGTGTCGACACGCGCCGGCCGGCGCTCCCGTTGCTGCTCGCGATCGCCACACTCGCGGCGCTCGCAGCCTACGGCGCGACCCGCCTCTCTTTGCAGCCGACCGAATTCGTCGATGGCGTCCGGTTGCGGATCATGCAGCCCAATCTGCCGCAGGACGAAAAGTTCAATTACAACGCAAAACAGAAGGTGATGAACCAATACGTCACCCTCTCCAACCGCAAGACCGGACCGCGATCGGCCGGAGTGGGCGACGCGACACATCTGATCTGGCCGGAATCGGCGTTTCCCTTCTTTCTGACGCGCGAACCCGACGCTCTGGCGCAAATCGCCGATCTGCTCCCCGAAGGCACCGTTTTGATCACCGGCGCGGCCCGAGCCCCTGATGCGACCTCAGGCATTAAGGGGCCGCGCGCCTACAATTCGGTCTACGTGATCGACCATGATGGCTCGATTCTCTCAATTTACGACAAGGTTCACCTGGTTCCGTTTGGTGAATATCTCCCGTTTCAAGATCTTTTGGAACGATTCGGCCTTGCGCAACTTACTAAGGTGCAAGGAGGTTTTATCTCAGGAGATCGCCATCGCTCCCTGAACGTGCCTGCAGCGCCGCGTTTCCTTCCACTTGTCTGCTACGAGATCATTTTCCCCGGTTCGGCCGTACCGCGCGGGGGCGATCGGCCCAATTGGCTGATCAACCTGACCAATGACGGCTGGTTTGGGATAAGCAGCGGACCTTACCAACATCTGCAACAGGCGCGCGTGCGCGCGATCGAGGAGGGTCTCCCGCTGGTGCGCGCAGCCAATACCGGAATTTCGGCGGTGATTGATCCGCTTGGCCGCACCGTTAAGTCTTTGCCTCTTGGCGTAGAAGGAATCCTTGACGCACCGCTCCCGCGTCCGATCGACCCCACACTGTACGTGCGCATGGGCGATAGTGTGTTTGGTGTGTTTCTCGGAATTGTCGCCGTCACCGTCATTCGTAGGCGACTAAAGCAGCGTTAACTTCGTCGCCATGCGCTCCATGCAATCGCGCTATGCTTGCGCTTCACATTAAAGTGCGGGCGACGAAAGTAGAAAGTCGCGGATAACACAAGCAATCACGGGCAAATTCCGCACATCACGATAGAACACGGATCGGCGCGAGAATTAACCTATTTTAGTTTCTGTCTCCGCATGACGGTCGCGAAAATTCGCGCATTGCGCGCAATTGATTTATGAGCTTTAGAACATTTGGAGTTGGGAGAAGAAGATGATGATCGCTAAGAAGGCGCCGAATCCGACCGACAAGCATGTCGGCGCGCGGGTGCGCATGCGCCGGATGATGGTTGGCATGAGTCAGGAAAAATTGGGCGATGCTCTCGGCCTCACATTCCAGCAGGTGCAGAAATACGAGAAGGGTGCCAACCGAATTGGTGCGAGCCGTTTGCAACAGATCTCCCACATCCTCCAGGTGCCGGTATCGTTCTTCTTCGAAGGTGCGCCCAACGTCCCCGGCCATCACGCGCCGCCCGGAATGGCGGAAGCGCCCTCACCGGCCTATGTATCCGACTTCCTGTCGACCTCCGATGGCCTGGCTCTCACCAAGGCTTTCATGCGGATCAAGAACGCAAAATTGCGGCGCCGCATCGTCGACCTCGTGGAGCAGATCGCTGAAGACTGACGCGGACTTAGCCTAGCCTCAGAAAGCCTAATGAACGGGGCGTACGCCCAAGTCCGCCCCACCGCTGCCCACATCTTGACCGCGCTCCGGGACACTGTAACAAACACTCCGCGCCAGCGACTTGGCCGGCCTGTTGGCCGCCATATCACGTAATATTAGGAGTGCGTTCCTGTGTCTCATGTGAATTATCTCTTCACCAGCGAGTCCGTGTCCGAAGGGCATCCTGACAAGGTTTGCGATCAGATCTCGGATGCAATCCTTGATGCCTTCATCGAGAAGGACATCAAGCTCGGGATCGCCGACGACAGCCAGATCAACACTCGGCTGGGCTGCGAGACGCTCTGCACCACCAACAAAATCGTGGTTGCCGGCGAAGGCCGCGGCCAGCTTTTCAAAACCATCAACGGCGTGTCGGTGGTTGACCGCGAGCTGATCACCGAGATCGCCCGCGGCGTGGTCAAGGATATCGGCTACGACCAGAACGGCTTCTCGTATCACGGCGCCGACGTCGAGGTGCTGCTGCACGGCCAGTCGCCCGACATCGCCATGGGCGTCAACGCCAAGAAAAAGAAGAGCGGCGAGGAAGAAGGCGCCGGCGACCAAGGCATGATGTTCGGCTACGCCTGCACCGAGAGCGAAGTGTACGAGAAGGGCTCGTACATGCCGGCCCCGATCTACTTCGCACACAAAATTCTAAAAGTGCTCCGGGAAAAGCGGCGCTCCGGACAATTCTTCGATCTGCAACCCGACGCCAAGAGTCAGGTGACGGTGCAATACGTCAACGGCCAGCCGGTCGGCTGCACTAAGGTCGTGGTCTCGACGCAGCACAACGCGAAGTCGCGCAACGGCAAGACGTACACGCCGGGCATGGTCAAAGACTTGATAGGCGACGCGGTCGCGTCCGCGCTGCCTGAAGGCTGGATGCCGAAAAAATCTTCGGACTTCCTGGTCAACCCGACTGGCAATTTCGTGGTCGGTGGCCCCGACGGAGACTGCGGGCTCACGGGCCGGAAAATCATCGTCGACACCTACGGTGGCTACGCGCCCCACGGCGGCGGTGCGTTCTCCGGCAAGGACCCGACCAAGGTCGATCGCTCGGCCGCTTATGCGGCGCGCTATCTTGCAAAAAATGTGGTTGCGGCTGGCCTCGCCTCACGCTGCACGATCCAGGTAGCCTATGCGATCGGTGTCGCCGACCCAATGTCGGTGCTCGTTGACACCCACGGCACCGGCAAGGTTGAGGAGAAAAAGCTCGAAAAGCTTCTCGCCGAAATGTTCCGGCTTACGCCGACAAACATCCGCCGTTCGCTCAAGCTGAACCGTCCAATCTACAAGGACACCGCCGCCTACGGTCACTTCGGCCGCAAGCCCACCAAGGATGGCGGTTTCTCCTGGGAGCAGACCAACCTCGTGGCTGCACTCAAAAGCGCCGTGCGCTGACTCTTTAAGGGTTGAATTCTTGCGCGGGCGCGCCAACCATCCGCGCGTCATGCCGAACAATGATCCACATAATGAGACGCGCGGGCAACCGCGCGCCTTCTTTGGGCGCCGCAAGGGCCACAAGCTTAAAGCCCGCCAAGCAGCGCTTTTCGATTCCCTGCTTCCAAGGCTTGCAATCGATCTGGGCTCTCCCGCGCCGGTCGATTTGCGTGCGTTGTTCGATGATGTCGATGATGTCCGCCTTGAGATCGGCTTCGGCGGCGGCGAGCACATGGCGGCCGAGGCCGGGCAATATCCGCGCACTGGATTCATCGGCTGCGAGCCGTTCGTCAATGGCATGGCCAAGATGCTCTCGACGATCGAAGAACGTGACCTCCGCAATGTTCGTCTGCATCACGGCGACGCGAGCGAGCTGATCGCCTGGCTGCCGCAAGGTTCGCTCGCGCGCGTGGATTTGATTTATCCCGATCCCTGGCCAAAGCGGCGGCACTGGAAGCGCCGGTTTGTTCAACATTCGAGCATTGCCGAGATCGCGCGTATCCTGCGCCGCGGCGGCGAATTCCGCTTTGCCTCCGATATTCCTGACTATGCCGCATGGACGTTGCACCATCTCTCGTGCGCGCACGATTTTGTGTGGACGGCGGAATGCGCGGACGACTGGCGTGTTCCGTGGCCTGGCTTTTCGAGCACGCGCTACGAGATCAAGGCCAAACGTGCCGGCCGCGTTCCCTGCTACCTGATTTTCAAAAAGACTTAGACTCGCTCGGATCCAAATTTACGCAAGGTCAGCGTGCATCATCGTGCGCCTGCCGCACTTGCCAGAACCGCACCACGCGCTGCGCGGTCGAGGGCGAGAGCCGCTCGAAATTGGAATAGGCCGCATCCAGCGCCTGGCTCGATACGCTTTTGTTTCCGGGTTGCGCCGCGATGATGGCCCGCACCGTCGGCCAGCCGAATCCAACCGCCTTGCACAGAATAAGCACCGGATCGGGCCGCTCACCGCCGGTCAGCCGGTCCACGGACTCGATCGGCACGCCGCAAAGCGCAGACAACGTTGCCACCGTCTCTTCATATTTTTTCGATTTGGCGAAATCGACGAGCTCAGTCTCGCCAAGCTTGCCTGATTTGTGCAAGTCCAACACCGTGCGCTGCGCGGAAGTGTAATCGCGCGGCACGGCGGTCGAATTGAGCTCCTTGGAAATCTGCGCAAGCACCCGGCGGATCTCGGATTGCGTTTCTGGCTTTGCGGTCGCCAGCAGGCGACGCTGCACCACGTCGGTCGCGCGCATCAGGAGTTCGCGAAACAGATGCGACGGGATATCCGGCCGCTTTCCGACTTTCTCCGCAAGCACGCCGTCTTTTTCCGCGCGATTGACCAGCGCCGAGAAAGCGTCATTGGACAATCGCGCGCTTGTATTGTCGGCGACGATTCGCGCCACTTCGTCATTGCCGCGCCGCACCAGCACGTCGGTGATGGCTTCACCGATTCCCTTTCGGCTAGACAGAGCTTGCAGATGAGCTTGCCCTTTGGTCTCGGCGATGTCGAGGAGATCGGTCTCCGCCAGACGCGACGACTGTTTGAGCACGGGACCCGCAACCGAAATGTCATTGTCCTGTGCAAGCTGCCGCACCAGTTCGGCCGGCGCATTCGCAATCGACGACAAGCGCCGCGAAAGTTCCGCACGCGCCTTCGTCTCGATCTCGGTGACGAGCTGACACAACACGTCGTCGAACAATCCGACATGCTCTTCCGTGAATCTGCTGGCGCCAGCCACGAATAATGTTGTGATACGCGCAAGCGCATCGGCACACTTTTCCGGCGTGCCGTGCTGGATCACGTTTTCCAGCTCGGGGATCAGGGAAACATTGGCGGCCATTGCGGAATCCGTCACGCCGCCGGCAACCCAGCGGCTGAGGCCTCACGCTAAATCGGGATCGTGAACGAATCGTTAGTGAAACCTTACTCTTGCATGTACCTGCCAAATGGCTATATTTGGGATGTCTTTAGAGACATCTCATAACGGTCGGATGAAATCTGATCGGCCTTTGAGAGTGGGCCCCCCGGGACCCGCTCTTTTTTGTTACCTAAAAGGCCCCGGCCTGGGATCAGAGCTTTGAAGTCGGATCAATCAGACGGCTGCCGGAAGCAGATGACTGACGATAGCGATACCACGACGGACGCCGAACGGCGCCTCATTGTCGAACCCGGAGTTGCCGCGCATGTTGCAGCGATCGCGGAACCCGTGCTTGCGGATTTGGGTCTCCGCTTGGTGCGCGTACGCGTCTCGGCGCAAGAGGGCTGCACCGTGCAGATCATGGCCGAGCGATCGGATGGCAGCATGACGATTGAGGATTGCGAGCTCGCCTCACGCACGCTCTCGCCGGTGCTTGACGTAGCCGATCCGGTCGAGCGCGCTTATCGGCTTGAGCTCTCCTCGCCCGGCATCGATCGTCCGCTGGTACGTCGCTCCGACTTCGAGCGCTACGCCGGCCAGGAGGTCAAAGTGGAGATGGCAGTGGCTATCGAAGGGCGGAAGCGATTTCGCGGCATGCTGCTCGGCGCCGAAGGACAGGCCGCCCGCATCCGTCGCGACGACGCAAGCGCAGACGAGCCGCCTGAAGTTTTGCTCCCGATCGAAGACATGGCGGAAGCACGGCTTGTGTTGACAAAGACACTGATCGAGCAAGCGCTAAAGCGCAGCAAGAACACCGAGCGCGAGATCAACGGCTCGAACGAAAATCCGGCGGGCTCGTCCCGTCACAACCAATTTCGGCACGCGTCCGGCAAAGACCGGCCCCGCGCCCACAATGAACGCACATGATGAAGGAGAGTGAGTGATGGCAATCAGCGCCAATCGGCTCGAACTGCTGCAGATCGCCGACGCGGTCGCCCGCGAAAAATCCATCGACCGCAACATCGTCATCACCGCGATGGAGGACGCCATCGCCAAAGCGGCGCGCTCGCGCTACGGCAGCGAGACGGAAGTGCGCGCCGAGATCAATTCCAAGACCGGCGAACTAAGGCTCTCGCGCCATTTGCTGGTGGTAGAGAGCGTCGAAAATCCCGCCAACCAGATCAATCTGGATGGCGCGCGGCGTCACAACCCTGCGGCCCAGATCGGCGACACCATCTCGGACGCACTTCCTCCGCTCGAATACGGTCGCATCGCCGCGCAGTCCGCGAAACAAGTAATCGTGCAAAAGGTGCGCGAGGCCGAACGCGACCGGCAGTACCAGGAATACAAGGACCGCATCGGCGATATCGTGAACGGTATTGTCAAGCGCGTGGAATACGGCAACGTGGTCGTAGACCTCGGCCGCGGCGAAGCCATTGTGCGCCGCGACGAAATGCTGCCGCGTGAAGTGTTCCGCAACGGCGACCGTGTCCGCGCATATATATATGACGTGCGCCGCGAGCCGCGTGGCCCGCAGATCTTCCTCTCCCGTACCCATCCGCAATTCATGGCGAAGCTTTTCGCGCAGGAAGTGCCTGAAATTTACGATGGCATCGTCGAAGTCAAGGCGGTCGCCCGCGATCCCGGCTCACGCGCCAAGATCGCCGTCATCTCGCGCGATTCCTCGGTCGATCCGGTCGGCGCTTGCGTCGGCATGCGCGGCTCGCGCGTGCAGGCGGTGGTCAATGAGCTCCAGGGCGAGAAGATCGACATTATTCCCTGGTCAGCGGACATCCCGACTTTCGTGGTCAACGCGCTTGCACCGGCCGAAGTCGCCAAAGTAGTGCTCGACGAAGAGCGCGCCCGTATTGAAGTTGTCGTGCCCGATGCCCAATTGTCACTCGCTATCGGACGGCGCGGCCAGAACGTGCGGCTTGCCTCGCAGCTCACCGGCTGGGATATCGATATCCTGACCGAGCAAGAGGAATCCGAACGCCGTCAGGCCGAATTCCAGAATCGCACGAAAACCTTCATTGAAGCTCTCAACGTCGACGAAGTGGTCGCGCAGTTGCTGGCTTCTGAAGGCTTCACCTCGGTCGAGGAGTTGGCGCTGGTGGACGAGAAGGAACTCGCCTCCATCGAAGGCTTCGATGAGGAAACTGCGGGCGAACTGCAAAACCGCGCTCGCGAATATCTCGCCAAGATCGAAGGCGAGCTCGATGCCAAACGAAAGGAACTCGGCGTGAAGGATGAAATCAAAGAAGTTCCCGGCGTTTCAACGCAGATGCTGGTCAAGTTCGGTGAAAACGGCATCAAGACGGTCGAGGATCTCGCCGGCTGCGCCACCGACGATCTGATCGGCTGGACGGAACGCAAGGATGGCGAAACCAAGCGCGAGCCTGGCATCCTCGACGGCTTCGAAATTTCACGCGACGAAGCCGAGACTATGATCATGCAAGCGCGTCTCAAAGCCGGATGGGTGACTGAAGCCGATCTCGCACCGCCGCAATCCGCCGAACCGGAACCCGCGCAGGCCGCGGAGACACAAGCGTAAGGACGCCTGAATGCTCGCGCACGCGCAAGATGACGCGCAAAAAGACACTGACGAGCTTGATGCCGGACCGCGGCGCGCCGGTCCGGAGCGATTTTGCGCGGCCACCCGCACCGTAAAACCAATAGGCGACATGATCCGCTTCGTCGTCGGCCCCGACGGCGTGGTTCCCGACCTCAAACAAAAACTGCCCGGCCGCGGCATCTGGATCACCGCCTCGCGCACGACCCTTGCCGACGCGATTGGCGGCAAAGCTTTCGCCCGCGGTTTCAAGCGCGACGTGAAGGTTGCGAATGACCTGCTGGAATTGACCGATCGCCTGCTCGCACGCGCGGCGCTCGACGCCCTCGCCATGGTCGCCAAGGCCGGCCTGATCGCAGCCGGGTTCGGCAAGACCGAGGCGGCCCTTGAGCGTGACGAGGTCGCAGGCGTCATTCAGGCCCAGGACGCCGGGGCTGACGGCGTTTCCAAGCTCAAGTCCGCGCTCCGACAGCGCCCGGATGCCGAGCATATCGCGGTAATTACTGGATTTTCCACTGCCCAATTGGATTTGGCATTGGGCCGGTCAAATGTGGTACATGCAGCCCTGTTGGCGGGTCCCGCGAGCGCGGCTTTTCTTGCGCGTTATACGCGTCTTGAGCGCTTTCGGACCGGCGAAGCGAACGCCGCGGGCAACTGCGGCACGGCAGCTTAAAGCTTGGATTTGGACTGGAATTTGAATGGCTGATGGCGAAAAGAAACTGAGTGTTGGCTCCAAGACACTGTCACTCAAGCCGCGCACCGAGACCGGTGTGGTACGGCAGAGCTTCAGCCATGGCCGCAGCAAGCAGGTGGTGGTCGAGAAGGTCAAACGCCGCGCGCACGGTCCTGAGGGAAAAGTCGAAGCCGCCGCACCCGCTGCTGCCCCCGCAAAGCACGTACCGACCGCCAAAGTAGCGGCACCCGCCGCGCCCGCTGCGCCAACGGCACCCGCCGCAACACCCGCGCCGGCCGCGCCGTCGGCCAAACCCTCGGGCGTCGTGCTGCGCACACTCACGGATGAAGAACGCAACCGCCGTGCCCATGCGCTCGGCGATGCCCGCTTGCGCGAAGCCGAAGAACGCAAGATTGCCGAGGAAGAGGCCGAGCGCCGCGCCACGCGCGAGAAATTCGAACGCGTCGAGCGCGAAGCGGCGGAGAGTCGCAAGCGCGACGAAGACGATCGCCGCAAGCACGACGATGAAACCAAACGTAAGGCCGACGAGGTCGCGAAGAAGCGCTTCGGCGGCGAGGTCACAGCTGGTGCCCGCCCGCCCGGTGGACGCATGGCGCCCGAAGCCGAGGATGACGACGCGCCGCGCACATTCCGCCGCGGCGCCGGCGTCGCCCGTCCCGCGCCCGCTCCAAAGGTGGCGCGTACCCGCGTGGTAGCCAAGCCGCGCGGCCGTCTGACGCTCGTGACGGCGCTCAGCGCCGACGAGGAGCGCGAGCGCTCGCAAGCATCTTTCATTCGTCGCACCAAACGACGAATGAAAGAACTCGCGATCGACGAACCGAAGGAAAAAATCGTCCGCGAAGTCACCATCCCGGAATTCATAACCATCCAGGAACTCGCCAACCGCATGGCCGAACGCGCGGTGGACGTCATCAAGCTGCTGATGAAACAGGGCCAAATGGCACAGATCAACGACGTGATCGACGCCGACACCGCTCAACTCGTCGCCGAGGAACTCGGCCATTCCGTCAAACGCGTCGCCGAGTCCGACGTCGAAGAAGGCGTGTTCGACTCAGCCGACGATCCGGCGGCGCTGGTGCGGCGCGCGCCGGTCGTGACCATCATGGGTCACGTCGACCACGGCAAGACCTCGCTGCTCGACGCCATCCGCTCGACCAACGTCGCGGGCGGCGAAGCCGGCGGCATCACCCAGCACATCGGCGCCTATCAGGTGACCTCGCCGTCGCACAGCAAAATTACGTTCATCGACACACCCGGCCACGCCGCCTTCACCGCTATGCGCGCACGCGGCGCCAAGGTTACCGACATCGTGATTCTCGTGGTGGCCGCCGACGACGGCGTCATGCCGCAGACGATCGAGGCCATCAACCACGCCAAGGCCGCGAAAGTTCCAATGATCATTGCGATCAACAAGATCGACAAGGCCGACTCCAAGCCCGAGCGCGTACGCACCGAATTGCTCCAGCATGAGGTGCAGGTCGAATCTTTGGGCGGCGACGTGGTCGACGTAGAGCTCTCGGCGACCAAGAAAATGAATCTCGATCGCCTGCTCGAAATGATCGGCTTGCAGGCCGAAAT
>JACXTT010014990.1_pt1 | contig 10086 bp, 6 predicted proteins | sample 9270951 | NCBI WGS metagenome assembly JACXTT01 (sample SAMN15532306, study PRJNA645909) | rock metagenome | isolation source: weathered quartz diorite | place: Puerto Rico | collected 2017-06-21
CAGGGGATTTTTTGTTTCGCTGGGGGAGAACAGTGCATCGTTGACGCTCTCCTTGGCCATCTGTTTGAAAAACTTGGCTGCGCTGCCGCTGTGGCTTTTCATGCCCCGGCCCACGATGGGGAGCTTGCCGATGGTCTCGCTGATCGCGAGTTCGGCGAAGCCGATCTCCGATTTGAGAGCGTCCATGACCTTGCGCGCCTTGGCGAGGTCGGGCTTGTCGAGCGTAAAGGAGATGTCGGTGGTCGGCGACTTCGAGCCGTGGCTGATGTTCTGCACGATCATGTCCACGCCGATGGTGGCGTCGGCCAGCGCCTTGAAGACGCGGGCGGCAACGCCGGGATGGTCCGGCACGCCGACGAGCGTGACCTTGGCCTGGTTCTTGTCGAGTGCGACGCCGCGCACGACGACGCCTTCCATGCTTTGCGTTTCTTCTTTCACGATGGTTCCGGGGTTGTCGTTCAGACTGGAGCGGACTTCAAACACGACGCCAAATTTCTTCGCGAACTCGACGGAGCGGAGCTGCATCACTTTCGCGCCCGCGCCGGCGAGTTCGAGCATCTCGTCGTAGGCGATCTCCGGCAGCTTCCGCGCGCCGGGGACGATGCGCGGGTCGGCGGTATAGACGCCGTCCACGTCGGTGTAAATCTGGCAGAGGTCGGCCTTCACGGCGGCGGCGAGCGCAATGGCGGTCAAGTCCGAGCCGCCGCGGCCCAGCGTGGTGATCTGGCCCTCGGCGGTCTCGCCCTGAAAGCCGGCGACGATGACGACGTTCCCCGCATCAAGCTGCGCGTGGACCTGCTTGGGCGTGATGTTCTTGATCTTCGCCTTGGTGTGGACGCCGTCGGTGACGATGCCGGCCTGCGCGCCGGTGAGCGAGGTGGCCGGGATGCCAAGCTGCTGGAGGGCGATGGCCGTGAGCGCGATGGTCTGCTGCTCGCCGGTCGCGAGGAGCATATCCATCTCGCGCTCGCTGGGCAGCGGGGTGATTTCCTTGGCGAGCTTGATGAGGTTGTCCGTCACGCCGCTCATGGCGGAGACGACGACGACGACCTGGTCGCCGCGATTGCGACACTCGGCCACGCGCCGGGCGACGTTCTTGATGCGCTCGGGGCTGCCGACCGAGGTGCCGCCGTATTTTTGAACTATCAGAGCCATGTCAAAGGGCGCGTGTTCTAGCAGGGGAACGCGCCTTTTGGCAATGCCGGTTCTCCGCGCTTGGATTGTGTGAGGCGCTCACGCCGCCGGCAGGCGGACGGAGAAGGTGCTGCCCACGCCGGGCTGGCTCGTCACGGCAATGGTGCCGCCGTGCGCGTCCACGATGGCCTTGCAGATGGCGAGGCCGAGGCCCGCGTGGCCGTCGTTGCGGGAGCGGGCCTTGTCCGCGCGGTAGAAACGCTCGAAGAGATGCGGCAAATCCTCCGCCGCGATGCCCTGGCCGGTGTCGTGAACCTCCAGCAGGACGTGGCTCGCGGTGGCGGCGGTGCGGACGCGCACTTCGCCGCCGGGGCGGTTGTAGCAAATCGCGTTGGTCAGCAGGTTCGTCGCAATCTGGCCGAGCCGTTGCGCGTCACCGAAGCAGGTGGCCGGCTCGGTGTCGCAGGCGAGCATCACGCCGCGTTGCTCGGCGAGCGGGCGGACGAGCGCGAGAGAATCGTTCGCCAGCGCCGCCAAGTCCACGGGCTTCTGCTCCATCGGTTCGTGGCCGGAGTCGAAGCGGCTGAGGTCCAGCAGCGACTCGGTGAGCCGCCGCATCTGCTGCGCGACGGCGAGGCACTCCTGCACGGCCTCGCGGTATTCGGCAGGCGTGCGCTCGCGCGTGAGCGCGGTCTGCGCCTCGGAAATCAGCACGGCCAGCGGCGTGCGCAGCTCGTGCGCGGCGTCGGCGGTGAACTGCTTCTGCTGCGCGAAGGCGGCTTCGAGCCGCGCGAAGGTGGAGTTCAGCACGCCGGCCAGCCGGCCCAGCTCGTTTCCCGGGTCCGCGACTCGGATGCGCTCGGCGAGGCTGCCGCCGGCGATTTTCACGGCCGTCTGGCTGATGTCTTCGATGGGCTGGATGGCGCGCGATGCCAGCCACCAACCGCCCGCGAGACCGAGGAGCAGCACGCCGCCGCCCGCCAGCGACAGCAGCCACGCGAGCCGGCGCAGTTCCGCGAGGTCGGGCGCGATGTCGTGACCGACGAGCACGAGGCTGCCGGAGCGCGTGCGGAGGGCGAACTCGCGAAACTCCCCGCGCGTCCGCGCCAGCGTGCTGTCCGGTGCCGTGTCCAATTCGGGGGCGGGCAGTTCGGTCGGCGCGTTCGTGGAGCGGCGCAACTCCTCGCCGGCGCGGGACCAGGCAACGATGTAATAGCCGTTGGCGACGGCGTCTTCGAACGGCGAGAGCATGTCTGGCGGACGGAATTCGAGGGAGAAGATGCCGCGCCCGCCCTCCGGCCCGAAGCCGAAGCCCGGCGGGCTGTTGGACCGCCGGCTCTCGGATGGGCGTGGCTCGCCCGAGCCGGGGACGCCCGGCTCCACATGATCGCGGAGGATCATGAACTTGCCCGGAGGCCGCTCGCTGGCCGATCCCGGCCCGCCAAAGCGCCCGAACATCCCGGCCAGCGGCAGGGCGCGACGTTGCAGTTCCTGGTCCACGCGACGCAGGCGGTTGTCGAGCACGAGGTAGTAGGCCGTGCAGCCGAACGTCACGAGCACGATAAGTAGCAGCAACCCGTGCCACACCTGCAACCGCCAGCGAAGGGAGTGGGTAAGCATGAGGCTAATGGCGAATGGGGAAAGACGAATGGGGAAGGAGGACGGCTCGTTGCCACTCGTCGTGCGCGGAGTCGGATTCAACATTCGCCATTCGGAATTCGACATTCATGCGATGCAATACCCCTGACCGCGCCGGGTGGCGATGAGGTCGTGGCCGAGCTTCTTGCGGATGCTGAAGATGTGCACGTCCACGAGGTTCGAGAGCGTGTCCTCGTTTTCGTCGAAGAGATGCTCGTAAAGCGCCGTGCGCGAGACGACTTCGCCGCGATGCAGCGCGAGATATTCGAGAATGGCGAACTCGCGTGCGGTGAGCGTGACCGCCGCGCCCGCGCGCGTGACGGAGCGGGTGCGCGGGTGGATGACGACTTCGCCCAGCGCAATCTCCGGCTTCGCCTGGCCCTTCGAGCGGCGGATGAGCGCGCGCACGCGGGCCAGCAGCTCCGGCAGGTCGAACGGCTTCACGAGGTAATCATCCGCGCCGGTGTCGAGGCCGCGCACGCGGTCGCCGGTGCCATCGCGCGCGGTGAGCATGAGCACGGGCGTCTTCTTCTTCGCGCGCACACGGGCGAGAACTTCCCAGCCGTCCATCTTGGGCAGCATCACGTCAAGCACGACTGCGTCGTAGTCGTAGTCGGCAGCCTTGAACGCGCCCTCGACGCCGTCGCCGGCGGTGTCCACGGCATAGCCCGCCTCGCGCAACGCCTTGGCGAGGTTGCGCTGGAGGCGCGGTTCATCTTCGACGACGAGGATACGCATGTTCGTGCCGGGCTGCCGCAGTGTCAGCCTTCGGGCTGCGACTGGCGAGCGCGGAGCCGTTGGTCAACGGGGGCAGAGTAGCGGGCGTGGATTAAGGGAAGATTAAGGCGGAGGCGCGAATAGCCGGGCTACGACGCTCTTGGTCTCCCTCTCCCCTCATCGGATGAGGGGATGAGGGCCGGGGTGAGGGGTTGGCTGCGTCGGCGTAGGTGGCCCACCCCTCATCCGGCCTGCGGCCACCTTCTCCCCTCGCTCCGCGAAGGGAGAAGGAGCAATTCGGCCACCGGTGCTCGTCCTGCCCGCAATCTTCCGGCGCGGGCCGCCGCCCGGTCTCGTTCACCCAACAAGTTCATGTTCGCTTAACGCTGTCTTAATCACCCGCCTGCGAGAGTGGCGGCATGAAAAACGCATTGCGTCCGCCGCCTGCCTTTCGCGCAGAAGCCCGCGCGGTCGGCCTGCTCGCCCGCTTTCCCTCCGCTCCGGTCGTTCTCACTTCGGCTTCGCGAACGAGGCCGACGGGCGGCGCGGATGGGAATGCACACAAACACCTGGTCACCATGAAAACAGTCAGCCTCCTCAGTTCCCTCGGCGCGCTCGGCGTCGCCACCACCCTGTTCCTCAACGCCAGCGCCGCGCAGGCGCAGGAGCGCCCCAGTGGGCCGGGCAACTTCAACCCCGAACAGATGCGCGAGCGCATGTTGGAGCGCCTGCGCGAGTCCTTCGACGTGAAGGACGACGCGGAGTGGAAGCTCATCTCCGAGCGCATCGCGAAGGTGATGGACGCGCGCCGCGCCACCGGCGGAATGGGCGGACCAGGCTTCGGCGGGCCGGGCATGGGCGGCTCCGTTTTCTTCGGCGGCGGTCCCGGCGGGCCGGGCGGATTCGCCGGTGGCCGTCCGCCACGCGGTGATGACATGGATGCGCCGGAGGGCAACCGTCAGCCGGGTGAGCGCGTTCTGCGCGGGCCGGGCGGGCCGGGCGGGCCGGGCGGTTTCAGTCGCCAGGCCGACCCGGAGGCCGAGGCGTTGCAGAAGTCACTCGAAGCGAAGGCCCCGACCGAGGAAATCAAGGCGAAGCTCGCCCGGCTGCGCGATGCGCGGCGCGCGAAGGAAGCGCAGTTGGACAAGGCGCAGGAGGAACTCCGCCAGATTCTCACCGTGCGGCAGGAAGCCGTGGCCGTGGCGGCGGGGCTGTTGAAGTAACCCGTGGTGCGCGCAGCCGCCGACGGCCGGCGGCGGGCCAGCCGGCGGCTGCGACGCAACCACCCATTCCAATTTGAACCTATGAAAACGCACCTGACCCGCTTCCTCCTCGTGTTCGCCCCGCTCGCGTGGCTGGCGAGCGCCTCGGCGCAACCTTCGCCCGCCTCCACAAACGCCGCCCCGCCCGCCGTCGTGAAGGCCGTGTCTGATACCGACAAGGTTCTGCGGCTGAACTTTCGCGGCGTGCCACTGGAGCAGGTGCTCGATTACTTCGGCGAGGCCGCCGGGTTCATCATCACGCCGAAAGTCGAGATCGGCGGTCGTGTGACCGTGTGGAGCGCCGACCCGCTCACGCGCGACGAGGCCGTGACCGTGCTCAACTCCGCGCTCGCCCGCAACGGACTCGGGGCCATCCGCAGCGGACGCACGCTCTCCATCGTGAGCCTGGAGGAGGCGCGCCGCCGCAACACGCCAGTGCGGCGCGGCGACGATCCCGCCGACATCCCGCCGACCGACGACCTCGTCACGCAGATCATCCCGGTGAAGTTCATCAGCGCGCAGCAGTTGCTGGCGAACCTCGACCCGCTGCTGGCGTCCGCCTCCGGTCTCAGCGCCAACGAAGGCGCGAACGCGCTCGTGCTCACCGACACGCAGGCCAGCGTCCGCCGCGTTGCGGAAATCGTGAAGGCGCTCGACACGCCCATCGCCGCGTTTTCCGCCGTGAAAGTCTTCGCGCTCAAGTTCGCCGACGCGAAGGCGCTTGCCAGCGTGCTCAAGGATTTGTTCGCGCCGCAGGACAGCAGCCGAAGCGGCTCCGGCGGAAACCAGGTTCAACAAACCTTCACCGGTGGACCCGGTGGCGGCGGGCCGGGCGGGCCGGGCGGCTTCGGGCCGAATCCGTTTGGCGGCGGTGGCAACTCGGGCGCGAGCGGCCGCAACAGCACCGGACGCGTTGCCACGCCGCGTGTTGTTGCCGCCGTGGACGAGCAGAGCAATTCGTTGATCGTCAGCGCGCCGGAGGAGCAGGTGCCGCTCATCGAGGACGTGGTCAAACAAGTGGACGTGCCGGTCGAGGACGTGACGGAGCTGCGGGTCTTCAAGCTCAAGAACGCGCAGCCGGAGGAGCTAGCGAGCACGTTGAAGAGCCTGTTTCCGGACACGGCGAGCAGCGGTCAGGGCAACAGCAGCGGCGGCCCACAGTTCGCCAGCCCGTTCGGTGGCGGCGGCCCTGGCGGTCCCGGCGGGAGTTTTGCCTTGGGCGCAACCGGCGGCGCGTCCACGGGATCAAGCGAGCGCCGGCTCAAGCAGGGCCGCGTCAACACCGTCGCAGACACGCGCACCGGCTCGCTGCTCGTGAGTGCCGCGCCGGCCTTGATGGAGCAGATCGCCGGCATCGTCGCACAGCTCGACTCCGATCCAGCACGGAAGCAGAAGGTCTTCGTCATCCCGGTGGAGAACAGCGACCCCGCGCAGATTCAGGCCATCCTGCAAGGCCTCTTCCCCGCGCTCAACGGCAGCAGTTCATCCTCGCGCCAGAACACGAGCGGGAACGGCACGACGACACGGAGCGCCACGACCGGTGGCACCCAGGGCCAGAACTCCCGCACCGGTAGCCAAGGCGCGGGCAGCATCGGCTTCGGCTCGACGGGCAGTCCCAGCTTTGGCGGGAGCGGATCTGGAGCGGGAGGTCGGTGACCCGGGGCCGCGAACGTGGCCAGCTCCCGTCGCGCACACGTCCTTGCCGAGGATCGCCGCGAGTCATGGGAAGTGATGAAAGAAACGCCCGCAACCAACGAATCCATTGTCAGCCGCCATGAACCCGCCGCTCCCCAAACTCAACCAGCGCGCCGCCCGCACTGGATGCTCGTGGACGACGACATGCTCAACGTCGCGCTGCTGGGCCGGCTGCTCCGGCAGTATTGCGAGGCCGAGATCGAATGCTTCGACAACAGTCGCGAGGCACTGACGGCCTTCATGTCCGCGCCGGACAGGTTCGACTTGATCGTAACGGATTTGGATATGCCGGGCATGGACGGTTTGGAATTGTGCCGCCGGATGCGCGCCATCTCGCCGCTCGTGAAGATTGTCCTGGCCACCGGTAGCGGCCACATGACCGGAGAATCCGCGTCCCTGGCCGGCTTCTGCGGGATGCTGAAAAAGCTGTTCCCCATCGAAGTGCTGCTGACGGCGGCGGAAGCGGCGGGACGTGCAAGAACCGGCAAGGGATCAGGCGGAGTGCCGAGCGAGGAGGTAGGCGCGGAACTGCTCGTAGTCCGCGCCCATGCGGTCGTAGTCCTCGGGTTGCTGGAGGGCGGCGGTCATCGCGGCGGGCACGTCGGGCGCCCAGCCCACGACCTTTTCGACTTCTTCAGGGAATTTAGCCGGGTTCGCGGTCTCGACGATGACGGCGGGCGAATTGCCGAGCGGCTCGACGGCGTTCCAATCAAGGAAGCCCTGCCATGCGACCACGCCGTGCGGTTCGAGCAGGATTTGGTATTTGTTCCAGAAGTCCCGGAGCGAGGTGCGCGTGCGCTCATCGGTGATCGAACTGGAGAAGATGTCACGGCGCATCGCGACGAGGTCGGGCTGCTTGTAAAGCTTGCCCGTCTCGTCCATCTGGCCGCCATAGACTGCGACGAGCCGGGCCAGGTTGCTCGGGTGGCCGACGTTCATCGCGTTGGAGACGGAGTTGCGCGAGGGGGAAATCTTCTCGTAAACACCGCTGGCGAGGTAGCGCGGGAAGGAGTCGTTGTCGTTGACGGAGGCGATGATTTTCCGCACGGGCAGGCCCATTTCGCGCGCGACGACCGCGCCCATCATGTCGCCGAAGTTGCCGCTCGGGATGCTGAAGACCATCGGCTCCCCGGACTGCGCGAGGCGCGAGACCGCGTAGAAGTAATACACGCTCTGCGGCAGGAGGCGCCCGATATTGATCGAGTTCGCGGACGAGAGGTGGATGTGCTCCAGCGCGGGGTCGGCGAAGGCGCGCTTCACCATCGCCTGGCAGTCGTCGAACTTGCCGTCAATCGCCACGGTGCGGATGTTGTCCTTGAGTGAGGTCATCAGCTTGCGCTGGCTCTCGCTGACCTCGGCGATGGGGAAGAGCACGATGACGCGGACGCCGGGCACCTCGTGAAACGCGTGCGCCACGGCCGCGCCGGTGTCGCCGCTGGTGGCGGTGAGGATGGTGACCTGGCCGCCGACCTCCTGCAAAAAGCGCCCGAACATCTGCGCCATCATCTGCGCGGCGAAGTCCTTGAAGGACGCGGTCGGCCCTTGGTCCAGCCGCATGAGATGCACGCCGCGCTGGATGACTTCGAGCGGGACGCCGAAATCGTAGGCGCGATCGCACATCGCGACGAGGGCGTCGTCGGGGATGACGCCGTCGGTGAACTTGCGCAGCACGCGGAAGGCGACCTGCCGATACGGCAGCCCGGCGAACTCGGCGATTTCCGCCGGCGTGATGTGCGGGAAGGACTCGGGCAGATACAGCCCGCGGTCGGGCGCCTGCCCGGCGAGGAAGGCTTCGCGGAGGTTGACGGACGGCGACTGGCCGTTGGTGGAGCGGAAAAGGAGCTGGCTCATTTACTCAAAACTCTCCACCCGAATCATCACGGGCGCGGACTTCACCGCCGGGAGCTTCGCCACGGCGGCAAGGGCTTTCCGCATCGCGGCGTTGGGCGCGTCGTGAATCATCAGGATGACTGGCACGGTCTCACCGTCGTGGCCCTCGGGCTGAATGATGGAGGAAATGCCAATCTTGGCCTTCGCGAGGATGCCGGCGATTTTTGCGAACACGCCGGGCCGGTCCTCGACCGTGAGCCGCACGTAGTAGCGTGACACCACGTCGTCCATCGGCAGCACCGCGCCGTCGCGCTCGTGCGGGACAAAGGGCGGGATGCGATTCTTCGTGCCGCACTTGAGATCGAGCGCGGCGTCGGCAAGGTCGCTCAACACCGCGCTGGCCGTGGCGTCCTGGCCCGCGCCGCGCCCGTAGTAAAGCGTGTCGCCCACCACGTCGCCGCGCACATACACGGCGTTGAACACGCCATTGACGTTGGCGAGGACGTGGGAGTTCGGAACGAGCGCGGGATAGACGGAGACTTGGATTGCGGACTGGCGATTGCGGGTTGCGGATTTCTTGCCTTCGCTGTTCGCGGTCTTCACGCAGCCGAGTAAGCGGATGGTGTAGCCCAGCTTTCCGGCAAACTCGATGTCCTGCCGCGTGATGCTGCGAATGCCTTCCGTGTAAATCTGCTTGGGGTTCACCCAGAAACCGTGCGCGAGGCTGGCGAGGATGCCGGTCTTGTGCGCGGCGTCGTGGCCGTCCACGTCGAGGTCCGGCGGCGTCTCCGCGTAGCCGAGGCGCTGGGCGTCCGCGAGCACGACGGCGAAATCCGCGCCCTCGTCCTTCATGCGCGTGAGGATGTAGTTGCAGGTGCCGTTGACGATGCCGAAGAGGCGCGTGATGCGGTTCCCGATGAGGCCCTCGCGCAGCACCTTGATGATGGGGATGCCGCCGGCAACGCTCGCCTCGTAGTAGAGGTTCGTCCCGGATTGCTGCGCAGCCTCGAACAGCTCTTCGCCGTGCGCCGAGAGCAGCGCCTTGTTTGCCGTGACGACGGGCTTGCCGAGCTTGAGCGCGGCGAGCACGGCCTGCCGTGCCGTAGTGGTGCCACCCATCAACTCGACCACCAGGTTCACCGTCGGGTCCGCGACGACGCTGTGCCAGTCCGTGGTGAGCAGGTCGGCGGGGAGGTGGACGGCGCGGGCCTTTTTCAAGTCGCGCACGGCGATGCGCCGGATGGTCAGGGAAACGCCGAGACGAGACGCCATCAGAGCGCCGTTTCGCCGAATGGCTTCATGGACACCGCCGCCGACGGTGCCGCCGCCAATCATGCCCAGGTTCACCTGCCGCATAGAGGCGCGGACACTACGCGAAGGCAGCGGCCAGACAATTCCTTTTTGGGCTGGGCGATTTGATTTGACGAACGCACTTCACTCTTGCACGAAGCAGTCACGGGCATACAGTCCGACCATGACCCGTCCACCCGCATTGCGCGAGCGCCCGCCCGACGCCTTCACCCTCATCGAACTGCTCGTCGTCATTGCCATCATCGCGGTTCTCGCTGGGATGCTGTTGCCCGCGCTGTCCAAGGCCAAGGCCCGCAGCCAGGAAGTGGACTGCCTGAACAATATGCGGCAGATCGGATTCGCCGTGAACCTCTACTCGACTGATAACGCTGACAAGCTCCCCTTGGTGCGTAACTGGGGGCCCAACTGGGGCACGACCTTTTCGATGCGGCCCGAGCCAATCTCGCTGCCCGAAATCCTTGCGCCGTATGTGGGCGGGCACGCAGGCGGGAACACAAAC
>JACXTT010014991.1_pt1 | contig 10085 bp, 9 predicted proteins | sample 9270951 | NCBI WGS metagenome assembly JACXTT01 (sample SAMN15532306, study PRJNA645909) | rock metagenome | isolation source: weathered quartz diorite | place: Puerto Rico | collected 2017-06-21
TATCGTCATAGCCCGACCAGCCGGTATTGATGGTAAGATGGTTGATATCTTTTTTAAGGATGATATTAATAACACCGGCTATAGCATCGGAACCGTACTGGGCGGAAGCCCCATCGCGCAGAATTTCAATACGGTCTACCGACGCTTCCGGGAAGGCGTTGAGGTCGGCCCCCGAATTGCCCCTGCCACGGGTACCAAACAGGGCCACAAAAGCCGTTTGGTGCCTTCTTTTTCCATTGATGAGTACCAGCGACTGGTCCGGCCCCAGCCCGCGCAGGGTACCCAGGTCGATGTGGTCGGCCCCATCGGCGCCGCTTTGCTTGTTGTAATTGAAGGAGGGCGCCGCCGAATTGAGCACCGAAGTAAGGTCCATTTTGGCCGTGGGTACGCCTACCTGGTTAATGTTAATAACATCGATGGGAACGGGCGTTTCAGTCTTTATCCTGCCCACCCCGCGGGAGCCTACAAACACGATTTCGGTGAGTTCGGTAGCACCGCTTTCAAGGCCTACCGTAACAAAGTCCTGGCTGCCTACCGGTACCAACTGTGTTTTATAGCCAATGATGGTTATTTCCAGCTGGTCGGTAGGGGCAGCGGCAATGCTGAATGCCCCGTCTTTGTTGGTGCTGACACCTTTGCGGGTCGATTTTACCCGTACAGATACGCCGGCCAGCGGTTCGCCGGTCTTTGCATCGGTAATTTTCCCGGTAATGGTTTTCTGCTGCGCAAAGAGCAAAAAAGAAGAAAAAAGCAGTGTCGTAACAAGGAATAATGGTCTTAATTTTCTCATGCTGTTCGTTTATTTAAAAATAAGAAATAATTTCCTTTGGCCGCGCAATCTATGGTATAATATCGGTTCAACTTTTTATGTAGTTATGTCCTGTTTCGTAGGTTGCCGGGCATTCAGCATTTTTCTGTTATTTTTGACAACTTATGCAAAAGATACTAGAAGGAGTACGGGATTTATTTGCGTCTTACAGTAAAGAGAAAATTGAGCGGATTGAAAAGCTGCCGCAGTCGGGCAGCGACCGCAATTATTTCCGTATTACTACCGCCAACGGCACCTGTATCGCCACGTACAATCACAATATAAAGGAGAACAATACCTTTATAAAGTTCAGCAAACATTTCAGGGCCTGCGGATGCCCGGTGCCGGAAATCTTTGTAGCAAACGAAGACCTGACCATCTACCTCCAGGAAGATTTTGGCGATGAGTCCCTGCTCGGCAAGCTGGAAAAGCACGGGTATAACGACTATGTTTTTGGCCTGTTCCAGCAAAGCCTCCGCGAGCTGGCCAAACTGCAGATAACCGGCGGCGCGGGCATCGACTATAATTTATGCCTTACCGCCCGGGAGTTTGGTAAACAGGCCATCCTGTCGGACCTGCTGTATTTTAAATATTATTTCCTGGACACATTAAAGTATGCGTACGATAAACAGGCATTGCTGGACGATTTTGAGGCGCTGAGCAATTACCTGACTCATACAGAAAATAAGCACTTTATGTTCCGCGACTTTCAAAGCCGGAATGTAATGGTGAAAGATGATAAGGTGTATTTTATCGACTACCAGGGTGGTATGCGCGGCGCATTGCAATACGATGTGGCGTCACTGTTATGGCAGGCGCGTGCCGAGCTGCCGGACGACTGGAAAAACCGGCTGCTGGACTATTATATCGACCAGGCCAATCTTATCCTCGAAAACCCGGCCGATAAAATCATCTTTACTTCTCAGTACAACGGCTATGTGCTCATACGCCTGCTGCAGGTGCTGGGCGCTTATGGCTTCAGGGGTTTATTTGAACGCAAGGCGCAATTCCTGACCAGCATACCGCTGGCCTTGCGCAACCTGAAATGGTTTACCGAAAACGGGCGCATGGGCATTTCCGTTCCGGAATTTGATAAATGCCTTCGCTTTTGTGTAAGCGATGACGTCATCAACCGTTTTGAACCGCCCCGCGCTACGGATACCACCCCGCTAACGGTTACTGTTTGCAGCTTTTCCTACCGCAATGGCATTCCTCCCGGCGATACTACCAACGGCGGCGGATTTGTATTCGACTGCCGTGGGCTGCTGAACCCCGGCCGTTTTGACGAATACAAAAAACTGACCGGTCGCGATAAGCCGGTAAAAGATTTCCTGGAGCAGCAAACCCGGATGCCTGATTTTCTGAACAGTGCGTTTGATATCGTGGATATAACCGTGACCGATTATCTCAAGCGGGATTTTGAAAGCCTTACCGTTAATTTCGGTTGCACGGGCGGACAGCACCGCAGTGTATACGCAGCCGATGCGCTGGCCCGGCACCTGAGGAATAAATTTGGGGTAAAAACGGAAGTAAAGCACCTGGTGCAGGATGCGAAGAATTGGATAAATGAATAACCGGTAATGCGCGCCGGTTTTTTTTTAAAACTCATTCACCATGAAAGCAATGATATTCGCCGCTGGTCTCGGTACCCGCTTTAAACCGTGGACCGACAAGCATCCCAAGGCGCTGGCCCTGGTAAACGGCAAATCATTGCTGCAGCGCAATATTGAATACCTTCAGCAATACGACATTACCGATGTAGTGGTAAACGTGCACCATTTTGCGGACCAGGTTACCGATGCCATTGAAAAAAACAAGGGATGGGGCAGCAGGGTTTCCATCAGCGATGAACGAACCGAAGTACTGGAAACAGGGGGAGGCCTGCTCAAGGCGCAGCCGCTGCTGAACAATGGCGAACGCTTTCTTACCATCAACGTAGACATTCTTACTAACCTGAATATAAAACGCCTGCTCGATTATCACAAGGATTATAAACCCCTGGTTTCTTTTGGTATAACGGCGCGGCCTACCTCCCGTTATTTTTTATTTGACGAATACGACCGGCTCTGCGGCTGGCGCAATAAAAAGACCGGCGAAGAACGGATATCCATAAAGAAAAACAACCTGGTGGAACGTGCGTATAGCTGCGTGGCCATATTTGAGCCAACCGTCTTTTCGCTTATACGCCAGCGGGGAAAGTTCTCACTGGTAGATGTTTATCTTGACCTTGCCAAAGACCATCTTATATTGGGTTATGATCATTCCGGCGATAAGTTTACCGATGTGGGAAAGCCCGAATCCATCGCCGTGGCGGAAGCGCAATTTCCATAAGTGGCTTTAAAATAATTTTTTATTTCCCTGGAATGCGCTGCTGTAAAGGGTTTCAGCGATACCCATCCCGGCCGCATAAAAAATAATTTTAAAAATAATTGGCAGAATTGAAAAATTATCTCCACTTTTGTGCTGTCAATAAAATGAATAACATGTACCGAAATATGATACATACCGAACAAAGGAGCTGGAAACCCACACTGGGTTTTGCGGTGAGCGGGGCATGTTATGCTTTAGGATAAAGTTGTAAAAAACGAATTCCCGATAATAACGGCCCCCGCTCAAACGGGGGCTTTTTTGTTGGTATTCAACAAACTAAACAGGATGCTGGAATTAATGTCATCAATTCGATTTAGTGTACCGGCTGGGAAACAGCGTGCCGGCAGAGGCTATCGGCATGAGCATAGGCTATCCGTGCCCATAGGTGAACAACAAAATAATCCGATATACCGGCCGTGTTATGTCTTAACGTAACCTGTTAATCGCAGGTAAACGAGCAGCATAGCCCGGTCGAGAAAAGCGACCGGGTTTTTTTATGCGCATTGGGGTGCACATGCCATTAGACTATTAAACCTTTGAAACAGTAGCCGGAGGACCGCCTCCGCTACCACCTATAGCAGCATTCCAATTGGTTGGATACTCCGCCTGGAACGGAGAGGGTGCAGGTTCGAGTCCTGCCTGCTATACAAAAGGTTCGTTCGTCTAATTGGCCAGGACACAGGATTTTCATTCCTGTAATATGGGTTCGATTCCCGTACGAACTACGATGACAATGCCGGGTATTGTAATGGGCCAACATATCACACTTTGATTGTGATGATCCCGGTTCAAGCCCGGGCCCGGTATCAAATGGTGGCTGTAGCTTATTGGTAAAGCGCCTGGTTGTGAACCAGGAGAACAGGGTTCGATACCCGCGGCTCGCCCGAAAACGGCTTATAGTTCAATGGAAGAATGCTGCGCTACGAACGCAGGGATAGAAGTTCGAATCTTCTTAGGCCGTCTTGTAGCCAACTGGCCTGTAGCTCAATTGGCAGAGTACCCGGCTTTTAACCGGGGGGTAGTGAGTTCGATGCTCACCGGGCCAACCGAATGGATGAATAGCTCAATGGCAGAGCGTCCCGTTGTTAACGGGGGGATATAGGTTCGAGCCCTGTTTCATCCGCAGTCATAAGGACGAATAGCTCCAATGGTAGAGCAGTGGTTTGAAGCGCCGCCTGTACAGGTTCGACTCCTGTTTCGTCCACGCAATATGGGTTTGGTGTAACTGGCTAACACATCAGTCTCCAAAACTGAGGATACAGGTTCAAGTCCTGAAACCCATGCAATGAACAATTAATAAATAAAAAAATGGACAACCAGCAATACATAGTCGCCAACACTGGCATTTTCGACAGGAATTATGTAAACGGCATGGCTTACTTCCAGCACTGTTTTCAGCAACTGCCCTGCATTACCTGGGTAGGCCAGGTAGACACGGAAAAGGCGCTGTACTATATCAAAACGGAATATGCCGAATCGGTGGAATGTATATTCCAGCAAGCGGAATATGAGCGGAAAAAACATCGTACCGTAGCCGAGATGACGATTATCCGTTTGCGCGACAACTGTCTTATAGAGCTTGGCATTACCTATTGCGATATACTGCATACAGCCGGCGACTATGCGATGGCCAATGCGCTTGTGAAGGAACTGAGCCGCTTCAGGCGAAAGGAAAAAAGAACGGCGTTTGAAATTAACCTGGTCACAAAAAGAGACGATGGGCTGGAATTGAAAACAATGGATATAAAGAAAACAAAGCTTGACCTGACCCTGTACTATGAAGACGATTTCCCGGAAACGGATAAGGTGATTCAAAACCGGCTCGGCCAAAAAAACGACAAAGGGATAGTATTGCTGCATGGTTTGCCGGGCACCGGCAAAACCACGTACCTCCGCTACCTCGTGGGCAGGTTAAAGAAAAAGGTGATTTTTTTGTCGCCGGCCATAGCGGAAAATATGCTGAACTCCGAATTTATGGACCTGCTGATAGATAATCCCGGCAGCGTTCTGGTTATCGAAGACGCAGAAAGCATCATCATGGACCGAAAGCTTAGCAGGGATTCATCAGTATCTAACCTGCTGAATATTTCAGATGGGTTGATGGCTGATTTCCTGAACGTTCAGATTATCTGCACATTCAACCACCCGCTTTCAATGATAGACAGTGCCGTGATGCGCAAAGGAAGGCTGATAGCGAAGTATGAGTTTGGAAAGCTGGGCGTGGCAAAGGCGCAGCGGCTGAGCAATCACCTGGGCTTTACCCGCACCATCAACCGGCCCATGACCGTGGCGGAGATAGCCTGCCAGGACGAAAAGGAATACAGCGCAAAGCGAACGGAAATAATCGGCTTCAGGCGGGAGCCGATAGAGAATTAAACGACAACAAATAAAAACAGGAATGCCATGAAACAGTTATACCCCTGGAGAAGGCTCAATGGTGATCGCATTACCATCCCCGTTGAAGATGAAATAAGAAAGGCCGTAGTACGGGAAAAGGAATCGGGCCATGAGCTGAAAGTGTGCATTGGTACCGACAGCCAGGTAAAAGGAAAAGAAACGGAGTTTGCCACGGTAATTGTGTTTATCCGTAAAGGGAAAGGCGGTTTCATGTACATCTGTAATGAAACCACCCAACGGAAAATGAGCGTAAAAGAACGGATGCTGGTGGAAGTAACCAAAAGCATTGACATAGCCTGGCAGCTGTGCAGGATATTTACCCTGTACAACGTGGATATGGAAGTGCATGCAGATATCAATACCAACCCTCATTTTAAAAGCAACGAGGCATTGAAAGATGCCATGGGCTATATTCTGGGGATGGGATTTGTATTCCGCGCCAAGCCGGAAGCCTTTGCCAGCAGCAGCTGCGCCAATAAAGTAGTGCAATAAATAAATAATTATAAAATAGCAAGCATGAAAAAGAACCCGCAGTTCATAATGAAAAATGAAACAGTAATGGTGCAATGGCACCGGAGTTTTCGATCGGAAATACATAAATCATTATGGACACAAAACTCATCCGGGAATACGGGGCGGATATTCTTAGCTACCGTTTCCGCACTGCACGTCAAAAAAAGCGCGCACAGTATGAAGATTTCGACAAGCAACTGATACAGCTAAACAAGGAAAGGGATAAGTTGTCCCGGCAAATTCGGAATCTTGGCTGGGAACCGCTGGTACCCCCGGTCCAGAAAGGGTGGAAGCGTTGTTTTGTTTTACGGCAGGATGTGGCAAGAAGCAGGAATGCTGATTTTTTTGAAACCATACTAAAGAAAATCAATACGCAGGACTGGAGCCACCGGGAAGACTTTAAAGTTAGAAAAAGAAAAAAGGGGAGAAAGTATTACATCGTTAAAACCCAATTTCTTCGTAAGCTTTATGAAGGAGATTTGAAAAAATTGGACTTTTCAGCAAAAGAACTTGAATATTTTCATGAAGTATGGGAGAGCGATTGGAGAAGACAGCCGGTAAAGCGGTATGTATTTACCGAACCCTGGCGCTTTGTTTTGCAGGTACGGCCCAATATTATTGATAAGGTAAAAAAAAGGGACGCTGTATTGGAAGCCAGGAAGAGTGAGATAAATACATGGTTTGATAGAAATGGATATTGTTACCGGCTGGATAAATTACGGGGTGGAGGTTACACCTGGTGGAAGAAAAAGGAGCAGCCCTATGCAGGTCAACACATGCTGAGAAACAAAACGCTGCCACAAATCTTGTCGGATGCAAAAACGGAATACTTTGATTATCGTCTTTGAAGAACTGTATAATTATTTATAAATAATTATGGATGCCCTGCATCCTTTCCGCCGCGGCATTATTCAGTTCTTTGTTAATTGCCCAATCCTGTCCGAAGTATCAAGCATCTTGCGTCCGGGTTTAAACCGTTCCTTAAACTTAAGGAACGGTTTCTCATAATACTTGTAAGAAAGAAACGCCGTTATTCCCAAAAGGACCAGGTTCACGGGAAACGAGAAGAGATTGATCTTACCGATCCAAACATGAAAGTCGGATAAGGTAAAGAATTGCTGCCAGATGTAAATACTGTAGGATAAAACGCCGATTTGAGTCATAACCTTGACATTTAAAAGTCTGAAGACAACATCTTTAGACGGAGCCAGGTTGCTTATCAGCACGATTGCGAAGGCAAGGGCGATGATGGTGTTTTTAAGAAACTCTGCCTTTAGGAAATGTGTCGAGGCGATGATGGCGATACAGAGCAGGTGAAGCGGTAGTTTATATTTCATCAGCAATTGAAAAGGGATCCTATCGGCAAACACCAGTACGGCAAAAATACATCCCACTAAAATGGCATCGACATTATCGATCAGCCCCCAAAGGAAAGGGGGATTAGCAGCATTGGAAAAAATATATTTCAGCACCAGGACCAGCAACAGGCAACTTACCAGCACCTTACCATAGTTTCTCCTGGTGAACTTTTGAACAAAAGGAAAAATAAGATAAAATTGCTCTTCCACCGCAAGTGACCAATAATGACCGGTGAACTCACTTGGATTTTTCAGGCTAACAAGATTTTGGATATAGAGCGCCGCGACCAATAAAGACATCCAATCAAAATTGATCGAAAAAAAGAGCTTTACTATCAGCAATACCAGGAGATACAGGTAGGCAACCGGGAAAATCCTTATTAGCCGCCTTAGATAAAACTTTTTCAGGGAGATGGTTCCCGTTTTGTATTTTTCTTTTAGCAAAAGCGTCGTGATCAAAAAGCCGCTGATGACAAAAAAGAATAACACACCCAGGTGACCGCTACCCAGTATCCTGACGAGGAGACTGTTTCCCTGATGAACGAGAAGATGTGAAGCGACTACTATCAGAATTGAAATCGCTCTCAATCCATCCAACGAAGGCAAATGAGAGGGCTTTACGATACCAGGGAGACCGGGAGTCAGGAATTTCATGGCGCTAAAGATAATGGAAATCCAAATAGCTATCTCATTTCCCGTCCTTCGCAGGGTTGATAACTCCCCTTATGTTCGCGGCCGTGAAATACCACATTCCCGAAATACCAAAAAAGGTAACATTACTGGATGAATACCGGCCGCTATAAAAATACTGGCCGAAGGAAATATTGAAATGCAGCTTGTTGTTATAGGCATATTCAATGCCTGAAGTCAGCTCCGTCATCAGGTTTTCCTCCGCATGAAATATATAACCGATACCGGCAGTAAATGTATTGGTGAACTTGCCTTGCTGAAACACGTTCAGGTTGGGACGAAGCTCGATATAAGCCGTGGTATCTCTCCCGACCACCTTTCCCATACTGGTCTTGCCAAAATCAATACCAAGGCTGAACACATCCCATTGCCTCCCTATTTCCAGCGCAATATTTGACTTTTCAGCCAGGGTGCCGGCTGTATTGGTAAGACTGGGCGCCAGGGATACATAGGTCTGGGCCCGGCTATAAGAAATTACCGCTGGCAGGAAAACGAAAAGTAGAATAGCACGCATGTTGAATATTTCATGGAAAATAGGAAATATCCGGCTAGCGTCCCTCTATTCCACAGCTAAATTGTTTCGGGCGGCAACGATCTGATCCAATATATAGCTGAGCGCCGATTCTTCCAGCACAATCCTGCTGCTGTTATTGCCATCGGCTTTCCATTTTACCAGCCGTATAAAGCCATCCTGTATTTCGATGCCGGTAATATCGCCATCATCAAAACAGCAGCAACCGCTGTTGAAATAGCTGGGCAGGGCATTGCTTTTCACGGATGTTTTTCCTTCGTATTCTTTTTTACGGGATTCCAGTTCATCGGTTGTTTTTTTAACCAGTGCTGTATTGCCGGTACGCTGCGCTTCTTCCAGCTGGTGCGTTAACCGGTCGATATGGTCAAGCGAAGCAAATACCGGTTTGTGGGTATGGCCGGCTATTAAAATAAGTTGCTGCTGCGTGGCGCTCCATTCATGCATGATGATATTGTGCGCATCTACCAGCCCGAAAGAATCGGAAAGGCTGTTGACATTAATGTCAAGAAAACGCTGGATAGGCGTCCAGATGGCGGCTACCACCCATTTGCTGAAGGCATTGCCGTCGCTTCGTTCATCACCCTGGTGGCCGTGGGTGAGGAATATGGACCAGGTTTTTTGCCGGTACGTTGTCTGCAATACCAGCCCCTCATACACTTCCAGGTTATTGCCGAACACCTTATCGAGATAGCGCGTTTGCTGAATGGGGTATTTCCATTCGAGGTCATGATTGCCGAAGATGCGGTAATAGCGATTGCCGGGCTGGTAGCCGGCTTCGGTATGAAGAATAGCCTGGTTGCTTTTCATAACGGCGTCGGGCGTGTTTTCCCACAGCTCTTCGCAGTCGCCGAGATTGATAAAGTAAAACCCGTTGTTGAAATAATACGCCAGGGCATTGGCATAATTTTTCTCCGACAGCCGGAAATCGTCGGCATCATCGCGTGTCCCCTTATGCTGATCGGAAAAGATAATGAAGCGGCCGGTGCTGAAATCAAAAGGAATGACCAGCCCCTCCTTCTCATCCTTATTGAGAATGGCGGCCAGCACCCGGCTTAACGAAGCAAATACCGCATCCTTTTTTGGCGCGGAAGAAATCCTGTTGGCCAGGTTCGATACCGGCTTCTTTAACAGGCGTTGAAGGAATTTGCGGAGCATGGTCAGGTCATAGATTAGTGAATGAGGCGCGCCACGCCTGCTGCGGTCGCTAAACCTTAATATAAATTTTCTTTTTGTCCAGCCAGTAGCAAATAGCCCACATAAAAGTAATAACACAAAGGGCATAGGCCAGCGATCCGTTTTCAGGAGCGCCGGGAATATGGACCAGTACCCGCTCGTAGAGCCAGTTCCAGGGACTGATATACGCCATTTGCCCTTTTGCATTAAGGCCATTGGGTATGCGTATCAGCCTCAACCCCTT
>JACXTT010014992.1_pt1 | contig 10085 bp, 6 predicted proteins | sample 9270951 | NCBI WGS metagenome assembly JACXTT01 (sample SAMN15532306, study PRJNA645909) | rock metagenome | isolation source: weathered quartz diorite | place: Puerto Rico | collected 2017-06-21
TTGCAGGACTCCGCCGCGTTTGCCTCCGGCGTCGAGGAACTCTCCCGCACCTTGGACTATTTGCAGCTCGTCGCCGCGGCGCAGGTGCACCAGGCGCGGCAGCAGGAGCCGGCCGCCAGGACTGGCTGGACGACCGGCTGGGGAGCCGAAACGCGGGCGGACGGCTCCAGCGATGGTCCCGGCAGCCCCGAAATTGAAAGCGGAGCAGCCGAGGCGAGTGCCGACGTCGGGAACGGCAGTCTCGCCGCGACGTCCGCCGTCGCCGGGTTCCGGGAGTTCCGGAACACAGGCGAGCACCTGCGCTCGCTTCTGCGGATCAGCGCGGCCGAGGCGCGCCGCCGTCTTGCTTTGGCGGAGGATCTGCTGCCGGGACGCTCCCTGACGGGGCAGCGGATCCAGCCGCGGTATGGGGAAGTGGCCGCGGCCCTGGCCTGCGGGAGCATCGCGTCCCGGCCGGCCACCACCATCACCATGGCTCTGGATCGCGTCCGGCCCCTGTGCTGCCCCGAGACAGCAGCGGACATGGAACACGCACTGACCCTGACGGCGACCGAGAACGACGCCGATTTCCTGGCCAGGATCGCCCGGCGCTGGACCGACGCGATCGACCAGGACGGTGCCGAGCCCAGCGAAGAAACCCTGCGCCACCTCCAAGGCGCTTTCCTGCGGCGGCCCAAACACGGGCTGCAACATGTGGAAATCTTCGCCACCCAGGACCAATACGAGCACCTGCTCACCGTCATGAACACCGCCACCAATCCCCGGACCCGCACGTCGGGGGAGCCTGGACCGGAGGACAATACCGTGGACGCCGGCGGCGGGAGCGCGCCCGCAAATGCTCCGGCCGACGGTCTTCCAGGTGGTTCAGGCGATGGTGCCGCGTCCGTCGATCGCCGCACACGGGCGCAGAGACTTCTGGACGGGTTGCTGGGCGCCTGCAAGATTGCCCTCGCCACCGGGGCGCTGCCTGCGGCCGGGGGCCAGCGTCCCCAGATCATGGCCACCATCGACCACCGGGATCTCCTCGCATCGGTGAAGGAAGCCGGGCAGCTCACCTTCCTGGGCCAATCCGGACAAGCCGGGCGCGCCGACGGGTCGCAACAGGACACGGGGAGCTTTACATTCACTGGTCCGGTCCCGGCAGCCACGTTGCGGAAGATCGCCTGCGATGCGGACATCATTCCCGTCGTCCTGGGCGGGGAAGGCCAGGTCCTGGACATCGGCCGGGCATCCCGGATCTTCCCCGCCCACATCCGTAAAGCCATCACCGCCCGGGACAAAGGCTGCGCGTTCCCTTCGTGCACGATGCCGGCCCCGTGGTGCGAAGCCCACCACATCACGTACTGGTCCCGGGGTGGACCAAGCAGCGCCGACAATGGTGTCCTGCTCTGCAGCCATCACCACCACCTGATCCACAAGGAAGAGTGGCACATCCAGGTCCAAACAGGCGTGCCCTGGTTCATCCCGCCACCCCACATCGACCCACGGCAACAACCACGCAAAAACCACTACTTCCAGGTGTGACGTGCCTGGAGAGTGTGAACCGCAATTCCCCGCTGCCACGACTTCTACGCTCTGGTTTACTAAGGCCATGGGGGACTTGGCAGAAAACGAAGATCGCACACTCAAAGTTGACGGGCTGGTCAATGGACGCGACCTAGGGGGGGCTGAAGCGCGTAGACGGGACGGTCACTCCACGCGGTGTGTTCTTCCGGAGCGAGAACGTCGATTGGATCACTAGGAATGGATGGCAACAGATCCATGATGCCGGGATCCGCACCGTGGTGGATCTCCGTCAGCAAGGGGAACGCAACACAGATACCCGGGAACGGCCTGGTTGGCTCACCACGATCCACGTTGACCTTGACGGGCTGGAAAACAAAGAGTTCTGGGCGGACTACTGGGACAACGGCCTAGTGGGCACAGCGATTTACTTCCTCCCGCACCTTGCAGCCATGCCCGAACGGGCCGGTACGGCCATAACGGAGGTACTCAACGCACCGGCAGGAGGAGTCCTCTTCCATTGCATGGGAGGCAGGGACAGGACGGGCCTAGTTGCCATGGCTCTGCTTCATGCAATCGGCACCGACCCCGAATGCATCATCGATGACTATCTGGAAACAGTCAGGTTAGGTGATGTCCGAGCAGCCAGCAGCAACCGAAAGAACGCTGAACCTAAGCTTGAGGAATTGTGCCGGCAACATGGCACAACAACCGAAGGGGCGTTCCGGTATGCCGTGGCAAAATTCGATCTCCAAGCCTTCCTCGACGCCGCAGACTTCACCGACGAGGACCGGAAGGCCCTCTTCACGTGGCGCGGCGCGATCACACCCGCAAACCCGGCGGAATAGGGTGGCAATCATCGAACCTGCAGCAATCACGGTCCGTGAAGCGACCGCCGAAGACGCATCGACACTCTGGGCGGCTTGCTTTGAAGCAGCGAATTGGCGCGGGGGTGACCGGTTCACGCGCCACCAGCTCATGAACGACCCGGAATTCTCGCACTACGTCCAGGACTGGCCTCGTCCGGGGGACTTCGGTGTTGTCGCCGAGACCGCGATCGGAGAAGGTATCGGCGCCGCATGGTGCCGCATCTTCCCCGCCGACGACGCCGGGTACGGCTTCGTGGCGGCGGACATCCCGGAACTGACTATCGGCGTCGTGCCCGGTCATCGCGGAGCGGGGACCGGCACGGCGCTTATGACTGCACTGATCGCCCTTGGGCGCTCCCGCGGGCTGCGAAGTATCAGTCTCAGCGTTGAGGACGGCAATCGCGCCCGGCATCTCTACGAGCGGCTCGGGTTCGTTCGGGTCGGCCGGAACGGCGGCTCAGACACCCTGCTACTGAAACTGTAGGGAGACGCCAAACCCCTTACGCCGCAACCCCCTGAAAGTGCTTTTCAATAATCCCCTTGATGTCCCCGTGGCACCCTCCACACCCGGTCCCCGCGCGGGTCGCTTTGGAAACCTCCGGCACGGAGGAGCAGCCATCCAGCACGGCTTCCTCGATGCTCGCACCGCTGACGCCTGCGCAGCGGCACACGGTCCGCTGCGGATCATCACTCGAAGCAGAAGAATCCAGTTGGTCCGGCCCATCCAAGCGCAGCAGGAGTGAACGGTCTGCCGGAAGTTCGGAGCCGCGTTCGAAGAGCATCACGAGTTCCGCGGCGGTGCGCGGCATGCCTACAGTCACGAGTCCCTCGAGTGCGCCGCCGCGCGTCGTCATTTTGACGTAGCGGCCGTGTTCCGGATCGGCCCATTGGGCAACCTGGCGCCGCGGCATTCCCGCGGAGACCCCGACGGACAACAGCTCGTCATCCCACGGTTCGGCGCTGTTGTCGCCGGCGACCGCCAGATTGATGCCGCGCGCCTTCAACACCACGACGCCGGGCTTCTCCTGCGGGAGCGGTGCCAGGGTGTCGGCAGCGCCCTGGCCGCCCTCTGCAAGGAGGATCAGGTACTCGGCAAGCCACTCGGCCTGGCGCCAGCCCGGACCCACCAGGCCGGAAGGACCCAGTGCGGTACGGCATTCGGCGCACTCGGTATCGGCGCAGCGGACTTCGGCGCAGTCGCCGATCGCGAACATGTGCGGCTCGTGGTAGGTCCGCAGGTGGTGATCCACCAGGATGCCGGTGGCCGCGGGGAGCCCGCAACCTTCGGCCAGTTCGATCCGTGGGCGAACGCCACAGGAAAGGACAAGTAGGTCGCCTTCGATCCGTGACCCGTCGTCGAGCACCAGGGCCGAAAACTTGCCGTCGGGACCATTGTGTTCCACCGCTGTAGAGCGGGCGTTGCCCACCATGGTGATTCCGCTGTTACGCAAGCTCGCCGCAAGAACGGCTCCACCGCCGCGGTCGATATTGCGGCCCAGGGGGAAGGAGCCGTTGTGCACCACTGTGGTCAGGGCGCCTTCTTCCGCCGCGGCCAAGGCCGTTTCGAGGCCAAGCACGCCACCCCCGAGGACGATCACGCGCTTGCCGGAAGTCACAGCGTCGCGCAGTTGCGCGGCGTCCCGCAGATCACGGAGGGCCGTCACCCCTAAAGGGAGCACCGGGTGCGATGGATCAGGGTTGATGCCCGTGAGGTTCGGAATGACGGGCCTCGAGCCGGTGGCGAACACCAAGCGGTCGTAGGGCGGCGTGGTCCCGTCTGAAAGGACTAGCTGCTGGCGGGCACGGTCGATCCGTTTGACGGTGACGCCCAGCCGGACCTCGATGCCGTCGGCCGCCAAATCGCCAGCGTCCGCCATCGCGAGAGCCTCCGCGGTGGTCCGACCCACGCCGAGTTCCGCCACCATGACGCGGTTGTACGCGGCGTCGGCCTCCTGCCCGACGACGAGCAACTGTACAAGGCCGCCGCGCACGGCGGGCACCAACTCGTCCACCAGCCGGGCCGCGACCGGTCCGAACCCGACCACCACAATTCGCTCGCTCACGATGCCTCCTTGACCTGCATTGACAAGCTGTCCCGCATTGACGAGCCGACCGCCGCCGGCACAGCCAACTGGGCACCCAACTGGGCAGCCAACGCCGATTCGGCATTTGCTCGTGCCGCCTTCCGGACCCAGACCGTGCTTGTCTTGAATTCCGGCATTCCGGAAATAGGATCCGTGACCGCCTCAGTGAGCCGGTTGGCGCTTCCCAGTCCGGGGAAATGGAAAGGCAGGAAGACGGTGTCCGTCCGGATGCTGTTGCTGAGCTCCACCTTGCACAGGACCTCACCGCGCTGGTTGGAGACCCGGACAAAGTCGCCGCTGGAGATGTCCCTGACGGCCGCCGTCGCGGGGTGGATCTGCAGGAGGGCCTCCGGCTGCGCGTCCGCGAGTTCGGCCACGCGGCGGGTCTGGGCGCCCGATTGGTAATGTTCCAGCAACCGCCCGGTGACGAGCGTCAGCGGATCGGGATCAGAGCCGACGACGGCGGAGCGCCGGGACCGCGTCCGCGGTGCCACCGGGACCATCACCGCGCGTCCGCCGGCGTGCGCGAAGCTATCGAGGAAGAGTCTAGGCGTTCCCGAACTGCCGGTGGGATAGGGCCAATAGGCGGCTTCTCCGCGATCCAACATGGCGTAGTCGATTCCGGAGTAGTCGGCCAGGCCCCCTGCCGAGGCGAGCCGGAGCTCCTCGAAGACGGTCTCGGGATCGTCGCTGAACGTTGAAGGAGAGTCGAGGGATTCGGCAAGCCGGGCCATGAGCCACAATTCGCTGCGGACGCCCGGGGGAGGAGTGAGAGCCTTCCGACGGCGGAGCACGCGGCCCTCGAGGTTGGTCAGGGTTCCTTCTTCCTCGGCCCATTGGGTGACCGGGAGGACGAGGTCGGCTTCAAGGGCAGTCTCGGACATGAAGAAATCGCAAACAACCAGGAAGTCCAGGCTGCGCAGGCCCTCGATCACCGCACCGGCGTCGGGGGCTGACACCGCCACGTTGGCGCCGTGCACGAAAAGGCAACGGACGCCGTCGGGCTGTCCCAAAGACTTCAACAGCTCCACTGCCGGCAGTCCGGGGCCGGGAATGAGGCTTTCGTCCACGCCCCACACCTTGGCGACGTGGGCGCGGGCCGCCGGATCGGTGATCTTGCGGTACCCAGGGAGCTGGTCGGCCTTCTGCCCGTGCTCGCGGCCACCCTGGCCGTTGCCTTGGCCCGTCAGCGTGCCATAGCCGCTGCGGGAGGAGCCCGGCAGGCCGAGAAGGAGGCTAAGGTTGATCGCGGCCGTGGCGGTGTCCGTGCCATCGACGTGCTGCTCGACTCCGCGGCCGGTCAGGATGTAGCTGCCGCCGCGCCGGGCGCCGTCGGCGAGGCGGCGGGCGGTGTCCCGGATAAGCGTCGCTGGCACGCCGGTGATCGACTGCACCCGCTCCGGCCAGAAGCCGGCGAGGCTACGAACGATCGCCGGGTACCCGGTGGTGCGGTCCTGAAGGTATCCGGTGTCGGCGAGGCCTTCGTGCACCACTACGTGGGAGATACCCAACAGCAGGGCGAGGTCCGTTCCCGGGGTCGGCTGCAAGTGGATGCCGCCGCCGTCACCGGTGAATGCGGCCGTCGCGGAACGGCGGGGATCGGCAACGATCAACCCGCCGGAATCGCGGGCGCCCTGCAGGTGCTGGACGAACGGCGGCATGGTCTCGGCAACATTGGAGCCGAGAAGGAAAATGACGTTCGCTGAATCAAGGTCCTCTACGGGGAACGGGAGGCCGCGGTCCACGCCGAACGCGCGGTTTCCGGCTGCCGCGGCGGAAGACATGCAGAAACGTCCGTTGTAGTCGATGCGCGAGGTTCCCAACGCCAGGCGGGCGAACTTTCCTAACTGGTAGGCCTTCTCATTGGTGAGTCCGCCGCCGCCGAAGACGCCGACGGCGTCGGGCCCGTATTGCTCGCGGGTCTGCTTGACGGCTCCGGTGACCAGCATGAGTGCCTGGTCCCACGTGACCGGCCGGTGGACGCCGTCGGACCCTTTGAGCATGGGTTCGGTGACGCGTCCGGTGTGGTTCAACAACGACGGCGATGTCCAGCCCTTGCGGCACAGCCCGCCCCGGTTGGTGGGGAAGTCGCGGCCGGTTACTTCCAGCGGGGGAAGTGCCTTTGCTGCGGGAGCTGGGTCTGACCCCGGCTGCGCAACCCCCAACCCCGGCTGCGCTGTGGGCGCTGCCGGGGTCAGGGTCATGGCGCACTGCAGCGCACAATACGGGCAGTGGGTGTTGGCGCCATTGGGCATATTAGATGTGTCCCATCGCGTTACGGTTGGCCTTCCGGAGGTAGCAGGCCCAGCAGACGATGAGCATCAGCACATAAGCGCCGACGAAGCCATAGAACGCGGGAGTGTAGGAGCCGGAAGCGCTGGATGCGTTGAGCACCTGGGGGATGACGAATCCGCCGTAGGCGCCGATCGCGGAGATCAGGCCGAGGGAGGAAGACGCGAGGCGTGCAGTGCTGGCGGCGCTGGCCCCCGAGCGTGCGGCACGGCTGGACGTGGCGAAGATGACCGGAATCATGCGGTAGGTGGCGCCGTTTCCAAAGCCGCTCGCCGTGAACAGGAAGAGGAACAGGACCAGGAAGAGCCAGAAGTTCTTGAGCGGAAGGGTCCAGATCATGGTCAAGGTGATGATGGCCATCGCCGCGAACGCCGTGACGGTCATCCGGGCTCCGCCCATGCGGTCGGCCATGCGTCCACCGTAAGGCCGGGCAAGCGAGCCGACCAGCGGGCCAAGGAAGGCGAGCGAGAGGACAACTGCGCCGAGGTGCATGGAGGAGAAGGCCGGGAAGTAGTCCTTGATGAGCTTGGGAAAGACTCCCGAGAAGCCGATGAACGAGCCGAAGGTGCCGATGTACAGGAAGGCCATGACCCACAGGTGCGGTTCCTTGAGCGCGGCGATCGAGCCTGCGACGTCACCCTTGGCGCTTGTGAGGTTGTTCATGTACTTCCAGGCGCCGAACGCGGCGACAAGGATGAGGGGAATCCAGATGAGGCCCGCGATGGGCAGGTTGACGGTGCCGGCGGCCAGGAGGGTGACGGCGATCGGGACGACGAGCTGCGCGACGGCGGCACCGAGGTTTCCGCCCGCGGCGTTCAGGCCCAGCGCCCAGCCCTTTTCGCGGGCAGGGTAGAAGAAGGTGATGTTTGCCATCGAGCTGGCGAAGTTGCCGCCGCCGAAGCCTGCGAGGCCCGCGACCAGCAGCATGACGCCGAACGGCGTGCCGGGGTTCGAGACACACAGGGCGAGGCCCGCCGTCGGGATCAGCAGCAGGAGGGCCGAGACGATCGTCCAGTTGCGGCCACCGAACCTTGGAACCATGAAGGTGTAGGGGATGCGCAGCGTGGCACCGACCAGGCTGGGGATCGAGATGAGCCAGAAGATCTGGTTGGTGTCGAACTTGAAGCCTGCCGCCGGGAGCTGGACGACAACGATCGACCAGAGCTGCCAGACGACGAAGCCGAGGAACTCGGCGAAGATGGACCAGTACAGGTTGCGCTTGGCGATGGAACGGCCGGCAGCTTCCCACTGGTCTTTGTTCTCTGCATCCCAGTTGGCAATCCAGCGGCCAGGGCGGTGGTCAAGCTCGGGGACGAGGGCGGCGGGCGCCTGCTCGTTGGTGAGGATTTCGGTGCTTCGGTCAACTGTCACGGAGTGCCTCCTTTGTGGGGACGTTGTACTTCCACGTTAGGGATGGCGCGTTTCGCGGACCGTCGCGGTTTGTAAACGTGCTGTGACATTCACCTATCGGAGGGCATCACCGGTGCGTGAGGCTTTGGTGAGGTTGTGTGGCGCGGACCACAGAGTGAGACTTTCCAGAGCGTCCGCATACTGGACTTGATTGTCCATTTGTTGGATGCCGGGAACTATTATTGAACTCTCAAATAATCAGCCGGCAGGCTCAGGAACGCCGGGCCGGCGTGAACGGAAAGCAACCACTACATGTCTTCCATCGCTGAATCCAAGGAAAGCGAGTCAGTCAAGCCGGTCAACTCGCGGGGACGGGTGATCTTCGCCAGCCTCATCGGGACGTCCATCGAGTTCTACGATTTCTACGTTTATGCCACCGCAGCAGTGCTTGTCTTTCCCAAACTCTTCTTCCCGACGGCCGACGAGACCACCCAGCTGCTGAGTTCCTTCGCGGTGTTCGGCGTCGCCTTCGTTGCCCGGCCGCTCGGCTCCATCATTTTCGGCCACTTCGGTGACAAGTTCGGTCGCAAGGGAACCCTGGTTGCGTCCCTCCTGACCATGGGCATTGCCACGTTCCTGATCGGTTGCCTGCCCACGGCACAGGTTCCCGGATGGACCTTCCTGGCCCCCACGCTGCTGGTAGTCCTGCGTTTCGCCCAAGGCCTGGCCCTCGGTGGTGAGTGGAGCGGCGCCGCGCTGCTGGCAACCGAGAACGCGCCGGCGAACAAGCGCGCCATCTATGGGACATTCCCTCAGATGGGTGCGCCGATCGGTTTCATCCTGGCCAACATCATCTTCCTAGTCTTCAGCTACACCCTGACTCCCGAAGCCTTCGCCGCCTGGGGCTGGCGCGTGCCGTTCCTGCTCAGCGCCGTCATGGTGATCCTCGGCCTCTATGTGCGCCTCAAGCTCATCGAGACTCCCGCCTTCACCAAGGTGCTGGAGTCGAACGAAGTAGCCAAGCTGCCCATCGGACGCGTGTTTAAGAAAAGCTGGCGCCCGCTGATCCTCGGTACCTTCATCATGCTGGCCACGTACGTGCTGTTCTACCTGATGACCACGTTCACGCTGAAGTACGGAACCCAACCCACTCTGGCGGGCGCTCAAGCTGCAGCGGTGAAGGCCGGAAAGCCCATGACCGACGCGGCCGTCGCAGCGTTCGTCCCGGGCTTGGGCTTCAGCAACAGCGATTTCCTCTGGATGCTGATTGCCGGCGTCGTCTTCTTCGGCATTTTCACCCTTGTGGCGGGCCCGCTGGCCGAAAAGTACGGCCGCCGCAAGATGCTGCTCGCCGTGACGGCCGGCATCCTGGTGTTCGGCTTGTTGTTCGTTCCCCTGTTCAGTGGCGGCTTCGTGGGGACCATGGCGTTGCTGATCCTCGGATTCTCGCTCATGGGCCTCACCTTCGGCCCCATGGGTGCGCTGCTTCCGGAACTGTTCCCCACCAACGTCCGCTACACCGGATCCGCAGTCAGCTACAACATGTCCAGCATCCTCGGCGCGGCTGTGGCTCCGTTCATCGCGGTCTGGCTCTGGGAATCGGCCAAGGGCAGCACGGTCATGGTGGGCGTCTACCTGAGCACCATGGCAGTCCTGACGCTCGTGGCCCTGTTCCTGTCCAAGGAAACCAAGGACACGGACTACGAGAACAACGTCGCTTGATCCTGTATTAACAGACGCGCGTTAAATGGTTCCGGCCCCGCACCCATGGTGCGGGGCCGGAGCCGTTTGAGTCTGTTTAGTCTTCGATCGTCGCGATGACGGCGCCTGCGGAGACGGTTTCGCCTGCCTTGGCCACCAGCCCGTGGATGGTGCCGGCCTTGTGGGCGGTGAGGGGCTGTTCCATCTTCATGGCTTCGAGGACCACGATGAGATCGCCCTCCGCAACCACATCGCCGGCGGCGACGGCCACCTTGACGATGGTGCC
>JACXTT010014993.1_pt1 | contig 10085 bp, 9 predicted proteins | sample 9270951 | NCBI WGS metagenome assembly JACXTT01 (sample SAMN15532306, study PRJNA645909) | rock metagenome | isolation source: weathered quartz diorite | place: Puerto Rico | collected 2017-06-21
TCGTGACCGGCTGCAACGGCGCGGCGACGCACATCCGGGAGTTCGCCAACGCGCTGGCGGCCAAGGGAGCGGACGTGAAGATCCTCAGCGCCCGAGCAGACGAGGGATCCTCGCGGGCGCCCTTCGCGTGCGAGTTGATTGGGGTGGATACCGATCCTGTCCTGCGCCGGCTGCGCCAGCAGACGGCCCACCTGGCCGGGACGGCGAGCGCGATCGGGACGCAGGCTTCGGAGATGCACGGTCTCCTCCTCAATCAGACCGTGCTCGAGCACCTCGACGGGCTGCACCGCCGCTGGCCGATCGACCTCGTCTTCGAGCGCTACTCTCTCTGGTCGATGGCCGGCTTTCAATTTGCGCGCCGCCATCGCGTCCCGTTCTTCCTCGAGGTCAATGCGCCACTGGCCGCCCAGCAGAAGGACTATCGGACGCTCTACAACGCGGCCACGGCCCGGGCGTTGGAGCATACACTGCTCAGCAGCGCCGACCGGGTGGTCGTCCCGTCACGGGCATTAGCCGAACACGTGAGCCAGCAAGGCTGCCCCTCGTCGCGCGTCCGCATCGTCCCGTGTGGCGTTGCCAGGGAGCTCTTCGCCTCGCCCCGCCCTCCGGAGACCATCGCCGAGCAAAGAGATGAGTTTACGGTAGGGTTCCTCGGAAGCCTCAAGCCCTGGCACGGCGTAGAGATCCTTCTCGAGGTGTTCCGGAAGTTGCGCGAGAGGAGTAGGGCGTATCGACTGCTCGTGGTCGGCGACGGCCCACTACGCGGCCTGGTAGAGGACCATTCCGAGAGACACCGCGCCTCGGGCTGCGTGACGGTCACCGGCGAGATCGCTCACGCCGACGTGCCGCGCTACCTGGCACGGATGGACGTGGGCCTGGCGACCTACCCGCCGCTGCCGCTCTTCTACTTCTCGCCGCTCAAGGTCTTCGAGTACGCTGCTGCCGGCGTGCCGATCGTGGCGAGCACCAGCGGCCAGATCGCAGAGGTCCTCGAGCACCGCGTCAACGGCCTGCTGCACCGGCCGGGGGACGTCGACGAGATCGTGCGCCATGTCGAGGAGCTGCGCGCCCGGCCGATTCTGCGGGTTCGTTTTGCGAGGCGGGCGCGGCGCACGGTCCTCAAGGGCTACACCTGGGACCGTCAGGCCGGGCGGCTCCTCGGCTTCGCCGAGAGCGTGTGCCGGCGGAACACGGGTTTCGCTAGCTCGTCACACTCGCGCGACCAGCTCCGGTAGTGCGTCGGGAGACCGACCCCCCGTCGCTCGAGCCTCAATGGGTATCGCGCGCTTCACGCCCTCGCTCCGAACCTACCGGTAGCCCTTGACCACGGCCCGCTCGTGGGTGAACCGGAAGCGGCTCGCATAACCATCGCCATCCAGGCGCTTCTTCCAGTAGCTCGCGATGATGTCCACCTTGGCAAAGCCGCTCTGCTTGAGCCTCTCTACCAGAAACGCCCGCGTCGGGAGCAGGCCTCGCTTGGGGCCTTCCCGCGTTCGCCTGATCATGAGCGGTGGCTCCTCGCCGCCGGCGCCCTTCATCCCGGCCACGAGAAACTCCATGATCGCCATCTCACCCGTGACGGATGCCACCCTGTCCAGGGCCGAAAACGGCTCCTTGAGATGGTGGGAGACGGACAGGAACAGCGTCACGTCGAACCGGCCGATCTTCCGCTCGTCGAGGTCGGCGACGTCGAGAAACAGGAATTCCACGTTCGACTTCAGGAGGTGCTTCACGACGTGAAATTTCTTGCGAGCCCTGGAGTCGGAATCGATCGCCAGTACATAGGCAGCGCCTCTCCGCTCCGCCTCGAACGCGAAGAATCCCTCGTTGCACCCTATGTCGAGGACGGATTTCCCTCGCAGGTCCTCCGGAAGCTGAATCAGTCGCAGCTTTTCCTCGCTGTCCATGGGACCGGGCGTGTAGACGCCGTCGGCCAGCCGGATTCGCTGATACCATTTGAAGCGTTGCAGCAGGTCGGTCAGCTCGGTCCCGTCCATCGGCTGTCCCCCCCCAGGTCTGCTCTCCCTCAGCCAGCCCGGCAACATCTGGTTCCCCGGGTAGCGGGTTGCGACTACCCGGGGGAGGCTTAGGCATTACGCAGACGGGACACGAGCAGGGAACGTGCCAGGGTTTTGGATTGTCGCAGCTGTGAGAACTCGGGCAAGGACGGTGCGCAGCCTGTGGCGCATGGTCACGGGGCGACGGCAGCGCAGCGACATTTTACCTCACCTCCCATTACTGCACTGCTCCGGAGCCGCCTCGGAGGCGGTCTGATGATCTCGGTGAGGTGCCCGGAGGGACTGCGCCCCGGGGTCCCCCTTGCGGGATGGCGGGCCGAGCCGCCCCTCATCTGCGAATGGCGGGGCCGGACGCAACGAAGATCACTGGCCCTCCTCTCGAGGGTCCGTGGGATTGATTCACGGGCATCCGACTGGGGACCCTCAGGTTCTCTAGCGGCCCTTCTCACGCTCGCCGTCTCTATCGTTCAGGCCCGACCGTCGAGGGGAGGTCACGTTCCCCGTTGCGCATCCCATGGACACACGACGCTGACGCGCGAGCCCGGAGAACGCCACGCGGAGTATTCTCGTGCGGGGGCTCCGACGGTTGCAGTAGTGCAGCTCCTCCCATACTTTGCCTCACGATGCTCGCATTTCTTGGTGCGCAGCACCCATGAAGAAGAGCGGCCCGTCAAGGCGACCGCTAGCGGCGTCACCGGGGCACGACGCGGTCGGGCGGCGCCTTCTGGCGTATTGCGCGAGCAACGTCGGAACGGGGCCGCTGATGCGGCTGACGCGGGTGCTGGGGGAAATTAAGAGGCGGCGATCCGAAATATCGATTTTGTTGGCGACCGATGCGGTGGAGACGAGTCCGGCGGAGGAGGCGGGGGCAGCTGTGTTGCGGTTGCCCAAGTTTGAATTCGAGGAGGGGCCGGAATTCAAGGAGCGGCCGCAGCATTTGCGATTACGCAATCGCGAGCTAGCCGCATTACGGGCGGCTGTGCTGCTCGCGGCAGGACGCTGTTTTGCGCCCGATCTCCTGCTGGCGGACACCACCCCACACGGCAAGCACGATGAACTACTGCCGCTGCTGCGACGATATGTGCAGCGAAACAAAGTGGCGGCGGCACTGCTCATGCGGGACATTCCGGCGGCACGTGATGAGGCGTTCAAATTGCGCGGCGGGGGACCGATGGTGACGCGGCACGCGCGATATTATGCGGCGTTGCTGGTGGCTGGAGATCCGAAATTTTTTGATGTCGCACGCGAATATGAGTGGCCCGTGGAATTGCGGCGGAAGCTAATTTATACGACGTTCGTCGTGCCAACGCGCCCTCCGCAAACGCGAGAGGAAGTGCTCGGCGTATGGCGACTTTCCGTGGACCGGTCGCTAGTGGTCGGAAGTTGCGGTGGGGGATGGCAGTCGGAGGAATTCGTGCCCGCGCTCCTTGAGGGGATGCGCTTGGTTCAGCAAACGTCCAGCGCGTATCCTCAACTGCTCATTTTTGCCGGGCCCGCGGTGGATGCGGAACGGCTTCGGCAATGGCGACGGACCGCTGCCGGGTTGAGCGGGGCGGTGGTGGAAACATTTTCACTCAGGTTTGCCGATGTGCTGGGGCATGCGGACCTGGTGCTGATACAGGGAGGGTCCACGGCGTTTCAGATTTTGGAAAGTAACGTGCCGATGGTGTTGCTGAGGCGGCGATTTAAGACGAGTGAGCAGACGGAACGGGCGGAGCGCCTGGAACAATTTGCGGGCATCCGATGCGAAGATGTGGCGGCGATCTCGCCGGAAGCAGTGGCGGGGTGGATCAAGTGGGGACTCGCGCAAAGGCTGGAGGTACGGCGCACGGGTTATCGCTTCGACGGTGCCGCGAGGGGCGCGGACGAAGTCATCAGATTGTTGGAGGGCAGGACGGCAAGGTAGGGCGACGACTGGGTGAACGTCTTGAAGAGACTGAGTGTGCAATGCGTGGGTCCCGACCGTTCGGAAGGCGTTGCACCCGGAGGGAGGTTTGTCGGACCCTCGCGCGGCCTGGAGCCGAGCCTGCGTCCCCGTCGCGACGAGTGAGGCGTTTCCCGCAGCGGAGAGGGATCGGTATGGCTGCGACGGTTTGCCTCCGATCTCCGATCGTCGATCGGTGCGTACCAACTCTCGGCCCCAACTTGTCTCGACTACTCGCTGTGCTGGACCATCGGGACGGTGGGGACGTGGACTTCGCAGTCAGGTACGCGGTGCGGGGAACGCTGAATGCGGGGTTAGTTTCCTGACGCGTTGTATGGGCGTTGAGAGGCGGTCGCGTCAGCCGGCGGCGAGGAGAAGCGACTCCGTGGGACGTAGCTCGCGCTTGAGGGGATCGAGGGTGAGGCCGAGCGCCTCGAGCGTGAGCGCGCCGAGGAGCGCGGCATCGCCGAGCTCGCCGAAGATCACGTCGGCGCTGCCGATCTTTTCCCGTAGCGGAAGATCGCGCTGCCCTTGCGGCGGACGATCCTCACGCTGTTCGCAAGCCGGAACGACTCTGCCACCAAGGGCTCGATGCCGAGCCGCTCGAGGAGCGGAGCGGGAATGACCGAGTAGACAGCGCCCGAATCCACGATGAGCTCCACGGTCTCGGTGACGTGCCGCCTGGCGATGTTAGTGATCTCCATCGTCACGGTGGTCATCCCCATGAGCGATCCTCCCCGACACGAGGATGCGCCAGACTCGTTGCGGCTGCCATGCACGGAGAGTTACGGTCCCCTCGAGACCGCCTCGCTGACACAGCCCGGGGCGACTCCGACGGGCGCCGGTGGCAGCGCCTGCCCTCCGTAGATGACGTTGCCCGCAGCACCCTGGTAGGTCTGCCAGGATATCGTCGGTTGCTGGTCGACGGCGGGTAGACTGAAGTCGCAGACGCCGGCGGGGAAGAGCGCCACCATCTGCGCCCACTGATCATCGGTGAAGGGAATCAAACCGTAATTGTCGGTGCGGTCGAGCGGTTTCAGCTGGCATTTGTTCGCATCGGTGGTGATCGCGTCCCCCGCCACCGTGCGGGGTGTCCCGTAGACGGGAACGACCCCGGCGGGGCACAGGCCGTCGGAGACCTTGTTGCCGTTGCCGTCGCTGCAGCGGTCGTTGATGTCGGCGGGCTTGTCCTGGACGATCTTGCGCGCCAGAGGTGTCGTGCTGTGGTCCTGCTCTACGGCTGACAGCCACCGATCGATGGCGATCAGGCCGTCCACGGTGTAGCGGGTGTCCCCGATGATCGCCGTCGGGCCCTCCCAGATGACGTGGTTCGCGTGGCTGCCATGCTCGCGATCCAGCCGCCCGCGGATGGCGAACGCGCGATAGGAGTCGTGGGCAGCGCCGGGGTCGGGACCGCGGCCATCGATGATCGCGACCTGGTCGAGACTCGTGGTCTCGTTGATCGCGCCGCTGCGGTAGGCGTTGGCCAGTGCCGGCTCGTCGGCCGCGAGACGCCGCTGGACCGGTTCGATGTCGATGTTCACGCCGCCGATCTTGACGTTGAGGTCCACGAACTGCAGCGGAAGGATCATTCCCTGCTGGAGCGCTGCGAGCCCGTACTGGACGCCGACGTTGTCGATCGCGAGGCCCGCGAAGCCGTGGCCGAGTAGCTGCTCGTTGGCCGACCAGACGCTCGGCAGGCGCGGGCCGAAGACGGCGATCGTGTAGTCCGCGATTCCGCAGCGCACGCCCCCCGGGTTGGTCTGCGGATCGTAGCGCTGCTGGTTGCTGACCCCGCCGCAGGGGTTGGTGGGAATCGCGGCGGCGAAGAAGCCGATGTCGGAGACGATCGCGTCGAACGGCAGCTGATTGCCCTCGACGGCGGCGAACTGCGAGGGCGTCCAGACGACGCCGGCTCCCCACTTCGACGGATCTTCGAAGTACGCCCGCAGCAGGTGGTAATCGCCGACCTGCGTCGCGCTCGTCCAGGTGTCGGGGAACGAGCAGGTGGGGAGGAGGCCCTGGTAGATCCCCGGGTAGGCGTTGGCGACCTGCTGTTGCGTCAGCGAGCCTCCCGAGCAGCCCGTGCCGATCGTGTAGCGTAGCTCGCCGTAGGCCTCGACGAGATGCTCCTTCGCCATCACGAACGATTCGGCCTGGGTGACGATGTTGCAGTTGTGCCCGTTGTTATCGAGCGACGTCGACAGCACCGCGAACCCCCGCCCGAGCGCGACCACGTAGCTCTCGGGGACGCCCGCGGTGGGGGGGAGCGTGCCGGCGTAGTCGTCGAGCGGCGCATCCCCGACCCCGTACGTCACGCCGCAGCCTCCCCCGTGGGTGATCAGCAGCTTGTGGTTCCACTGCGCCTGCGGCGCCCAGGGCTTCCACGGCTGGCCCGGCTGGAAGAGCGTCAGGATCCTGTACTGGTCGCGGTCCTCGTAGCCGAGCTCCTGCCGCACGATGAACGGCACCGTGACGCCCCGGTCGGTGGTGGTCATGGCCACGTCGGAGGGCGGGTTGCCCAGGTCATAGGGCTGCAGGCCAGACTTCGAGGGGTCGGTGGACTGGTACATGTAGCTGTACTCGACGGGCTGGTTGCACTGCGCGTCCACGGCGTTCGCCTGGCACACCCACGGCTGGAGCTGCGGGCCCGAGAAGACCGGGCCGCCGTTCGGATGGTTGGTGATCGTTACTTGGCGGTCGACGCCGGCGACGTGGGCGGTGACGACGTTGGACCCCAGCGCCAGGCCCGTCAGGAGGCCCATGTAGCGGCCGTTGGGACGTACCGCGAACATGCTCGTGACGTCTCGTCCATCGACATCCAGCGTGACGGCCGAGGAATCCACGCTCGGCGGCAGCACCACCTCCACCAGCGCGTCGCCGCCGCTCATCAGATCGGGGCGATTCGATATCACCCTGATCGCGCTCGCGGGGCAGCTCGGACCGCTGCCGGGCGCCGGACAGGCGTCGCAGCAGCTCGTGCAGCTGCCCACGGTCCCATGGCTCGCCGCGCAGCGCGAAGCGCCCCTCCTGATCTTGCATCTCGTACCCTTGGTCGTCGCGATGCAGCAGGTGACGGCACCCCGCCTCCCACAGGTGGAACGGGACGCACACTTCCTAACGAACCGCGTACAGGTCTTGTTGGCGAGGGCCGCATTCGCATGCGTGACGGCGCAGCGGACGTAGCTGCCGTGGCGCATCCCGGCGCAATCGCACGCCGCAGCGATGACCGCTCGTGCGTTCGCGATGTCACTTCGGTCCGCTTCGCTGCTGGGGTCGCAGGCGTGGCCCGGGAGGGCGGCGACGAGTACGGCGAGGAGCGCCGCGGCGAGAGAGAATCTCGAGGTCGCCGACGTGAGCATGGAAATTCTCCCCTCCCGCCCCCTACTTCGGAGGCGGGTGCCGAGCATAAGCTCGTGCCGTCATCGCAGACAACAGGGGTATGGGTCCTCCGAAGCACGCCAGCAGGACGCATCCGACCTGGTGAGCCGGACGATCGAGCGGTTAAGAACAACTTCCTTGAAATGCGTCCTGGTTATTCGTTGACGTCAGGCGACTACGCACGGTATCGCGGGGTGCGCCGCAGGCTGCGCCGGCATTTGAGCGCGTTCGGAGGGTCGGGACTAAGGTCGTGGAGCTTCGCTGCGCTGCATGTCACGTGGTCTTCATGCCCCATGAAGGCGGGACGTGTGGCGCCTGCGGAAGAATGTTCTGCGTCATCGATCTGTTCTGGACGAGCACCGACGGCGAGGAAGGGTGGCGATGTGAATCCTGTACGGGAGACAAGCCGGGGACCCGCGGCGACAACTCCGGGCTTGCGGTGCGACGGCGGCTCGTCAAGAAGGAGCGGGCCTCTGTCGACCCGACAAAGGTCCGAAGCTGAACCGCGTAGCCGACGGCCCTCTGCCGCGCTGGCCAGTCGTCGGGTCTAACCCGTACGCCCGCGTCGCTGGAGGGGTCTGCCATGATGGTATCGCGGAGATGGCGAGCCACCGTGGCAGCCGCCGTCTGTGTCGCGATCGCGTGCTGCCACATCAGGACGCCCCCTTCCGCTGCGGATCGCCACGCGGAAAACGAAGCATCGTCGGCGGCGTACTTGGGGGCGTTGAAAATCGCCGACGCATTTCTCTGGGCATGGGTCACGCGGGATGCCGAGGGGGGCGTGCAGTTCCTCTCCGCGCGCCTTCGCGCCGAAGCGACGGATGAGGCCTGGCTCCGACAGTTCATTGCCGGCCTCTCGAACCCCCACCATCAGGCGTTCATCCTCGCGGGCGGCGTCAGGCAAGCCGGGGACCGCTACGCCTTCGCGGTGACACTCTACGAGCTATACACGGGAGAGAACCGAGGGTCGGCTTACACGAGCACGCTGGAGGTCGTGCGAGAAGGGCAGGTGTGGCGGATCGATCGTCTCCCCCGAAGCTCGGACAATCCCTGACCTCCGGGGGCCATCAAGGCGATCCAGATTCGGTCGTCCGCTGGCATCGGTGGACAGCCGTCAGCGCGCGGCGACGACCTCCTGCGTGCGCCGTCGGGCGTCGGCGAACAGGCTGGCGAGCGTCGCCGGGCACTCGCCGGTGAGGCGGGCCTGGCCGACCGCGCCCACCGCGCGTCCGAGGACCTTCACGAGCTTGCCGCCGATCTTCTTCTGGTGCTTCCCGCTGGCGGCCCGCGCGCGCTCCGTGAGCGAGCTCGCCGCGGCGGCGAGATGCGTGATCCGTCCCAGAAGCGTCTGTCCCGTGCATGCCGCGGGCGGTACTTCCAGACGCGCAGTGAGATTCACCGCATCCGCGATGGCCGTGTATTCGCGCTTCGGCTCGGCGCCGATGGTGCCGACGAGCGCACGCTGTACGCGTGGCGGACGCCCGGGACGCGACCGCTGCTAGCGCGGCGTTGCCCTGTTCGAATCCCGCCGGGGCGGTACCGGACCGACGCAGTCCCTGAGCGTCGAGAGCAACTCCGGGGGGTCGACGGGCTTCTGCAGCCAGCGCTCTGCGGCGAAGTCCGCGCGCCCGCGCATCTCGTCCTCCGCGGAGCAGACGACGACGGGGATGTGTGCGATCCCGGGGTCGCGCAGCTGCTCCCGCCGGAACTCCAGGCCATTCATGACCGGCATCCGGACGTCGAGGACGATGATGCTCGGATCAGCCCCCGTGCGCAGGAGACGGAGCGCGTCGAGTCCGTGGACCGCGACGACGACCCTGTATCCCTCGGCAGCAAGGAACGCAGACATCGCCTCGCGGTTCGGGGCGTCGTCCTCGACGAGCATGATGCAGTGCCCACCCCAGCGTGTCTTCGCGCACGTCCGCCCGGTCGACTGGCTCACGGCAAGAGCGACCCTCGAGGCGCGCATCGCTCGCGCTTGCTGCTCGGAACCCCCTCGACCTCCGACCGCCGTCCCCGTACCCGGCATACGGTTCCGACTCTAGAGAGTCAGCGACCGACGTCACCATCCCCTGCGACGGCGAGGCCCCCCCCATCGTACGCGTGAGACCGGGCCGCGGGATCGAGTGAGGAGCGAGTGCGCGGCGCTAGATGATGCCGTGCCGCGTGCGGACCCGCTCGGCGGCCGAGCCGACGTACAGACGAAAGCGACCCGGAGGCCCCTCGACGAGGTACGGCTGCGGGTAGGCGGGACCGTTCACGCGGAGCTGCCAGCGCCGGAGGAGATCGATCTCCCGGGGCCCGGCCACGTCGAGCTCGAGGTAGTCCTCGTCCAGCCGGACGGTGTGGCCAGCGGTCGGATCGGCCTCCTCCAGCGGGGTAGCGGCGCGCGCCCGTGCCATGCCGGGTCATATAGCAGGGACCGTGCCGTCGAAAACGCCCCGAACCCTGTGGACAACCCCCTTTGCATCCTTGCCAGGTCCCGCGTGGCGGCACGGATGCGTTGACCGCTCATCCTTGTGGGTGCAAAAGAGGCCGGCTTCGAGGGAGGTGGCCGGCGGACATACTTTCCGTCTACCCGACGGCCCTGAAGGCCGAGAGCGTGCTCCACGAGGGCGCACGCCGGAGTTCCCGTCTCCTCGGCCACCGGATCACCACTTTCCCGGAGCTGACCGACGCCCTGGCCCGCGATCTCGGGGTGGCGACCCGGGTACTCGAGCCCGAGCTGGCCGCCGTCGTCCTGGCCGATGCCCTGCGGGGTC
>JACXTT010014994.1_pt1 | contig 10085 bp, 9 predicted proteins | sample 9270951 | NCBI WGS metagenome assembly JACXTT01 (sample SAMN15532306, study PRJNA645909) | rock metagenome | isolation source: weathered quartz diorite | place: Puerto Rico | collected 2017-06-21
GGCGCCCTGCACTCCGGCCCGAAGATCGCCGGGGGAATGCTGCCAGGCATCGTGCTCGCCGTCCCATCGCGATCTGAGCGAGGCGGAGCCGGCGCCGCGGTCGTCGAGCTGCTTCTGCAGCGCCTCGATCTCGGTCATCATCTTCAGCTCGGAGTCTTCCAGCTCCTTGACATGCTTGCGCGTGGCGTCGATCTCCTTCCACGCCGCGGCGTACTGCTGCTGATTCTTCACCTGCATGAGCTGCCCCTGGTATTTCTTGAGCAGCTCCTGCTGATCGGAGAGCTCGCCGTCGACGCGGCGGCGCTCTTTGCCTAGGGCGTCGATCTGCTGCTGCAGCTTCTCCGTCTCCGAGTTGGCGGCCTGCCACTCGCGGTCGACCGCGGCGAACGATTCGGGCTTGCTGTTTAGTTGTTTTTCGCGCTCACCGAGAGCAGAGAGGACGGTTTGCAGTTCCCACAGTTTCTCAACGTCCTGATTCAACCGTGCCTCCGAAGACGAAAAAGGCGTTCCTGTCGCGGAACGCCTGTGCTGGGTCGGTGAACTGTGGCTTGGGATCGTGATTCATCTCGTCTGCCGCGCTCCTGGTGGGTCCACCAGGATTCGAACCTGGGACCTGCCGGTTATGAGCCGGTAGCTCTAACCGCTGAGCTATGGACCCCGCCGGACGCGCGATTCTAGCAAACGAGCCGGACCAGGCGAAGGATTTCGCTCAGCGGATTTCCACGCGGTCACCGACCTGCATGTGATAGCGCATGGCCACGATCTTCCCGGTCGCTGTTTTCGCCTCGGTGGTCAATATCCCGATCTCGCCGAGAACCTGCCGTTCCTGCCCCGGCTGCACGTTCTCGCGGTAGACGGTGAGGAAGTCGCCCGGCTGGATCTCGTCGTCGCGGCCGAGATTGACCTCCACCAGCAGCCCCAGGCCGAGCGTCATCTCCCAACCGTCTTGGGAGCGAACGATGGTGCCGGTGCGCTTGGCGCTGGAGGGATCGCAGAAGCCGGGGATGTTCGGAATCTTCGCCAGCGGAATGGGAAGCTGCGGGAGGGGCTTCAGGCGCGCGCCGCGGTGGATGTCCATGCACGATTGCGTGACGATGCCGCGCGCGTGACGCTCGTCGGCGCAAAGGATGCGCACCTGCCCGCGGAATTCGTATTGCCGTCCCACCAGCTTCTTGTCGGTCGGGTTGTAGACCAGTTCCTTTCCCTCGAGGGCGAGATAGGTCTCTCCGGGATTGATTCCCGTTGCCGTGCCGCCATCGATCATCACCAGGTTCCCGGTCGACACGCTGAGATCCTGCGAGGCTTCCCCTCGGGCGTACAGCACTTCGTAGTCTTCGAAGGCGGTGATGCGGTTCGGCATCGGCTCGTTCGGATCGCCGATGTAGCCGTAGCAATAGACGTCGGCTTCGGTGCCGAGCGCGACCGGCGACGACGTGCCGCCGAGCGGCTCAGCGGCGTTGGTCATCTCCGTCCCGCCGAGCGCGCCGTAGGTCTCGAAGCCCGACTTTTGGATGCCGCCGGTGTCGGTCACCACCGGGCGCTGTCCCAGCGACCGCGAGGGCGTGGTGGTAGAGGGGGTGGTGGTCTGCGTCCCCGGCGTCGTGCCCGCGGCGACCGCCTCCGCCTGCTTCGCCGCTTCTCCTTCGATCAGCAGGACGTCGCCGGGATAGATCCAGTGCGCGTCCGTGATCCAGGTGTTCGACTCCCATAACTGCGGCCAGAGATAGGCGTTGCCGAGGAGGCGCTGGGCGATGCCCCACAGCGTGTCGCCATGTTTGATGGCGTACGTCTTCGCGTCGGGAGGGTAGGTCGATGCATCGGGAGGGTTGTACGCCGTCCAGTGATCGCCGACCCGGTGGAGATCGCGCGGTGGACGCGACGACGCCTTCTTCTCGGCGCCGACCAGCGGCAGCGCGAGCACCAGCAGGAGAACGGGAGCCACCCTACGCACACTGACCATCTGTCCCCTCCCAAGGTTGTCGACAGTTGCGGGAAAGGTTATCGCGGGTGGGCGGGGAGGGTCAAGTTAATGGTGGGCCGGGCTTTAGCCCGGCGTCAGGCAACTCACCTACTCCACGTACGGGCGGGCCGAGCGACGACTCGCGAAAAAGAGGCTCGAAGTTCGAGGTTCGAATGAAGAACTAAGAAGGGTCCGGTTGGCCGGGCTTCTCAATTCTTCATTCGAGCCTCGAACCTCTTCCGTTACCGCAACGCCATCGCTTCGGCCGGCGCCGGCGCCTGCTTGTCGTTGAACTTCTGGAGCTGCTTCTTGCGCTGTTCGTAGCGCGAGAGCACCTTCTTCACGTACGAGCGGGTCTCCCGGAACGGCGGGATGCCCTGGTAGCGGCGCACGTTCCCCTCGCCGGCGTTGTACGCGGCGATGGTGTTCTTGAGGTTGCCGTCGAAGCGTTGGTTCAGGTAGCTGAGGTACTTCGTCCCCGCCTCGACGTTCTGCTCGGGATCATAGAGGTTGCCCGCGCCGAGCCAGCGGCCGGTGCGCGGCATGAGCTGCATCAGCCCGCGGGCGCCCACTTGTGACCGCGCGCGCGTCCTGAACTTCGACTCCGTCTCCATGACCGCGGCCACCAGCGCGGGATCGACGTCGTACTTCTGCGCCTTGGCGTGGATGATGTCGCCGAAGGGGACGGCGTTGGCGAAAAAGTCGCGGCGGATCGCGGCGTTGATGCGCCGCATCTCCTCATGGAACACGCTACGCGGCGCCTGCGGCGCCTCGGCCGCTGTATCGCCGACGGGACTCGGAAGCCAGGCGGTGTCGAACAGGGCGAGCTTGCGCGAGACGAGGCTCTCGGGGAGCGCACGACTGAGCTTGAAGAGCGAGTCGGCCGCGAAGCCGTCCTTGACCCTGGCGATGGTCTCGGTCTGCTTCCCCTCCTGCTTGACCACGCGCACGGCGTCGAGATCCTTCAACACGACGAAGTGGATGTTGCTGAACGCGTCGGAGAGGCCGCCGATGGAGAGGGTGGCGCCGAGGGCGAGAGTGGCCAGGCCGCGGGGGCCGAGCCAGCGAAGGGTACGGCGCGTCAAGGTCTTCTTCGCGTTCATGTTCCTCCGAGTTATTTCGCTGAAAATAAATCAGCGCCTTGCGACGCGGGGAGGTAAACGGGTCACCCCCGTCCCTTATGCCGCCAGCCGTATTCCAAAGGTGGGTGATTTGTGCTTAAGACGTTGCGGAAGAGTCGTTTACTCGCCGAAAACTTCTGCTGAAAATTTCTCGATCCGCGTCTCGGCCTCGCGCCAGACACCGGGGGAGAGGCCCGCCTTGACGCATGTCTGGTCGAGGAACGTGTGGCAGTCCCAGCCGTATTCAGTGGCCACCTGCGGCAGAAGAAGCCCGGTGTGGCGGCCGCGGCTGACGATCAGGCCGTCGCGCCCGACCATCACCTCTTTGATGGCGCTCACCCGTTCGATTGGACCCATCACGGAGATCTCGATCTGCAGCAGGCCGAACTCCTCGCGCGTCACCGGCGGGAAGCGTGGATCGCGGAACGCCGCGTTCAGCGCGCCAGAGACGACTGCGCGATAGAGCGGCTCGCGCGGGTGGATCGATCCGATGCAACCGCGCAGGTCGCCGTCGCGGGTGCGCAGCGTGACGAACGCCCCCGCCGGGCGGCGCAACGGGTCGTCGAACTGCGCGTCCGCCGGGACGTCGAAGCAGCCGTCGAAGGCGCACTCGATGGTCGTGCGAGCCAGCGCGAGGAGCTGTTTACGGTGTGGATCGGTGAGCATGGATGAGCATCAGATTGCGAACGTAAACGATGAGCCCCGAGAGCTGTCCCACGACGAACACCGGGTCGCGGCGGTGAATGGCGTACGCGGCGGTGATGGCCCCGCCGATGAGCGACAGATACCAGAACTGAATGGGGATGTGGCTCTGGCGCTTCCGCTCGGAGGAGACCCATTGCACGATGAATCGCGCGGCGAAGAGGAACTGGCCGATGAAGCCGATCAGGACCCAGAAGTCCCAGGTGCGGGGGTCGAGGCTCACCAGTTCAGTTTATCTTGCAAGGGAGAGGCTCGAGGTGCGAACGACGAAGTAAGAAGGACGCCGTCGCCTCTTCTTCGTTCTTCATTCGCACCTCGCAGCTCGAACCTCGTCTTCAGGATCACGCCTGATCTGGTAATTGAGCATCCGACTGCCCATCCACCGCACCGCCAAACAATCCGCCAACCCTCGCGCGGCGCGATTCATCGCTCCGTACTTCGACACCCCGAACTGCCGCGGGCGGTGGTTGACCGGCATCTCCGCCACGGTGTAGCCCTGCATGCGCACCAGCGTCGGGAGGAAGCGGTGCATGCCGGTATAGAGGCGGACGCGCTCCACCGCCTCGCGGCGCACGAGCTTGAGCGAGCAGCCGGTGTCGGTGATGCGGTCGCGCGTGATCCAGTTCCGCACGCCGTTGCCGATCTTCGACTGCATGCGCCGCGACCAGGTGTCGTGGCGGTTGACGCGCACGCCGATGACCATGTCCACGCCGAGCTCCTCGAGCCTGCGCATCATCTTCGGGATGTCGGCCGGATCATTCTGCAGGTCGGCGTCGAGCGAGAGGACCAATCTCCCGCGCGCGGCGCGCCACCCCGCGTCCAGCGCCGCAGTCTGCCCGCTGTTTCGCTCGAAGGAGATCACGCGGAGGTTCGGGTATTTCGCCCGCGCGGCGCGCAGCACTTCCAGGCTGCGGTCCCGCGAGCCGTCGTCTACGGCCACCATCTCGTAAGTCCACGGCTGGCCGTCGAGCGCGCGCGCGATCTCGTCGAGCAGGAGGGGGACGTTCTCTTCCTCGTTGAAGACGGGAAAAACGACCGAGAGATCCATACGTTAACTTTATCCTGATGCGCGCAGCGCATCAGGATCTGGCGCTCACTCGCGCCGCGCACAATGGGCGCCAGATCCTGAGCCGTCTTCGCGGCTCAGCATAAACGTACCCCGAACGCCGCCTCGAAATTTGCGGTGGTCTGCGCGGCGACGTCGGCCACCGGCTGGTCCCACAGCGAAGCCAGCATCTCCGCCACCTTGATTACGAACGCCGGCTCGTTGTCGCGGCCGCGGAACGGCACCGGCGCGAGGTATGGCGTGTCGGTCTCGATCAGCACGCGGTCGCGCGGCAGCATCTTCGCGCAGGCGCGGAGCGGTTCCGCGCTGCGGAAGGTCAGGATGCCGGAGAACGAAATGTAGAAGCCGCGGTCGATGAGGCGCCGCGCCACCTCTTCCCCTTCGGTGAACGAATGCAGGATGCCGCGCGCGCCGCTCCGCTCCAGGATCTCCACCATGTCGTCTGTGGACTCGCGGTTGTGGATGATGAGCGGCTTGTCGATGCGGCGCGCGAGATCGATGTGCCGCTCCAGGACGGCGATCTGCGTCTGGCGCGGCGAGTGCATGTAGTGGAAGTCGAGCCCGCACTCGCCGATAGCCACCACGCGCGGCTCCCCGGCGGCGCGCTCCACCTCGGCGAACGCAGCGTCGTCGCAGTCTTTGGCTTCATGAGGATGGAAGCCCACCGCCGCCCAGACGTCGTCGTTCGCTCGCGCGAGGGCCACCGAGTCGGCGATGTCGTCGCGCTTCGTCGCCGGCACCACGAACCCGCGCACACCCTGTTCGCGGGCCCGGCGCAGCGAGGCCGCAGCGTCGGACATGGTCAAGTGGCAGTGTGAGTCGGTGAATCGCATGTTGCGCGTTGCGAGTTGCACTGCGTCGTCCAACTCGCAACTCGCAACTCGCAACTCGCAACTCGCAACTATGTCAACAGCTTCACAACCGTGTCTCGATAAACATCAATCGCGGCCATCAGCTCCCTCTTCGCGATCCGCTCATTCGGTCCATGCGCGTCGAGAATCGATCCGGGACCGAACAGCAGCGGCTTGCCGAGCGCGCTGAGGTGCGGGACGTCGCTGTTGAAGGCCACCACCGTCGACGGCGCGCCCGGCGGGACGACCATGAACTGCGGCGAGTTGCCGCGCGCCAGCGTGATCTTGCCGCCATGCTCGGAGAGCAGCACCGCCAGGCGCTCGCGCACCTCCTCGATGTCGCTCACGGTGCGGAAGATCATCTCGCACTCGGCCGACGCGGGGATCACGTTCGCCTTCTCGCCGCCGCGCACCACGCCGACGTTCACCGTCGCCTTCCCCAAACCCTCGTGCGTCCCCCACTCGGTGATGTTGATCTCCGCGATGGCCGCCACCATCTTGTTGATGGCCGACTCGCCGCGCTCCGGATACGCCGAGTGCCCGGCCATCCCTTCGAATCGCACGAAACAGGTCAGCGCCCCCTTCGAGGCCCGGGCGAACTTCGACTCCGTCGGCTCGCCGACGATGACGTACTCGGACCGGAGATCGTGGAGGGCGACGTTCGCGCTCTTCGCCCCGATGGAATCGGTCTCCTCCCCCACCACGAAGAGGAAAGCGAAGTCGCGGACGCCGTCCGCGCGCAGCCGCTCGCCCGCGGCGAGCATGGCGGCGATGACGCCCTTGGTGTCGCAGGCGCCGCGGCCGTAGATCAGCTCCTCATCTTCCGACGACTCGAACCACGGCGGCACGGTGTCGATGTGCGAGTTGAGCACCACGCGCGGCCGCCCCCCCGCCGCAGCGAAGACGTTGAAGCGCGCGTCGGTGACCGGCTGCTTGCTGCATTGGTATCCCAGCCGCGTCAGCTCGTCGAACAGATACGTGGCCGCTGTGTACTCGTGATCCGTCGGCGAGGGGATATCGATGAGCCGCCGGGCGAAGGCGATGGGATCGAACATGCGGCGCGGATTGTATTTCGAGTGTGGCGCGCCTGGCGCCGCGTTCAAAAGGGGCGGCCCCGCCGCCGCGCTCCGAGGTTGAACGCGCGCTCCATGCGCTCCAGATCGGGGTCTTTCGGCCAGCGGATACTGGCGTTGCCGGCGATCTGCTCGGCTTCGAAGCGGTTCCGCGTGGCCAGCGCGAGAATGAGCCGCGTCAGCACCTGTTCGCGGCCGGTGAGGCGCTCGGGATCGTTGAGCGCGGCGCGCGCCTGCTCCTCGGCGTGCGGGAAGTTGCGGGCGAAGAGCGCGATCTCGGCGAGGCGAAAATGCGACTTGGCGTCGTGGTGATCCGCTTTGATCGCTTCGTGGAACTTCTCGCGCGCCACGTTGACCTTGCCGTCGACCAGGGCGGCGATGCCTTCGTCATACGCGGCAACGGCGGGTGGCGTTTGCGGCGTCGCCGGCGCGGGCTCGGGTGGTGGGGCGGGCGCGGGCTCGGGCGGCGGCGCTTTCTTCGGCGCCACCGTTTTGGCCTTCACGACTGGCGGCGCAGTCACGGTCACAGTCGCCGCGGGTTGCGGCTGCGGCTCTGGCTGCGGCGGCTGTGGCTGCAATTGTGGCTCTGGCTGGGGTTGTGGCTGGGGTTGTGGTTGTGGCGGCCGCGGCGGCGTTACGCTCCTCTTCACCGGCTGCGGCTGCGTCGCGCGCGGCCGCGTCACAAAAACGGCCGCCACTACCGCGGCAGCGAGCGCCAGCGCCAACATCGTCAAGAGCCCCGCGCGCGATTTGCGCGGCGGCGGCGCCTCGCGCACGGTGGGCAGCGCCGGCGGGATGCGGCCCTTCGCCGTGGTGCGCGACGTGTATGGCGCCGTGGTGGCCACCGCGAGCTGGTGGTCGAGGGCGTCGCGCAGCTCCTCCGCGGTCGCGTATCGCGCCTCGCGATCCTTCTTCAGGCATCGCTGGATGATGTCGTTCAACCCCACGGAGATCCCCGGATTGACGCGCATCGCCTCCGGCGGATCATCGCGGATGATCTTGGTCATGGTGTCGGTCACCGTCTCGCCGCGAAACGGCAGGCTCCCGGTGGCCGCTTCGTACAGCACCACGCCGAGCGAAAAAATATCGGTGCGCCCGTCGAGCGTCTTCCCGAGAGCCTGCTCGGGCGACATGTAGTGAATGGTGCCGAGGATCATCCCCTGCTGCGTGACGAACGCGGTGGGGTCGTCGGAGGTGGCAGTGACGGCGCCCACCTGCTTGGCGATGCCGAAGTCGAGCACCTTCACGCGCGGACCGCGCACGATGATGTTGTCAGGCTTGATGTCGCGATGAACGATGCCGCGCGCGTGCGCTTCCGCCAGCGCGTCGGCCACGCCGCGTCCGATGCGGCAGAGATCTGCCTCGGAGATGCCGCCGCGCTGGATCATGCGCGTGAGCGGCTCCCCTTCCACCAGCTCTTCCACGATGAAGATCAGGTCGCCTTCCTGCTCGATGGAATGGATGGTGGCGATGTTCGGGTGATAGAGCTGCGCCGCGGTGCGCGCCTCGCGCTTCAGCCGCGCCGCCGCCTCGGCGTCAGTGGCCACGCGCTGCGGCAGAACTTTGATCGCCACCGTGCGGCCGAGGCGGGTGTCCTCCGCCTTCCACACCTCGCCCATCCCGCCGGCGCCGATGCGCTCGAGGAGCCGATACGGTCCGAGACTCGCGTTGGACTGAAGCACGGCATCATTCTAGGACAGAGAGTCCGTCGTGGAGGTCAAATCATAGAAATGAAATAGCTTATGCGCCGCCGGCCGTTGCCGGTGATCGTGAATTCGCTGCTGCTCGCCGCGGCCATCACCTTCCTCTCGCCGCAGAACGGCGCGCAGGCCATCGGGCCGCAGGCGATCGAGATCGCCACCACGATCGACGGCATCGATCGCGTGGAGTTCTACGTCGACGGCACATTGGCCGGCGTGGCGCGCCGGCCGCCGTATCGCATCGCGCACGATTTCGGCACGTCGCCGGCGTCGCATGAGGTGGAAGCGAAGGTCTACTCGAATGGCTATCGGACGACGGCGACGGCGAAAGTGTTGACGGCGGCGCTGACCGCGGGCGAGACGATGAACGTCGACGTGGTGGAGGTGCCAATGAAAGTGCGCTCGTCGCACGCGCTGACGGCAGCCGATCTGCGCGTGACGGAGAACGGCGTGGAACAAAGCATCCGCGAGCTGCGCGCCGGCCGCGGCCCGGCGCGATTCGTCTTCATCGTGGACCGCTCGCTCTCCATGGGCGACGGCAAGCTCGACGCGGCGCTGCGGGCGATCGACGCGGAGTCGAAGCTGCTCCGCTCTGACGATCGGATGGAGATCGTGCTCTTCAACCACAACGTGATGAGGGCGCGTGGCGTGGCGCCCGGCGAGCGCATGACCGGCGTCTTCGGCCAGGTCGCGCCGTCCGGCGGCACGTCCCTGCGCGATGCCGTCAGCTCGATCGTTTCGCCCGACCGCACGTACGCCATCGTCATCACCGACGGCGGCGACCGCAACAGCATGACCACGGAGGACGACGCGCTGCGACGCATCAGCAACACCAAGATGATCGTCGACGCCGTCGTCCTCGGCGGCGGCAGCGGATTCCTGCAGAAGGCCGCGCGCAATACCGGCGGCAGCGTGGCGGAGACGAACGCGCAGACGCTGCAGCGCGAGCTGCACCGCATGCTCCTCGACATCAACAGCCGCTACACGCTGGCCTACCAGAGCCATGGGAACGGCAGCGGATGGCGATCGATCACCATCACGCCGCGCCGGCGGGAGATCGAGGTGATGAACGCGAGGAAAGGGTACTTCGCGCAATGAGGATGCCCGTTCCGGCCGTGCTGCTGCTTGCCGCTCCGTGTGCGCTGCTCGCGCAGACTGCGCGTATCGCCAGCGACTTCGAGCTGGAGCAGATGCAGCGCCAGGTGGAGCGCTCGCGCGACTTCCTTTCGCAGGTTTCCGGTCATCTCAACCTCGGCGACGTGCGCGCGGCGCGCAACGAGAGCGGGCCGGCGCGCGCGGAGTACGGCAAGGCGCTGGCCATCGCCTCGAAGGAGCGCCTCGACGCGCGGAGCGCTGGGAGCCTGTCGCGCTATTCGACCGCGACGTCGTACGCTGCGCTGGCCGCGGCGAAGCTCGGCGACGAGGCGCACGCCTTCGAATGGTCGGAAGAGGCGCTGCGCTACGACAGCGGCTCGGCGAAAACGGTGAACCTCTACCCCAGCCCCAAGACCCCGCCCCCCAAACCAGCACAGGCGGCCAACGCCGCCCGCCACGCCATGGCCCTGACAAACCGTACGGCCGGATTGGCGGGCCATCGCCGCCCCCCGGGCGC
>JACXTT010014995.1_pt1 | contig 10084 bp, 11 predicted proteins | sample 9270951 | NCBI WGS metagenome assembly JACXTT01 (sample SAMN15532306, study PRJNA645909) | rock metagenome | isolation source: weathered quartz diorite | place: Puerto Rico | collected 2017-06-21
CCGCAATGCGAGAAATAATCAGCACCGCCAGCAAAAGCACCAGCCATGTTCGAAGCGCGCGCGTCCACATTTTTCCAGGCTGCGAATAAATCCACGCAAGCAACTGCGGCGCAAGCAGAATCCCGCTCAGTGTGAAGTCCACAATGAAGATCATGTCCCACGCTGGGCGCGACCATTCCAGTGGCGACCAGATCATCGTGCCAAACGTGGTCACCAAATCGAGCAAAATGTGGCTCACGATGCCCACTGCATAAATTCCGGTAAGCGCCGCAAACGACGGCGCTTCCCACTTGCGCCATTTACAAAACGCGTGCGTGATCCACGCGAGCAACAACGCCCAAAGAGGCATCAGCAGCAGCGAATGTGTGATGCTGCGATGCCACGTCACAATCAGCAATTTGTCATGCGAAAAAATATCGCGGAAGACGTCGGAGTCCGGAAAGATCGCTCCCAGCATCAGTGCCCACGTGACAACCCGCCGGGTTGAGGGTTTAAATGTAGCGCCGTGCTTCAGCCCGGCATCTTGCTTTATCGCCGGCAAGCCAAACATATCCTCGCCGCGAAACAGCGCCTTGCCAATCAGCGCCCCAGCGATCCCGTGCGTAATCGTGTCCATCTCTAGAGTTTACCTGGCCACCTGCGAACACCCCACCTGTCATTCCGAGCGAAGCGAGGAATCCTGGCTTGATGTCCGAACTGTCGAACGCCGATGCGAGGATCGCAAAGCCTGTCTCATTGCACCGAAATCAACGGCTTGCCTTTGGGAATCGCCACGCCAATGCGCCGCGCGGCAACGCCGTGTTTGTCGAGCACCGCCAGCGCGTCGTTACCAAATTCGGCCGCTACGGCAACGAGCAATCCGCCCGAAGTCTGCGGGTCCATCAGCAAATCCCGAAATTCCTGCGGAACGCTTTCTGCAAAGCCCACGCAATCGCCAAGAAACTCTCGGTTATTCTTCAGTCCGCCCGGTATAAAGCCTTCGCGCGCCGCTTGCTCCGCTCCGGGCAAATACCGAATCGCGGTGTGATCAATCTGCAGCGACACAGGCTCGATCCCCCGCTCGCGGCTGCCCAGCGCCATTTCCCGTGCGTGTCCGAGCAATCCAAATCCGGTAATGTCGGTGACCGCATGGATCGCGCGCGAGGATTCACGTTTTTCCTGAAACTCGAGCAAGGCTTCCGAAGCCGCGCGATTCAACTCGGACATGGACGTGATCGCCGCCTCCAGAGCCTCAGGCGCAGCCGCATCCTTCTTCAGCGCTGTCGAAAGCACGCCCGTGCCAATCGCCTTCGTCAGCAGTAGCACGTCGCCCGTTTGCGCGCCCACGTTGCGCCAAACGCGCTGCGGATGAATCACTCCCGTCACCGCGTAGCCAAACTGAATGTCGTCGTTGCGAATCGAGTGTCCGCCGACGATACTGCACTTCGCTTCCACCATTTTCGAAAGCCCGCCGCGCAAAATCTCTTCGAGAATCTTCGGCTCGCCTTTGTCGGGAAACCCCACGATCGACAGCGCCGAAATCGGCTTCCCGCCCATCGCGTAAACGTCGCTCAACGAATTCGCCGCCGCGATTTGCCCGAAGGTGTGCGGATCGTCCACAATCGGCGTAAAGAAATCCACCGTCTGCACCAGCGCCAACTCCGCGCCGAGTTTGTACACCCCGGCGTCGTCGTTGGTTTCAAATCCAACGAGCACGTTCGGATCACTCTGCCGCGGCAAGCCGCGCAAAACGGAGTCCAGCAAACTGGGACTCAGCTTCGCCGCTCAACCCGCTGCCTTGACCATCGCCGTAAGTTTCACGGTCTGCGTCAAGCCGCACCTCGCTTTCTCGCGCCTCGATTATAGCGAGGTACGTCAGTTTCTGCTTGCATGCTACGCGATTTGTACGCGGAAGGAGGAATCGCTACTTTTCGACGGCGACTACATTTTCGACAGATTGAACCACGATTTCGGCTTCAAACATTCCCATGTGGCCGAACCCTTTTCCGTCGATGGGATCATAACTTGAACGTTTCACGTGTGCCTCGTGAAGCCGTTTGGATACACCATCAATTCGGCCTGTGAAAGTAGCAGTCACGCGATAGGTTGTGCAGTCAGGAGGAAAGTCCGGAGGTGGGCCGTCGGCACAAGCCTTGCCCTTCGCCGAGATCTCCAAGTAGTGCATTAGTGCTTGAAAATTGGAGTCTTTAATCAGTCGAACCCGTATCGGTGCGGTTCGTCGACCCTTTGAGTCCCTGCCCCCAGGCATGCCTCTTCCTCTAACCATGATTTCGAGCTGAGGCGGACCTGAGCCGTCCGCAAATGCAAACCAGATTGAAGTCTCGTTACAACTTTCGTCCATCAAGAGAGAGTATTCAAAATTGCCTTCAACATAGCCCCGAACCCTAACAGTCTTGTTGTTATAATAGGAAGGATTCTCAGAGATCTTGCAGACCGTAGCATCGACTGGTCCGCTCTGGCCCTTCACGACTTTTCTCTGGCCGTAAGCAGGCGCGACTACGAGACTAAAAACTAACAGAACCGAGATTTGGATGGGTTTCAATTCTCCGTACCGCCTTATGCATTTAGACACCGGCACCCGAACAGTTGTGTCACGCTGACCCTTCCGCTGTATTAGAACCCCGCTTACTTGCGTAACCTCGGCTAAAAGTGTTCTTATCTGCGGATGCCTTGGGACTTCTGCTTGATTTTCTTCGTGCTTGGCGTGGTGCTGCCGTGGCGCGGACGTGCGCGCATGAAGAAGTTGCTCGCCATGCCGCGCGTCAGCGCCATGGAGCGCCTTGTCCTTTACGCTTCGACAATCGCGTTTCAATGGCTGCTCGCCGCCGTCGTGGGCTGGCGCGTCTGGGCGCACAACTATAATGCGCAGCAATTGGGATTGATCTTTCAAGGCAAAACCCGCTTGATCATCGCCGGCCTTGTAGGGGCAGCAATCATCGCCACGCTGCAGTGGCTCAACCTGCGCCGCGTGAGCCGCATTCCTGTTGAGTTGCGCGGCCCGCTACAAGCTATCGCCGAGCGCATCCTTCCGCAATCCGGCGTCGAGCTTCCTCCCTACTTTGCGCTGGCGATAACCGCGGGTCTTTGCGAAGAATTCCTCTATCGCGGATTCGCAATGGCTGCTCTTACGCAAGCAGGACTCGCCGCGTCACTCGTCGTGTTGGTTTCTTCGGTCCTCTTTGGTCTCGCCCACAGCTATCAAGGGAGGGGTGGCATTGTGATGACGTTCGCTGTAGGTCTCGTGCTGGGCGTCAGCCGCCTGACGTATAATAGTCTGATACCTGCAGTTTTCTGGCATAGCGCAATAGACATTATGGCCGGGGTGGCCGGGAGGCGGTATCTGAGGCGCAATATTCTCGCGACTTAGGACTTACTTTTTGAGGTTGGGTGTTCCTGTAACTTATTATAAGCAAATGGCTTATTGACACAATGGAGCCCGTATTTGGGTCGGAGGATTTTATTGGGCCCCTCATTTTCAGAAAGCGATTGAGCGCCAGCGACTATGGAAAAAACAAGCCCAGCCCTTCCCTCCATGGCGGTAATCCGCCGCGCCCTCGAAGAATTCCAACTGCCTGCCTATGATGACCAAGTCCTTCAGATTCAACAATATATAAAGATTCTGCTCGCTTGGAATGACAAGGTCAACCTGACCGCCATCCGCGATCCCTTGGAAATCCTCTACCGTCACTTCTGCGAATGCATGTTTGCCGGTTCTTCCGTTCCCATGGAGCGTGGTCGGCTGGCCGACACGGGTACTGGAGCCGGATTTCCGGGCCTTCCCCTCAAAATCATGCGCCCGGGGCTGCAAGTCTTTCTGATTGAAGCGAATATCAAAAAAGCCACGTTTCTCGCCGAAGTGATTCGCGAATTGGGTCTTCGCGACGCTCAGGTGCTCGTCCGTCGCTATGAGGAGCTTGGTGAAGAGATTACTCCCCTCGATTACGTTTGCGCACGGGCGTTGGGAGAATACGAGAAGTTCCTGACGTGGGCCCACTCGGACGCGTTGGGGGCGAAACAAGTTGTCCTTTGGATTGGAGCGAACGACCTCCCCGAAATTCGCAAGAATCTGGACTGGGATTGGCAAGAGCCGCTCCCCGTCCCAAACTCCCTACGTCGGCTCATCCTGGTCGGGACGAGAAAACCTTAGGACCGCCTGAAGCCCCGGTCAAGTGTTCACCGCTCCGCCGCTCAAGAATGTTCCACGTGGAACATCCGGAAGCGGACTCCTTGCGGGGCATCGATCACCAGCGCCAAGTCCTCTCTCCTCAGGTTGCCACACATCTGGGCATGGTTGTTCCACATGAAACTTTCATGATCGCAGAGTCCTGGCCTGGCGAAGCAGCTCTGTTTCCCGTGGAACGTTTGCACCCCGAAATCCAAAGCGCAATTCGTGGACATCTTCTGCTCGGTGAATAAGCGGCGAACTCTAGCGAGTATGTCTGGGTGGCCGGCATTTTCGCCCCGACGCGCCCTTGATGTTCCACGTGGAACAAACTGCAAACCAGACTCCGCCGCTAATCCCAAGCGGTCTCTCCCGTGGCATCGCCTGCCCCCTGATGCACTCCAGGTACAGAGCAGCATGTTCCACGTGGAACAACTAAAACACGGGAAGCCCACCGGCAACTCAGCCCCCAAGTTTTCCACCGACGCCCCTCTTGTTCCACGTGAAACATCTTGCATTCTCAAACCAGGGTTTGCTAGATTTTCGCTTAGGCGGGGGTTCCGTGGCCCGAACTATCGCGATTGCCAACCAGAAAGGCGGGGTAGGAAAAACCACCACGGCTGTTAACCTTTCGGCCTGCCTCGCCGCCGCGGGCCAGCCAACCCTGCTTGTGGATTGCGACTCCCAAGCAAATTCGACTGCGGCCATTGGTTTTGCGAAGGATCCTTCACGCCGGACGCTCTACCATTCCCTAATTCTTAGCGAGCCCTTCGACAGGATTATCCAGAAATCACAAGTGGAAGGGCTGGACGTCATCCCTGCCGACAAGCACCTGGCTGGTGCTGCCGTAGAACTCGTCGCCGCCGACGAGCGCGAATACCGGCTGCGCGGCGCCCTCAAGGTCTTGGAGGAGAAGTACAACTTCATTATCCTGGACTGTCCCCCCGCCCTGGATTTGCTGACGCTGAATGCGCTGGTGGCTGCGGGCTCCGTCTTGGTTCCGATTCAATGCGAATATCTCGCCTTGGAAGGGGTATCAGAACTACTGGACACGCTCATGCGCATCCGGCGCACGCTCAATCCCATCCTCGAGATAGAAGGCATTCTCCTGACTATGTACGACGATCGCACGACGCTCTCGCGCCAGGTCGCTAGCGATTTGCGCACGTTCTTCGGCACGCAGATTTTCAAGAGTATGATTCCCCGCAATGTCCGGCTCGCGGAAGCGCCCAGCTTCGGGAAGCCGATTATTCTTTACGACGCTCACAGCAAAGGGGCAGAGGGCTACACGCACCTGGCTAAGGAGGTGATCCATAATGGCGAGAAACGCACTGGGACGGGGGCTCGGAGCGCTCATTCGGGAGCTTGAAGGCAAGAAGCCCGAACCAGCTCCCACACCGCCACAGCCGCAACCAACCGCAGCAGGGAGCGCCGCTGCGGCCATGCCTGCGCGTCAGCCCATGCAGGGTGGCACGCAGGAAATTGATATTGACTTGATCGAACCCAGCCCCTACCAGCCGCGGACGAAATTCCACGAGCAGTCCCTGGACGAGCTTGCCCGGTCCATCAAAGCGAGCGGCATCATTCAGCCCTTGGTTGTGCGCCCCCTGGGTTCCAAGTTTCAGCTGATCGCTGGCGAACGCCGCTGGCGCGCGGCTCAACGCGCAGGCCTAAACAAGGTCTCCGCCATCGTCAAGCAAGTTCCCGACGAGCTCGCGCTCGAGATGACCCTTGTCGAAAACATCCAGCGCGAAGACCTGAACGCCATGGAGGCCGCGCGCGCCTTCGAGCGTCTGATGGACGAGTTTCATCTCACGCAGGAAGCCGTAGCTGAGCGCACCGGCAAAGACCGCGCCACGGTAGCCAACGCGATTCGCTTGCTGAAACTCGAGACGCAGATCCAGGGGTGGATCGAAGAAGGCAAGCTCACGGCTGGCCACGGTCGCGCCCTGCTTGCGGTGCCGGAGCAGCAGCTGCGCATGCGTTACGCGCACCGCGCCTCGCGTGGAGCCTTGACCGTTCGCCAGATTGAGAAATTGGCCGCGCGCCGCTCGCAGGGTAAGCATCCGCAACCGCCTCCTGCGCCGCCGCACCTGGATCCAAACATTCGCACCGCGCTCGAAGAGCTGCAGCGCCATCTAGGCACGCGAATTATTCTGCACCTGAAGACCAAAATGCGCCCGGGCCAGCTGGTGCTCGAGTTTTACGACGACGCCCAGTTGATGGGTCTTTATGATCGCCTGATGAAATAGCTTTTCACGCTGAGGAGAATTCTCTGCGCCGCAACTGTCCCTTCGTGCAGTCTTAGTTTCGACAACCGGATTCTTCTGCTGCGTTGACTTGTTTCCGGGCCCCATTAAAGTAGAAGTGTCAAAAGATTTGGGGGAACTTGAATATGGCGTGGAAGTGGGGCGCCGGCGACAAGAACGGCGCATCGAACAGTGAAGAGTGGACAGGATTTATTGACCAGGGCGTGACACTCGAGGGAACGCTCACAGTCAAGGGCACGTTCCGCATTGACGGCAACGTGAAGGGCAACATTATTTCTGAGCAGACCGTGGTGCTCGGCGACGGCGCAAAAGTCGAAGGACAAATCGAAGGCAACCGCGTGGTAATTTCCGGCCGCTTCGACGGCGTGATTTTTGCGAAGGGCCGCGTCGAGATTCAAGCCAAGGGCGTAGTCACAGGTGAAGTTCATTCGCCGTGCATGGTGATTGATCCCGGAGGAATCTTCGACGGCCGCTGCCACATGCTCGCTTCCTCCGACGCCGCCTCCGCCTCAGTAACCATCCCCATTCGCGCCGCCGGCAACGGCTGACCTTCTCGACGCCTCATTGGTATTTCCTTCATTTCCCCGTCTCCTTGAAAATTTCGTTCCGCACTCCATCGCAGCGTGCAAATCTCGCCTTCTCCTAAGTAAATTAGGAGTCTCTCCGGAATCCGCGAGCGCGCCAGCTTGCAATGCGATTTGCGCATCGTCTTCCGCTCTCTCAGCTCGCATTGACATCGAAAGCAGCGCCAACTATCGTTCCAGAGTTGCCGCACTGGGGATGCTCTGATGAAGATTTTGGTGATTGGCGGGGGCGGACGCGAGCACGCGCTGGTGTGGAAGCTGAAGCAGAGTCCGCGCGTCGAGAAAATCTGGTGCGCTCCCGGGAACGGCGGCATCGCCGCAGACGCGGAATGCGTGGCCATCGACGCGGGGGATGTCGCCGGGCTGGTGGCATTTGCAGAGAAAAATTCTCCGGACCTCACGATTGTAGGGCCGGAGCTGCCGCTCGTTAAAGGCGTCGGTGATGCGTTCCGCGAGCGCGGGTGGCCCATCGTGGGACCGTCGAAGAAGGCGGCGCAGCTCGAGGGCAGTAAGGTCTTCACGAAAGAGTTTTTGCGGCGCCACGACATCCCAACTGCCAAAATGTACGGCGCGTTTGAATCGGCAAAGGAAGCGTATGCCGCTCTGCGCAACGTGTCGTTTCCTGTGGTGATCAAGGCAGACGGCTTGTGCGCGGGAAAGGGCGTTCTGGTCGCGCAGGACTTCGATGAAGCGCACGATTTTATCGAGCGGGTAATGGAGAGGAGCGAACTCGGCGCGGGAGGGAGGCGCGTCTTTCTGGAAGAGGGCCTGGAAGGCGACGAGCTTTCGTTTATTGTCCTCACCGATGGTAATACGTACGCCCCGCTGGTTCCAACCCGCGACCACAAACGCGTCTTCGACGGCAACCAAGGACCGAATACCGGAGGGATGGGCGCGTACTCCGCCGACGAACTGCTCCCGGAGCAGCTTCGAAGGACCATCGTCTCGACCACCGTTGAACCAACGTTGGCCGGGCTGGCCGCCGACGGAATCCCTTATCAAGGATTTCTCTACATTGGCCTGATGCTGACGAGTTCAGGTCCGCGAGTTCTTGAGTTCAACTGTCGCCTCGGAGATCCGGAGACGCAGGCCATTGTCGCCCGAATGGATTTCGATTTGGCCGAGGTCCTGGAAGATGTAGCCAGGGGAACGTTGCAACCATCCAAATTGCTATGGAAGCCCGGGGCCAGTGCCTGTGTGGTGCTAGCGTCGAGAGGCTATCCTGGAAAATTCGAATCGGGTAAGCGAATTGAGGGCCTAACCGCTTCGGAGGAAATTACAGGTGTGATAGTGCTGCACGCCGGAACGAAGCGCGTTGGCGCGGAAATCGTGACCAGCGGAGGTAGGGTGTTGGGGGTGACCGCCGTGGGACCGACGCTTGGTGCTGCTCTGAGGTCAGCTTATGCCGCCGCCGACAGGATTCACTTCGACGGCATGCACTACCGCCGAGACATTGGACGTCATCCGGTGAACTCGCTTAAAGCATCTGGAAACTAGAGTCGGTTACTGTCACTCCGAGCGAAGCGAGGAGTCCCGGCTTGATGTCAGCGCTGTTGAGGCCGACGAGAGCTAAAGCATGGCCAGTGTTCTCAGTTTATTTCGCGCCGCCAAGAAACATGTCCCCATGGAAGAGCTTCGCGAAGCGCGTGTCCTGGCGGACTTTGGCATAGACGGATGCGCCCATGCCAAAGCGGAGAGTGGGCGACAGGTTTTGCTCGTGGACCGCGAAACTCTCGATGCCATGGACTTAACCCCTGGCATTCTGCGCGAAAACATCACCACCGCTGGCCTCAATGTGAACAGCCTGGAGACTGGTCAGCGCCTTCGAATCGGCGAAGCGCTTCTCGAAGTCACGATGGTGTGTACGCCTTGCAATCAGATGGAGCGCATCCGCCCGGGCTTGCGCAAGGAACTGTGGGGCCGCCGGGGCATGCTGTGCCGGGTCATCGAAGGCGGCATCCTTCGCCCCGGCGATTCGATTGAGAAACTTCACTGAATCACGCCGTCCTCGCATGGGGAGACGGATTCGCGCCAAGAGTAAGGTCCTACTGTTTGTCGAAAACCACTACGTTGTTGACGTCGCGGCCTTGCGAGTCCTTGCCCTTCCACGTAGAGGTCCTCGTCTTTCCGTCCTTCGAAACGACCGTGGTGATAGTTATCTGTGTCTGGTTGCCCTTCTTCTGCTGGGTTTCGATCCCGCCGCCTTTGAGGCGCTTCACGGAAACAGCATCGCCGTTCGGCATCCCAGTGGCTGGATAATCCTTGCCGTCGAATTTTGCGTCGTACTCCACGTGGAGTGGAGTTCCATCGCCGTTGGTCCCGTTTGCATCTATCTTAATGTGGTTTTCGTCGGCCTCAACCTTCACGGTGAGGTCCTTCGGCGGAGGCCCGGGGCTGTATTTTGATTTAGCGCTGTTCATCTTCCATGTTCCCGACTGCTCATCGGCTGCCGCGAAGGAAACTTGCGCCGCCAACGCGACGAACAGCATAGCCGCAAATGCTAAGGCAAAGGGCTTGATTCGCATCATCGCACCTCCGAGGTACTTAAGGCTGGGTTGATGCCTCTCTCATAGGCTCCTCTGGACAAAATGTCCAGCTATTTCTTTTTCCCACCAGACTCCTCCTCTTTCATTCGACAATCATTTGGAGACAACCCTGCCCAGACACTTTGTAAGCGTGTACAGCTTGCCAAGCTAGGGGCGCACACGCCGCACCCCTACGGGTGCCTTTTTGATCCTAAGGTTTGATGGGGCGGCGAAGGGTGGGGGCGTCGGGCGGGCGGTTCTTGTCTTCTTGGGCCTTCTCGACCGGCTCGGACGGTGGGACAACCCAATTCAAGCCGCGCTGTTCCTCCATCGTTCCGATGACATACGAAGAAGTGCCCGCGATCAAGGGCACCGCGGCGCGCATAAATTCCACGGAATCGGCAGGGACTGCTTTCTGGGCGCTGCCAGCGCGCAGATTTTCCAAGACTTTTTCAAAACGCGCATTCTTAAGGGCGGATTCGATGCGCGGGTCATTGCTCTTGATCATTTCTTCGAGCGTGGGCCCTTTCGTGCCCGCGGGAT
>JACXTT010014996.1_pt1 | contig 10084 bp, 10 predicted proteins | sample 9270951 | NCBI WGS metagenome assembly JACXTT01 (sample SAMN15532306, study PRJNA645909) | rock metagenome | isolation source: weathered quartz diorite | place: Puerto Rico | collected 2017-06-21
GGAAAGATTGCCTTCAATTCTCGTTCTTCTTCCACACCCTCTCCTTCATTCGGAATGTCCCTGGCAGATCATCGCCTCGTTCGAGTGAGGTTGATCCGGTGAGGCAAGAGACCTCAATCGCCTGCACGCTCGCTGGCCCGCTCACTGCCAAACGATTTCAACCTGCGCGCTCTCTCGCTCGTGCCAGGCTGCGAGGTAGAGCCGCAGTTTTTCCTCGTCCCACCACCAACCAACGTTTCGACGGAGGGGACTCGATGCTGGGTCCAGTCGTTTGCCGTCGACAAATACACTTTGAGGCTTCGGCCCGATGACCACACTGTGACTGAGTTCCCCCCTGAAAAAGTGAAGGCGCCAGCGCGCGCCGGCGGGCGTCGCCTGGCAGTCTGAAATCTCCGCTGCCGAACTGACAACAATGTTCCCTTTGCCAGATTTTATCCGCTTGGTTTTGATGTCGGCGTCGTGGCCGCGCAATGCCAGCACATTGACGAGGATGTCTTCTGGATTGATGTAAACCGGATTACGCAGTTCGAATCGAGAAATGCTGTCCGGATACGCCCCCACGCGTTCGCCGTCATCGAATTGTTGATACAAGGCGCTGCTCGTGATGAGCTCGGCAATGCGGTTCCAGTCCGCCGGTAAAAAGTTCAGCGCTAACTGAAGCGGCGAATCGGTACTCCGCAGCGGCGCGTGTTCCAATTCCTTAGCCAGGTGCTGGATGTGGTAGGCGTATACCAGCCCGCACCATTGCACCGGTATTGCGAGCCATGAATGCGTGTAAAACGTGCTCCCAAAGACCGGTATGGTTGCGCCTAACATCATCGGCTTGTCCGGCAGCGTCCACAAATAAACGAAGGGCACCCCGCTCTCGGCCCAATAGACCGCGTCGTGGAGCCAACGAGGATTGCCCGTGGACCGGTAGCCATCGTGATACGCGCGCACGGCGTATGCGGCGGCGAGAATGTCCGGTTCATACATTGGACATTCCCAGGTCTGTCCACCACGCGGAACACGAAAGCCTTCCATGAATCGCAGTGCTCTCTCTCCCGCCTCCAGTGCCTTGGCATCGCCCGTGACACGCGCAAACCGAAGCAACGTTGCCGCGTGATGAGCGCACGTACCCAGAACCGAATCGCCCGCTTGGCCCAGATCGGCCTGCGACTCGGTTGCCGGCTGGTAAATCCAACTCCCATCAGGTCGCTGCGTTTTGATCAACGACCTGATCTGGCCCTCCAACTCCGCCAAGGCCTCGGGCAGAAATCCGCAGTAGAAGGGCAGTTCCCACTGCATGATGTGGCAATTCGCCTGTGAGGTGAGCGTCGCCGGCCCGGCGCGCAACATGGTTTTGAGGACCTTTTCCACGCGTTCACGCGACATTCGGCGGGCTTCCGTTGATTCGGCAAGCTGAGAATCGAGCCAAAGTAAGGCGGCAAACCCCGGCGCGTGGCTCGAACCACCGCCCACGACGTGGCGCCATTTCTCATTGCCTGCGTCCCACACGGTGCTAAGGAATCCGGCTCGGCATACATCCAGTTCCTGTTGGAACGAACGCGGCCAGGGGTTCGGTTTGGGCAGACCTCCCGACTCGCGCAGCCACTCGCGCAGCGCGACGTTGATGGGTCCGGAGGCAACCACCAGCGACGCTTCCAGCTTTAACGTGTTGCCCGCCTCCAGAGAATATGAATTATCGGCCGCGTCCCCGTTTTCGGGAACAAACTCCGGCGTCGAGGGCAGGAACAGCGCCAAGCGATGGTTGCGCATGCCCTCTTCCAAATTCGGCGAAACAAATCGGGTGGAAGGGAACACCCGCTCGCTGTCCCACCGTTGCAGAGGATTCCACGTCAGCGCGACGGTCGTCTCAGCGATGTGGTTCGGATCTTTATGGGTCGGCTCGAGTGCCTTCATCAGGGGCTGGTCTTTCAACGAATCCGGCGTGAAAAAGCGCGCTGCCTGTTCCGGAGGGGACTGACCCCTTGGCCCTACCGAGACGGCCATTAACGGCACCGTCACCTTGTGCGGGTGCGGCGTACGGCGGTTGGCCAGGTTCGGAACGAAATCGCGCGCATTGGACGAACGCTCGGCTCCGAACAAGTATTCCAAACCGGGAAACAGTCCCCAACTCTTGGCCTCGCCGGTCGTGCCGTCTCCAACGTAGATGTTCGGTCCGAGCAGTCTGTGGATCGCGCGTGGCCCGGCGGCGGTCCATTCATAATGAAGCCGGGCGACCGGATGATCGGCGTCGAGTGTTACGTGTAGCTTCCCGCGCCATTCGACTCCATCGGAATCCCGACGATTCCCGGCAAATTCAATCGATTCCGCGGCGCGATTTCCTCCTTCGTGGATTCGCCGCGCATCGGTTGGGCGTAATTCCCAGGTCTGTAGACCGCCTGCCGTCTCGGATAGACCTTGAAACAGAGGAAGCCACACAGCGACCTGAGCCCAATGGTTGGCTTGACGGGCGAACACGTTCGCGTGCGTAAAGCCGTCGGGCTGGCGTATGAATTCCAGTCGCAATGCGCCATTCTGGATGCGCGCAATGTCTATCGCCCGACCAAAAACCTCGACAATCGAGTGCCGTTCTTCGGAATTCTCCGGCGTCGTCAGTCGAGCCGTGAGCGCGTAGCGACCTGCTTTGGGCGGAGCTTGCCAATCCCACTCACCGTCCCAATCTGCGCCAGGAGCCAGGCCTGGCAACACCCGAGCCGCGAGACTTTGGCCGTTGATTTCCACTGCCACCTTTGTCGCGCCTGCTTCCTGTTGGCCGCGTCCGTCGTTCCTGACCCGCACATGAATCGCGGCTCGCTCCTCGACCGATACCACCGCTCGCGTCGCAGAGACCAAAGACAGGTTCACCCGCGGCGCGTAGGCGGCGGCGAACAGGTTTACAGGCACATCGCGTGGTTCCCACTCGAGCGCGACGTTCCGGGCATTTGGAAAATTGAAATCTCTCACTGCCCACACCCGACGGCGTGTTGTCCGGAAGTGGAAAAGGAAACCGGCCATTCGACTCGAGCTGCGCCGTCGTCGGACTTCAAAAAGACTTTGAGATCGTTCGTCGCGCCGCACTTGAGCGCCAAAGCTCCGGCCGGGATCGGGATCGAAACGCGCCCGGAAGCGTTCGATTTCAATTCGCTCAAGCCGCGAAACCGGAGCACGCGCGGATTCCCCCAGACCGCCCAGTCGTAGCTCGTGTTCTTGATGGCGTCGGTCAGCAGCGTCAGTACAACGCGCCGTCCGGCCGATGGGACCAGGTCCACCACCTGGGCCTGCCAGCGGCACTCGCGCCAGTCCTTGGCAAAGACCTTCCGCCCGTCAAGTTCAACCTCGAACCGCACTCCATCGGCGGGTCCATTCAACTGCGCACCGTCGGCCAACCCGATGTCGAAAGCGAAGAACAGCAAGTCACCCTCGGTAATCGCGGGCAGACTCAGTGCGTAAGAAACACGCGCCGGTCGGTCGACACTGGCAGGGTGCTCGAACAGCGCGTCCTGCTTTACGCCGCCCGCCGAGGCAGGCCTACGCAACTCGCACGAGGAGGCATGGGTCACTTGCGCCGAGTCAAATGCCGCGAGCAAATCCGCGTTCAAGTCGACGTTTGCTTTGGATCCCGCCTCGAGCCGCGCCAGCGCGCAGAATCCGAGCACCCAACCAAGTTGCACCAGAGTTTTCATCGCCGAGTCCTCCGGCTTTTGACGCTCGTTCCTGTCAATTGCAATCCAAAACGGCGAATGGTCACGGAGCGAATCAAGTACCAGCGTGAGACACGTTTTCCGGCCGCCCTATAAACGGGACGGGACTTTGTAAATGCTTCGAAATCGCCCGACGGTTATTAATGGCGAGACACCATGAACGACCAGACGCCAAGGAGGATCGACTCCTGGACCGGACTCAGCGGGGGATCCGACGATGCATGCGACTTGATTGTGAACTGCTTATTACCCCATTTCATGAATACGACCACGTTTGCGGCGAGGGAAATGGGGTACTTAGATTCCGCCGCGCTCGTTTCTGGCTTGCTTGAAGGCTTGTTTGAGTTTCTACTCGGAGCACAACCGACTTAGCGAGGCCCTATGGATTTCATCGTCTACGTTGTCTGTCTGTGTCTCGGGGTTGTTTTTGTTCTCTTTACGGCGATTGCCGGGCACATTTTCGGCGGACATGATGGCCATGTCGTCGGCAGCGGCGGCCACGCAGAGGCGGGTGCGGACAGCAGCGACGCGCCCGGAATCTCGGTGTTCAGTCCGACTGTCATCGCGGCCTTCATCACTTCCTTTGGGGGCCTGGGGGTCATCTTCACACAGATCCATGCTACGCGCAATCCATGGATCAGCGCACCGCTGGCAGTGTCAGGCGCCACGGCCATTGCAAGCGGGTTCCTGATTTTCCTGCGCAAGTTGATGACGAAGACCCAGAGTTCAAGCGAACCGACCGTGGCAAACCTGGTGGGCGTGATGGCCACCACGCTGACGCCGATCCAAGAGAACGGCGTTGGGGAGATTGCCTATGTCTGGGCTGGGACGCGGTACACCGCCGCCGCTCGGGCGGAAAACGGCGCCGCCGTGCCCAACGGCAAATCGGTGAAAATCACTCGCATTGTCGGCACCCAATTTTATGTCGCGGCCATCTAACGATTCGATGAACTGCGTGCGGCGGAACTCATGGTTATGAACCTCACCCCCATCCTGGCGCAATCGGCCTTTTCGGGAGGACTGATCATCGGCGCGGCGATCCTGATCGCCGTGGTCATCCTGATCCTCTTCGCCTACATGCTGAGCCGTTACACGAAAGTCGGCCCGAACGAAGTGCTCGTGGTGTCCGGCGTGAAGCGCAAGGTCCGCGATCCCGACGGCAGCGTGCACGAACGGGGTTTCCGTATCGTCAAAGGCGGAGGCGCCTATATCTGGCCGATCTTCGAGAAGGTGGATGTGCTCTCGCTCGAGTTGCTCACCATCGACGTGCAAACACCCGAGGTTTACACCAGCAAAGGCGTGCCGGTCAAAGTCGATGGTGTCGCGCAAACCAAGGTCAAAGGCGACGACGTGTCGATCGCCACCGCGGCCGAACAGTTCCTCGGCAAGAACACCGACGAAATCAGAAACATTGCCATGCAGACCCTCGAAGGCCACCTGCGCGCGATCCTCGGCACCATGACCGTGGAAGAGATCTACCAAAACCGCGACGCCTTCGCCGCCAAGGTCCAGGAAGTCGCCGCCGGAGACATGCCCAATATGGGCCTCCACATCGTCAGCTTCACCATCCGCGACATCCGCGACACGCAGGGTTACCTCGATGCATTGGGCAAACCGCGCATCGCCCAGGTCAAACGCGACGCTCAGATCGCTCAAGCCGAAGCGGACCGCGACGCGATGATCAAGTCGTCCCAGGCGACTCAGGCGGGGCAGGAGGCTAAATTCGCCGCCGACACCAAAATCGCCGAGGCGCAGCGCGATTACTCCTCCAACGTTGCCCAATACCAGGCCACGGTGAACCAGAAGAAAGCGGAAGCGGACCTGGCTTACGATTTGCAGAAATTCAAGACCGGCCAGCTCGTCAAGGCCGAAGAAGTCCAGGTCCAGATCATCGAAAAGCAGAAACAGATCGAGCTGCAGCAGCAGGAAATCCTCCGCAAACAGCGCGAACTCGAAGCGCTTGTGCAAAAGCCCGCCGACGCCGAACGGTACAAGGTCGAAACGCTGGCCAACGCGAAAAAGTTCCAGCTCGAAGCGGAGGCCACCGGCGCAGCGTCGGCATCCAAGGCTACCGGGTTCGCCAGCGCGGACGTGGCGAAGGCCACCGGTCTGGCAGAGGCTGAAGCGAACAAGGCGCGCGGGTTGGCAGAAGCTGCCATCATCGAGGCGCAGGGCAAGGCCAACGCCGAGGCCACGCGCCTCAAGGCCCAGGCCTTCCAGCAATACAACGAGGCAGCCGTCATCGAGTTGCTGGTCAAGGTGCTGCCGGAAATCGCTGGCCGGATCAGCGAACCGCTGAGCCGAACCGAGAAGATCGTCATCATCAACAGCGGCAACGGCTCGGGCGGAGGTGCCAGCAAAATCCCTGGCCACGTGACCCAGATCAGCAGCAAGTTGCCGCACGTCCCGGAAGATTTGACCGGCGTGAAGTTCGAGAAACTGCTCGAGCAGGTTCCCGCCCTGAAGAAGGCGATGGGGAAGGGCGACGACAAACCGAGTTAAGGGAAAGGCGACCTATGCACCTTGGATTCATTGGTCTGGGCATCGTCGAGTTGTTCCTTGCCCTGATTCTGGCCCCGCTTTGCCTGCTCACATTTGTCTTTTGGATCTGGATGTTGGTCCATGCGATCACCAATACCGGCTTGACGGATGTTGAGAAACTGATCTGGGTGATTGTTCTCCTCTTCACCCATTTCATCGGAGCGTTGATTTACTTCTTCGTCGGCAGGCCAAAGCGAAAAATCGCTTCGTAGCCCTTGTCGACGCAACCTCGATCATCATCATGGCCTGTTTTGGGACTGATCCGGCAGAACCAGATTTCGAGTCAACCACACGGCTTCGATCGAGCGGCGAGTCGCGCAATTGGAATGCCGGATGGACGGGATGAACCGGTTGCTGCGGGAACGGATAACGCGGCTTGAACAGCGTCTGGGCGAAGAAGTCAATCGCGACGGCCGGATCGGATAAGCACTTGATCAGCGTCGATTGATGCGCGAACTGTTATGGAGCCGCCATGCAACACGCTGCCATTCGGAGTGTGCCGCCGGCATCCTGCCGGGCGACACGTCAGGACGGCGGGCGGGACACCGGCAACATTCTCCGGTGCCCCGCACAACCCGAACCGGCATGGTTGGCAAGTCACGCGCAATGGAACACGGAACTGTTTCCAAGCTCCAGCAATGGCTGAGAAAGAAAGCGACGGCGGGGGCAGCGCACCACTTTCTGTTCGCCCTCTTTCTGTTGTCGGTCGGCGTTCTCTTTTTGGCCGTCACGTTTTTCGTCGCATGGGCCGCCCTGTGGATCGCCCTGAATGGGGCGGGATCAGCGCTCTCGCAACTCCTTTGGAACCGGCCACTGCACTTTCCGATGTCGGCGATCATCGCGCTCGCCGCGTTGTTTGTCGTCATTCTGTTTATTGAGAGCGCGCGGGTGAATCAGAAATATTTGACTCGTGTTTCCCGTCGTAACCGCTGGCCTTCGCGTTCCGCGGGTGTAACCGGAGGTTTTGTCAATCTGCTCGTGTATTCGGACATTCCTTCGCGGCTGATCGCGGACGCGCTGCTCACCGGACCGCGCCTGGTCGCCGGAGCCTCGAGTTGCCTGAGCAAGGCCGTGCGTCTGTGGCGTTTGGATGCCAAAGCCGGCGCGCGCATGCTGGCTGTCCTGTTCTCGCGCGCGTCCCGTTGTCCTCTCGCTGATTTGGCAGAAGGGTCTGGCGTGCCCGATCCTGCCGAAACCGCGGGCCAATTGCGCGACATCGACGGCGTGGTGCTCATTGACCTGAACCCGCCGGGCCTGGCTTTGACCAGCGAACTGCGACAGGAACTTGCGGACGCGTTGGGCCTGGCCCTCCCGGCAGCGCCGCCGACGCCCGTGCCAGCGAAACCGGTCGATCTTCCGTCGCGCACGATTTTCGAGTTGCTCGACGTGTCCCCGACGGCGTCGCCGGAGGAAATCGAGGTTGCCTATCGGAACTGGATGACTCAATCGTCCGCCCGACAGCTCGCCGAGCTGGAAGACGCGGCTCGGAAAGAACAACTCGAAGAACAAGTGAGCGCAGTCAACCGGGCTTACGAAGCGTTCCTGGCCGCGCACGAGTCGGATCCGGTTGAGCCGGACGCCGCCAGAATCGAAAACGTGTGGGAACAATTCAAGCGACCGGGTACAAGATAATTCGCCACGAAAACAGCATGAGCACTCGAAGCCCAAATACTTCTTCGGGGGTGATGATTGCGTTGTTCAGCGCAACGATGCTGATATGCCTCTTGGGCGCGCTGGCGTTGCCGCCGTCGAACTCGTGGAACCAGTGGCTGGGAACAGGGATCGTCGGCCTGATTGCCGCTTTGCCAGTTCTGGCTCGAGCCGCTCATCGCAGCCGCATCCGGCATGCGGTCGGTGAAACCGGCGGAAAAGTGATTGAGATCCGGCGCTTGCCGTTTTGGAAACAGGATTATGTTCCGGGCCGGGACCGGATCCTTCACAAGGTCCGGTACGAGGACTGGCGCGGCGTCCAACACGAGGCCGTTTGTCGCTCCGGGTTCCTCCAGGGCGTTGAGTGGATCACGGATCCCCCAGCCGATCTTGCCTCGTCTCAGGTATGAGCGCGCGATTGTTCGAATCCATCGTCGAAGCAAACCACCGCGCCGTCGCAGCTGGAACGAAAGCGACGTTGAATCCGGCCGAATTCGCCGACGCCTTGCCGGTGGTGGCGCTTACGTGCATCGATCCCCGCCTGAACCGACTCCTCCCGGAAATGCTCGGTGTGCCGGAGGAGCAGTTCATCTGGCTGCGCAATGCGGGCAATATTGTCACCGGACCCTTGAGCAGCACGCTGCGCTCGTTGGCATTGGCGTGCGTCATCAAGGGTGGCAAGGAGATCGCCCTCATCGGCCACAGCGATTGCCAGGTCGGTAAGACGACGATGCTGAAGGTGACCGACGCTTTTCGTGCGCTGGGCGTGGACCGCGCGAAATTGCCGGAGAATCTCAACGAATATTTCGGCCTCTTTGCCAGCGAACGGCAGAACGTCCTTAGCGGCGCCGAGACTGTCCGGAAAAGCCCTCTCATCGGCACGAAGGTTCCCGTCCACGGCATCCTCATCGACATTCACACCGGCAGGCTCGAATGGCTGATCAATGGTTACCAAACCTTCGCCACGGCGGCGCCCTCGTGGGGTGAGACGCTCCAGCAGACGGTTGTAGATGCCGCCAGACAGACCGCCGCCCAGGCGGTGGATTTGTTCGCGGCAAAACTGCCCGAGTTCAAGCCAAGCGAGATCAAGCTTCCTGAATTTAGGATCGGCGACACGACAATCGATCCGAACAAATGGCTATCCAAGGTCGAATCCGGCCTAACGCCCAAACCTGAGTCGAAGCTCCCGGAGACGATTCAGACACCCGCGAATGTATCGGAACGCAAATTTGACACGACGCGAAGGTATCGAATTATCGGAGCCGACCAGAAAGTGTATGGCCCGATTGAGGGGGTGAAAATCCTCGAATGGATTACGGACGAGCGGATCAATTGGCAGACCCCTTCTCAGATGGAAGGGAGTGGTGAATGGAAGCCGCTCGCCGCCTGGGGAGATTCCCCCAAACCGCCCACGATACCCCTGCCGCCGCCCCTCAAGCCTGCGCCCCAATTGCACAAAGTGCGACGACGGTGAGCGACAAGGCGCATCTTTTGCAGCCTGCTCCCCCGCCCTCGTCCTCCCATCCCCTGCCCTCTCGTCATGTGAGGGAGGCGAAGCGTGTCGACATCTCCCGATGGATGTTGATCGCGGCAGAGTCGCACCGTAAGCCGGTCAATTCCGAGGCTTGATTTTTCCCGTTCAGACGACACCATCGCCGCATGAAAAGCTGTTTTTGCCTCGCCGGAGTTTTCGCCAGTCTGGCCGCGCAAGCGCATGAATCCTGGGCACCGCACACGCATTCGGTTAGCACTGGAGTTTCGGATCTCTTTCTTCTGTGCGCGGGAGGACTCGTGACAATGGTGGCCGGCGTGGCGCTGTTCCGCATGTTGGGCAACCGCCGCCGCTTGAGATTCCCCCGCTTCCCCGGCCGAAGCTCCTGATTTCTTGTCAACTCCGTCGCGCGCTGTTCGTCCATTTCGCCGCGCTCGGCCGCGAGTCTCTTTGTCAACTCCAGCCGGCAATCTGTGTGGTCCGTTCGGGAGTTGAGCCTCCTCGGCGTTGTTGACCTGCTACTGACTGCGATCGCTCGAAGGGGCGGAAAATGAATTTGCAGCCAATTAAGGTCCTGTTCGTCGGGGACGACGCGGCTTGGGCCGGTCTGTTGCAAGACATGCTGCGCCCGTCCCGCCGTTCGAGTAGACCGCCGTCGGGAACTTCGAGTAAGCACCGCTGCAACTAGTGACCGTTTCCTTACAATCCTGCCTAC
>JACXTT010014997.1_pt1 | contig 10083 bp, 8 predicted proteins | sample 9270951 | NCBI WGS metagenome assembly JACXTT01 (sample SAMN15532306, study PRJNA645909) | rock metagenome | isolation source: weathered quartz diorite | place: Puerto Rico | collected 2017-06-21
GCGCCCGTCGGGCCGGCTGTTAAAATAACCTTTGCTCCGCCAGTGCTGGTTCCATTTTCCTTCTGTATCGGCCGGGATATAGTTTTTGCTCAGTTCCATATAAACAATTCTTCCGTTATCGGGCAGCAAAGGTACAAAAAAGGAGGGGTTTAAGCGATGGCTCCCGTGGTAAAAAGCTGTAATTTCATGGTACTGAATTCATGTACGCCATTGTCGACATAGAAACAACGGGAGGCCATGCCTCGGGTTGCGGGATAACGGAAATCGCCATTGTATTGCATAATGGAACGGCCATAGAGGGCAAGTACCATACGTTAATCAATCCCGGTCAGCCCATTCCGCGTTATATCATGGCCCTTACCGGTATTTCCAATGAAATGGTGTATGATGCCCCGCGTTTTGAAGCCGTGGCGGGCAATATCTTCAACCTGCTCAATGGAAGGATCTTTGTAGCCCATAATGTGAACTTCGATTATTCATTTGTCAAACACCATCTTGCCGTCAGCGGTTTTGAACTGGACAGTAAAAAGCTCTGCACCGTGCGCCTGAGCCGCAAGGTATTCCCGGGGTTTGCCAGTTATAGCCTGGGCAATCTCTGCCGCGAATTGCAGGTTACCATCAACAACCGCCACCGCGCCCTGGGCGATGTGCTGGCTACCGCCGAAGTATTTGAAATGCTGCTCACGCACGATGAGGAAGGCATTATCCATAAAATGCTGAAGGGGCGTAACAAAGAGCAATACCTTCCGCCCAACCTGCCGGCCTGGCAGGTAGAGCAGCTGCCTTTAACGCCGGGTGTTTATTATTTTCATGATAGTAAAGGAAAGATTGTATACGTAGGCAAAGCGGTGAACCTGCAGCAACGGGTAAAAAGCCATTTCAGCAATAACGACGGGGGTAAGCGCAAACAGGAAATGCTGCGCACGGTATGCGCGGTATCGTACAAGCCCTGCTCCAGCGAGCTGGCGGCGTTGATCATGGAAAGCGTGGAGATACGCCGCCTGTGGCCGCAATACAACCGCAGCCAGAAGAAATACCACTACGAATACGGGTTGTATACCTACGAAGATCGTAACGGCTACCGCCGGCTGTTTATTGAACGGAAAAAGAAACAGCTTGAAGCCGTATATACCTTCAATCTCCTGCACGAAGGGCAGGTGCTGTTAAAAAAGCTGATTGGGGAATTTGGATTGAGCGAATCCCTGTGTTTTGTAGACCGGACGGCAGGTCTTCTTCCATCAGAGCCGGCAACGGAGTACAACCGGAAAGTTGAACAGGCCATACGGTCGCTGCAGGAGCAGCTTCCCAGCTTTGTGTTGCACGACAATGAAGAAGAAAACCGCCAGGTCATACTCATCGAAAAAGGACGCTTCATCGGTATGGGCCCTTTTTCGAAAGAAATATCTTTTACTGACATGGCATCCATCAAACAGCATATTGTCCTGTACCCGGATAATGATTATATCCGTGGACTGGTATACCAGTTTGCAGAAAAATACCCTGAAAGGAAAAAGAATATTTGTTCCTGATGCACTCTCCTTCGTAAGAGGCATAAGAATCATCCGATCGCCTGCGAGGCGACAGATGCGTAAGTGCTTTTATCTACCGGAATTATTTATTCCAGGCAAAGAAAGTAACTGCTGCGATTACAGCATAAAGCACGATTACGATGATGGCGATTTTTGCGCCGCTGTTTTGGGATAAATCAAACTTCATGGCAAACCTTTTTTAAGTGATCAAATAGAGTTAAGATTAAAACGTGTCAGTAGTCATCACAGGATGTGAACAATTAGGGACGGTCTTTCTCTACGAAGGTGGATCTGAATGGCTGGTTATGCCCTGTCTGGGTCAGTAGTATCAAATAAAATTCTAATGCTAAGGTACTCAGATTCCTTCGCTCATGCAAGTTTTTAGGGTAGGATTTTTTATAAACGACGCTTAAAAGGGATTTATTGTTATTTTCAGGTATATAAATCACCTTGTTATGGAAAGACGCCTCGATGGATGGTACAGTCCCGCTTTGGGAAAGGAGATGCCCATAGCCGTTTATGGACATTACGGGTTTGCCTTACTGCTAATACCCACAGCAGCAGCCGATTATCTCGAGTATGAGCGTTTTCAGCTGATAGATACCCTGGCGCCTTTTATAGCCGCCGGTAACGTGAAGCTGTTTTCCATCAATAGCATCAATACCGAAAGCTGGATGGATTATAGCCTCGACGGGCGGCAGAAAGTGCTCCGTCACCAGCAGTTTAACGACTATGTATTCCGTGAAGTAGTGCCTTATATCCGCACCCATACCAGTGCCGATACGCCCATCATTACCTGCGGCGCTTCCTTCGGCGCCCTGCACAGCGCTAACCTGTTTTTTAAGCGGCCCGACCTGCTCCAGGGCTGCATTGCCATGAGCGGGGTATACGATTTGACCGAGTACAGCCGGGGCTATTTCGACGAAGACGTATATTTTAATAGTCCCATACATTATATACCTAACCTGACCGATCATTCCATCCTGGAGCAAATCCGCAGCCGCCGCCATATTCACCTGGTTACGGGCAGCGGTGACCATGAAGACCCCGAAGCCAACCGCCGTTTTGCAGGGGTGCTATACAATAAAGGCATTCATTACGAGCTGGATGTCTGGGGGCCGGAATGGCGGCACGACTGGCCCACCTGGCGGGCCATGCTCCCGCATTACCTTGGGTCCAGGTTTTAAACGCTATTTATTGGTTTTTCGCCCCGGTTTTCCCGGGCGGCAACTTTAAGTCTTGCCAGTGCTTTGTTAGCCCCTTGTGGTAGTTAAACGCGGACTAAACGCGGACCAAACGCGCAGAAAACAGGGAGAAAGCAGAAAAGCTAGCTTTGTTTGTCCCGGGTAAGCCGGGTGTTTATACATGATTCAGGACAGTAATAGTATACATAAGACCTAAACCAGTATGGAATCAGCATAAAACCAGGACTGCGCCGGCTGGGCATAAATGAATAACTTTGCCGCTATGCAGGAGGTATTATTCAGCGATTTGGGAAGGATGGAGTACCAGGCGGCCTGGGTCAGGCAGGAGCAGCTATTGCGTAATAACTTAGAAATCAAATCGGTCCTAAGGAATATGGAAGCCGCCGGGGATGAATTGCCGGCCGCCGCAGGGGCCGAAACTGTCCACCATCTGCTGTTTGTGGAGCATCCGCCCGTGTATACCCTGGGCAAAAGCGGCAAGATGGAGCATGTGCTGATTGGCGAAGAAGAGCGCGCCGCCCGCCAAATCGGCTTTTACCAGGCTAACCGCGGCGGCGATATTACCTACCACGGCCCCGGCCAGCTGGTGGCCTACCCGGTGCTGGACCTGGAGCGGTTTTATACCGATATCGGGCGCTACCTGCGCAACCTGGAAGAAGTAATTATCCTTACCATGGCGGAATACGGGTTAAAAGGCGACCGTTCGCCCGGCGAAACCGGGGTATGGATGGACCCGCACATAAAGGGCCGGGAGCGAAAAATCTGCGCTATGGGCATCCGCTGCAGCCGCTGGGTAACCATGCACGGGCTGGCGTTTAACATCAATAATGACCTGAGCTACTTCGATTATATCGTGCCCTGCGGCATTGAAAACAAACAGGTTACCTCACTGCAAAAAGAGCTGGGCAGGGTAGTTGATATGGAGGAATTGAAAGAAAGGGTCAAAAAGAAGTTTGAAAAGGTGTTTGAAGTGCAATTGTTAGACGACGTGCGGTAGTAAAAAATATATCAGCCCTTCGGGGTTTAGTTAATACACTGATATTATTCGGGTTTTATCTTCATCGCCGAGCGCTTCTTTTTCAACCTCACCATCGCATTTTGCGTAAGGCTGCTGGACATATACACTTCGTAGCGCTTATCGCCATCTGTTATCACCATCAGGGCGGTATTGGGCGGGTAAAGGCCCAGGTTTTCCGCATACATGCTTACTTCGGCAATGTCTTTTCCCTTGTCAAAAGCCAGGTACATATTCAGCGCTTTAGCCGACAGGGGCTGGTGCGTGAGCACGGGATATTTGTTGAGAAATACGGTAATGCTGTCACCATCGATATCGCCGTTGTCGTAAAAACTGATGCGAACGGAATCGCTCTCTATGTCAATTTCCCGGCTGAGAATGTCTTTACGTTGTGCAAATGATGCCACCAGTTTTTTGAGCTCTTCTTTTTTACGGGCTATCGAATCGGTGGTTGCCGCGGTTTTGGCAATTGCCGCAGTATCAGTGCTGCCGGGTATGGACGGCGATAATTGTTGAAATGCGCTGGAATCCGGTTTCCCGTTTAGCGGGGTAGGGTCTTTGGTGCTGATGACCAAATCGTCATTGCGCGGTTTCCAGTATTTTTTGGTGCCGGCGGAGCTGTGTTTAATCAGGCTGTCCTGTTTGTTTTGTTCCGATGCATCGAGCGCATAGCTTACGCGCAGGGCAGGGCAGGTATATTTGTATTTTGGAGTGCTGGTCAGCTCGCCTTTGAGGGTGCTTTGTACCTGCGAGACCATCAGGATGGCCGAGAAATTCATGGGGCAGTCAATGCCATCGATATCCAGGGAGCGCACATAAGTGACCGGCATATTGGGAATGGTGAGCTGGCGGGTTTTGGCGTTGTACTTGCCGCGGATAAAATAGCTCTGGTAGCCGTCGCGGAAATAATACCCGAAAATGCCTTCTACATCGTCGCCTTTCTGTTTAATGATAAGTTCGGTGAGGTAGTTATTGCTGCCCATTCCTCCCGATGCCACATCCGCCACGCCGTACCAGCTGCCGGTTACGGTTTGTGCATGGGACGCGGTGGCCAGTAAAAAAAGAAATGAAAAAATAAATGGGCGCATGTCGTGAAGATAGAAGAAAAATCCATGCCATTTTCGCTCACCTTTTCAAATACCGCTTAATCTCCTTGTCCGTATCCCGCTGCTTGATGGTTTCCCGCTTATCATGTACTTTCTTTCCCTTGCCCAGGCCGATTTCTATCTTGGCCATATTCTTTTCATTAAAGAAAATGCGCAGGGGCACAATGGTATATCCTTTTTCGGTGGTTTTGCTCTCCAGCTTTTTCAGTTCCCGGCGGGTTAGCAGGAGCTTTCTTTCCTGCGTGGGTTCGTGTTTTTGGGTAGTGCCAAACGCATATTCCGAAATATGGAGGCTGCGCACAAACAATTCACCGTCTACAAAATAACAATAGCTGTCGTTAAAACTGGCCTTACCGGCGCGCAGGGCTTTTACCTCGGTTCCTACCAGCACCATGCCGGCCACATAGGTATCTTCTATGAAGTATTCGTGGTAGGCGGAGCGGTTTCTGAGTTCTGTCATAATAGTGAATAGTCAATAGTGAATGGTCAATCAAAGAACAGCGAAGCAAAAGATTCACTATTCGCTATTGACAATTCACTCCCTGGCTAATTTTTAAACATCCCCAGCAGGATGGCCAGTTTGTCTTTCAGCAGCTTCCGGTCTACAATAAAGTCGAGAAAGCCGTGCTCCAGCAGGAATTCGCTGCGCTGGAACCCTTCGGGTAAATCTTTTTTGATGGTTTCCTTAATAATGCGCGGCCCGGCAAAGCCAATCAATGCTTCGGGTTCGGCAATATTAAGATCGCCCAGCATACCAAACGAAGCGGAGATGCCGCCGAACGAGGGATCGGTGAGCAGGGATATATAAGGAATCTTTGCGTCGGTCATCTGCGAGAGCTTGCCCGATACTTTGGCCAGCTGCATCAGTGAGAATGCGCTTTCCATCATCCTTGCCCCGCCGCTTTTACAGATAATAAGGAGGGGCGTATTGTGCTCCAGGCAGTAATCAACGGCGCGGGCAATACGCTCGCCCATAACACTGCCCAGCGAACCACCAATAAACTCGAAGTCCATACAGCCAATCACCAGGTCATGCTCCTTCAACTTACCCACGCCGATACGGATGGAATCGGTGAGGTCGGTCTTTTTCCAGGTTTCTTCCAGGCGTTTCTCGTACGGCTTCAGATCGGTAAAATGCAGCATGTCCTTGGAGCGTATTTCCTCGAACATAATGTCATATTTGCCATCATCAAATAAAAACTCAAAATATTCAGCGCTGCCTATGCGGTGATGATGGTTGCATTTGGGACAGGTAAACAAATGTTCACGCAGTTCATTGATCGTACAGATATAATTGCACTCCGGGCATTTCACCCACAACCCTTCCGGTGTTTCTTTCTTATCGGCAGTGCTGGTCAAAATTCCTTTCTTGATGCGCTTGAACCAGGTGGTCTTTGCTTCCCCGCTCTGTCCTTCTTCACCTGCCAGGTTTGCATCAAAATCCTCCACGTTTTTTGCCATGCAGACTTATTTAGGGCGACTAAGATAAGAAACAAGTTGGATTTGCCCGATCTGTTTACACAATTGCCCTGATAATTATAAAAAAAGGGTCTAATCTTATTATGCTAAGGTTTCGTGTGTTACTTTTGCAGCGATTATTTCAAAAATACCCTTATCCAACCAATTTCACCCGAAACAGATAGTCGTTTCTTAATTAGTATAATACTCTGCAAATGAAATGGTCCGAATTTTTCACATCTTCCGTAGGCAAGAAACTGGTAATGGCGCTGACGGGTTTATTTCTTATTTCTTTCCTGGTGGTTCACGTTGGCATCAATGCCTGTATCTGGGTGCCTGACGGCGGCGAAACCTTCAACAAGGCCGCTCATTTCATGGGCACGATGATCCTTATACGCATCATCGAAGTGGGACTTTTCGTCATTTTTATCGTACATATTGTACAGGCCTATGCGCTGACTGCCAAAAACCGCAGCCTGCGCAAAGTGGGTTATGCGGTGAGCTATGGCAACCGCGGCAGCAAATGGTACAGCCGCAGCATGGCCCTGCTGGGTACCCTCATCCTGCTGTTCCTGATTATGCACCTCTACCATTTCTGGACGCCCAGCCGTTTTGGCGGTATGTGGTCCATTCATGAACTGGAAACGGTGAACTACGACGGCAAAGAATACCATAACCTCTATGCGGAGATGATAAAAGTATTTACTGATAACCCGCTGGTGGTGGGCCTGTATGTGCTGGGCTGTATTTCGCTGGCCTATCACCTCCTGCATGGGTTCCAGAGCGCGTTTCGCACGCTGGGCGTACACAACAGCCGGTATGTTGCCCTGCTGAAAGCCACGGGGTACGCCTTTTCCATTATTGTATCGCTGGGATTTGCCATGATGCCGGTGAGCGTTTACCTGCATTGGGTGGGGTAAAATGTGGAAATATGAGAATATGGAAATGAAGGGATGCGATAAAAAACAATAGCTCTTGTTCTTATTAAATTTTTTAATTGAAAATGTAAGATGCGGCAATTAATTTTCACCTTTCCACATGCTCACATTTTCACATTAGTATATTATGCTTAATTCAAAAATTCCCGCAGGATCGCTGGATAATAAGTGGACGGATTATAAAGGCCACGTCAAGCTGGTTAATCCTGCCAATAAGCGCAAACTGGAAATTATTATTGTAGGTACGGGGCTGGCCGGCGCATCTGCCGCCGCTTCGCTGGGTGAGCTGGGTTATAAGGTAAAAGCATTCTGTTTCCAGGACTCCCCGCGCCGTGCGCACAGTATTGCGGCACAGGGGGGTATCAATGCCGCTAAAAACTACCAGAACGATGGCGACTCCGTGTTTCGCCTGTTTTACGATACCATTAAAGGCGGCGATTACCGTGCCCGCGAAGGCAATGTGCACCGCCTGGCGGAAGTAAGCGCCAATATCATCGACCAGTGCGTGGCGCAGGGCGTGCCTTTTGCCCGTGAATACGGCGGCCTGTTGAGCAATCGCTCTTTTGGCGGCACCCAGGTACAACGCACGTTTTATGCTGCGGGCCAAACGGGCCAGCAGTTGCTCATCGGAGCCTACCAGGCGCTGGAACGCCAGGTGGCACTGGGCAATGTAACTATGTATGCCCGCCATGAAATGCTGGATATTGTAACGATAGACGGGAAGACCCGCGGCATCATTGCCCGCAACCTCGTAAGCGGTGAGCTGGAACGCCATTTCGGCCATGCCGTATTGCTGTGCAGCGGCGGCTATGGCAATGTGTTTTATTTGTCTACCAATGCCATGGGCAGCAATGTTACCGCGGCATGGAAAGCTCACCGCAAGGGCGCGTTATTTGCCAATCCCTGCTTTACACAAATTCATCCTACCTGTATACCGGTTAGCGGCGACCACCAGTCCAAGCTCACCCTCATGAGCGAATCGCTGCGCAACGACGGCCGTATATGGGTGCCTGAAGCAAAAGGCGATACCCGCAAAGCCAGCGATATACCCGAAGCAGAACGTGATTATTACCTGGAAAGAAGATATCCTGCCTTCGGCAACCTGGTGCCCCGTGATGTGGCCAGCCGCGCCGCCAAGGAACGTTGCGATGCAGGTTACGGCGTAGGTACCTCCAGGCAGGCGGTATACCTCGATTTTGCCGATGCCATTAAACGCTATGGCAAGATTGAAGCCGGCAAGCATGGGATGGACCATGTGGACGAAGCCACTATTATAAAAATGGGTAAGGACGTGGTTAAAGAGAAATACGGCAACCTGTTCGATATGTACGAAAAGATTACCGGCGAAAATCCGTACGAATTACCTATGCGCATCTATCCCGCGGTGCATTATACCATGGGCGGACTCTGGGTGGATTACGAACTGATGACTACCGTGCCCGGCTTATACTCACTCGGTGAAGCCAATTTCAGCGACCACGGCGCCAACCGCCTTGGCGCTTCCGCCCTTATGCAGGGCCTGGCCGACGGTTACTTTGTAGCACCGTATACCATTGGTAATTACCTGGCCGATGAAATTGCCGTTGCGTCTATTCCCACCAGCCATCCTGCATTTGAAGCCGCAGAAAAAGAAGTGGCCGACCGCATCAACCAGCTGATGGGCATTAAAGGCACGCAAACCGTGGAAAGTTTTCACAAGCGCCTCGGCAAGATCATGTGGGATAAATGCGGCATGGCCCGCAATGCCAAAGGACTGCAGGAAGCCATCACAGAAATACAGCAGCTGAAAAAAGAATTCTGGAGCGATCTTAAGATACCCGGCGACATTAAAGAGATGAACCCCGAGCTGGACAAGGCCAACCGTGTAGCCGATTTTATTGAGCTGGGCGAGCTGATGTGCAAAGACGCGCTGAACCGCAACGAAAGCTGCGGTGGCCATTTCCGCGAGGAAAGCCAGACCGACGACGGCGAAGCCAAACGCGACGACGCCAATTATTCGTATGTAGCTGCCTGGGAGTACAAGGCCGACAGCAACTGGGAGCTGCACAAGGAAGACCTGGTGTTTGAAGTGGCAAAACCAACACAACGCAGCTATAAGTAATCACTAAATTCTGTAATTGACATAATTTGTTTTATGGAGCACTACAATATGAATTTGACCCTGAAAGTGTGGAGACAGAAAAATGCGAATGATAAAGGAGGTTTTGAAACATACCAGGTAAAAAACATTTCCAGCGAAATGTCTTTCCTTGAAATGTTCGACGTATTGAACGAGCAGCTGATTAAAGAAGGAAAAGACCCGATTACGTTTGACCATGATTGCCGCGAAGGCATCTGCGGGGCCTGCTCTATGTATATCAACGGTAAACCCCACGGCCCCTGGCAGGCCAATACCACCTGCCAGCTGCACATGCGCGCGTATAAAGATGGCGATACCATTGTAGTGGAACCCTGGAGGGCCAATGCGTTCCCGGTGATCAAAGATTTGATGGTAGACCGCGCTGCCTTCGACCGCATTGTACAGGCCGGCGGTTATATTTCAGTGAATACCGGCAACGCGGTAGACGCCAATGCCATTCCCATTGAAAAAGACAAGGCGGATGCTTCCTTTGCCGCGGCAGCCTGTATTGGCTGTGGCGCCTGTGTAGCCGCCTGTAAAAACAGCTCCGCGCTCCTGTTTGTGTCGGCCAAAGTGGCCCACCTGGCCCTGCTGCCCCAGGGCGGCCCGGAGCGCCGCAACCGCGTGCTGAATATGATTGCGCAAATGGACAAAGAAGGTTTTGGCAGCTGCACGCTGACCGGCGCCTGCGAAGCTACCTGCCCCAAAGAAAT
>JACXTT010014998.1_pt1 | contig 10083 bp, 8 predicted proteins | sample 9270951 | NCBI WGS metagenome assembly JACXTT01 (sample SAMN15532306, study PRJNA645909) | rock metagenome | isolation source: weathered quartz diorite | place: Puerto Rico | collected 2017-06-21
AAGCACCTGCGTGTCACCGACATCCGTGACGGCATGGACTGGGTCGGCCTGCACCACTTCGGAACGGTTTCTCCAGAAATCCGCCCTCTCTGGCGGACCAAGGCGGCGGGATTCGCGCTTACCGCACGCCACATCCCGACCAACCGGCAGGTCCCCACGATGACCCCGGAGGACTACACCAAGTGGGCCTACGACTACTGGTACGGACAGGTCTTCAAAAACGACATGCCTGACCAGATCGATGACACCACGTTCCTTGTCGTCGATACTTGCAACACCCCCACCCCTGCCGTCGGCTCCATGGACTCCATGATCTGGGCCGCACTCGGTGCCCGCGGCGTCCTCACCAACGGAGGGACCCGGGATTCAGACGAAACACTGGAGCAGAAGGCGATCCCGATCTGGTCCCGCTGGATCGTCCAGCCCATGTACCAGGGCCGCGTCGAGTGGGGCGGACACAGCATGCCCGTGGAAATCGGCGGCCAGCGCATCAATCCGGATGACCTCATCGTGGCAGACGGAGACGGCGCGATCGTCGTGCCTGAAGACGTGATTGACGACGTCCTCAAGTACGCCATCCAGGAATCCGAAAACGACAAGATTGCCCGCGGATACCTGTTCGACGCCCTCGGCATTCCGCGCGGTGAATCTACGGAATCGAAGTTCGACGTTCCAGCTCACCCCTACGAACTCAGCCACGAAGACGTTGTTCGGATGATCAAGAGGTCTTTCTAGTCCCAACCACGGCGGGGCCGGCCACTACCCGGCCCCGCCGTCCGGGGGTAACGCGATGGCAGTAACACGCAACGACGTAGCCAAGGCCGCAGGTGTCTCACCTGGCGTCGTGTCCTACGTACTCAACTCCGGGCCCCGTCCCGTCTCCCCCGCCGCACGGCAACGGGTAATGGACGCCGTCGACGCCCTGGGCTACAAACCCGACGGACTCGCCCGCTCCCTTCGAACCGGACAGACCGACACGCTCGGCCTCATCCTCCCGGACGCGTCCAACCCGTTCTTCGCCGAACTCGCCCGGTCCATCGAAGACAACGCATTCGCAGCCGGGAAATCAGTGCTTGTCTGCAACAGCGCCGATGATACCGCCAGGGAACGTGCGTATCTGTCCACGCTGCTCGTGAAACGGGTGGACGGCATTATCCTCGTCAGCGCCTCCCGCGAGGAAGACCTGACCGACGTCCTCCGTCAAGGCATACCCATCGTCACCATGGACCGCTACCGCGCCGACACTCTGGTGTCCACAGTCCGCTTCGATAATCGCCACGCAGGCTACACCGCGGCCCGACACCTCCTCGACCACGGGCACACATACATTTCTTTCATCGCAGGCCCCGGATCGGCACCGGTCTCTGACGAACGCCTCAACGGCTACGAACAAGTAATGGCCGAGTCTCCGACGCAGACTTCAGTCGTGCACGGAGCTGCCTTCACCTTCATCGGCGGCTACGAGGCTATCTGTGTCCTGATGGATCGCGATGAACAGCCCTCCGCAATAGTCTGCTCGTCCGATGTACAGGCAGTCGGTGCTGCGGCTGCTCTAAGAGAAATGGGCCTCCGTATCCCCGAAGACATCGCCCTGATCTCCATCGACGGCACCAGCCTGGCCGCCTACACCCACGCACCGCTGACATCCGTCGCCCAGCCCACGACGCAAATGGCCCAACTTGCAGTGGAATCCGTTCTTCAGCGAGGCACCGAAACCCACACAACGCTCAAAGGCGAACTGGTCATCCGTCGCAGCTGCGGATGCAACGGGTACGTGCAGAATCCCCTTTCCCAAGCAGGGCCGAGTCAGTGACCCACACCATCGACACGCAACACCATTTTTGGAAGACCGCTGCCCAGGCTCAGCCCTGGAGGGACCCGTCCCATCACGTCCTCGCCAAGGATTATGGCCCTGAGCAGCTCGTCGACGAACTGCGGAACGCAGGGGTTCAGGGCACGGTCCTGGTGCAGTCCGTCGACGAACCTGCGGAAAATGATCGCTTAGCGGGATACGCGGCAAACGACTTCGTCATGGGCCTGGTGGCGTGGCTGCCTCTCGCCGACCCGCCATCCGCGTACAGGGAGCTCGACCGAATGGATCCGTTCAAGGTTTGCGGAGTCCGACAGCTGATAGCGGACGATCCCCTTGAATGGCTGACCAAAAGTGACACAATCAATCTGTTCAGAGAGATCGCGCGCCGGGGACTGGCATGGGATGTCGTGACGACTAAACCCGATCAGGTTGCTGCAATCCTGATGCTCGCTGCGGTCGTACCGGAGTTGAAGATTGTTATCGACCACCTCAACCGTCCTCCACTGGAAACCCGCGGATGGAACCCCTGGGCCGGCCAGATCAGCGAACTCGCCGGCTCTCCGACCATTGCTTTGAAAATATCCGTTGGGATCAGCGTGCTCTCTATGTGGGACAGCTGGAAAGGCTCCGACCTTTTCCCATATGTGGAGTGGGCCGCCCAGAACTTCGGCCCGTCCCGTCTCATGTTGGCCAGCAACTGGCCTGTTGTCCTGCTCAACGCCAGCTACCAAACCGCGTGGCATGACTTGTCCACGACTGTCAGTAAGGTGTTCCCGAGCCAGGAGAACAAAGAGCAAGTGAGACGGGGAACGGCTATCCGCTGGTACGGCCTGAACGCCAATTTCCCCACCCCGAGAGGTTATCGTCAACAACGTTGACCAAGAGCGCCACTGTCGCCGTCCGGATCCGAGTCTGGAGGAGATCGGCCCGTAACACCACGCTCAATCCACGCGTTCTCATCCAGACAACGATGCCGCAGAACCGTCGGTCCGCAAACAAGGGCACCTTGATCGTCGGGTATGCGGGGTTGTCAGGCTGAATGACCCCCTGTCTTGGTGATCCGCGGCCGCTCGATCGTCAGTTCCCGTCCAGGACCACGAGGGGCGGAGTTGTCACGCTGCCTCGTGGAGGACGCTGATTCTGAGGTTCTGGCGGACTTCTTAATTACCGAGTAGAAGCAGCGGTAAGAACTCCCCTGTGACGCGAAAGCAGGGTACGTGTCCCCGAGAGAATTTGATCCTATCCTGAATTATGAGATATCTACTTAAGGGCGGACGTTGGATGGCGGGTACGGTCTCGGAAACGGCGAGGAGGAAGGAAGTCTCGTCATGCGTGGACGCGGCTGCTGGGGAATAGCCAGGATGCTAAGTGTCATAGAGCTTTACCTTGAGAAGGAACCCTTTTGGTGGATCATTGCTCACGACCAGCTTTCGGACATTCCCAGCCACACGGGACACCAAACTCAACTGCCGATTGCCTCAACTGCACCGAGGGATTCGTGGCCCGTCACCGACCCCTTTGGTATGCCCTGGTAAAGGGCCGGCACCGCCAAGCTCAGATGCAGCCCGGATGCAACACGAGATATCCGCGAGTATCCGTTTGAGTATGAAACCGGCCAGGCAGCGTTAGCCAATCATCCGGCTACAGTTCCGTGAACCCGAGCTGCGCTGGATTTCAGTTCGCCATCTAGGCAGAGATGCTGTGAGAGCCGACTAAGTTTACGACGGGTATTCGGCCGAGTTTTTCAGCAACTTCATTCATGATTGGCAGTGTGGCTTGGGCGGCCTGTTCATTGAAGCGGAAACTGGGTCCGGACACGGTGAGAACGCCGACGATGACACCGCTGTCGGCTGCTCGGATGGGATAGGCGAGAGGGGCAACCCCCTCCTCATAGATGTTGGGGAGGTAGAGGTAGCCATCAGAGCGTGCCCTTCGGATGATGTTCAGGGCTTCCTCGATACTGCGAGGCGCCGCTGAACCATACTCGCGTAGAGGCGTAAAACCTTCCGTTTGTAGGCGGGCGGTCGCCTCGTCGTCGGAGAGGCTGCTGAGCAGAAGCAGGCCGCTTGCAGTGCGGGCAAGAGGGAGATTGCCACCGTGAAGGGGGTCGTACTTCAGTCCGGATTGCCGGCCTTGGGCTTTGCCAACGCGCACCAGATGGTCCCCGTCAACGAGATTCAGCCGGGCGAGCTCGCCGCTGGCCGCGGCAAGTTCTTCAAGCAGGGGACGGGCAAGGTCTACCAACGGGATGAGTTCAAGGTATTGCAGGGCGTGAGACATAAGTTTCAGGGTCAAATGGTACCGTCCGAACTCGTCCACGCGCGCGTATCCCAGCCTGGTCAACTCTCCCATGAGCCGGTGGGTGGGGCCTTTGGAGGTCTCCAACTTCGTGGCAATTTCAGTAAAAGTCAAGCCGCGAGAGGTATGGCTCAGCACTTCGATTGCTTGAAGCCCGCGCTCCAATTCAGCGCTCATGCGTTCTACACACCGCTTCCACCCGCTCCTTCAGTCGGACCCTGCGTCGTACCTCCGGGCACAGCCCACTGTCCAGCAATGCCAGCCTAGTCCTGATCAAAGTGGCCTGCCAATCATCATGAGCACCGAGCGCACATTGACCGTATCCTGCATTGCGGGATATCGTAAATCTAATTTTGGAACTTGGTTCCAAAAAATGCACAAAGCGGACCAAAGCAAAGGTAGTAAGACGAATGACCGAACGAATGTCGATTCCAGGCCGCGATATTGTCCATGATCTGGCCGAGGTTGCAGCTGGGGTGGAATACCGGCGCCTGCCGGAAGACGCTGTTGACGGCGCGAAAAAGAGCATCCTGGATACCCTGGGTGTGATCTTGGCCGCCAGCGGACTCGAGCCGGCAATGGCGCCCATCATCGACTTGGTGAGGGAAACCGGCGGTCGCGCGGAGTCCTCCGTGTTGGGCTTTGGTGGCCAAGTCCCCGCGATCATGGCCGCGTTTGCCAACGGCGCGATGGCACACTGCCTCGATTTCGACGACCAGACGCCATGGGGCCAGCACGCGGGCAGCACCATCATCCCAGCTGTGTTCGCGGTCGCTGAGCGGCACGGCCGCGTCTCCGGGCAGGACCTGATTGCAGGTGTGGCGGCGGGGCAAGACATATTCGCACGGTTCCGTCGGAATATCGACTGGCGGAAGGACTGGAACTTGTCGACGACCATGGGCGTGTTCGCCGCGACAGCCGCTGCCTCTCGAGTGATCGGGCTTCCACCTGAGCGCATCGCCAATGCCCTCAGCATCGCCAGCATGCAGTCTTCCGGTGTCAACGAAACTGTTTTCGCGACGGGCAGCGACCTCCACGGTACGTACGCCGGGTTCTCGGCGAAAGGAGCGGTGCTTGCAACGCTTCTGGCGCAGAAGGGAACCACCGGCGTATCGACGCTGTTCGAAGGGGAGCACGGCGTCTTCAACAGCTACTTTGGCGGGCGATACGATCGTGAGAACCTCCTAAAAGATCTGGGTGGCACCTATCTCGGCGGCACGACCCTCTACAAATTCTGGCCATCCGTTGGCACTTCTCACGGTCACATCCACGCGACTATTCAGATTCTGGCGGAACAGTCGCTGAGCGTGGATGACATCAGCGAGATCAGAGTATATGTCGGGGATCACCACGAGCTGATGTGCCGCCCACTGGGCCGCCGGCGTGCACCGGTCTCAGCCGTTGACGCTAAGTTCAGCCTTCCATTCCTAGTCGCCGTCGCGGCCGTGCGCGGGACCATTGTTGTCTCGGACTTCAACGACGAAACGCGGTGTGATCCGGAAGTGCTCGCCGCCGCGCAGAAAGTCGTCCCCGTCGCTGACCCGAGCCTCGACTGGAAGTACGACATGCTTCCAGGTCGGGTCGAGGTGGTTACCCACGACGGGCGGAGCTACACCAAAGTAGGAGACGGGCTCCCGGGAAGCCCGGAAGCCCCCATGACATGGAATCAAGTGGCTCAGAAATTCAGCGACTGCGCGGCCACAGCCGCCAACCCGCCCGCGGCGGAAAAAATCCGCGAGGCACAGGAATTCACACACACCCTTGAGTCACAGGACGACGCGACAAAGCTAATGAGGATCCTCACGGACTCGTGAGCAGTAACCGCCAAACCAATCGTTTTCCCGACACTTCCTTCAATAGATGTAATTCGATCCAGGCACTCAACGAGGAGACAAGCCATGAACAAAACTAAGACCAAAGTTCGTCCAGTGCAGAGACTTATGGGCGGTGCCATCGGCAACGTCGTGGAGGTCTTCGACTGGTCGGTGTACGCACTAACGGCTCCAGCGCTGGCAGTCCACTTCTTCCCGCAAGGCAATCCGGGCGCTGCTTTGCTCGGAACCTTCGCGGTCTTCGCTGCGGCGTTCTTCGCCCGCCCGATCGGTGGCGTGATCTTCGGTATCCTCGGAGATCGCCTTGGCCGACTGCGCATTCTGACCCTGACGGTCCTGATGATGGGCGGCGGCACGCTCGTGACCGGATTGCTTCCCACGTACGAGACGATCGGCATCGCTGCGCCGCTCCTGCTCGTGGGCTGTCGCCTTATACAAGGCTTGTCGATGGGCGGCGAGTCCTCGGGCGGCTACACCTACATTGTGGAGTCGGCCCCCGAGAACAAGCGAGGAAGATGGATTGGCGTCGCGATGTTCGCGCTCTACATTCCGACGGCGTTCCTGTCACTAATGATCGTCGGCATTCAGGGTGCCATGGGAGATGCCTACATGGAATGGGGATGGCGTGTCCCCTTCGTCATTGGTGGTGTGATCGCCGCAATCGGCTTCTGGCTACGAATTCGTCTTGACGATCCGGAGGAGTTCGAGGCAGCCACGGTCAAGAAGGTCACCGTCAAGGACACGATGCTCGGTCTCGCCGAGTCCTGGAAGTCGATCGGCCGCATCCTTTTGCTCCAGGCTCCGCAGACCGCACTCGCCTATCTTGTCACCGGGTACATGTTCACGTTCGTCGTCAAGCAGGGCGGCCTCAATCAGATTGACGCCCAGCTAACCAGCGGAGCATCCGTCCTTCTCCTCGCCTGCCTCGGGCCGGTCTTCGGCAGCCTCGGCGACCGCGTCGGACGCAAGCCCCTGCTCTGGACCGGCCTGGCCTGGCTGACGGTGACGACCTATCCGGCATTCGTCCTCGCGTCGAATGGCACCGTGATCGGTGCCCTCCTCGGCCAGTGCATGCTGGCGATCGGCAGCGCCCTCATTAGTTCGGCGTTCTTTGTCGTCGCAGTCGAGGTCTTCCCTACCCGTGTGCGCTACACCGGGCACGGACTGTCCTTCAACCTGGCTGCGGCCATCTTCGGGGGAACCACCCCGCTCGTCGCCGCCGCCATGGTGGATTACTTCCACTCCCCCGTCGCGCCGGCCTTCTACGCGATCGGGCTCGCCGTGACTTTGGGTTTGGCGGGCATGCTGCTCACGCCTGAAACGCGCCATGTGAGCCTTCGCCACTCGCTGCTCGGCGACCGCAAGCGCGGGGCAGGCACCTCGTCCGATGGCGACGACAGCGTCCCCGGGACGTCCCCTGCCTCGAACTCACCGGACATGGACCTCACGGCAGGCAATTAGAACACCACAGCGTTCCGCGCCACGAGCAGTTGCTCACCCGTACCCCAGACACCCACGACAGCCGCATATCATCCGGAGGCATTCCAATGGCTATCAATTTGATGACGACCCACGATTCAGTATTCATTGGCGGCGACTGGATCCCATCAGCAACGCGTGACCGCATCGAGGTCGTGTCACCGTGGAGCGAGGACATAATTGCCGCGGTGCCTTCGGGTTCCAGAGAGGACGTGGACCGTGCGGTCGCCGCCGCGCGCAAAGCGCTGGACTCAGGGCCGTGGCCTTCGATGCGGCTCGAAGAGCGCATGGCAATCCTGAATCGATTCCGCGAACTCTTCCTCGAGCACAAGGAGGAACTCGCCCAGCTCATTACCGCTGAGATGGGGTGCCCGATCACGCAGTCCCGCAACATTCAGGTCGTCAATCCCATTGGGATCCTCGACGCCTACCTGGAGACCGCAGAGACGTATCCGTTTCGCTCTGTGCGGCGCTCCTGGAACGGCCAGGCCTTGGTTACACGCGAGCCGGTAGGCGTGGTTGCCGCTGTTGTTCCGTGGAATGTCCCTGCCTCGCTGACGGTGCAGAAGGTCGTCCCGGCCCTGCTTGCCGGCTGCACGGTCGTGCTCAAGCCGGCACCGGAGACTCCGCTGGACGCCTATCTGATGGCTCAACTGTTCTCCGAGGCGGGCCTGCCACCGGGGGTGTTGAACATTGTGCCGGCTGACCGCGAGGTCAGCGAGTACCTGGTGTCGCACCCCAGGGTGAACAAGGTGACGTTCACCGGATCGAGCGTGGCTGGCCGGCGGATCGCAGAGATCTGCGCTCGGGACCTGCGGCGGGTCACTCTGGAGCTCGGAGGCAAGTCTGCTGCTGTCATCCTTGACGACGCCGATTTGGAGGCAGCAATTTCGGCCCTGCGCAATGGATCGTTCCGAAACAACGGTCAGGTCTGCAGCCTCAAGACCCGCCTGCTGGTGCCCTCAAAACGTGAGGGCGAGTTCCTCGACCGCCTCAACGCTTTGATCGACACGATGCCGGTCGGTGACCCGCGCGACGAGGCCACGCAGATCGGCCCCCTCGTGAGTACCCGCCAGCGGGAGCGGGTTGAGAGATATATCGCATCCGGCATCGCGGAAGGCGCCCGGCTGGTACGCGGGGGCGGACGCCCTTCCGGCTTGGAGACGGGGTGGTTCGTCGAGCCGACGGTGTTCACCGGCGTCGACCCTGACGCCACGATCGCCCAGGAGGAGATTTTCGGGCCCGTCGTATCGGTCATCCCATACGAGACCGAGGACGAAGCGATTGCCATCGCGAACAACTCCAGCTACGGCCTCAACGGGTCGGTCTTCACGACGGACATCGAGCGCGGCCTGCGCGTAGCGGGCCGGATACAGACCGGGACGGTCGAACTGAACGGGAACCCGGCGGGTTTTCGCGCCCCAATGGGCGGAGTCAAGCAAAGCGGCCTCGGCCGCGAGTTCGGTCCCGAGGGCATCGACGCCTACGTCGAAGTGAAATCCATCGGGATCCCGACGGAAATCGCCGACTCACTTCAGTGAGTCGTTCAAATCCTACACCGGGGCCGTGAACCCCGCTCCATGCATCTAAACAGCCGCTCACCCACGTTGTGAGCAGCTGATCATGCTCATTAATTGCTACACCTAGGAGATTTCCATGCAAGGCGTTCTTTTCAAGGGGAACCGCGAGCTCGAGCTGCGAGACTTTCCCGACCCGACTCCGGGTCCGGAGGAGGTGGTCGTCGAAGTTCGCGCGTCGGGTATGTGTGGGTCTGATCTGCATGAGTACCGGAAACCGCAGGGCCAGACCTCGAAAGCCATCGCCGGCCATGAGCCGGCCGGGGTCGTCGTCGCCGTCGGCGATCTGGTGCCGACGTCGTGGATCGGGCGTTCGGTGATGATCCACCACTACATCGGTTGTGGACGTTGCGACCAGTGCCGGACAGGATGGACACACCTGTGCCGCGAGGAGCATCGCGCGCTTGGATACGCGGTGAACGGAGGACACGCCAACTACATCAAGGTGCCGTTCTCCATTGTCATGCCGTTGCCTGACGGTCTGTCATTCGAGGCGGCTGCCGCCATCAGCTGCGGGACAGGAACCGCGTGGGGGGCACTTGAAATGATCAACCTGCGCGGCGATGACACGGTCGCCATTTTCGGGCAGGGGCCGGTCGGTCTCTCAGCTACCCAGTTGGCCACAGCCCTCGGCGCCAAGGTCATAGCACTGGACATCGAGCCTCATCGGCTGGAACGTTCACGCGAGTTCGGTGCTGCCGAGGTCATCAACCCGTTTGGGGTCGACTCCGTACGCGACGCCGTACTCGAGCTCACTAACGGCCGCGGTTGACGAAAAGCCTTGAAACCTCGGGAGCGCCGGTCGCCACCAACCAGGCGCTCCAGGTGCTCGGCCTCTGGAGTACCGTGTGCTGGATCGGGCGGGGAGCTCCGCTACAGGTCGACATGACAGAACAGCTCTCGAAACAAGTAACGGCCAAGACCTCCTGGACACTATCCACCGAACAGATGGGTCGACTGGACGACTTCGTCCCCATCAGGCGTTCCGATACGACCCTCGCCGCCTGCCTGACGGCCAGTATTGCGTGCTGAACGTCGACGTCGCGCCAGTTCTTCTCATCCCATGCGACGCCGACGCTACCCA
>JACXTT010014999.1_pt1 | contig 10082 bp, 10 predicted proteins | sample 9270951 | NCBI WGS metagenome assembly JACXTT01 (sample SAMN15532306, study PRJNA645909) | rock metagenome | isolation source: weathered quartz diorite | place: Puerto Rico | collected 2017-06-21
GGGTATGCTGTCGCCGCCCTGCACATCGAGCGTCACGCCGATGACGTCTTCATGCGTCACGTTGCGTGGCGGACGCCGCATCAGCGCATCACGCAGCACCAGGTTGCCGATCGTGCCCTGGGCGCCGGTATCGACGATGGCCCGGGTCCGCACCGACCCGACGCGCACGTTGACCACCAACAGCCCGCCGCGGACGATACTGAGCGGCACCGCGGTGAAATCGTGGCGGGCACGTTCGCCGTGCGAGCGCGAGATCACGAGCTGATCGTGACCGAAGTCGGCATAGATGCGCATGCCGGCGAGTCCCTCGATGCCGAGTACGCCCTGGGCGCCGCCGAATACATCGGCCAGAATCGGCAGATCCGTGGGACCCATCAGCAGCTCGCCCACCTCCATGTGATTGACGTGGATGGTAGGCACGATGGCCGAGCCGGTGAAACCCGTGACCCGGGTGGTGCCGTCCCCGGAAGGCAGCATCCCCATCAGCACGGCGGTGCGCGCCGTGATCGCCGAGCGATTGGCACCGGTATCGAGCACCAGGCGGAAGGGGCCCTTGCCGTCGATGAGCACCGGGGCCCAGATCCTGCCGATGCGGTCGCGACGAGTGGGAGCCACGAATCTCGGCTCGGCCGTCTCCACGATGACTTCGCCGAGCTCGTCCTGCGGCGGCGTGCTGGCTTCGGGCTGGGGCGCGGGAGACGGGGGCGGCGGGGTGACGACGCGGTTGAGCTCCTGAGGCGTGTCCGCGACCCACGCCGGGGGGGCGGGCAGTCCCAGGAGACACCCGGCCAGCAGCAGCACGTGGGAGCGACTGCGCACGCAGGCCAGTAGAGCACGGAGTACCGGGCGCCTCCAGCGGTCTCGTCGCATTGTGGCCGTCGCCCGTCCCGTCGCCTGGAGGGGCCTTTCACACCCGGTATCGTCCATCATTGGGGTTATCCAGGTGGCCGGCATCGGTGGCCGTGGCAGGTTGACCCGGGGCCGGGCTGGAAGTTCGGGTCTCCTGTAATGCACCCCGGGTACGATAACCTCCGTCCCACGGTAAGGAGTCAAACCATGCCGCAGTCCCGCGCCATTGCCGCCCATGTCGACTGAGGATTCCCGCGCCTCGGCGAGCGCGGCCGCCGCGGAGCCGGCCGCGCACGGCACCCGGCCGCTCACCGCCCTCGGCCATCTGCAGCGGCTCGAGGCGGAGAGCATTCACATCCTGCGCGAGGTGGTCGCGGAGTGCGAGCGGCCGGTGATGCTCTATTCCATCGGCAAGGACAGCGCGGTGATGCTGCATCTGGCGCTCAAGGCCTTCTATCCGGCCGTGCCGCCCTTCCCGCTACTGCACGTGGACACCACCTGGAAGTTCCGCGAGATGTACGAGTTCCGCGATCGCCGGGCGCGCGAGCTCGGCATGCAGCTGCTCGTGCACGTGAATACCGAGGGGTTGCGCGCGGGCGTCAGCCCCTTCACGCACGGCTCGCACCTTTACACCGACGTCATGAAGACGCAGGCGCTGAAGCAGGCGCTCGACAAATTCGGCTTCGATGCGGCCTTCGGCGGGGCGCGCCGCGACGAGGAGAAGAGCCGCGCCAAGGAGCGCATCTTCTCGATCCGCTCGGCCGGGCATCGCTGGGACCCGCGCCAGCAGCGCCCCGAGCTGTGGACGCTCTACAACGCCCGCAAGCGCCCCGGCGAGAGCCTGCGCGTGTTTCCGCTCTCGAACTGGACCGAGCTCGATGTCTGGCAGTACATCTGGCGGGAGCAGATCCCGATCGTGCCGCTCTACTTCGCGGCCCCGCGCCCGGTCGTCGAGCGCGACGGCGCCCTCATTGTGGTGGACGACGAGCGCATGCCGCTCGAGCCGGCCGAGCGGCCGGTGCTGAAGAAGGTGCGCTTCCGCACGCTCGGCTGCTATCCGCTCACCGGCGCCATCGAGAGCAATGCCGATACGCTGCCGGCGATCATCCGCGAGACGCTCCTCAGCACAAGCTCCGAGCGGCGGGGCCGCGTCATCGACCACGACACCGCGGCATCGATGGAGAAAAAGAAGCAGGAGGGTTACTTCTGATGGCCCGACCCTCCGATCCCCTCGCCCGCGACCTCGGCGCTAATCTCGCCGCGCACGAGCGCAAGAGCCTGCTGCGCTTCATCACCTGCGGCTCGGTCGACGACGGCAAGTCGACGCTCATCGGGCGGCTGCTGTACGAATCGAAGCTGATATTCGACGACCAGCTCGCGGCGCTGGAGCTCGACTCGAAGCGCGTCGGCACGCGTGGCGGCGAGCTCGATTTCGCGCTGCTGGTCGACGGGCTCTCGGCCGAGCGCGAGCAGGGCATCACCATCGACGTGGCCTACCGCTTCTTCGAGACCGAGCGGCGCAAGTTCATCGTCGCCGACACGCCGGGTCACGAGCAGTATACCCGCAACATGGTGACTGGTGCCTCGACGGCAGACCTGGCGGTCATTCTCATCGATGCCCGCAAGGGCGTGCTCACCCAGACGCGCCGCCACAGCTACCTGGTGCGACTGCTCGGCATCTCGCGCGTGGTGTTGGCGATCAACAAGATGGATCTGGTGGCTTACTCGCGCGCCACCTTCGAGGCGATCCTCGCCGACTACCGTGCGTTCGCGTCAAGCATCGGACTGACCGACATCACGCCCATCCCGCTGTGTGCCACGGACGGCGACAACGTCATCGCGCCCGGACCCAACATGCCCTGGTACCGGGGGCCGACGCTCATCGAGCACCTGGAGAGCGTCGAAGTACCCGCCGAGGGCGCCGGGGCGGCGCTGCGGCTGCCGGTGCAGTGGGTCAACCGGCCCAACGCCGACTTCCGCGGCTTCGCCGGGCAGATCGTCAGCGGCGGCGTCCGGCGGGGGGATCGCATCCGCGTGCTGCCCTCGGGGCGCGAGAGCCGCGTCGCGCGCATCGTGACGGCGGGCGGGGATCTCGAGGCAGCGGTTGCCGGACAGTCGGTCACACTCACGCTCGACACCGAGATCGACGTCGGGCGCGGCGATGTCATCGTGGCGGCCGACTCGCCCCCGCAGGTGGCCGATCAGTTCGAAGCGACCATAATCTGGCTGCACGATGAGCCGATGCTGCAGGGACGCGCCTACCTGATGAAGGCGGGCACGCGCACCGTGTCGGCGACCGTCACGCCGCTCAAGCACAAGATCAACGTCAACACGCTCGAGCACACCGCCGCCGAGCGGCTCGAGCTCAACGACATCGGAGTGTGCGAGCTCGAGCTCGACCGGCCGATCCCCTTCGAGCCCTACCGCGAGAATCGCGCGCTCGGCGGCTTTATCCTTATCGACCGCCTCACCAACAATACCGTCGGCGCCGGCCTCATCCACTTCGCGCTGCGCCGCTCGCAGAACGTGCACTGGCAGGCGCTCGATGTCGACAAGCAGACACGCTCGCGGCAGAAGGGACAGAAAGCCTGCGTGCTGTGGCTCACGGGCCTCTCGGGTGCCGGCAAGTCCACCATCGCCAATCGCGTCGAGAAGCGGCTCACCGCCGCCGGCAGACACACCTATCTGCTCGATGGCGACAATGTCCGGCATGGCCTCAATAAGGACCTCGGCTTCACCGCCCAGGACCGCGTCGAGAACATCCGCCGCGTCGCCGAGGTCTCCAGACTGATGGTCGACGCCGGCCTGATCGTGCTGGTGTCCTTCATCTCGCCGTTCCGCTCGGAGCGGCGCATGGCGCGGGAGCTGTTCGCGCCGGGAGAGTTCTTCGAGGTGTTCGTGGACACGCCGCTCGCGGAAGCCGAGCGGCGCGACGCGAAGGGCCTCTACCGCAAGGCGCGGCGCGGGGAGCTCAGGAACTTCACCGGCATCGATTCTCCGTACGAGGCGCCCGAGAACCCGGAGATCCACATCGACACCACCCGGCTCGATCCCGACGCGGCGGCCGAGCGGATCGTCGCCTATCTCGAGGCCCTCAAGATGACGAGCTCCGGGTGAGCGTCGCCACGCCGCAGCTGCTCGCCCGCGTGGCCGATATCGCCCGGCGCGCAGGGCGCGAGATTCTCGAGGTGTATGCCGGCGCCGAACTCGCCGCGCACACCAAGAGCGACGCCTCACCGCTCACCGCCGCGGACGTGCGTGCGCATCGGCTCATCGTCGATGCGCTGGGCCAGCTCGCGCCCGAGGCGCCGGTGCTGTCCGAGGAGTCGGTGCATACGCCGTTCGTGCAGCGCTCGCACTGGCGCCGCTATTGGCTGGTGGATCCACTCGACGGTACGCGCGAGTTTCTGTCGCGCAACGGCGAGTTCACCGTCAACATCGCCCTCATCGAGGGGCATGCGCCCGCGCTCGGGGTGGTGCACGTTCCGGTCACCGACACGAGCTACCGGGGACTGCCGGGGACGGGCGCCTGGCGGCAGAGGGGCGCCGGCGCGGCCGAGCCGATTCATGTGGCCGCCCGGGCCGCCTCGCCGCTGCGGGTGGCCGGCAGCCGCTCGCACCGGGGGGACACGCTCGATGAGTTCCTCGCGCGCGTCGGCCCGCACCGGCTGCTCTCGCTCGGCAGCTCGCTTAAATTCTGCATGGTCGCCGAGGGCGGCGCGGACGTGTATCCGCGCCTCTCGCCGACCAGCGAGTGGGATACGGCGGCCGCGCACGCGATCGTGACGGCCGCCGGTGGTAAGGTGTGCCGCCTGGACGGCAGGCCGCTCGAGTACAACACGCACGAGGAGCTGGTGAACCCCTCTTTCGTCGCCTACGGACCCGGCGATCGCGACTGGCTGGCGCTGTTGCGCCCGAGCAGATGAGCCGCGAGGCCTACATCATCGGCGCGGTGCGCACGCCGAGCGGGAGGAAGAAGGGGAGCCTGGCGGGCGTGCATGCCGCGGATCTCGGCGCACATGTCATCCGCGCCCTCATCGAGCGCACTGGCGTGGATCCCGCTCACGTCGATGACGTCATCTTCGGCTGCATCGATCAGCTCGGACCGCTGTCGGGCGACGTGGCACGCACCTGTTGGCTCGCGGCAGATCTGCCCGAGCACGTGCCCGGGGTCACCGTGGACCGGCAGTGCGGCTCGTCGCAGCAGGCCGTGCACTTCGCCGCGCAGGCGGTCATGAGCGGGACGCAGGACCTGGTGGTTGCCGGCGGCGTGCAGACCATGAACCAGATTCCCCTCGGGGCGGCGATGACGGCGGGGCGGGCATTCGGCCACCCCGACCCCTTCAGCGGCTCCCGGGGCTGGCGTGAGCGCTATGGTACGGAGGAAGTGTCGCAGTTCCGTGCCGCGGAAATGATCGCGGCGAAGTGGAATATCAGCCGCCGGCAGATGGAGGAGTTCGCGCTCGAAAGCAACCGCCGCGCCATGGAGGCCATCGAGCGCGGCTTCTTCACGCGCGAGATCGCGCCCTTCGGCGGCCTCGAGCGCGATGAAACCCCGCGCGCGGGCACGACTCTCGAGAAAATGGCGATGCTCGAGCCGCTCGCGCCCGGCGGCCGCATTACCGCGGCGGTCTCCAGCCAGATCGCAGACGCCGCGGCGGCGCTGCTGATCGCCTCCGAGGGCGCCGTCAGGCGGTTGAAGCTCAAGCCGCGCGCGCGCATTCACCACCTCTCGGTGCGGGGTGCAGACCCCATCTGGATGCTGACCGCGCCGATTCCAGCGACCCAGCAGGCGTTGGCGACGAGCGGGTTGAAGCTCACCGACATCGATCTCATCGAGATCAACGAGGCCTTTGCATCGGTGGTGCTCGCCTGGCAGCGGGATCTGGATGCGGATCCCGCACGCGTCAACGTGAACGGTGGCGCCATTGCTCTCGGTCACCCGATCGGTGCGACCGGTGCCAGGCTCATGACCTCGCTCCTGCACGAGCTCGAGCGGCGCGGCGCGCGCTACGGACTGCAGACCATGTGCGAGGGGGGCGGCCAGGCGAACGTGACCATCATCGAGCGGCTCGCCTGAGGGCCGGGCAGCCGCGGTGCCCGAGGCTCAGAGGTCCTCGGGAATGATGCGGGCCACCGTGTCGCCGATGTTGGTCCTGGTGCCCTGGCGGGCCTTCGCCCGGTGGGTGTATTCGTCGAAGATCAGGTAGTGCACCACGTGGCGGAATCTCAGCTCACGCTCCACCGGCCAGTCGGTGAAGCTCTCCTCGGCACGGAGGACGACTTCAGCCGCGCGGCCGGCGTTCGGCCCGAGACGCCGCGCCGCCACGGCCTGGTACAGGGATTTACCGCTCAGCTCCGGGTGTTCACGCTGCTCGAGCCAGAACAGGTCGAGCAGCTCGCGACTCGCGTGGCGCGCGTAGCGCCTCTCGGCCAGTGTGACGAACATGAACCCTCCGTAGCTTCCAAAAACCCGGCAGGCTATCAGACTTTGAACGTCGACAGCAGCAGGCTGGTTTCCGTCTGCGAGATGCCTTCGATCAGGCGGATGCGCGCCAGCACGCGATCGAAGCTCTCGAGATTGTCGGCGCGCAGCTCCGCGACGATGTCCCAGCGGCCGTTGGTGCTGTAGAGCGCGGCGACCGCGGGCTCGCCGCGCAGTGCCTTGATCACCGCGTCCACCTGGTTGCCCTCGACCGCGACGGTCGTGAAGGCCCGCACCCGCGGCTCCTCGACGTCGGGCTTCAAGCGCACGGTGTAACCGAGAATCGTGCCGTTCGCGGCCAGGCGCGCCATGCGGTTCTGCACCGTCCCGCGGGCCACCTCGAGCGCCTTGGCGAGCGAGGCTACCGAGGCTCGGGCGTCGCTGCGCAGCAGAGCGATCAGCTGGCGATCGGTGTCATCCACCGCTTCACCTCCGGGCGTTAGGGTAGCAAAACGCCAATCAATGCTGATCATTATGATCATTAGCATGCAACTTGTGAACAGCTTTTTGTCTTTATTTTGGTTGTGGGCCGTCCGACCATGGTGATGCGCCGGACGTCCCGAAGAGCTCTGCCGGTGCACGCCGGAGTCAAAGTCTATGGTCGACTTCATCGGTATCGAGCGTATTCAGCAGCTCGTCGCCCGCCGCGGCGCGGCGCGCTTCATCGAAGAGCTGGCCGCCGAGATCGAGGCGGATTTCCTGCGCTGGAGCTCCTTCGAGAAGTCTCCGCGCCACGCGACGCACTCACCCGTCGGCGTGATCGAGCTCATGCCGGCCTCCGACGGACGGCTGTACGCATTCAAGTACGTGAACGGCCATCCGAAGAACACCGCGGTGGGACTGCTCACGGTGACGGCATTCGGGGTGCTCGCCGACGTGGACACCGGCTACCCGCTGCTGCTCTCGGAGCTCACGCTCACGACGGCGCTGCGCACCGCTGCGACCTCCGCCCTTGCGGCGCGCCGTATGGCGCGCGTAGGCAGTCGCGTGATGGCGCTCATCGGCAACGGCGCACAGAGCGAATTCCAGGCCATCGCGTTCCACCGCATGCTCGGCATCCGTCAGCTGCGGCTCTACGACACCGACGCCGCCGCCACCGGCAAGCTCGAGCGCAACCTCGCGCGGCTGCGCCTGAAGGACCTTGAAGTGGTGCGCTGTGCCTCGAGCGCTTCGGCCGTGCAGGGTGCCGACATCATCACGACGGTCACCGCGGACAAGCGCAATGCCACGATTCTCACGCCTGAGATGATCAGCGCCGGCGTGCACCTGAATGCCGTGGGCGGCGATTGCCCGGGCAAGACCGAGCTGCATCCGGACATCCTCTCGCGCCAGGACGCGCGGGTGGTGGTGGAGTACGGGCCGCAGTCGCGCATCGAAGGCGAGATTCAGCAGATGCCGGCGAGCTTCCCGGTGATCGAGCTCGCACAGGTCCTGGCGGGGCAGGTGCCGGGACGAGTGAGCGATCGCGACGTGACGATCTTCGACTCGGTGGGATTTGCGCTCGAGGACTTCTCGTCGCTGCGCTACCTGCTGCGCATTCATCACGAAGAGCGCGGTGAGCAGCAGCAGATCGATCTGCTTCCCGACCTGGAAGACCCGAAGGACCTGTTCGGCCTTCTCGCGCCCGATCCGCAGGATGTCACGGCCGCGCGCGGAGTGCCGGCGTGAACGCGCCGCGTGCGGCGATCCTCATCGGCGCACCCACGGATGTGGGGGCGGCCGATCGCGGCGCATCGATGGGACCGGAAGCGATGCGGGTCGCGGGACTTGCGCGGGCGTTGCGCGAGCGCGAGCTCGACGTGGTCGATCTCGGCAACCTCAACGGGCCGGGAAATCCCTGGCAGCCGCCGCAGGATGGCTACCGGCATCTGCCCGAGGTAGTGCGCTGGAACCAGATGGTGCACGAGGCCGTGTACGCGCAACTTCGGCAGCAGCGGCTGCCGCTGCTCCTCGGCGGTGATCATTCACTGAGTGTCGGATCGATCAGCGCGGTGGCGCGGCATTGCCGTGAGCAGGGCAGGAAGCTGCGGGTGCTGTGGCTCGATGCGCACGCCGATTTCAATACCAGCGAGCTGTCCCCGAGCGGTAATGTCCATGGCATGCCGCTCGCGTGCCTGTGCGGCTTCGGGCCCGCCGAGCTCGCGGGGCTCGGCGGTCCAACGCCCGCACTCGAGCCCTCGTGGGTGCGCCAGATCGGTGTCCGTAGCGTCGATGCCGGTGAGAAGCGCTTCCTCCACGAGCAGGGGCTGGAAGTGTTCGACATGCGCTACGTCGACGAGATGGGCATGCGTCAGACCATGGAACAGGCGCTCATGGGTCTCGACGGCGACACCCACCTGCACGTGAGCTTCGATGTCGACTTCCTCGATCCGGAGATCGCGCCGGGCGTCGGCACGCAGGTGCCGGGGGGGCCGACCTACCGCGAGGCGCAGCTGTGCATGGAGATGATTGCCGATACACGGCGGCTCGGTTCGGTCGACGTCGTCGAGCTCAATCCGGCGTTCGACGTCCACAACAAGACCGCGGTGCTTGCGGTCGATCTCATCGAGTCGCTATTCGGCAAGAGCACCCTGGTACGCCGGCCCGTGTGGCGCCGGCCGGCGCACGCCGACGGCGCGGCGCCCCCAGGCACCCGGCCCCGCGCCAAGGCGTGAATCAGGACGAGCCGTCCTTGACGCGCTGCATGCGCGCCTTGAATCCCGGCACCCAGCGGTCCGGTACCTGAAACTCCGTCAGAACCTCGTGGGCATCCTCACCGGCGCGCTGCCAGCGGCTGCGGATGGTCCGAGTCTTGCCGCTCTCCATGTCCACGCAGCCGGCCGGCGGGAACACCAAGGCATCGCTCTGTACCGAGACCGTGCCGCGGCAGAAGCCGCCGCTGCTCTCGACATACAAGTACTGCAGTTGCCCGGAGGAGGCATCCCAAAGGTGGATCGATTCGCCGGACTGCACCGCTCGCCCGTCGCTGCCGCGCACCACGTGCTCGTCGCGCACGAACTTGCCGCCGTAAATCCAGCTGAAGCAGTGCTCGTCGGTGCGCTGATCGCCGGCGAAAGTCCCTTTCCAACAATGACCTATGAGGAAAGTGAGCGGCTCGTAGGGAGCCTGCGGCGGCGACGCCAGCGACGACTGGCAGGCGAGGGCGAGCAGGGTGATGGCGCAGGGAGTTCGCGGATCGAAGGATTTCATTTCTGGTCCTTTCTGTGCGCAGTTCTTGCAGAGCTGAGTTTTCTCGGCGGAGCCGCGCGCAGCAGCCGCTCGATGTGGCCGCGCAGCGAGGGAGCGTCCGCGCATTGCAATAGCCGATGGCCGGCAGCATGATGCCGCGCGTGAAGGCGTGAGGCGCTGCCGCGCCGGAATGCGCTTCGCGACAGCAGCCGATCTAACAACAAACGGCCCTCGGGCTGCAGAGGGCGGAAGGTGAGAAGGCCATGGCTGACAGCGTCTACAAGGTCATCGAGCTGGTGGGGACGAGCACAGAATCCTGGGAAAAGGCCGCCGCCGTGGCCGTGAGCCAGGCTGCAAAGAGCCTGAGGGACCTGCGCATCGCCGAGGTGCTGCAGCAGGACATGCAGGTGCAGAACGGCAAAGTGAAGGCTTACCGCACGAAAATAAAGGTGTCCTTCAAGTTCGAGACCAACAAGAAGTAGCCTGCCGCAGCCCGGGGCGCGCCCCGCGGGGGGCCCTAGCGCGGGCGGAGCCAGGGCGCGCAGCGAGGGCTCGCGCTCAGCGGCCGGCAGGGACCGGC
>JACXTT010015000.1_pt1 | contig 10081 bp, 9 predicted proteins | sample 9270951 | NCBI WGS metagenome assembly JACXTT01 (sample SAMN15532306, study PRJNA645909) | rock metagenome | isolation source: weathered quartz diorite | place: Puerto Rico | collected 2017-06-21
AAATCCCTGCGATACAAGGACCTAACGGTGCGATTGAAATAGCTATTGAGTCTAACAAATCCATCCAACCATGGATCGGTGCATTTACTCATAAATTACCTTATATAGTTTTCTTTTTCTTTTCGATACTGATGGCATTTCTCTGCCTAACCAAAAGACTTTCTCTTATCCCGGTTCTAGGTGTGATGTGTTGTACGTACTTGATGACAGAGCTAGGCTGGACGAACTGGTTCCGGTTTTTCATCTGGATGCTCTTTGGGTTTGGCGTATATTTTCTCTACAGCTTTAAGAACAGCAAACTCAATAAAATAGAAGAAACACCTGCCGAGGCATGAGGGGTTTATGGCTCCCACAGGGTTTACAATTCTTTACATAATCGCCAAAACAAAACGCCGTTTTTTTGCGTCTAATTGACGTACAATCTCTGTATAAACTTTTAGGAGCAATTCATATGAAACAACGCATTATTTTAGCCGGCATCATGTCGCTGTTCGTCATGGCGATATCGGTATCGGCCCAGAAGGCGCCTGATTTTTCAGGCACATGGAACCTCGATCTGAGCAGATCCAAATTGGGTGACCGCAACAATATCGAGTCACAGACCCTGACCGTGACCCAGACCGATAAGGATATTACCGTAACGACCGCGACCAAGCGGACTCCTCCTCCGGCGGATGCACCACAGGGCGGCAGGCCGGGCGGAGGAATGGGACGAGGTGGTTTTGGCGGCGGCGACGGCACTACCATCTACAAGCTCGATGGCTCAGAGGTCAAAAGCGATATGCAGATGGGAAATGGCGGCAGCATGACCATTACCACAAAGGCGAAGATCGACGCCGGAAAATTGTCGGTCACCCGCACGATGACGACCCCGATGGGTGATCGCACCAGCAGCGAGAGCTGGGAGGTGAGCGGCGATAGCAATACGCTGACCGTAACTTCGCAGAGGCCAAACCGAGAGGGCGGAACGGATACGACAACCAGGGTTTTTGCAAAGAAACAATGATTCTTTTTGTTCAAAGACGGAAAAAGGCGGGCATGTTTGCTCGCCTTTTTCGTTATTCGGGGAATTGAAGCGTTTCGATTATCTCTTGCATATACTGCCGGCCGAGATCGAGATCATCGGGTTTTAAACTGACGGCCCCTACGACTGCGTGACCGCCACCGCCGTAGCGTTCACAGATCTCGGCGATATTGTGGGTACGCGGCCGCGGCGCCCACGGATTTGAGCCGACCGATATTTTCGTCCGAAACGCGCTCTGGCTCAGAGAAACGACATACGTGACCTCTGGGTGGTAATAATACGGGATGAATTTGTTATAGCCCTCGATCCCGGTGCCGGTCAGGTCAAAGCTGACCACGCCGTGCTCAGAGACGGAGCGTTCCTTTATGATCGCGGCGGTCTTCCAGTGCTGGTCGAGGATGGCCGCGAGCTTGGCCTGGATCTCACTCGTTGCGACAACCTCGTCGAGTGACTTTTCCCTTAGCATTCGGATAATGATCTCGACAAATGCCGGGTCTTTTTCACCTTCGATCACTTGCATTAGTTTGAGTGCCGACGAACGCAATTCGACACATTGAGCGGGCGATTCGTAAAGAGCGCCGTCAATGATATGGGCCCAATGGATAAGCTCTGAGAGAGACTCGTCCTCGAAGCCAAATTTTTCCGTAGCGATGCGCGCGATAAATTCGGCGCAGGATCTGCTCGATGTATCCAGAAACTTTTTTCCCGAAGTGTCGGCCAGGAAATGCCGCTCGTCCTCTTTCGATAAAAATGCCGACTGATGATGGTCGAACCACCAGGTCAGCCGCTCGTCGGGGCAATATTTGAAATCGACGATCGCATTCTCATCGCCGTCAAATTGTTCGCGGTCAAAAGCGTTGCCGGCCCGATGCATCGTCGGCGTGTAGGCGATCTCTGAGCCGGGTCCAACCTTGGCGAGATAGAATTTGGAAAAAATGGCCGCCGACGAGACGCCGTCAAAGCAGTTGCCGTGATAAAGTATTCTGAGCTTCATAACAAAACATTAAAGGCTAGATGACAGCCGCATTTAAGTCAAGAAAGGTCCTAACAAACTGAAAACGAAAAAGTTAAAAGTGAAAATATTTTCAATTTTTAGATCTTACTTTTCAGTTTATTCGGGAATTATCCTTTTATGAAGATAAGGATCGCACAACATAATGACGTGGATCCACTGGTCGAATTCAACCAGGCGATGGCGCTCGAGACCGAGGGCAAGCATCTCAATGAAAATGTTCTGCGCCCCGGTGTCGAGGCGGTTTTTAGGGACGAAAAAAAAGGCTTTTATGTGGTTGCCGAGACAGAGGGCCGGATAGTCGGCGGGCTGATGGTCACATACGAGTGGAGCGATTGGCGAAATGGCTGGTTCTGGTGGATACAGAGCGTGTATATTTTGCCCGAGGCGCGGGGACAGCGGACCTACAGTCATCTATATGATTTTGTAAAACAGCGGGCGGCGGAGGCGAGAAATGTCTGCGGATTCCGGCTCTATGTCGAGATGGAAAATACGCACGCGCAGGCAGTTTACGACGCCGTCGGCATGCAGCGTTCGCACTATGTCATGTATGAGGAAGAAACATGACGACCATCACCGAGGCTGAGTTCGCGCAGATCGTGGACGGCATTCGCGAGGACCGCGAGAGCATCATCAAACACAACCCGATCGGCACTAACGAGGAGATACTGCTCTGGATGCTGCTCGGCAGTCTCGTCAGTTATTTGAATCTAAGCGAGATCGAAACGCCCTGCTTTAACGGAAAGCCGGACGCAAAAACCTATCGAGACGCAATACTATTTGTACTCGAAAGGCGACGAAAAGAGAATTTTGATGCCGATCGATATTTGGATGGTTTGATCAATGATAATTGAGACTTTTGTCCTAACTCCATTTCAGCAAAACACGCGGGTTGTCGCATGCGAAGAGACGCACGTTTGCATCTGCATCGACCCTGGTGAGCGGTCGGACGAGCTTATAGATTTTATCAAGAGCAGCGACCTCGAACTTCAGGCGATCATTCTGACGCACGGCCATCTCGACCATATTGGCGGCACCTCGGCATTAGCAGCAGAATTTCCGCAGGCCGAGATTCTGCTTCACAAGGATGAAATGTATCTGTATGAAAAACTTGCTCAACAGCCGCTCATAATGGGAATGTCACCGCACGACGCACGGGCGATGGGAATGGAGTATGAAGACCCGCCGCCGCCCACGCGTTTTCTAACACACGGTGAGGTCTATGAGGTCGGTAAATTGAGACTCCAGATCCGGCACGTGCCCGGCCACACACTTGGGCACATCGTTCTGGTGGAAGAAAATGAGAAGATAGTTTTTACAGGCGATTGCCTTTTTAGCGGCACGATCGGCCGGACCGACCTGCCGGGTGGCGACTACGACCAGTTGATCGATTCGATCGAGCGGAACTTACTGTCGCTCAGCGACGATTTTAAAGTATATTGCGGCCATGGCCCCGAAACGACGATCGGCCGCGAGCGGATAACAAACCCATATTTAGCCCGCTAAATACACTAAAGCCACAAAAACGAAAACGATCTCCTTTCAGTGGCTTTCATGTATTTCGCGGGTAAATGCTAAAGTCAGGGTTTTTCGACAATGTCCTTTTTGAGGCTGCTGACTGCTGCTAGTACCTCGCCCTTTTCTTTTTTTGGCACCTTAAATTTATCAAGCGTTGCAACCAGCGCGTCGACGCCCTCTTTCCAGTCGGCTTCGGTAATGCCAAGACCGGTGTGGGCTGTCTTCATATCCCGGCCGAGGTACAGACACGGCCCGCCCGTCGCATTGCAAAGAAAATCGACCAGATGCTGGCGGAGTTTCTTTTTCGAATCGTCGCTGAGACCGACGACAAAACGCCCAAGCAGCTTACCGGTCGCAAGACGGCCGATAAAATCGTCCGATACTGCGGCGATAGCATCGTAACCACCCAGCCGCTGGTAGAGAGACTTCTCCTTTGCAGCCATTGAGCCTCCGGGCTGAGAAAATGCGGCCCCTGCAATCATCAACAAAAACGCCAAAATCAAAACAGATCTTTTCATAATCCCTCCAAAAATTTTAGTAACGAAACCCCTTGTTTGAGTAATTATTCGCATATAGTTGCGTTTCGGATTCACCAAAGGCAAAGGTCCTTATGCTACCGTAATTTCCTTAGACAGATATATATCCTGAATTGCATTCAAAAGCTCGATACCTTCCTTCATCGGCCGCTGAAATGCCTTGCGGCCAGAGATCAGGCCTGTTCCGCCCCCGCGTTTATTTATTACGGCCGTGCGGACCGCTGCTGCAAGGTCGCCGGCGCCTTTCGATTCGCCGCCTGAATTGATCAGCCCGCACCGTCCCATATAGCAATTTGCTACCTGATAGCGGACCAGATCGATCGGGTTGTCGGTTGTCAGCTCGCTGTAAACCAGCGGACTGGTCTTGCCGTAACTGCCGTTTTTGTTCAATGCAGGGTAACCGCCGTTCCTGGTCGGCAGTTTTTGCTTGATGATGTCGGCCTGTATTGTCACTCCTAGATGGTTTGCCTGGCCGGTCAGGTCGGCGGCATCGTGCATGTCACCCTCGGGTGTCTTAAATGCCGAATTACGCAGGTAACACCAAAGGATCGTCGCCATTCCCAATTCATGAGCGTATGCAAAGGCCTCGGCAACCTCGGTTATCTGTCGTGTCGATTGATCGGAGCCAAAATAGATCGTCGCACCGACCGCCAGAGCACCCATATCGTGGGCCTGGTCGACCGTGCCGAACATAACCTGGTCGAACTGGTTAGGATAGGTCAGCAGCTCGTTGTGATTTATTTTGACTATGAACGGTATTTTATGGGCATATTTTCTCGCAACCGAGCCGAGCACGCCATATGTCGATGCGACCGCGTTACAGCCGCCCTCGATGGCGAGCTTGACGATGTTTTCGGGGTCGAAATACATTGGGTTTGGCGCAAAGCTTGCCCCCGCCGAATGCTCGATGCCCTGATCGACGGGCAATATCGACAAGTAACCGGTCCCTCTCAAACGGCCATGGCATATCAGCGATTGCAGGCTGCGCAAAACCCGCGGATTGCGGTCCGAATTTGCCCAAATGCGATCTACAAAATCCGCTCCAGGCAGGTGGATATTTTCCTTTGCAATGGTCTTACATTCATGGTCCAGAAGCGTTTTGGCCTCATCACCCAAAAGCTCCTGTATTTTACTGTGATCAGCAGACATTAACTCTCTCCTAATTAGATAAATTGATCAAAACAAAAAAGGAATTTGCGTGCATTATAGCATATATGCCGGACATTCATTATGCGAGCCCAAGCCTTGCATGCTGAATTGCGAGCAGCTTTATTTTCGTTGAATTAGAATAAATTCTTTAGTACACTAACTTCGAAAAAACGGAACAAGCAGGGATAAATAGCGTGAAAGAATTTCAAGCAGGTCAATGACGCTCTTTTCGCTTTTCCCATTGAATTCCTAACCTCGTCTAAAAACTCGATATATGAAACCAAATTCCGTAAAGATATTTATATTCACGTCTTTGTTTTTGCTCACCTTCGTTCATTTGATTACCGGCCAGGACAAAAACTGGCGGCCGGTTACGCCGGAAGAATTATCGGCCAAGGCTCCTGTAGTAGAGGCGGACGCCGATGCCGAGGCGATCTTTTGGGAAGTTAGGATCGATGACAGTTCGTCCAGCCTGGCGATGAAGCATTATGTAAGAGTCAAGATATTTACCGATCACGGCCGCGAACAGTTTAGCAAATACGACATTCTTTATAGCAAGATCGCAAAGATAAAGGACGTCGATGCCCGGGTCACAAAACCTGACGGGACAGTCGTCGTTCTCAACAGGGACGATGTGATAGATCGCGATATCGTTAAGTCGAACGGCGTTAAATTAAAAGCCAAATCCTTTGCCCTGCCCGGCCTCGTGGTCGGTTCGGTCCTCGAATATCGATACAGCGAGGTTTTAGACGGCAAAAGCGCGAATATGCCGCTGATATTTCAGCGTGAGATACCGATACGTAATATGTCGTTTTACGTAAAACCTTACGCCGGCGGGCTGCCGCTGAAATACATCTCGTTCAACCCCGGTGGAAACAGATTCGAACAGGACAAGAATGGTTTTTACAGGGCGACGATGACAAATGTCCCTGCGTTTCACGAAGAGCCGAATATGCTGCCGGTCAACGAGGTCCGTTCATGGATGTATATCTATTATCAAAATGCCTCGGTCAATAACGCCCAGGAATACTGGAAAAATATCGGAAAGGCCGTATACGAGGCATCAAACAACACGCTGAAACCAAATGACGAGGTAAAGTCGGTCACCGAGCAGGTGATAGCGGGAGCAACTAATGACGATGAAAAACTGCACAAGATCTTCGATTACGTCAAAACGCAGATCAAAAATCTCAGCTATTCATCTAATGTCACCGAAGATGAGTGGAAAATAGCCCGGAAATCAAAGAACGCAGGCGATGTATTAAAGGCTAAGCTGGGCGGCTCGGGCGATCTCGATACACTATTCGGATCGATGGCGAGGGCTGCGGGATTTGATGCCCGGGTAGCATTGTCCGGCGATCGCAGCGAAATGTTCTTTGACCAAACTGTCACAAATTTTTCATTGATGCTGGGTTCGTCGAGCATCGCGGTCAAGGCCGGCGACGATTGGAGATTTTTCAGTCCGGCTGAGTATTATACGCCATACGGGATGCTCGGATGGGTCGAGGAGGAACAGGACGCCTTGATCACCGATCCCAAAGACGCCATCTGGAAAAAAATACCTCTTACACCAGCCGAACGGTCAATAGAAAAGCGTAGCGGTAAATTCGTACTGCATGATGACGGGTCTCTTGATGGCGAAGGACGGATAGAATATTTAGGACATCGTTCCAGCATGATGAAACAGCTTAACCGTGGAGATTCAGATGCCGAAAAGGAAAAGACGCTGAAAGGTATCATCAAGGAGAAAATCCTGGGGACGGTCGAGGTCGAGAAATTTACGATCGAGAATGCCGACGATCCCGAAAAGCCCTTTGCATATACTTTCAAGATCCGCGTACCGGATTACGGCTCAAAGACGGGCAAGAGACTCTTTTTCCAACCGAATATATTCGAGCGGAATTCGAAACCTAAATTTGCTGCCAGTAACCGCAAGTATGAGATCTATTTTAATTATCCATACGCCGAGCAGGATGACCTGACGATCGAAATGCCCGCCGAATATTCATTGGAGGGGGCAGATGTGCCTGCACCGATCAGGGACCAGCAGGGCATCGGCGATCACAAGACCACGATACAGGTTACCGGCGACGGACGAACGTTGATCTATAAACGCAAGTTTTCGTTCGGCAACGGAGGGTTCATTCGATTCCCGGTGGTAAGCTATCCCGTCATTAAAACGATGTTCGAACAATTTAACAAGGCTAACGTACATCAGTTGACATTAAAACAGAAAAGCTCCCCACAGGCGAAGCCCTAGGCTTTGCCGAAAGAAATAGAGTGACTGAGAAAGCATTATGATACCAAAAACATTGTTACCGGTTGCATTATCAGCGGTCGTTGTCCTGTTGTATGTGTCGCAGGCGCGGGCCGACAACCCCCCTCCACAGTGGCTGCAGGCGGCAGCTACGCAATCGACGCCCACTTACGATGTAAAGGACGTCCCAGCCATTGTGCTTCTAAACGAGGAATCTGTCAGGGTCGAATCGAATGGCAATGTTACGAGAACTGTAAGATATGCTGTCCGTATCCTCGTTCGCGAAGGCCGTGAATACGCCATCGCCCATGCCGTTTACGAAACCGATGCTGAAAAAGTGCGAGATATCGACGCCTGGCTTATCCGACGAACCGGTACGCATAGATCGTACGGAAAAAAAGAGGCCCTGGACATCGCGCTTGCCGAAAACGACCTCTACAATGAGGCCCGGGTTAGACTCATCAGTGCAAAAGATATTGCGGACGAGGGCGATGTTTTCGGTTATGAAGCTGTCACCGAGAGTAAGTCGATATTCAGCCAATTCCAGTTCCAGTTTCAGCAACGACTGCCTGTACTGACATCACAATTTCAGTTGGACCTGCCAGCTGGTTGGCGGGCTGAAAGTGTTACCTTTAACAAAGACAAGGTCGAACCGGTCGTCAACGGCACCACCTATTCCTGGCAGCTTCGCGACCTGCAGCCGATCCGTTACGAAGCCGGCAGCCCAAATACATCGAGCATTTCCCCACGGCTGGCCGTCAGTTTTTTTCCGCCGCAGGGAGCGGGTGCACAATTTCAAACTTTTACCAATTGGTCCGATGTGGCCAGATGGATGAGCGAGATCGAAGATCCACAGATGACCATAGATGATGCATTGGCCGCAAAAGCCCACGAATTGAGCGATAATGCCAAGAGCGAACTAGATAAGATCAGGGCTATCTCGCAATATGTTCAGCAGGTGCAGTATATCTCGATACAGATCGGCGTCGGACGCGGCGGCGGTTACCGGCCGCATTACTCTACCGATGTATTTGCGAAATCATACGGTGACTGCAAGGACAAGGCAAACCTGATGCGGGCGATGCTCAACGTGTTAAAAATACAATCATACCTGGTCAGTATTACGGCGGATGACCCTAATTATGTCAGGGCTGAATGGGCATCACCGCACCAGTTCAACCACTGCATTATCGCTATCAAGGTCAGTGATGCCACCATAGCGCCTTCGATCGTGACCCACCCGGTGCTGGGGCGATTGTTAATATTCGATCCAACATCTCAATATACGCTGATCGGCGACCTGCCGGAAGAAGAACAGGGCAGTTATGCATTGATAGACCACAAAACCACAGATTCGCTTACAAAGATGCCCGTGATGCCGGCCGAGACCAATCGGCTAGATCGGACCGTCGATATTACGCTCGGAACGACGGGCGAGATCTCCGGCAAGGTAAATGAAAAAAGTACGGGGCAATCCGCGGCCGGAGAGCGGGCGCGACTGCACAGTTTGTCGCTGACCGGTTATAACAGCATGATCGAGAATTGGATCTCTCGAGGTGCCGTCGGTGCCAAAACGGCCAAGATCGTCCCGACGGATGATCACGACGCGGGCAGTTTCGATCTGGATGTCGAGTTTAGCGCCAATTCGTATGCCCAGATAATGCAGGGAAAGTTAATGGTCTTTAAGCCGGCGATAGTCGGCCGTCTCGAACGCCTTTCCTTTACCGAGGGCAAACGGATGCAGCCTTATATGATCGACGCGACCTATTATTCGGAAACGGTAAGGTTCAAGCTGCCTCAGGGTTTTAGCGTTGACGAGACACCTGATGCCGTAAAACTCGACACCGATTTTGGAAAATACGAGGTAAAATATGAGGTCAAGGGAGACCAGTTGATCTTTACACGCTCGCTCAAATTGACTCGTTCATCTATTCCGGCCGATAAATATGATTCGATCCGCAAATTTTTTGGCAGCGTTCGTTCAGCTGAACAATCGCAGGTGGTCCTGATAAAAAAATAGGCAGAGCCTATTGAAGACCCTGCCCGGATACTGTTGACACTCGTCTATTGCGTCAGGACCTTTCCGTCAGCATCCATATAAACAAGCGTCCAGCCGAGTTCCTTCAGGCCAGGTTCGACCACCTTGCGGTCGCCTACGATCACGATAGCCATTTTGGACGGATCGAGATACTTGTTTGCTACACGATTGACATCATCCAGGGTGACCGCGTTGATCTTTGAGATGTAATTGTTAAAGTACGTGTCTGGCAGACCATAGATCACCAGATTGGCAAGCTGATTTGAGATCCCGCCTACAGTCTCAAAGGCGCCTGGATAGCGGCGTATGAAAGACTGCTTATTAACCTCCAGCTCGGCTGCCGTTACGGGCCGCGAACCCCGAATGCCGTTCAACTCTTTCAAGAATTCCTGAACAGCCTCCTTTGTGGATATCGTCTGGATCTCACCCGAAGCCGAGAATGGGCCGGTAGAGCGTCTCGGTGTAAAACGGCTGTATGCACCGTAGGTATAGCCTTTGTCCTCACGAAGGTTCATAAAGAGACGTGCCGTGCCGCCGCCGCCGAGGA
>JACXTT010015001.1_pt1 | contig 10081 bp, 12 predicted proteins | sample 9270951 | NCBI WGS metagenome assembly JACXTT01 (sample SAMN15532306, study PRJNA645909) | rock metagenome | isolation source: weathered quartz diorite | place: Puerto Rico | collected 2017-06-21
ATGAATTGCTGTCTGCGTGGGAGAATTCCGCGCTGGGCATGTTCATTTCAGTCCTTTGCAATTTTCGGCAAAAAATTGTTTGGATGCTCTCTGCCGGGCTTGTGGCACGGGTTCAAGCGGTGCGCGTCTGCATGGAAGACCGCCTCATAAGCGGCCGGATGAGACAACCACTGATGTCGTGAACCGCCGATGATACTGCAATGCACCAGCGCGGTCTACGGCCTTGTGCGTCGTCCGGCCAGCATCTTGCGGGCCGGTTCTTGTATTAAGGGCAATACAGAAGTGGCCATGGCTGCTTGTTTTTTGCTAGCATCGCACCACTCCAGGGATGTCGCGAGCCGTTCGCAGCACTTCCGCCAGCAAAGAGATACCGTCTGCACCCGCCTGCATGGCTACCGACCAGGAACTGTCCGATTTTCTCGCCAGCGTTGAGCGGCGCGCCTTCAAGCAGGCAGTATTCGCCGTGCGCGACGATGAAGCTGCGCTCGACATCGTCCAGGACGCCATGATCAAGCTGGCGGAGAAATACGGCGACAAGAGTGCCGCAGAGCTGCCTCCCCTGTTCCAGCGCATCCTCCAGAACACCATCCACGATTATTTCCGTCGCCAGAAGGTGCGCAACACCTGGGTATCGCTGTTCTCGTCGCTACGCGATGACCGCGACGGCGACGACAACGACCTGCTCGACACGCTCGAGGCCCAGGCCGGATCGGAATCGGCGGAAAGCAGCGCCGACAAGGTCGAGCGGGCACAGGTCATGCAAATCATCGAGCAGGAAATACAGCGTCTGCCCACGCGTCAACGCGAGGCATTCCTGATGCGTTACTGGGAGGATATGGACGTCGCCGAAACCGCCGCGGTCATGGGGTGCTCTGAAGGCAGCGTCAAGACGCACTGTTCCCGTGCCACGCATACCTTGGCGCAAGCATTGCGCGCACGGGGGGTTCGACTATGAGCAGAAACGACAGAGAAATCCAGGAACTGCGCTTTGCGCATGAGGTTCGCGCAGCACTTGACGCGTCCGCCGACGCATTGCCGGCCGGCGTGACCGAGCGGCTGGCGGCCGCCCGCCGCATGGCGCTGGCCCACAAGAAAGCCGAGGCGCCGGTGCGCGTGCCGCAATTTGCCACACCGGGCGGCCACGTACCGTCGTTCGACGATGAAGACGACTCCGCCTTGCACCGGATCGGTGGCTGGTTACGGCGCGGTGCACTGGTCTGGACGCTGGTCGCACTTGGCGCCGGCCTGATCGGCATTTACCACTGGCAGCAGCAGAAACGTGTCGAGGAGCTCGCGGACATCGATGCCGCCATGCTGCTCGACGACCTCCCGCCGACGGCTTACGCCGACCAGGGCTTTCACGTATTCCTGAAGCGCGGGCAATAGCGATGGCCCGCGCGACTTTCCGCCCCGACGCACCACGCCGCCGGCCGGGTCCCCTGCTGCTGGCCGGCTTCTGCGCCGCCGTCACGTTGTGCCTGACCGTGCCCTTCGCACAGGCCCAGGGCCCGGCGTCGACGCCGCAGACCGCACAGGTCATCAACGCGCACCCGACATGGACGGAACTCACGCCCGTCCAGCAGCGCATCCTGGGACCGCTGCAGCCGCTGTGGGACACGCTGCCCGAACTCAACCGACGCAAATGGCTGCGCATTGCCGAGCGTTATCCGAAATTCTCCCCGCAGGAACAAGCACGGTTGCAGACGCGCATGGCGGAATGGGTCAAGCTGACGCCCCAGCAACGCCGCCTGGCCCGCGAGAACTACCAGATCACGCGCGCCCTGCCGGCCGAGAAGAAGGCCGAGGCCTGGGACAAGTACCAGCAGCTGCCCGAGGAGCAGAAGAAAAAACTCGCGGCGGCCGAGCGCGTGCCGCGGCGGCCCGGCGCGGTCAGCGCGCTACCGAGCGGCAAGCGCCTGCCAAGCGACACCGGCCGCCAGATTCACCAGGACAAGAAGTCGGCGGCAGTTGCCAGGCCGGCTTCGGCCGTCGCCGCCAAGCCCGGCACTGCCGATGCCGCCGCCGCCGCTCCCGCGGTGACGCCGCCGCCCCCGGCGCTCGCCACCCCCGCAGCGCCGGCCGTGACACCGTCAACGACCGAAGCCGGAACCGACGCGGCCGCCGCCACGCAGGCCGACGGCACGATCCACCAGTAAGCGCGGCAACGCACCCCGCAGACCGGCATTTGGCATAATCGCCGGATTCCGCACGTGACGGGGCCCGGCTCGGTCACGGCCGGAACACCTGAACCAAGGTTCCCAGTTCCAGAGCCATGCCCGCCGCCACCCTCGCTCCGTCATCCGCCACCGCTTCCAGCCCGGCTGCTCCGTCGCTACGCCGCCGCATCGCCTGCATGCTCTACGAGGGCGTGCTGCTGTTCGGCGTGCTCAGCGCCGCGACGGCGCTCTTCCTGCTGGTCCGTCCGACCTTGCAGAAGCTCGGCCTCGACAGCCCCTACGCCATCCAGGGCTGGAGCTTCGTGGTCATGGGCCTCTACTTCACGTGGTTCTGGCAGCGCAGCGGCCAGACGCTCGCCATGCAGACCTGGCGCATGCGTGTCGAGACCGCTGACGGCAAGCCGCCGCGCTGGCCGCAGGCGGCGCTGCGCTACGTGCTCGCATGGCTGTGGCTGCCTCCGTCAGCCGCCCTCGGGCACGGGCTTGGCCTGGTGAAAGGGCCCTTCGTCGGCGTGCTGTGCGCCGGCCTGCTGGTGTGGATCCTGCTGGCCTGGCTCGATCCGCGCCGCCAGTTCCTGCACGACCGCCTGGCCCGCACGCGCCTGGTCGACCTGCGCCTGCCGCGCCCATGACCCTGAGCGCCGCCGGTGCCCGCCGCATGGCGGTGACGCTGCAGGCGGCGACGGCGGGCGGAATCGGTTGGCAACTGACACAGCACGCTGGCTGGAACTGGCCGGCAGCCCTGCTCGCCGGGGTTCTGGCGGTGCTGGCCGGACTTGCCATGGGCATTGCCCTGGCGTTCGCGATGACGCGGCACGGGACCGGTGTCGCGCGCCACCAGCAACCGCCGCGGGCGCCAGCTTCCCTTGCCGCCGGCCAGCAGCCACTGCGGCCCGCCGAGGCGATCCGGTGCTTTGCCAACGAGTACATCGCGGTGTTCCGCATGTTCAACTGGCTGCAGCCATTCTGCTCTCACCGCCGGTACATACCGCCCGCGGACAGTCTCCCGAACCACCAGGCTCCCACCGCGCTGCTGGTGCATGGCTATGCCTGCAACCACGCGGTCTGGCTGGACCTGCAGCCCGCCTTGGCAGCGGCCGGCTACCGCTGCGAAGCGGTTGACATGGAGCCGATACTCGGCGACATCGACGACTATGCCGATGCCTTGCAGCGGCGTATCGAACAGATCGCGACGCGTACCGGACAGGCGCCGCTGCTGGTGTGCCACAGCATGGGCGGACTGGTCGCGCGCGCGGCCCTGGCAAAGCGCGCAGCGGACCGCTGCGCGGGCGTCGTCACCCTTGGCACCCCGCACCACGGTTGCGCCGTGGCCCGCTTCGGCGCCGGGCGCAATGCCTGGCAGATGCGCTGCGGCAGCCCGTGGCTGAAGGCACTGGCCGAGGCCGAGACGCCCGCGACGCGCGCGCGCATGGTGTCCATCTTCAGCTGGCACGACTCGATTGCGGGGCCGCCGTGCACCGCCTGGCTGGAGGGCGCGCGGCACGTGCCGCTGGCGGGCATCGGCCACGTTTCGCTGCTGCGCGATCCGCGCGCCGTCACGGCCGTGGTCGAAGCCCTGGCCACCCTGCGCGGCACGGCGCCCTGACCCCGCGCGCGGCGCTGTCGGATGGCGGCAACGTTTCATATGTCATTCATGTTTCCGTCACGGCTCCGTCATGGCGCACTGGCTGAATGCAGCCATTGCCGTCACCGGGGCCGCCATGGTTCAAGCAATCCGATCCGCACTCGGATATCTGTCGGGAGTCTCGCTCAGGCTGCGCGGCAGCCCTGACCCCGAACTCTCGCAGGTCTTGTCGCGCATCGCCGCGCTCGCGGCCTTCGCGCCGCCGCCGGCCGAGCCCCCCACCGTCCAGCCGCAGACACACCCGGCCGACGCCAGCCAGCACTTCCCCCCCGAGCCGCATCCGATCCAGCAGTACCGCGCCATCTGGCTGTCCGACATCCACCTCGGCACCTCCGGCTGCCAGGCCGATTACCTGCTCGATTTCCTCAAGCACAACGAATCCGAACGGCTCTACCTGGTCGGCGACATCATCGACGGCTGGCAGCTCCGGCGCGGCTGGTACTGGCCGCAGAGCCACAACGACGTGGTGCAGAAGCTGCTGCGCAAGGCGCGCAAGGGCACCGAGGTCATCTACGTGCCCGGCAACCACGACGAAGTCGCGCGCCAGTTCGACGGCCTGGCATTCGGCGACATCACGGTGCGTGAGGAAACGGTCCACGTGACGGCTACCGGCAAGCGCCTGTGGGTCGTGCACGGCGACTTGTTCGATGGCGTGGTTCAGCACGCGCGCTGGCTCGCCTACCTTGGCGACTCGCTGTACACGGTGATCCTGGCCATGAACCGGCACTTCAACCGCGTCCGTGCGCAACTCGGCTTTCCGTACTGGTCGCTGTCGCAGTACCTGAAGCACCAGGTCAAGAACGCGGTGAACTACATCAGCTCGTTCGAGCATGCGATGGTCGACGAAGCGCGCCGGCGCGGCTGCGACGGCGTGGTCTGCGGCCATATCCACAAGGCCGAGATCCGCGACGTGAACGGCCAGCTCTACTGCAACGACGGCGACTGGGTGGAAAGCCTTTCCGCGCTGGTCGAGACCATGGAAGGCGAACTGAAAATCGTCTATTGGACCACGTTGCTCGACGCGCCGCAGGCCCAGCCGCGCAAGCGCCGCCGCGCGGCCGCCATCAGTGGCTGAACCGCCCGCCAGATCCAAACTTTCAAGAACGCGGCCACACCACCGAGGAATTTGCATGAAGATCCTGATCGTCACCGATGCCTGGGAACCGCAGGTCAATGGCGTGGTGCGCACGCTCAAGTCCACCCGCCGCGAGCTGGAAGCCATGGGCCACACGGTGGACATGATCACGCCGCTGGAATTCCGCACCATACCGTGCCCGACCTATCCAGAGATCCGCCTGTCGCTGTTTCCGTCGGTGCGCGTCGCGCAGCGCATCCGCGACTTTGCGCCGGACGCGCTGCATATCGCCACCGAGGGCCCGCTCGGCACGGCAGCGCGCCGCTATGCGCTGCGCCGGGAGATGCCGTACACGACGGCCTACCACACGCGCTTCCCGGAATACGTGCAGGCGCGCTTCGGCATTCCGCTGTCGTGGACGTACCGCTTCCTGCGCTGGTTCCACGGCCCCGCGCAGGCCGTCATGGCGCCCACGCCCGTGGTGCTGGACGACCTGCAGCGCTACGGCATCGGGCATTGCGTACTGTGGACGCGCGGCGTGGACCTGGACGTCTTCAAGACGCAGCGCGTCAACGTGCTCAACACCGCGCATCCGATCTTCCTCTACGTGGGCCGCGTGGCCGTGGAAAAGAACGTGGAGGCCTTCCTGGCGCTGGATCTGCCGGGCTCCAAATGGGTGGTCGGCGACGGCCCGGCGCTGGCTTCGCTGCGCGCGCGCTATCCCGGCGCGAACTACCTCGGTGTGCTGAGCCAGCCAGAACTGGCCAGGGTGTATGCTTCGGCTGATGTCTTCGTGTTCCCGAGCCGCACCGACACCTTCGGACTGGTACTGCTCGAAGCACTGGCCAGCGGCCTGCCGGTGGCAGCCTATCCCGTGACGGGCCCGATCGATGTGCTGGGCGATAGCCCTGCCGGCGTCATGCACGAAGACTTGCGTGAAGCCTGCCTGGAAGCGCTGCGCATCGACCGTGCGGCCGCCCGCGCCCATGCCGAGCGGTTCTCGTGGCGTGCTGCCTCCGAGCAGTTCCTGGCGCACCTGCGTCCGCTTTCGGCCGACGGCAGTACCGGCAGCGCGGACCAAGTGCCAACCCAACCAGCCCCGCAGAACCATGCCGAAACCACCTCAGCCGCTGCCGTCCGACCCGTCGCTGCGGGGGCAGGCACCTCGCCCGCCGAGCAGCGACTACTCGATTGAGCAAAACCCGCACAAGGGTAATCGGGGCCTGGCCCGCGCCTGGCATGCCGCGATCAACTCCTTGTCCGGCCTGCGCTACGCCGTACTCGAGGAAAGCGCGTTCCGCCAGGAGCTGACGCTGGTGGCGATCCTGACGCCATGCGCGTTCGTGCTGCCCGTCAGCACGGTCGAGCGCATCATGCTCCTCGGCACGCTGCTGGTGGTGCTGATGGTGGAACTGCTGAACTCGAGCGTCGAGGCGGCAATCGACCGCATTTCGCTGGAGCGGCACAGCCTGTCCAAGCGCGCCAAGGACTTCGGCAGCGCCGCGGTCATGCTGGCGCTGATCCTGTGCGGCGGCACGTGGATCGCGATCGCCGGGCCGCACGTCATGCACTGGCTGCGCCAGCTGGCAGGCTGAGCGCGCGTGCCACCGCACCGGGCCAGGGGGACAAGGAGGCGTATAGGGCAGGCAGGGCGATTGCTTATAATCGCTACCCTGCCCCGACTCACCGATCGCCCGGACGCCCATGGAACCCAAACCGCAAACCGGCCCCCGCCGCACCAGGGACCGCATCCTCGACGTCTCGCTGCGCCTGTTCAACGAAGTCGGCGAACCCAACGTCACCACCACCACCATTGCGGAGGCCATGGAGATCAGCCCCGGCAATCTCTATTACCATTTCCGCAACAAAGACGACATCATCAATTCCATCTTCGTGCGCTTCGAGCAGGAGATGGAACGCCGCCTGAAGCTGCCCGATGACCACAAGGCCACGCTGGACGAGTGCTGGGGCTACCTGCAGTACATGTCGGAATTCCTGTGGAACTACCGCTTCCTGTACCGGGACATCAACGACCTGCTGGCTCGCAACCGCATGCTGGAAACCAACTTCAAGCGCATCGTCGGGCAGAAGAAGCGCTTTGCACTGGAGATTTGCCGCCAGTTCATCGAAGATGGCGAGATGGAAGCCACGCCGGAACAGGTCGAGGCGATCTGCACCAATATGGTGGTGATCGCCACTTACTGGCTCTCGTTCCAGTTCGTGCAGCATCCGCGCCAGTACAACGACCCCGAGCAGATCCGCGGCTATCTGCACGGCTCCAGCTACCACATCTTTTCGATCCTGGCACCCTACCTGCGCGGCCGCGCGCGCGACGCGTTCGACCAGCTTGCGCGCGACTACGCGGCGTCCACGGCTCCCCAGGAAAACCCGTCAGACAAGGACAGGAAGTGAAATCCGTTTGCGTGTATTGCGGTTCCAGCCCCGGCAACCGCCCCGAGTATGCCCAGGCCGCCCGTGCGCTCGGCAAGGCTCTGGTGGAGAACGACATGTCGCTGGTCTATGGCGGCGGCAAGGTCGGCCTGATGGGCATCGTTGCCGATGCCGTGCTGGAGCACGGCGGCACCGCCATCGGCATCATCCCCGATGCGCTGATGCAGAAGGAAGTGGGCCACCGCGGCCTGACCGAGCTGCATGTGGTGCGCAGCATGCATGAGCGCAAGCAGATGATGGCCGACCGCGCCGATGCCTTCATTGCCATGCCCGGCGGCGTGGGGACCTTCGAGGAACTGTTCGAGACCTTCACGTGGCTGCAGCTTGGCTACCATGCCAAGCCGGTCGGACTGCTCAATGTGGCGGGCTTCTACGACGGCATGCTGGGCTTCCTGTCGCATGCAGTGCAGGAAGGCTTCCTCAAGCGGGTGCATGCCGACCTTCTGAATGTGGCCGACACGCCGGCCGCGCTGCTCGGCAAGCTGGGCAACGCCCCGCGCGAGATTGTCGACAAGTGGCAGGAACGCCGCGACGAGGCCTGAAGCAAGGTCTCGGGGCCGGGCAAGCCGCGACGCTCAGAACGTCGAGCCCGGCTCCTTCAGGAAAGCCAGCTCCTCCGGCGTGCTCTGCCGGCCCAGGATGGCGTTCCGGTGCGGAAAGCGCCTGAAGCGTGCGATCACCACGCGATGCTTTTCCGCCCACTCCACCGCATCGACCTGCCCCGCGGTTTCCTCGCGCAGCTGCGTCGTCAGCCTGACGCTCTCGTCCTGGTCTTGCAGCAACTCCGAGTGCTCGAACGGCAGATAGCAGAACATGCGGTGGTAGCCGGTCGGCAGTTCGCGGTCCATGCCGCCTTCAACGATCCGCCGTGCCAGCGCCAGTGCCTGGGCGTCGGTCGCGAAGCTGCGCGGGTCGTTGCGGAACAGGTTGCGGGGGAACTGATCCAGCAGCACCACGCGGGCGCAGGCGCCTTCATGCGTGGCGCACCAGTCCTCGCCGTCATCGGGGTCGCCGGAGTGCGCCGTCTCCCACAGCGTCAGGAAGCGTGAGCGGATCACGTCGTCGAATGCCGCGGACTTGGTGAACCATTCGCGCCGTTCCGTGTTCCAGGCTGGCGAGCCATGGTGGCCGAACCAGAACTCCAGCAGTTCGTGGGCGGCTTCGGGCAACTTGTCTTGCATCGTCCTACCCTCTCTTGAGGTGATCCGGGCCGCTTCAGCGGGCCACGTTGCGCATCCAGTCGGCGGTCTGGAACAGGGCCTGCATCAGGCGCATCTGCAGGTCCTCGGACAGGCCGACATCCTGCATCGCCAACGCCATGCAGCGCATCCACTGGTCGCGCTCGCTGATGCCGATCTCGAACGGCATATGGCGCGCGCGCAGGCGCGGATGGCCAAAGCGCTCGATGAAATGGTTGGGACCGCCGAGCCAGCCGCACAGGAACCAGAACAGCTTGTCGCGCGATCCGTCCAGCGAAGACGGATGCAGCGCGCGCAGCCCGGCGAACTCGGGTTCCAGGTCCATCAGATCGTAGAAGCGGTCCACCAATTCGCGCACGCGGGCTTCGCCGCCGATCAGGTCGAAGGCGGTGACCTCCGTGCCGGCCTTGCCGGTCGATTCGGGTTCGGTGCTCATTCAGATACTCGCAAATCGCGGACGCGCCAGGGCATCACGCATCACGCAATGTCGCCAGCGCCGGCTGGCGCAGCACATCGCGCAGGCCCAGCCAGCCGCCCGCAAAAGCGCACAGCATGCCAGAAACCACGCCGATCGGCACGATCCACGGATTGAAGCGATACGGGAAATCGAAAACGTGCCGGGACAGCCCCCAGCCGACCGCGATTGCGCCAAGACTGGCCAGCAGCCCCGCGAGCCCGCCAACCACCAGAAACTCGGCATACTGCGTCTGCCTGACCTGCGCCGCGGACGCCCCGAGCGCCTTGAGCAGGCCGGCATCGCGCATGCGTTCGTCGCGCGCCCCGGATAGCGCTGCATACAGCACCGTGATGCCCGCCGCCAGCGTGAAGACAAAGAGGAACTCCACGGCAGCGATGACCTGGTCCAGCACCGCCTGGATCTGCCGCAGGATCAGGTCCGTGTTGACCACGGTGATATTGGGAAAGGCCGCGGTCAGCCGGTTGCCGAGCGCGGCGCTGGCCGGCGGCAGATGAAAGGCCGTGATGTAGGTCTGCGGCAGCCCCTGCATGGCAGCCGGCGGCAGGATCACGAAGAAATTGACGCGCATCGATCCCCAGTCGAGCTTGCGCAGCGAAGTCACGGGCGCCTGCACGGTCTGGCCGGCGACGTCGAAGCGCAGGGTATCGCCAAGCCGGATGCCGAGGGTCCTGGCGATGCCCTCCTCGACTGAAGCGCCCGCGCCCGAGCCATGGAGCCAGTGCCCCGCCACCACCTGGTTGCCTTCCGGCAGCGCGTCGGTATAGGACAGGTTGAACTCGCGCTCGACCAGGTTGCGGGCGCGCCCTTCGGTGTAGCTGTCCGCACGGATCGTGCGTGCGCCGATATGCGTGAGGCGGCCGCGCACCATCGGGTACAGCAGGTCGTGGATGCCCGCGGCCGCCAGCATGCCGCGCAGCGGCTCGCGCTGGTCCGGCTGGATATTGATGATGAAGCGGTTGGGCGCGTCGGCCGGCGTCGCCTTGCGCCATGAATCGACCAGGTCGTTGCGCGTCATGCCGAGCAGCAGCAGCGCCATCAGGCCCACCGCGAGCGCCA
>JACXTT010015002.1_pt1 | contig 10081 bp, 8 predicted proteins | sample 9270951 | NCBI WGS metagenome assembly JACXTT01 (sample SAMN15532306, study PRJNA645909) | rock metagenome | isolation source: weathered quartz diorite | place: Puerto Rico | collected 2017-06-21
GCGACGCGCCATCACGATCGCGAGCTTCACGCTCCCCTTGGCGCTCGCGATCACCTGCCGCGCTTCTTCGTGCGCGACACCGCAGACTTCCATCACAATGCGCTCGCCACGGTCGTGCAGCTTCGCGCTCAGCGCCATCAGGTCCACCATCAGATTGCCATAGACCTTGCCCAGCCGGATCATGGCGCCGGTGCTGAGCATGTTGAGGACGAGCTTGGTCGCCGTGCCCGCCTTGAGGCGGGTCGAGCCCGTCAGCACTTCGGGTCCCACGACCGGATTGATGATGACGTCGCACGTCTCGGCGAGCACCTTGGGCGGTGCGGCGCACGTGACGAGCACCGTCTTGGCGCCGAGGGTCTGCGCGCGCGATGCGGCAGCGCGCACATAGGGCGTCGTGCCGCTCGCCGCGATACCGACGACCACGTCACGATTGGTCACGGCCGCGGTGTCCATCGCCGCTGCCCCGGCGTTGACGTCGTCCTCCGCGCCCTCGGCGCTCTTCACCAAGGCGCTGTAGCCGCCCGCGATCACCCCGGTCACCATCGTGGGCGGCACGCTGAAAGTGGGCGGGCACTCGGTGGCGTCGAGCACGCCCAGCCGGCCCGACGTCCCGGCGCCGACGTAGACCAGCCGTCCGCCGGCCTGGAACGCCGCGACGATCAGATCGATGGCGCGCGCGATCTGCTCGCGCTGCCCGTGCACCACGCCGGCGACGCGCGCGTCCTCAGCATTCATGATGTCCACGATCTCGAGACTGGAAGCGACGTCGATGCGCTCCGAGCGGGGATTGCGCTGCTCGGTGGCGCGCGGATCATGGAAATTGCGGTTTGTCATGGAGGAGAATTAGACGATAAGATTACGAATGCGAAAGATGCTCGCTTTGATCGTCGCCGCTGCCGCGGCCGGATGCGGCGGCGTGCGTCCCGCGGCAGGCCCGGCAGTGGTTGCAGCCCCAGCACCGATTCGTGCCCCCGCCGTCATTCCCACGACCTGGACGTTGCACGCGCGGCCCGTCACCGCTTCCCACGCCATGGTCGTTTCCGCGCACCCGCTGGCGTCGGAGGTCGGCATAGAGATCCTGAAGCAAGGCGGCAGTGCCATCGACGCCGCCGTCGCCGTGGCCTTCGCCCTCGAGGTTGTGCTGCCGGACGCCGGGAACATCGGCGGCGGCGGCTTCATCGTGCATCGCAGCGCCGGCGGCGAAGTGACCGCGCTCGACTACCGCGAGGCGGCGCCCGCCGCGGCGACCCACGACATGTTCCGCGATCCGGCCGGCAACCCGACGGACAAGAGCGAGATCGGGCATCTGGCGTCGGGCGTGCCGGGGAGCGTCGCCGGACTGTACGAAGCGTGGAAGAAGTACGGCGCACTTCCGTGGGCGACGCTGGTCGCTCCGGCAATCCGGCTGGCGCAAGGGCATGTGATCGATTCCGCGCGCAGCCGCGACATCGCGAGCGACCGCCCGCTCCTGGCGCGGTTCCCGGCGAGCAGAGCGCAGTTCCTGGTGCACGACAGCGCGCCGTCGCCCGGGACGATCTGGCGCCAGCCCGACCTCGCCCGCACGCTGCAGCTCATCAGCGACTCCGGCCCCGACGTCTTTTACCACGGCCAAATCGCCGACTTGATCGTGGCCGAGATGCAGCGCGGCGGCGGCCTCATCACGAAGGACGATCTGCTCCGCTATCGCGCCAAGTGGCGCACGCCGGTTCAGATCAGGTACCGCGGCCACACCATCTATTCAATGCCGCCCTCAAGCTCGGGCGGCGTCACGATGGGCGAGATCCTCAACATCCTCGAGGGCTACGATACACTTCCAGCGTTCGGCACCGCCCCCTACGTGCACGTGCTGGCCGAAGCGATGCGCCGCGCCTTCATCGACCGCAACCGCTGGCTCGGCGATCCCGACTACGTCGACATGCCGCTCGATCGCCTGCTGTCGAAGTCCTACGCGGCGACGCTCCGGTCCCAGATCGACCCCAATCGTGCGACCCCGACGCCGCCGCAGGCCACGGGCGGCGAGGCGATGCACACGACGCACTACTCGATCGTAGACGCCCAAGGCAATGCGGCGTCGGTCACGACTACCCTGAATGGCGGATTTGGCAGCGGTGTGACGGTCACCGGGGCGGGCTTCCTGCTCAATAACGAAATGGACGACTTCGCCACAGCGCCCGGCAAGCCGAACATGTACGGGCTCGTGCAGGGGGAAGCCAACGCCGTCGCCGGCAATAAGCGGATGCTGTCGGCGATGACGCCCTCGATCGTGCTCGACACCGCGGGCGGTCTCGAGATGGTCGTCGGCACGCCCGGCGGGCCCACGATCATCACGAGCGTCACCCAGGTCATTCTCAACGTGCTGGATCAGAACATGAGCCTCCCCGAGGCCGTGGCGGCCCCGCGCATTCATCATCAGGCCCTGCCGGATCAGACCTACTACGAGCATGGCGGGTTGAGCGACGCGACGGTGCGTACGCTGGAGGCGATGGGGCACAAGATGTTGGAGCGGCGGGGACACAGCGGGATCATCGCCGCAATACAAAAAACCGCCGGCGGGTGGGTCGGTGTGGCCGACCCACGGTACGCCGGCGGTGCTTTAGGCTACTGACCACTTCTGGCAATGACACGGGAGCCCTGAATGCGCCTTGCAACCCAATCGTCGCCCGCCGATGTGCTCGTGATCGGCTCGGGAGCTGGTGGTGGGATGGCTGCCTACGTGCTCACGCGCGCCGGCGTCAACGTCACCGTGCTCGAAGCGGGCGGTCCGTGGGACAACACGACCAACTCCGCGATGCTCACCTGGCCTTACGAATCGCCGCGCCGCGGCGCCTCCACTCCGCAGCGGCCGTTCGGAGAATTCGACGGCTGCATCGGCGGGTGGGAGATCCCGGGCGAGCCCTACACCGTCGCGCGCGGCGACAAGTTCCGCTGGTGGCGGGCGCGGATGGTCGGCGGGAGAACGAACCACTGGGGTCGCATCTCGCTTCGCTTCGGGCCCCGCGATTTCAAGGCGAAAACCTTCGACGGCCTGGGGGACGACTGGCCGATCAGCTACGACGACGTCGCGCCCTATTACGACAAGCTCGAGCAGCTCGTGGGGGTCTTCGGCAGCAAGGAAAATATTCCCAACGCGCCCGACAGCATTTTTCTCCCTCCTCCCAGGCCGCGCTGCTACGAGCTGCTGGTGCTGGAGGCGGCGCGCCGGCTCAACGTCACGTGCGTCCCGTCACGGCTGTCAATCCTGACCCGTCCGGTCAACGGACGCGCGGCCTGTCACTACTGTGGCCAGTGCAACCGTGGCTGCAAGACGAATTCGAACTTCTCCTCCACGAATGTCCTGATCGCCCCGGCCCTCAAGACCGGCAAGCTCACGCTCAAGACGAACGCGATGGCCCGCGAGATCACGCTGGACAAGACCGGCCGGGCGAACGGAGTCACCTACATCGATACGACCGACGGGAGTGAGCACCACATCGACGCGCGCGTGGTGGTCCTGGCGGCGAGCGCGTGCGAAACGTCGCGGCTATTGCTGAACTCGAAGTCTGCGGCGTTCCCCCACGGACTCGCGAACGGCAGCGGGACGGTCGGCAAGTATCTCACCGACACGACCGGCACCGACGTCGGGGGATTCGTTCCGAAGCTGATGGACCCGGTTCCCCACAATCACGACGGTGTGGGAGGGATGCACGTCTACATGCCGTGGTGGCTCGACAACAAGAAGCTCGATTTCCCGCGCGGCTACCACATCGAGGTGTGGGGCGGTGCGGGGCTGCCGGAGGCCGGCTTCGGCGGCGGTATCCAGGACCTGCAGGGCGGCGGCTACGGCAAGCAGCTCAAGCACGACTATCGCCGCTACTACGGCGCCTATGTCGGCTTCTCCGGGCGCGGCGAGATGATTCCGAACGACGGCAGCTACTGCGAAATCGATCCGAGCGTCGTCGACAAATGGGGCATCCCCGTGCTCCGCTTCCACTGGCAGTTCACCGATCACGAATACCTGCAGGTCAAGCACATGCAGGAGACGTTCCGCGCGCTCATCAAGGAGATGGGCGGCACGCCCTGGGGAGATATGCCGAGCAAGGAGAACGGCTACGGCATCGCGGCGGGCGGTGTGATCATTCACGAGCTGGGCGGCGCGCGCATGGGCGCCGACCCCAAGACCTCGGTCGTGAATTCGAACTGCCAGACGCACGAGGTCACGAATCTGTTCGTGGCTGACGGTGCTCCCTTCACGTCGCAGGCCGACAAGAATCCGACCTGGACGATCATGGCGCTGTCGTGGCGGACGTCGGAGTACATCGCAAACCAGCTCAAGGCGAGGGCGCTATGAAGCGGCGCGAAGCGGTAGGCGCAATGGCGATGGCGGCGCTCACGGCCGCCTTCAAGTGGACGCCCGCAGAGGCGGCACGGGCGGCACAGTTGGCCCGGGCGGCGAAGCAGGGGCCATTCGCGCCGGCGTTCTTCACGCCGCACGAGTGGGACACCGTGCGGGTACTCGTGGACCTGGTGATTCCGCGTGATGAACGCTCGGGCAGCGCGACCGAGGCCGGCGTCCCCGAATACATGGACTTCATGCTCAACGATCGGCCCGACGGTCAGGTGCCGATGCGCGGCGGGCTCGCGTGGCTGGACAACGAAAGCAAAGAGCGTTTCATGAAGTCGTTCATCAACTGCGTCGAACAAGAGCGTACAGCGATTCTCGATGACATTGCATTCCCGAAGAAGGCCAAGGCGGAGTACAGCCAGGGTGTCGCCTTCTTCAACATGTTCCGCGACATGACGGCGTCGGGGTTCTGGTCGAGCAAGATGGGCGTCACCGATCTCGATTATCGGGGCAACACGTTTGTCGCGGAATGGAAGGGCTGCCCACCGGAGGCGCTGCAGAAACTCGGCGTGCATTACGAGGATTGAATGACGCAACGACTTGGGATTGGAATGGTGGGCAGCGGGTTCAACGCCAAATTCCACCTGCTGGGATTCGTCGGCGTGCGCGACGCCGACGTGCTGGGCGTCTGGAGCCCCAACCAGAACAACGCTGCCGAGACCGCCGGCATCGCGAAAAAGCTCGGCGTGGGCGACGCCAAGGCGTACCCCTCGATCAGCGCGATGGTCGAGGATCCGGCGATCGACGCGATCTGGCTCTCCGGTCCGAACTTCGCCCGCATCGAGAACGTCGAAGAGATCACGAGCACGATCGAGCGCGGCAAGGGCTCATTACTTGGCATCGCCTGTGAAAAACCGTTGGCGAGAAATGTGAGTGAGGCAAAGAAGGTCTTGGACTCGGTGAATAAGGTTGGGCTGCCGCACGGCTATCTAGAGAACCAGGTGTTCTCGCCGCAGGTCGAGGTCGGGCGCAACTTGCTCTGGGCGCGTGGGGCAAAGCTGACAGGCCGACCCTACCTGGCGCGTGCCGCGGAGGAGCACAGCGGCCCACACGCACCGTGGTTCTGGCAGGGTGCGCTGCAGGGCGGCGGCGTGCTCAATGACATGATGTGTCACTCGTCGCTGCTGGTGCAGCACCTGCTCACCGATCCCAACAAGCCCCTGTCATCGGTGCGGCCGTCACGCATCACGGCCCACATCGCCAGTCTCAAATGGACGAGGCCCGCCTACAGCAAGAAGCTCTCGGCCACAATGGGGAGAGACGTCAACTACGACAAGGCGCCGTCCGAAGACTTCGCGAGCGTGGTGATCGAGTTCGAGACCGACGACGGCCACAGAGTCCTCGGCGAAGCGACGACCTCGTGGAGCTTTGTCGGCGCCGGGCTGCGGCTCTCAGCAGAGCTGCTCGGCCCGGAGTACTCGCTGTCCTGGAATTCGCTCGATTCCGGCCTCAAGCTCTTTTTCAGCCGCGAGGTTCAGGGCAAAGCGGGCGAGGACCTGGTCGAGAAGCAGAACGCCGAGATCGGGCAGATGCCGGTCGTCGCCGGCGAAGCGGGCGCCTACGGCTATGAAGCGGAGGATCGCCACTTCGTGCACTGCTTCCTGAACAAGCAGAAGCCGTCGCTGACGTTCGATGACGGTCTGCAGGTTGTGAAGGTCTTGATGACGGCATACATGAGCGCCGAGCAGGGGCGCACGCTCGACTTCCCGCCGCCGGACGTGGACACCTTTGTCCCAGCCGTTGCGAAAGGCACCTGGAAACCATGATCGGGACACTCGCTTTGATCCTCATGGCACACGCGCAGCAGTGGCCGCAACACTCGATGGACCGTCCACGCCCTCCCGTCGTCGATCCCGGCCCGGAGCGGCCACCCGCCCCCACTCCCAAAGACGCGGTTGTCCTGTTTGACGGCTCGAATCTCGCGCAGTGGCGCGCCGAAGACGGCAGTGCGGCGAAGTGGACCGTGCAGAACGACTATGTCGAGGTAAGGCCCGGCACCGGCATGCTCGTCTCGGCGCGGGGCTTCGGCGACGTGCAGCTGCACATCGAGTGGGCCACTCCGGCGGTCGTGAAGGGCGAAGGGCAGGAGCGCGGCAACAGCGGCGTGTTCCTGATGGGTATGTACGAGCTCCAGGTCCTCGACTCCTACCAGAACGACACCTATCCCGACGGCGCGGCCGGCGCGATCTACGGCGAGAATCCGCCGCTCGTCAACGCGACGCGGCCGCCCGGCCAGTGGCAGGCATACGACATCGTGTTCCGCCGGCCGCATTTCAAGACGGACGGCTCGCTCGAGCGGCCAGCGCGGATGACGGTATTTCTTAACGGAGTTCTGATTCAGGACAACTTCGAGTTAGTGGGACCCACGGCGAATAAGGCACGGCCGCCGTACAAAGTGCATCCTGACAAACTTCCCTTGAAACTGCAGGATCACGGAAATCCGGTACGCTACCGCAACATCTGGCTAAGAGAGCTGGAATAACACAGCACCCCGTTCCGGGGCGTCTGCTATCGTACGGGTTGCTGTCCGACTGCACGCTCTTGAGTTTGGGGCCGGAAGAGTATCGCAAAGAGCACCAAAACCACGCCGGCAAACGCGGCTGGCAGCGGCCAGAACTTGGCCCATTGAGCCAGGGTCAGATCCGTTGCCGCGCCCTTGAATCCGTTGTAGACCTTACCCGCGACCAGGCTGCCAATGAACATCCCGACCCCATACGTGACCAGCACGAGGAATCCCTGCGCCTGGCCTCGCACCGCGGGTGTCGACTTCTTGTCGACGTAAATCTGCCCGGTGACGAAGAAGAAGTCGTAGCAGACGCCGTGCAGCAGAATTCCGGTGACGATGAGCCAGAACACGGCGCTGGGCGCGGCCATTGCAAAGAGCGCGTAGCGCAGCACCCAGGCGCCCATCCCGACGAGCAACATCTTCTTCACCCCGAGGCGCAGGAACATCAGCGGCATCAGCAGCATGAAACCCGTCTCGGAGATCTGCCCGAGCGTCATCAACGAGGATGGATTCGGGAACACGCCGGTCACGAGGTTCTTCGTCCCTGCGTCGTACACACCGACCTTCGCGAAAATCGGTGCGTAGGCATAGTAGGCCGCCAGCGGAATGCAAATGAGCAGTGAGCACGCGACAAAGACGTAAAACGGCTTGCTCCCCAGCTCACGCAGCGCATCCACACCGATGATGCTGCTGATCGAAACCGGCCGTCCAGCTCCGGGCGGCGGCGTGTGGGGCAAGACGAAGCTATAGAGACCGAGCAACAGACTGGCGACACCCGTCGTGTACAACGGGAGCGCCGTGGTGTCCGGGAGCTGCCCAGCCGAGAAGCGACTCAACACGAACCCGATAAACAGACCCGCGACGATCCAACCCACCGTGCCGAAGACACGGATCAGCGGAAATTGCTTTTCCTGATCGCTGATGTTGTGGAACGCCAGAGAGTTGGCGAGGCCCAGGGTCGGCATGTAGCAGAGGTTGTAAAGCAGGATCAGAAAAACAAACAGTCCCGGTGAGCTGGTGGCTCCGGGGACCAGAACCATGAATACGCCGCCAAGCAGGTGGAGCACGCCCAGCACCTTCTGGGTGGCGAAAAAGCGGTCCGCAATCAGGCCCAGGAAAAACGGCGCCACGATCGCGGCCACCGGATTCATCGTGTACGGCAAATACGCCTGGGAAGACATGCCGTGGGCCGACATGTAATTCCCGATCGTGGTGTACCACGCCCCCCAGATGAAAAACTGGAGGAACATCATCGTGGACAGCTTGGTGCGGATCACAGCGTCAAGATGCCGCGACCGCGAGTTCTTTCGTCAAGTGAATGATGATGTGCGCTCCCGCTGGCAAGACAATGTCCGAGTCATGGGTCTCGTGCGCAACGGCCGCGCCCGCGGCCCCGCCGACGATCCCGCCGATGATCGTGCCCTTCTTGTTGCCGCCGAGCACGCGGCCCAGAATCGCCCCCGCAACCGCGCCGGCGCCCACCTTGGCGGCGTCACCCGTCGTCACGCCGCGCCCTTTATGCACCGTCTCAAGCGAGTCGACGGTCGCGTCCAGCGGGTACGAGGCGCCGCGAACAGTGATGCTCGAAACACTCAGCGTCAAGGTCCCCGGAGTGTGCGGATTGGGGGAGGGTTTCACATCCGTGATCTTGCCGGTTACCGCCGAACCCGCGGGGAGCACCACGTGTCCGGCCGCATTCCTCACGTCTTCCACCAGATGGGCCGTGAAGGGATCACCCACCTTTGCGCTGCGCGATGAAATCGTGTCGGCGGCCGCGATGTCGATCGTGGTCCCGGCAGCCAGGCGCGCCAGCGCCGGGCGGGCAGGCGGCGGAGGGGGAGTCGGGCGATGCGCCGGTGGCGGCGGGGTTGTCCGCGTGACCGCAGGGGGAGCCGGCGGATTCGCTGCCACGTCGTGCATCGGCGTTGCGGTGGACTCGGCCGGCGCAAGCGTCAGGTTGCGGGCCGTGGAGTCGCTGGTCTGGGTCTGGTTCTGTGACTTCTGACAGGCGCTGGCTGCAAACACCGCGACAGTCGCCAGAATGGCTAACCGAGTCATGGAATCCTCTCTGTTACGACGGTTGGCAATGGGTACCCGCACCTAGGTGGCAGGTTTCTTCTACAACCGATCCCGCAGGAACGCAGGCGTCAGCCCGCGAAGATATCCCGCGAGCAGCGTAAAGCTGTCGGTGACAAGCAGAATGCCCAGCACGATCAGCATCGCGCCCGCGATCCGATCCACCCATACTATGTATGGCCGGAAGCGTTGAAACCAGACGAGAAACCGGTCAAGCGCCAGGGCGGTCAGCAGGAACGGCAACGCGAGCCCCAGCGCGTACACCGCCAGCAATGCCATTCCGCGCCCTAGCCCCGCCTCCGTCGCCGCGAGCGTCAGGATGCCGCCCAGAATCGGCCCGATGCACGGCGTCCAGGCCGCGCCGAACGTGAACCCGACGACGCCCGAGCCGAAGTAGCCAAGCGGCTTCGGTGCCAGATCGATACGCCATTCGCGCATCAAGAACGCCGGGCGCAGGATGCCGAGGAGGTAGACGCCAAAGAGAATGAGCAGCACGCCGCCCACGCGCCCCAGCCAGACCTGATAGTCGCGCAGCAGATGGCCCAACGCGGATGCCCCCGCACCGAGCAGCACGAACACGAGCGAGAACCCGGCCACGAACCATATCGCGTGCAGCAGCGCCGTCCCCCGCCGTCGTTCGACTTCCTCGACCGTCATGCCGGTCAGGTAGCCGACGTAGCTCGGGATGAGTGGCAGCACGCACGGCGACAGGAAACTCAACAGGCCGGCGGCAAACGCGACGGCAAAACCGACTCCCACTTAACCGCAGAATGCGACCGCGGAGACGACCGTGGTCCAACGGGCGTCGGCGCCGCACTCGGCCGTCGAGGTCACATTCATCGTGCGGACGATTTCACCCGAGAGCAGCCACTGCTCACGGCGCTCGTCCCAGGCCTTGTCCGCCTCGAAGGGGACCCCCAGTACCGTCGCGAGCATCGATGCGGCGAGGTCCTCGGCGTATTCTCCGGAGACGGTCTCGTTCTGCCCGTAGCTGTGATGCTCCGAGATGTAGCCATGGTGAGAGGGATCGGCGGGCATCGCGACGCCGATCGAGGCGGCGACGAGGCGGCTGGGCTCGTTCGTCGCTGACTCCGCTATCACGGCGAAGACGATCTGAC
>JACXTT010015003.1_pt1 | contig 10080 bp, 9 predicted proteins | sample 9270951 | NCBI WGS metagenome assembly JACXTT01 (sample SAMN15532306, study PRJNA645909) | rock metagenome | isolation source: weathered quartz diorite | place: Puerto Rico | collected 2017-06-21
CGCGCGCATGGAGCGAGACGCGCGCGATCGCCCCCTGCACCCAGTCAAGATCGTGCACATCGATATCGTGAAGCCCGGCAAGACCGGTTGATCCCGCCCCACCGGGCTTCGTGAGACCCCGGACGATGCTTTGCCCCTGCGTGTCGATTTCGGCCCAGTCGTTCGACTAGTTGGCGAAAACAGATCCCGCATCGGTTCAACTCGACCCGCAGGAGGCTCGGATGGCCAAGACCGACTTCAAGTCCGTGGACGAGTACATCGCCTCGCAACCCCAGGCCGTGCGGGGCGTGCTCGGCCGCGTGCGGGGTGTCATCCGCAGGGCCCTGCCGAGAGCCGAGGAGGTGATCTCGTACCAGATCCCCGCGTACAAGCTGCGCGTCGGCACGGTGATCTTCTTCGCCGGGTGGAAGCGGCACTACTCGCTCTATCCCGCCGGCGAGCGCCTGGTCGCGGCCTTCAAGGACGAGCTTGAACCGTACGAGATCAGCAAGGGCACCATCCGCATCCTGCTCTCACAGCCCGTCCCGGTGAAGTTGATCGGGCGCATCGCAAGGTTCCGCGCGAAGGAAGTCGCCGAGCGCGAGCAGGCCAGATCTTGATCCATCACCTTGGACAGGCGTCACGTCCCGTTGTCGATGGACGCGAGGAGCTGAACATGAGCACCGCAGGTCTTTCGAAGTCGCGGCTCGAGCGAATGCATCGCGCGTTGGCCGGACACGTCGAACGGAGAGAGATGCCCGGGCTCGTCGCCCTCGTGAGTCATCATGACGACGTTCATGTGGAGACGATCGGCACCCTAGCGTTTGACAGTCCGGCTCCCATGAGCGGCGACACGATCTTCCGCATCGCTTCGATCACGAAGCTCATCGTTGCTGTTGCGGCCATGATTCTGGTGGAGGACTGCAAGGTACGGCTGGACGATTCGATCGAGCCGTGGCTGCCGGAACTTGCCAATCGCCGCGTGCTGAAGTCTATTTCCTCGCAGCCCGATGACACGGTGCCTGCACGGCGCGCGATCACCGTCCGCGATCTGCTCACGTACCGCATGGGCTTCGGCAGCGTCATGGCGATGCCCGGCACCTTTCCGATCCAGACGTTGATCCGTGAATATCGGATCGGCGGCGACGGCCCCATGCTGCCCTCGAACGCGCCCGGCATGGACGAATGGCTGCGGAACCTCGGCTCGCTGCCGCTGTTGGCCCAACCCGGTGAGCGGTGGATGTATCACGTGAGCGGCGACGTACTCGGTGCCTTGGTGGCGCGCGTCTCGGGACAATCCCTCGGCGCGTTCATGCGCCAGCGCATCTTCGATCCGCTCGGCATGAAGGACACCGCGTTCCACGTGCCCTCCGGGAAGATCGAGCGCTTGCCGGCGTTCTATTTCTTCAATCGCCAGACGAACAAGCTAGACTTCTTTGATGACGTGGCAAACAGCGCGGGGGGGTCCGAGCGGCCTTTCGATGCGGGCGGTGGCGGGTTCGCTTGCACCACCGGCTACTCCTTCGCCTTCAGCGGGAGGATGCTGGACAAAGGCCGGCCCGGCCGCGAGCAAATTCTTCCCCGCGCCACCGTGGAGCTGATGACGTCGGATCACCTCACACCCGAGCAGCGCGCGGGGTCCGAAATCTTTCTCGGGACGCATTCCAGTTGGGGCTTCGGGATGGCCGTGGACATTCGGCGCCAGGAAATCTACCATAGCCCAGGCAGCTATGTGTGGGCGGGCGGGTTCGGCACACCGGCATACACCGATCCCAGAGAGGGAATGATCGGCATCCTCTTCACACAGCGCATGACGGATTCCCCGGAACCGCCCAAGGTATTTGACGACTTCTGGACACTCGCGTATGGAGCGATGGAATAGGCGGCAGGGATACTCGGGGGCCCCCGATGACGCCGGCGGACGATCTGAAGGCATCCATCAAGGTTTGCATGTTCGACCAGTACGGAACGGTAGTCGATATGCAGACCGGATTGACAGACGCCGTGATCCCTTTCCTCGCCGCCAAGGGGTGGCGGGGAGATCCCCATGCCTTCGTCACGTGGTGGCGCCGGACGCATTTCGAGAACTCGATGATCGACGCGCTCCTGCAGCGCGAACATACGTCGTATCGCGAGATCGGCCATCGCTCGGTCGCCCACGTCTTGGAGCGCGCCGGCATCCCCTACACGATCGATGAGGTGCACAACCTCGTCGCGCAGATCGAGCGCCTGCGGCCGTTCCCGGAGGTGCCCGAGGCGCTGGCCCGACTGCACACGCGCTACCGGCTCGTGGTGCTTTCAAATGGCGATCCCGACATGCTGGAGACCGCGAAGCGCTACCACGGTCTCCCTTTCGACCGCGTGATCTCCGCTGCGGTCGCCAATGCCTTCAAGCCACACCGCGCCGCATACACAAAGGCGGCAGAGATCGTGGGGGTCCGCATGGCCGAGGTGCTCTTTGTCGCCAATCATGCGTTCGATTGCATTGGCGCGAAATCGGCGGGGATGCGGACGGCCTTCGTCGATCGACGTCGGCGTCCCTTCGGCATCACGCCGCATCAGCCCGATCTGATCGTGCCTACGATGCAGGACCTCGCGGACGCCCTGATCTAAGACTCTCCCAATTGCGTCGGGATCGTTCCCCGCTGGCGCCCCCGGCGCGCCGTCAGCGCAGGCGTGGGTCGACGATGTCGCGGAGGCCGTCGCCGATGAAGTTGCAGGCCATCGCCACCGTGAAGATCGCGACGCCCGGGAACGTCGAAATCCACCACTGCTGGATGAGCTCGCGGCCCTCCGCGACCATCGCCCCCCACTCGGGGGTGGGGGGCACCGCACCGAGTCCAAGGAAGCTGAGCGCGGCCGTAATGATGATCGCGGTGCCGAAGTCCATGGTCATCATCACCAGGAGCGGCGCGAACGAGTTCGGAAGGACGTGCCGCAGCAAAATGGAGAACTCGGGCAGGCCAAGCCCGCGCGCCGCGATGACGTACTCGCGCGTCTTCAGGGCGAGCGCCTGCCCCCGCGCCTGGCGCGCGTACGGCGGCCACCACACGAGCAACAGGGCCAGCATCGAATTCTGGATGCTCGGGCCGAGCGCCGCGGCGATGGCCATGGCCAGGATCAGCGAGGGGAATGCCAGGACGACGTCGACGAGCCGCATCGCCAGCGCGTCGACCCACCCCCCGGCAAACCCGGCGATCCCCCCGAAGAGGGTCCCGAAGATCGTGGCGACGGCGACCACGATCGCCGCGACGGGCAGCGACACCCGCCCGCCGTACAGCACCCGGCTGAACACATCGCGGCCCAGTTCGTCGACGCCGAGCCAGTGGGCCCCGGACGGGGCCCCCAACCGGTGCATCACGTCCTGATCGATCGGGTCGTAGGGCGCGATGCGGGGCGAGAGGGCCGCGAGGAACACCCAGAACAGCACGACACCGATCCCCCCGAGCATCATCGGCTTCCGTAGCGCCTGGCGGAAGATGCGCTCCCGGTTGCTGATCCGCCGGGCGGGGCCCGAAGGCAGAAGCGGCGCCGGGGCGGGGATGGTCGGCGAGGCGGCGCCGGGGCTCTGCATTACCCGGCATCCCCTCCCCGGGACCGGCCTGGCGTCGTCTCAACGCGCGGGTGCATGATTACGCGTACCGGATTTGCGGATCCAGCACGCCATAGCACAGGTCGACCGCCAGATTCGCCAGCACGTACATCAAGGCGATCACGAACGTCACGCCCATGATCGACGGGAAGTCATTCGATATTGCGGCCTCGAACGCGTAGCGTCCGAGGCCGGGCCATGCGAAGATCGTCTCCGTCATCACGGCGCCGGAGAGGAGGTTCCCGTAGGCCAGCCCGAGGACCGTGACGGTGGGGATCAGCGCGTTGCGCAGGGCGTGGCGCACGACGACCTTGGACTCCGCCAACCCCTTCGCCCGCGCGGTGCGCATGAAGTCCTGGGCGAGCACTTCCAGCATCGAGGAGCGGGTGACTCGGGTGACCAGCCCCATGATCGAACTGCTCAGCACCAACGCCGGCAGAACGAGGTGGGCGAGCGCGCTCCGAAAGGTCGCCCAGTCGCCCGCCACGAGGCTGTCGATGACGTAGAAACCGGTGACCGACGGGGGCGCAGAGATCCCTGGGCCCAACCGGCCGGGACCCGGAGCCAGGCTGAGGGCCGCGTAGAATATGACCAGCGAAACTGTCGCCAGCCAGAAGATCGGGATGGAAACCCCAACGAGCGAGACCAGGCGGCCGAGGTGGTCAATCGGTCCGTCGCGGTAGAGAGCCGAGAGCACGCCGAGCGGCAGGCCGATCGCCACGGCAAAGATGATGGCGACGGTGGACAGTTCGACGGTCGCGGGCAGAAACTGGCCAAGGTCTTTGCTCACCGACCGCCGCGTGTTGATCGAGATCCCGAGGTCGCCGACGATGAGTCCCCGCAGAAATGTTAGATACTGGACGTGCGGCGGCTTGTCGAGACCCCACTTCGCGCGGAACGCCGCCACGATCTCCGGCCGCTGGGAGGCCTGCTGGCCCAGGTTCGCGACCAGCGGATCGGCGGGAACGGCGTGGGAGACCGCAAACGTGATGACGGTGAGCCCGAGCAGCGCCACCGCCGCCAGCAGCAGCCGGTGGGCGATGTAGGCCCCCACGCCGCCCCTCCGAGCGCGGCGGTTACTTGGTCACACCGAACATCCGCGCCGTCCCCAGCGGCTGGTAGACGTATCCTTGCACGCTGGGACGGACCACGACCTGGATCTTCCCCTGCACGAGCATGACGTAGGGACCGTCATCGACCAGCTTCTGCAAAATGTCCTGGATCATCGTCACCCGCTTCTTCTGATCCAGTTCGGCGTTGGCCTTTTTGGTCAGGTCCTTCAGTTTCGGATCGTCAAAGTAGAGGCGCGGCGCCCACGTGTGCTGGATCATCTGCCCGAGCCAGTCCGACGAGCCGAGGTAGTCCGGCTGGTTGTAGGAGATCACCGCGGGGCTCTTCTTGGCCCGATAGGTGGTCAGCATCGTCAGGAACTCCGTCGGTGCCAGCTGCACGGTGATGCCGATCTTCCTGAGATCTGCCTGCACCTTCTGGGCCACCGATTCGTACGTGATGCCGACGGGGGACGGGCCGGTGCCGTACGCGAGCTTGAACGAGAAGCCCTTGGAGAGACCCGCCTGGGCGAGGAGTTCCTTGGCCTTGGCCGGATTGTGCTTCGGGTTCAACCGGTTGGCATCGGCCTGCGTCAATCCCAGAATGCCCACCGAATAGACGGCCGGGCCGCGGACCGCCTGGTTGTTCGTCAACGCGAGGATCCCATCGTAGTCGACCGCGTAGCGGATGGCGCGGCGGACCTCTTTCTTGGCCAGGTTGGGGTCCAGCGCCGGGTTGGTCGTCAAACCCATGTACATGTTGTCGAGCGACTGCCCGCTGATGATCTTGACGTTCCGGTTGCCCTTCAGCGGGGCGACGAGATCGGGCGTCAGGTTGACGGCGACGTCGATGTCGCCCTTCTCAATCTGCAGCTTCTGCGTGGCCGGCGACGTCACGTCGCGGACCTCGATCTTGGCCAGCTTGGCGGGGCCGAGGAAGTAGTTCGGGTTTCGCTCGAGCGTGATCACCTCGTTCTTCTGCCAGCCGGTGAGGATGAAGGGGCCGGATCCGGCCGAGTGCTGGTTGAGCCACTCCTCGGATTTGTCGTCCTTGTCGGCCGTGGCGGAATCGGAGCCGCCGTGCTCCTTGACCAATTTGCTGTCCATGATCGCCGCGTTCGGCCCAGCCAGGACGGCGAGCCAGTCCGCGAACGATTCTGTCAGGATCGTCTTCACGGTGTGCGCGTCGACGATCTGGACCTCCTTGAGCGGATCGGCCATCCACCCAGGGTTGCCTTTGAGGTTCTTGAGCCGCATCAGGCTGAACTTGACGTCGTCGGCCGACAGGGGGTTGCCGCTCGCGAACTTCACGTCATCCCGTAACACAAACGTGTACTCGAGGCCGTCTGCGGAGACCTTGATGCTCTTCGCCAGGTGCGGAACGAAGGATGTAAAGTCAGTCGCGCCCTTCGGCACGACCAGCGTATCGTAGCTGTTCAAGTCGACGAAGGCGGCGGCGAACTCGAACTCGCGGCCGGGGTCGAGCGTCTTCACGTCCGACTGGTCGTCGGCCATGAGCAGCGTGCCGCCAGCCGCCGCCAGGGCGCCGGCCATGCGGCCGGCGGGCAGCCCGGCGAGGGCCACACACACCATGACGACGAGCCCCCGCACCAGGAGGGAGCCTGACCTCCGGACCGGACGAACGTTCCGAGAGTCACTCACGCTCATCACTCCTCCTTCCCTTCCCACAGTCATGACGCTCGCCGGCGGGTCGGCATTCAACCCCGCGAGGCAGGGGACTCGTTCGGGAGAGCAAAGAGGTTGTCCTTCGACGCGCCGTGGTGGGTGGCTCCGGGTCCCAAGCGAAACAGGAGGCGCCCGCCCCGCACCCATGGAAACAAAGGGGCGAGGACCCGGCGAGAACGCACCAAGCGGTTCTCACCGCGAGCCAAAGGAGGACGAAGGCGTATGGACGGCACGCGCACATCTCAGCTGCGAGACCTTGATGTCCACCATCTGATCCATCCAATGACGAACTGGCGGGAGCACCAGACCCTGGGGCCCGTGATCATCGCCGAGGGACGCGGCGCCACCGTGCTCGACACCGAGGGCCGATCGTACATCGATGGATCGGCGTGCTTGTGGAACGTCAACGTGGGGCACGGCCGCGACGAGCTGGCCGAGGTCGCGGCGGCGCAAATGAAGCGGCTGGCGTACAGCCCACTGTTCACGAGCATGTCCCATGAGCCCGCCATCGCGCTCGCCGCGAAACTGGCGGAGATCGCGCCCGGCGATCTCAGCGCGACCTTGTTCGTCACCGGCGGCTCGGAGGCGAACGATACGGCCTTCAAGCTCGTGCGCTACTACTGGCGGCTCAAAGGACAGCCCGAACGGGTCAAGATTATCGCACGGTTTGGCGGCTACCACGGACTGACGATCGCGGCGACCGCCGCCACCGGGATCCCGGCCTATTGGGAGCGATTTCAACCCCTCGCCCCGGGCTTTCTCCACGTCTCTGCGCCCAACACGTATGCCATGCGGGTGTCGCCCGCCGAGTGCACACGCCTGTGCGCGGAGGAGCTGGAGCAGCTCCTCTCCCGTGAAGGCCCCGACACCGTTGCCGCGTTCATCGCCGAGCCCATCCAGGGCACGGGCGGCGTGGTCGTGCCGCCTGAGGACTATCTGCCCAGGATGTTCGAGATCTGCCGCCGCCGTGGCGTGCTGTGCATCGCCGATGAGGTGATTACTGGCTTCGGCCGGCTGGGGTCGTTCTTTGGCGTCACGCAGTGGAACGTGCTCCCCGACGTCATGACGGTGGCGAAGGGGATCACCAGCGGATACGCCCCGCTCGCCGGCGTCGTCGTGCGCGGCCCGCTGTTCGAAGAGCTGACGAGGCTGTCGCCGGACGCGCCCTTCATGCATGGGTTCACCTACACCGGGCACCCCGTCGGCTGCGCCGTCGCCCTGGCGAATATCGCGATTATCGAGCGCGAACGGCTCGTAGAGAATGCGGAGAGGATGGGCCGCATCCTCGTCGAGGCGCTCCACGCGTCGCTCGACGATCATCCGCTCGTCGGAGACATCCGTGGCCGCGGCCTGATGGCCGGCGTCGAGCTGGTCGGCGATCGCGCCGCCCGGACCAAGTTTCCCGTCGATCAGAGCGTCGGGCGCCGGGTGGCGCGCGATGCGATTCGCCGGGGGGTGCTCTTCCGGCCGCTTCCCGGCGACGTGATCGCGATGTCGCCTCCGCTGGTCGTGACCGAGGCACAGATTCACCAGATGGTGGATGCGCTGCGCGGCGCGCTCGACGCCACGCGGGATACCCTGAGCCGCGAGGGCGTCCTGGTTGCGCGGAGCTAAGGCCCGGCATGTTTGCCCGCGTCGCCCGAAGGGTAACTTCGAAAAGGCCCGACGTCACCACGAAGGAGGGCACGAACGATGAGACTATGGCGAGCCAGGGCGACGATCGTTTGGGCGGTTTGCCTTTGGATGCTGGGCAGCCTCGTCTTCGGACCGGTCCCGTCCCATGCGGCGACGGCCGAGGCGATTGACACCGCGGCCAATCGCGCGCTCGACCAGTTCAGAAGCGAGTTCACAGGGGCCTCGACGGTCCTGCGAGACGCGAGGGGCGTTCTCATTTTCCCGGAGATCATCCAGGCCGGGGTGGGTATTGGGGGCGCCTACGGTGAGGGCGTGTTGCGCGTCGGCGGCAGGATCGCCGGATATTACAACCTCACCACGGGCTCGCTGGGAATCCAGTTTGGAGCCCAGAGAAAGTCCGTCATCGTGGCGTTCTTGACAGACGAGGCGCTGAGGGAGTTCCGGGCCAAGGCTCGGCGGGACGGATACTGGAAAGCGGGAGTCGACGGCTCGATTGTTCTGGTCGACGTGGGAGGCCAAGCGTCCTCGAATCCAGGACCAAACGAGCCGATCGTAGGCTACGTGTTCGGTCAGAAGGGGTTCATGTTCAACCTCAGTCTGCAGGACGCGAAGATCTCGAGGATTGAGAGGTAAGCGACCACAGGGACGTCGGGCGAGCAAGGCGATCCGGAGGGGCAACCGGGATTTTCTCGGTTGCCCCTTTCAATTTGGGCATGAAAAGAGCGCCGAGAAGGGGGGAGGCGCCGTCCTCGGAGAATGGGCACTCACCAAAAGAATCGGTCACTTCGGGTATCGGACCGCTGGCAGCGAGGAGGGCGTCTGCGATGGCACACACAACCCCGGCGGGGAAGGTGGCACCGCTCGTTCTTCAGGAGGATATTCGAGACCGCCAGGTGTGGAGGCGCAATGAGATCTCGCCCCGGGACTGGCTGGTGCCGCTGCCGCAGGCCTGCGTCGATGAACTGGACGCCGTCGCTCGCCAGGTCCGACATGACCCGCTGCCGACGATCCTGCTGAGCCCCGATCAGTTCTCGCTTGCGGCGTGCGCCGAGGTAATGGGCCGGGTGCGCGAGAAGCTTCGCACGGGCATCGGCCTGGCGGTGCTTGACCGGGTGCCTGTGGAGCGATGCACGCCGGAAGAGAATCAGGCGCTGGCGTGGCTCATCGGAAACTTGCTCGGACGCTTGGTCGCCCAGAAGTGGAACGGCGCCATGCTGTACGATGTACGCGACACCGGCAAGGCGCTCGAGTACGGGGTGCGGCGCTCGGTCACGAATCTCGATCTGACGGCTCACACTGACGGGCCGTGGCTGGATTTCCCGCCGGAGGTCGTGGGGCTCTACTGCATCAACCCGGCGGCAGAGGGCGGCGTGAGCCGGTTCGTCAGCCTCTGCAGCGTGCACAACGAGTTCAGGCATCGCCACGGCGATCTTCTCCCCCGCCTGTATCGTCCGTTCCCCTGGGACCGGCAGGCCGAGCATGCGCCGGACGACGCCAAGTTCCTGCGCTGCCCAATCTTCCAGTTCGACGGCCAGACCTTGCTGGGGCGCGTCAATGAGAACCTCATCCGCTCCGGCGCCGACCTGGCGGGCGACCCGCTCGACGGCGAGGGGCAAGAGGCGCTGGAAGCGCTGCGAGCGATCGTGGACTCAGCGGAGCTGGGAGTCGAGTTCACCGTGGAGCGTGGCCAGGTCCAGTTCATCAACAACCGACAATTCGCGCACAGCCGCACGAACTTCAAGGATGCGACCGAGCCGCACCTCAAACGACACCTGATTCGCCTCTGGACTCGCGACGAAGGCAAGCGGACCTTTCACGCCTGAAGGGGTTGGGACACTGACCTGAGGGCCAGACCGCCCGATCCGGGGTTTTGACCGTGCGAATCATCTTGCACACCGGCAAGGGAGGCGTGGGGAAAACCACGGTCTCCGCCGCAACGGCCCTCGCCGCTGCGGCCTGTGGCCATCGCACGCTCATCGTCAGCACGGACGCGGCGCACAGCCTCAGCGATTCGCTGGAGACCTCGATCGGCCACGAAGTGCGTCGAATCGGGACGAACCTATGGGCACAAGAGATCGACGCCCTGTACCAGCTGGAGAAGTACTGGGGGGTGCTGCGCCGGTACGTGGCCTCGGTGAT
>JACXTT010015004.1_pt1 | contig 10079 bp, 7 predicted proteins | sample 9270951 | NCBI WGS metagenome assembly JACXTT01 (sample SAMN15532306, study PRJNA645909) | rock metagenome | isolation source: weathered quartz diorite | place: Puerto Rico | collected 2017-06-21
GCAAGCCAAGCTCAACGCGATAGCCAGGCGACTCAATGAACGCCCGCGCAAGACACTAAACTTCGATACACCGGCTGAACGATTCCATCAAACCGTTGCATCGACCGGTTGAATCCGCAACCCGTTTGCGCCATTGGAGTCTCCGCAATCTCAACGGCCGCTATCCGGGTCTAACGGCTATTTGCGCCCAGCACCGTCAGCGGAAAAACTCGTGCTCCAAGATAGCCCCGATCCCCTTGATTCCCGCGCAGTTTGCGGGACTCGCCCTTGACACCCATTTGGGTTTCCGGACGATGTCTGTCGGGAACCCAAATCAAATCCGTCACTTGCTGACTGGCCTCTCTCCCCGTTTTTTTGGAACGTTGACGCACCCCGGTACGCGGCCGAGCGCGTCTATGGGGGTGGATCCCCATAGTCAGAACTAGACGGACTTCGACCATATGGCGGATGGCAATCGATTGGTTGCGGTGTTTCACTGGGTATCCATGCCTGGATTAAGGGGTCACGTGCAACCGGTGGCGCGACCTGATGCATAGCGGCAGCGGCCATTCTATAGGCCTTACTGGCTATATCTCGTCGGCCGGAACTATCGTTCATCCCTTCACGCTTCCCGTCATCGCTGAACGACTGGATATTAGATTTCAAGAGTAGGTGGTTTCGCCGACATACATAGCTGGGGGATATAGCCGCATGCGTCATGCACCAGAACGCGGGATACATTCGGACGCTCTGGCTGAAAGCGACCTGAATTCTTCAATAGCGGGGGTCTAAAATGATTACAAGAATCTTGCTTTGTATCTGTGTGTGCCTTGCATTCCACTCCATGAGTTTCGCAGCGGATCCGGCCGGACCTGATGCGGCGCAGATGCGCGCCTTACTCAAAGATGGCCGATATGCCGAGATGGACAAGCAACTGACCGCCATTCAGCAGGGGTATGAGAGCGGGTCTATCAGTGACGAACAGTTATACAGAGCCTTCCAGGCTTTCTACTATTCAGATGTCGACTTGGAACCCAAGTTCGATCAATGGGTTGCGCGGTTTCCGCGGTCATATACGGCGTTGGTGGCGCGTGGCATCTACTACGGGGCAATGGGATGGACGCGGCGCGGCAACAAATATGCTAATGACACGAGCGACAAGCAGTTCGCGGGAATGCACGCCTATCACGGCATGGCTCTCCGTGATCTGGCGAAGTCCATTGAACTAACTGCAAAGCCAATCTTGTCATACGCGGAGGCGATTGGCCTCGGGAGCACTCAAGATTCGCCCTGGAAGAACCGCGCTCTGCTCGATCAGGCAAACAGGAAAGACCCCAGAAACATGGTGGCCAGACGTGCCTATCTTCGCTCGATAAGGTCAAGATGGGGCGGGAGTCCTGAGCAGATGGCCGCTTTTGTCGCCGAGTGTCGGAAGGCCCAACTTGATCCAGCGGTTCTTCAAAAATTCGAAGCGTCGGTCATCGCGGACAGAGCCTGGGTCATGATGCGCAGTGGCGATTATCCTGGCGCAGAAAAGGCTTACGCGCAGGCCCTCGCAATGAATCCGGACGACCGCGACACCCTGACGCAAATGAGCAATGTTCTCATTCATGAGAAGAAGTACGCCCAAGCGGTAGCGCCTTTGTCGAAGCTGATCGACATGGAACCGTATAACACTTTCGCGCTTTCAAGCAGGGGGGCGATTTATCACCGCCTGAAGCAGCCCGGACAAGCCTTTAAGGACTACTCGAAGGCCGCCGATCTAGGCGACGGCTTCTCCGAAAACGAATTGGGGAAGTTCTACTGGTTCGGGATTACGGTGTCACAAGACAAGGAACGTGCGATCAAGTTGTTTCGCAGCGCTGCCGAAAAGGGCAATAGAGATGCCGAGAACAATCTTACGTGGGCGTTAAAGGGATAGGGAAGAGTGTGGCGGGAGCAGTAATACACGGACGGCAGCACTTGATTCCTCGCGGCTGTCCGCACAACGACGCGAAGAGGGCGACCGACAGAGGTCCGCTATCCGAATGGATACGACGTTCGAGTGCCTATCTGAGCACCCAAGCGAACGGCAGGAAGTGGCGATAGCGGTCGATGGACCGCGCTCGCAAAAGCGCTCGTTTCCCCGTGGCAGATGCAGGAACACGGGGTAGCCTGGCGGGCAGAGTGGATTAGGCCATCTGGCCGGCTTGAGGCGCTGCGGGGGCCAGGGTGACACTGGGGCGGCAGAGCTACCGGAGGAAATCGACGATGCAACATCTCGCTTGGCTATTGCTGTTTGGAATGGTTGCCGCGCAGGCCGTCGATTTTGCGCCACCGCTGAAGACGTACGAAGAGGAGCGGGCGGAGGAAGGCCGGCGCAGGATCGGGAAGGTATTCTGGATCCGGCCACGAGAAGGATCGAATGTCCGCATCGACCTGGAGTCGCCGGATAGGTCCGTCACGGTATCCAGCGTAACCAAAATCAGGGTGCTGGGGTTCGATCCAAAGTGGGGGCGGCACGGCCGTTATCGGGTTGCGTTCGATGATGGGAACCAAGGATATATAGAAGGGTTGTTCATCTTCCATTTCTCGTTGGGTGACTCAGCGGCCAGCGAAATTGTTGAATAGGATTCGGCCGTGGTACAGGCAAGGGAAGACGCGGAGAAGCTCGCGAAGGCGAAAACTGCTCAGGCCGGCGCGAAGCGCGAACATGAGGCTTGACCAGTCCGGTTGGGGGCGCCGGGGTCTTTTCCCAGCAGCAACAGAAAAACCTGCGAGGCCCTGTGTCCGAGGTTACCTGTAGAAGCGCAAATCCCACTCGGATTCCGCCAACGCCGAAGTACAAGTGAGATTGAAACTGGCCTGGGTGAAGATTAGAAAAGAACAGCCTTAGAGGTCTACCCGTTCTGTTTGATTTCGAAAATTTAATGTTCGCCCGAATGGCCGTTTTGGGAGCGTTGGAGCCGTCTGAATGGCAGGATGCTGGCACGTTCGAACGGCGGTTCGTGGCCGGTCTCTGCCGGCTGCCCACCGCCAAGGTGCGGCTGTCCCTGACCGTTTCAGTCGTTGAATAGGGCGCAGCCTAGATGTGCATCGATCATCGACCATCGACGTTCGGTGGTGCACGGTGTCGGAGCAGCTAGGTGTAGGAATACACCGCCTATGAGACGAGGGAGGAAGCGTGCGCCTATGCTGTTCCCATGGCACGAATTTCCCTTGACCGATACCGCGAAAAACGTGATTTCCGAGTCACGGCTGAACCTGCCGCGCGTTCGCGTCGCCGTTTGACCAAGGAGCCGTTGCGCTTTGTCGTCCAGAAACACTGGGCGCGGCGCCTGCACTACGATTTTCGCCTCGAGCTCGATGGCGTGTTGCTGAGCTGGGCCGTTCCCAAGGGACCCAGCTTCGACCCAGCTGAGAAGCGCATCGCCATCCACGTCGAGGACCACCCCGTAGATTATGCGGAGTTCGAAGGCACCATCCCGCCGAAGCAGTACGGGGCGGGATCCGTGATTGTGTGGGACAACGGCACATGGGAGCCGGTGGGCGATGCGCAGGCCGGCATGGCAAAAGGCAAGCTCGAATTCGCCTTGCATGGCCAGAAGCTCGCCGGGCGCTGGGAACTGGTGCGAATCTCAAAGCCTGGTGATGCCGATGACCAATGGATGCTGTTCAAGAAGCGAGACCGGTGGGCGAGGCCGCATGCGGAGTTCGACGTCATTACAGCGTTTCCGGACAGCGTGGTCGCGCATCCGCTCGGGCAGGTCGAGGAACGGGAGAGCAGCAGCATATCGACGCCTCGCGCCCCTGATCTGTCGGCCGCAGTATCGGCACCAGCGCCGGCACGCCTGTCCCCGCAACTGGCCACATCCACGGCTAAACTGCCCAGCGGCGGCGGCTGGATCATCGAGACCAAATTCGACGGATATCGGCTCTTGTCCCGGATCGTCGACGCCAAGGTGCATCTGATCACGCGCACCGGCCACGACTGGACCCGCAAGCTCGCCGGCCTCGCAAGGGAAGTCGAAAAGCTGGACATCTCAGAGGGGTGGCTCGACGGCGAGATTGTGGTGCTTCGCGACGGGCTGCCCGACTTCAATGCGCTGCAAAACGCGATCGACAGCCATCGCAACGAACCAATCCTCTACTTCGTCTTCGATATTCCGTACTGGGAAGGGCGCGACCTTCGCCTTGTACCGCTGCGCGAGCGCCGGGCGCACCTGGCACGATTGGTCGACGACCGCTCCGAGCGCGTTCGCTTCAGCGAGAGTTTCGAGGCGCCTGCGGAGCAAGTCTTTCAGGCCGCGGCACAACTTGGCTTGGAAGGCCTGATGCTGAAACGGGCTGACTCCGCCTACAACTCTTCCCGCAATGCCGATTGGCTCAAGGCTAAATGCCGGCTGCGCCAGGAATTCGTGATCTGTGGCTTTGGGGACAGGGAAGGTGCGCCCGGCGAAATTGGCCGGCTGTTGCTGGGCGTATATGAGGACAAGGAGCTGCGCTATGCCGGCAGCGTCGGCACAGGATGGGACAGCAAGACTGCCGCGGCGTTGCGGGCCCGGCTCACAAAGCTGACGACTGAGGCTGCGCCATTCCCCCCGGCCTCAATGGGTCGCAGCAGGTGGGGGGCGACCAGGACCGGTGCGCCGCACTGGGTCAAGCCGTCCCTCGTGGCCGAGGTCGAGTTTGCCGATTGGACGCCGGCGGGTCAGGTACGTCAGGCATCGTTCAAGGCGCTGCGTAGCGAAACGCCGGCGAGCGACGTCCGCAGGGAAGCCGTGCGGGTCGATCCCGATGCAACGCGCGCTGCCGTGAAAGTCACCCACCCAGAGCGAGTGATTGACGCCACCACTGGCATCACCAAGCTCGACCTGGTGCGGTACTACGAAAGCGTGGCCAACTGGATGCTTCCGCATCTCGCTGCGCGTCCCGTAGCGCTTCTGCGTGCGCCCGATGGCATTGGTGGCGAAGTCTTCTTTCAAAAGCATGCCGAAACTACGAAGCTGCCGGGGTTGACCGAGCAGCCGGCGTCCCTCTGGCCGGGGCATAGCCGCTTGCTGACGGTCGATTCGGTCGACGCGCTCGTCGGAGCCGCGCAACTGAATGTGGTCGAGTTCCACACATGGAATTCCACGGCCGCTGATCTTGCCCACCCGGATCGCGTCATCTTTGATCTGGATCCCGGGGAAGGCGTGTCCTGGCAGTACGTACAGGAAGCGGCGATCCTGGTGCAAGCGCTGCTAACCGAATTGGGGCTGGCTGCCTGGCTCAAGACCAGCGGCGGCAAAGGCCTGCACGTCGTCGTGCCGGTGGCGCCCGAGTTCGACTACGACACGGTCAAGGCCTTCTCACGCGCCGCAGTGCTGCACCTGACCAAAACCCTTCCCCAGCGTTTCGTGGCCAAGTCCGGACCAAGCAACCGCAAGGGCAGGGTGTTTGTGGACTACTTGCGCAATGGCATCGCGCAGACTACGGCAGCGGCATTCTCGGCCCGCGCGCGCCCCGGCATGGGCGTGTCGATGCCGCTATCATGGGATCAACTGCTGCAGCTCAAAAGCGCCGACCAATGGACGGTTCGAAACACACGGGAGTACCTGAGTTTTCGGACAAACGACCCTTGGAGTGACTTCTGGTCGACAACGCAGAGCCTCAGAGGTGCCATGGAGCATCTTGGGCTGACGGCGTCGTAATTTTCTTTCGTGACGTGGAGATAGCATGATGGCTGCGCGATCACTTGCCTCGCTTTCCCTCTCTTTCGGCCTGGTCTCGATTCCGGTGAAGCTGTACACCGCCACGGACTCCGAGACCGCGGTACGCTTCAATCTGCTCAGCAAGGAAGGCTCGCGATTGAAGCAGCAATACGTATCGGAGCAGACGCGGCAGGTAGTACCGCGCGACGAGATGGTGAAGGGCTATGAGTTCGAGAAGGACCAGTTCGTGATCTTCAGCCCCGACGAGCTCACGGCGCTCGAGGAGGGAGCCAGTCATATCGTCGAAATCGTCGCGTTTGTGCCGGAGCAGGGCGTTGATCCGATCTACTACGACAAGACCTACTACATTGCCCCGGACAAGCGCGGTGGCAAGCCCTACAGCTTGCTGCGTGCCGCCATGGCGAAGACGGGCCAATGCGCGATCGCGAAATGGGCGTCCAAGGGCAAGTCGCACATGGTCCAGATCCGACCCATCGATGGCGGGCTCGTGTTTCAGCAGTTGCTCTTCGCGGACGAAGTTCGGTCCATTGTCGATCTGCATATCGAAGACGTCGCCGTGTCCGACGCCGAATTGAAGCTCGCCATTCAACTGATTGAGCAGGCGTCCGAGGACCACTACGATGCCAGCCAGTATCGCGACGAGGAGAAGCAGCGCGTCCTGGCCGCCATCGATGCCAAGATCGCCGGCAAGCAAATCGTCTCTCCGGAGCCGATGGAGATCTCGCCGTCTGGTCAGGTGATCGACCTCGTCGAAGCGCTGAAGAAAAGTTTGTCCACTGGCAAGCGCTCAGCGGCTGCGACCAAAACGGCCACTGCAAAGACGGCTGCCGCAGAGTCACCTGCACCACGCAAGAGCGCCAAGCGAACCACGACCACCGTGGCAACCATTCCAAAGCGCGCGAAGAAGGCCTGAACATGCAGTCCTTCACCTTGCGCGACGTGAAGACGTTGGCTGGCATTTCGCGTTCAATGGTCAATGCGATGGTGGCATCTGGCATCGTGACGCCGGCCCGTGGGCCAGGGAACCAGTATCGCTTCTCCTTCCAGGACTTGCTGCTGTTTCGCACCGCGCATTCTCTTCGAGCCGCGAATGTGCCAAGTCGGCGCGTCGTTCGATCGCTCAAGAAGCTGGAAGCCCTTGGCACGGGCAGGCCTCTGACCGGCATCCGTATCACCGCGCTTTGCGGATCGGTGGCCGTGAAGGACGAGCACGGTCAATGGCATGCGGAGACCGGTCAGCGAATCATGGACTTCGAAACGCCTGACCGCTCCGCGCCGGTGCTTCCGCTTAACCCGGTGTCGCCCGTTACCGTCGAGTTGAGCGGCTATGACTTGTTCGAAATTGCGCAGGGCCTTGAACGAGATGATCCAGAGGAGGCGGAGAGGGCCTACCGCAAGGCAATAGCTGCTGACCCCGGTCTGGTCGATGCATACGTGAACCTGGGGTGCTTGTTGTGTGACAGTTCGTGCTATGAGGAGGCCGTCGACTTGTATCGATCTGCGCTGGACCGAGGTGTCGACGGACCATTGATTCGATTCAATCTTGCCGTTGCGCTAGAAGACAGCGGGCATGCCGAGAGGGCGCTCGCCGAATACCACGCGTGCATCGCTCTGGCTCCCGATTTGGCGGACGCGCACTACAACGCCGCACGGCTCCACGAGGCGATGGGCGACCATCAACGCGCAATCCGACACTTTCACCAGTACAAGCGGATTGAGCCGGTCCGGTGATAGCCGCCGTGATGCCGATGCGCAACCGCCTGCACCGCCGATCAGATAGAGCGCGATACAAGCTCGCGCAGAACTGTTTCCAGACCGACCTGACCACGGAGGATTTCGTCCGCACGACCCTCGAAATCGATCCAGCCTTCATTGAACCCATCGAGCATCCGCATTCGCGGCAGCGGATGCTTCATGCCTTGCGCGCGGAAAAGCGCTTCCCAGGCCTGCCTGTCGACAACCTCGGAACGTACCGGGTGGCCGAGCACGCGGGTAAAGACCAATGCGAGGTCGTTTGGGCTCACGCGGTGTGGGCCCTCGAGCTCAACGATGCGCACGCCATCCCATCTCTGCTGGAGCAGATCGGCCGCAACGCGACCGACGTCGGTGGTGGCGACTATCGGCACGGGCTTGTCGAGCGGCTGCAGGTAACTGGCGATGACGCCGTCGTTGCGTGCCGAGGCGACATCCCATGCGGCGTTCTCCATGAACCACCCGGGACGCAGGAACGTCACGGGCATTGGCAGGTCGCGCAATGCCTGCTCCATCAACGTGCGTTGCGTGAGCAAATTGCTCTCGCCAGCCTGCGCACCAATGGTCGAAAGGCAGACCACTCTTTGCGGCCGAGCCGTCCGGATTGCCGCAGAAACGGCATCGATGACTTCGCGCGCTTCAGGAAAATTCGGTTCCGGGTCGAACTCCGAAGGCGGCAGGATAAACACGCCCGTCGCGCCATCGAACGCGGCGGCGAGGGCGGCTGCGTCTTCCATGCGGGCCGTCGCCAGCTTGCAGCCGCGCGCCACCCACGAATCTGCCCGTGTGGCGTCGCGTGCGACGGCACGCACTTGCCGACCAGCGGCCAGAAGCTGGCGCGCTACTGCGCCGCCAACCTTGCCGGTGATTCCTGTGATTGCATACATTGTTCGCGCTCCTTGCGTGGATAAATAGGGTCTTGCTGCGACTATGTATTGACGGGCAATTGCTCAGGTGCGCCGCAGACCGTCGGTGCATTCTGGACAAACGCAAGTCGAAACAAAATGACATGGATGGCACTAGAAAAGTGACATCGTGTCATCAATGGGGCATGATTGGCGTTGGGGTCCGGTGTGGCCGTCCGGTACTGTGTCGCTGTGTCGGTCTTTGATCGCTTGCGATCAGTTGCATCGTTTGAATTGCGCGATCATGAGATCCAGGGTCGAAAACTTTTCCAGTGGGATTGGCGTGTTTGCCGCGGTAGTCAATGCCGGGACGTTTGCGGCTGCGTCGGAAGCGATCGGCATGTCACCGCCCGGCGTGAGTCGGGCGATTGCAAGGCTGGAAAAGAGGCTGAATATCCGGCTCTTCAATCGCACGACGCGTTCCGTTTCCCTGACGGAGGAGGGGCGCCGTTTTTACGAGCAGGTCATGCCGCACCTCGCAGGGCTCGAGGAGGCCGCCTCGGCAGCGGCTGGCGGCACCTCCGCGGTACGGGGAAAGTTGCGCATCAACGTGGATCCGGTTTTTTACCGGGCGATACTCGGGCAACGGCTGGACCAGTTTATGGACGCGCATCCTGACCTCGAAATCGAGTTCATTGCGCGAGATCATCTTGGCGATCTCGTTCTGGAGGGCTTTGACCTCGCGCTGCGGTTCGGCGAGCCCCGGACATCTACTCTGGTCGCACGCAAGCTGCTGGATACGGCCGTGGTTACGGTCGCCGCGCCGTCGTACGTTGCGCGAAGGGGGCGCCCGGCGAAGCCGGAAGATCTTGAAAGCCCAAACCACAGATGCCTGGAATTTCGCAATCCTGAGACAGGCAAGCCGTTCCCCTGGGAATTCCATCGCAGACGCAAGCGCGTTGTGATTGCCTCGCGGGGACGACTGACAGTCAACGATCCTGGCGCGCTGCTCAATGCTTGCCTGGCCGGTTCCGGGATTGCGCAGATGCTTCTTCTCGGTGCCGAGCATCTGATTGCGGAGGGGCGGCTGATCAATCTCTTTCCCGACTGGCCTGACGAGCGGTATCCCCTGTACGCTTGCTATCCCTCACGGCATCACATGCCGGCGAAGACGCGGGCCTTTCTGGACTTCATCGTTGAGCTGACGAACGTCAACTAGCGAGTCGGCGCTAGCTCTAGCATCCGTGCGGGCCGGCGAGAGGGTGACAAGTTGACCGATAAGCTAGCGGTAGCGGACATCCGTCACCCTGCCGTGAACGTCAATTTCTGGCCGGCAAGCGACAACTCTCTTGTCATGTCCGGTCTAGTAGCCAGCCATACGACACGCTCAACCGATCGATTTCGGCATGCCGGCCACGCGCAATTCGAAACGCAAGGTTGTTCCGCTGGCGCCTTCGACCAGCCTTACCTGGCTTTGGTTGAGCTGCAGCATGCGCTGCACGATCAGCAGCCCCAGCCCCCCGCCGCCCCGGTGCGCGCCGCCCGACGGGAACGGGCGCTGGAAGATCGACTCGCGTAACGCCGGCGGAATCCCGGGCCCGTTGTCGCTGACGGTAACCGCCACTTTGCCGTCCCGATAAGCCAGGTCGACTTCGACCACGCCTTCCGCGGGCGTGTGCCGGATGGCGTTATCCAGCAGATTGGTCAGCACGCGCTCGATCATGCCGAGGTCCGCCGTCACGGCCGGCAAGGCCGGTGGCAGACCCGCGCGCAGTTGCAGATGCTTGGCCTGCGCCGGCAGCGCAAATTT
>JACXTT010015006.1_pt1 | contig 10079 bp, 6 predicted proteins | sample 9270951 | NCBI WGS metagenome assembly JACXTT01 (sample SAMN15532306, study PRJNA645909) | rock metagenome | isolation source: weathered quartz diorite | place: Puerto Rico | collected 2017-06-21
CCCCCACCCCCGTCACGGACGGCTCCGACCGGATCAGCATGCCCTGGGCCCCGCGCTGGCTGCTGGGGCACCCGGCCGCGGCGCTGGCCGTCCCGCTGGAAGTCGTCTACATCCCGCAGGCCGCCACCAACGACGTGTATCAGGCGCGCATGGAGGCGGCCTTCGAGCGCTACCGAGCGGCCGGTGTGACGGCGATCGCTTTCGGCGATCTGTTCCTGACCGACATTCGGAAGTACCGCGAGCAATGGCTCGCCCAGGCGGGGATGACCCCGATCTTTCCCATCTGGCTGCGCGATACCCGCGAACTGGCCCGGCAGTTCATCGACGGTGGCTTCGAAGCCATCCTGTCGTGCGTCGACACCCGGGTGCTCGACTGTGCGTTTGCCGGCCGATCCTTCGACACTGCCCTGCTCGCCGATTTCCCGGACCGGATCGACCCGTGCGGGGAAAACGGGGAGTTTCACACCTTCGTCTCCGGCGGGCCGATCTTCCGGCGGAAGGTACCGGTGGTGCGCGGCGAGGTCGTGCGGCGCGAGTCCTGGTGCTTCTGCGACCTGCTGCCGGCGTGCTAGATCGGGGGCGGCAGCGACACCAGTAGTCCGGCCAGCGCGAGCAACCCGAAGAGGACGGCGGCCTCCCGCCTCCACCACCGGCCGCGGCGTTCCACGGGCGTCCTGGCGGCGGCCCAGGCCAGCGCCACCGCCGCTGCGAGCACGAAGAGCTTCCCGGTCAGCGTCCGTCCGTACCAGCTCGCGACCAGGTCGCGAAGGCCGGCGAGGTGCTGCGCTGCCATAAGAATTCCTGTGAGAACCAGGATCGCAACGGACGGCGCCACGAACCGCGCAGCCGCGAGCGCGACATCGGCGCGCCGGCGCGCCAGACCCGGCAGGCGCCAAATGCCGAGCAGCCCCAGCACGGTGCCGATCCACCATCCCATCGCCGACTCGTGCAACACATTGGCCGCGAACCCAAGCCACGCGGGACGAGCGCCAACGGCGTGTGCGGCCTCCCCGTCGATCAGCGCGACGGCAAGGCCAAGGCCGAGGACGGCCCACGTCGCCGCGGCTTCGCGCACCGCGCCCTGCCGCACCGCGCCGACGAGCACCCACACCAACGCCGCGGCGCCCACGCGCTGCCCGAGCACGAGGCCGAAACTGGAATCGAGGGTGCCGCCCATCACGTCTACGTCTACCGGACTCTCGGGCGACGCGCTCAGGCTCACCGTTTGCGCCAGCAGCGCGAGGGGCTCGGCGGCGAGCAGACCGAGAACTCCAGCTCCAATCAAGCGCCACACCTGCAGGTCGATGGAATCGTCCGCGATGAGCGATCGCGGAACGAGCACCACCCGCCGGAAAGCGAAGACGCCAAAACACAGCGCGTACCCGGCCAGATGGACCGCACGGGCCAGCGCCTGGAGGGCGAGCCCGACCGCGGACCTCCCAGCGCCGGCAGCACCGGCTCCGGGCGCGGCCGGCTGGGTGGGGTGGCCCACGCTGAAGAGATACACCCCCTGCGCGGGGTGGGTGTCGGCGGCAATCACCCGCCAGAGGACGCGGTACGTCCCGGGCTGCGTCGCCCCAATGGGGATCTGTACCTCGGTGCCCAAGACGCGGGCCGGTCCGTGTTCGACGCGCTGGCCGGCCGGCCCCCAGACGCGCACGCCGCGGCCTGCGAGCTGGACACGCTCACTGAAGAACAGGCGCAGCGATCGCGGTGGCTGTGCCAGCACGACGCCCGACGCACATGGGAGATCTGGCGGCGCCGGCTGCGCCCCCCGCAGAACCGAGAGCGAAGCGCACGGATCCGGTGGGTCGGCGCGGAGGAGGCGAGCGTGCGCGGAGGCGCTCGACAGCCACAGCGCGGGATAACATACGAAAATCACGGCGGCGAGAACGAGGCGCGAACGCCCCGCGGATCCGCGGGGACGGCGTGGGCCTACGCTTGGGCCTCCGCCGGCCGGGTCCGCAACAGATCGCCCTTCGAGGGTTGTCCGATGCGGATCACCAGCCCGGCCGCGAGTAGGCAGAGCAGCCCTGAGGCCATGAACGCCACTTGGTAGCTACCGAGCCAGGTGCGCAGTGCGCCCGCACCGAACGCGGCCGTCGCCGCGCCGAACTGATGGGCGGCCGCGATCCAACCGAACATCACGCCCACGTTGCGCTTGCCGAACACGTTGGCGGTCAACCGCACGGTCGGCGGGACAGTCGCGATCCAGTCCAACCCGTAGAAGACGGCAAACGCCGCGAGCGCCACGAACTGCGTTCCCAGCGCGTACGGCAGGAAGAGCAGCGACAGCCCCCTGAGGCCGTAATACCAGCAGAGCAGATAACGGCTGTCCCACCGGTCGGTCAGCCATCCCGAGACCGTCGTCCCGATCAGGTCGAACACGCCGATCGCCGCGAGCATGCTCGCCGCCGTCACCTCGGCGATCCCGTGCTCCATCGACGCCGGGATCAGGTGCGTGCCAATCAATCCATTGGTGCTGGCGCCGCAGATGTAGAAGCTCCCGGCGAGCAGCCAGAACTCGCGCGACCGAACTCCCTGGCCGAGCGCGCTGAGCGCGGCCGCGGCGGGGTTGCCCCCCGTCGGGGCCTGGGGCACCGGTGCTGCATCGTCCGCACCGTACGGACGCACGCCGACGTCGGCAGGCGCGTTGCGCATGAGGAGCGCGACGAGCGGCACCATTCCCAGCGCGACGGCCGTGACGATGAGGGCCGCCGCCCGCCATCCGTGGCTGACGACCGCTGAGGCGAGCGCGGGCAAGAAGATCAACTGCCCAGTAGCGACGCTGGCGGTCAACAGCCCCGTGACCAGCCCGCGGCGCTCCACGAACCACCGGTTGGCGATATAGGCGCCGAGCACGAGCGACGTCGTGCCCGTGCCCAGCCCCACCACGACGCCCCACAGCAGAACTAGTTGCCAGGACGTGTGCATCACCGTGGTGAGCCCGACGCCCACGGCGACGAAGCCGAGCGACCCCAGGATCACGCGGCGCACGCCGAACCGGTCCATGAGCGCCGCGGCGAACGGGCCAAACAATCCGTACAGTAGAAGGTTGACGGACACCGCCAGCGAGATCGTGGCGCGCGTCCAGCCGAATTCCCGTTCCAGGGGAATGATCAGCACGCCGGGGGCCGAGCGAATGCCGGCCGCGGACAAAAGGATGAGGAATGTGACGGCGGCGACGATCCAGGCATAGTGCAGCCGCCCCCGCGCCAGCCGGTCACTCAACCACATGCCGCAAGGCCCTCCCGGGGAGCGCCGCGCGTGAAGCTGCGGGTTGGCGGCGCGACCTGGATCTCATACTGTGGCGGGTGAACGACCGCGAGGCGCCGCTTTATTCCGTGCGGCTACGGTCCGCCGTCGCAGCGACGCGGGATGCGCGTCAGTCCAACGGTGGTCGATGCTGCGCCCACGGCTGGATCGCCTCGAACGCCGCGGCGGCGCGAAGCACCGCGGCGTCGGCATGCCATCGACCGACGATCTGCAGCCCGACCGGGAGACCTTCCGCGGTGAAGCCACATGGCACGTTGGCCGCCGGTTGGCCCGTGAAGTTGAATGGATACATGAACGGGACCCGGTCGAGGAAGGGCATCGGGCGTCCCTCGGTATCGGGCGGCCCATCGTTCGGGCCCGCGTCGACGGACCATGCCGCCACGGGCATCTGCGGTGTCAGCAGCAGGTCGTACGTCTCGAAGAACTCCCACACGGCGTTGTAGAACACCGTGCGAAACGCGAGCGCCTTCCCGTACTCGATCGCGCTCACGCGCCCGGCGTTGAGGATCATCTGCATCAGCGACGGCTCCACCCACTCCGGGCGCTCGAGGGCCCGGTCCCCGTAGCGTGCCGCCATGCTGACCTGCCAGATGATCTTGTGGACCTGGCGAGGATCCGGCCATCGGATCGCCGGCGCCTCGAGCCGGCAGCCGAGCTCTTCGAACTGCCGCGCCGCTCGCTCGGCGATCGCGCCCACTTCGGGGTTGACCGCGGTCGCGGCGAACCCGAGGTCCCGGCTCCACGCCACCCGGAGCCCCTTGAGCTCACCGTCGCACGCCGCCACGTAATCCTCGGGCGGCGCATCGATCGCCAGCGGGTCTCGAGGATCGGGGCCGGCGAGCACGCCGAGCATCAACGCCGCGTCCCGGACGGTCCGGGTCATCGGGCCATTGTGCGAGCGCGCAGACCAGTAGTCGGTATTGGGATGGTACGGCACACGGCCGAACGAGGGCTTGAGCCCGAACACGCCGCAGAGCGCGGACGGGATGCGGATCGATCCCGCGCCGTCGGAACCGTGCGCCAGCGGTCCCAACCCGGCCGCGACGGCGGCGCCGGCGCCTCCAGAGGATGCACCCGACGTCCGGTCGAGCTTCCATGGGTTCCGGCACGGCGGACCGATGAGATTGTCGCACATGTCCCGGTGACCGTAGTGCGGCGTGTTCGTCTTGCCCAAGAGCACGCCGCCGGCCGTCTTCATCCGCGCCGCGACGACGCCGTCTTCGGAGGGCACGTGATCCTCGAAGAACTTCGAGCCGTACGTGGTCCGAATGCCGGCCGTCGGCTCGAGGTCTTTGATCGAGTATGGGATCCCATTGAGCGGACCGCCCGGCTCGCCGCGTCGCGCCCGCGCCTCCGCCGCTTTGGCATCGGCCCGCGCCCGATCGGCCGTCACGGTGATGAACGCGTTGAGCCTCGGGTTGAGGCGCTCGATCCGCCGGAGGACCGCCTCGGTGACCTCGACGGGTGAGACCTCGCGAAGGCCGGTCAGTCGTTTCAGTTCAATCGCGGGCATAAAACAGAGCTCGTCTTTGTCCATGCGCGCGCTCTCCCTACTCAGGTTATCCGCCACACGCGTTTCGCGGCCAACTTCCGCGGCCGACTCCCATCGAGAAAAACGTCGCTGAAGTTGTTCACAGCGGAGAGGGTCGCCTTCCTCCACCCGCGGGGAGCCGGTGCAATAGCCAGAAACGAATGGAACGGGATGGCTCGAGCCGCCGGCGGGGTGCCCCTCGCTGGGTCGATCCTCTTTGTACTCACAGGGCCGAACCTTGGCACGGAGGCGCGGGACGCCCTCCTCGTGGTCCTCGGTCTGGTGGTGACGACGCTGGACGGCGCCTCCGAGAGTGCGGCTCCGGAGAGGACTTCCTGGCACGAATACGACGGGGCATTTCGCGGGATGGTTGGGTGAGTTTCGCGACGGGAGAGGCAGCGGTCTCATCCCCGCGGCGTTGCGCAGGCTCGCCGGGGTAGGTCACACGGCCCCGTTCGACGTGCGCAAACGGGGTCAGCGCGTGCGGCTGCGCCTTGTCCGGCCCCATCAGGTGCAGCACGGTGTCGCCGCGTGCGGTCAGCGCGTCCGCGACGAGCGAGCGGTGGCATCGCCACGGGACCGCTTCCGCGCACATGATCGCGGCCGACCGAGCATCCCGCGCGAGGGCGCGGAGCTCTTCCAGCGCGGCCGCGAACTCCGGACTCTCCATGTAATCCGCAAACCCGCGAAAGCTCGCGTTCCTCCAGGCGGTGTTGCCGGAGTCAGGTCGCGGCTTCCGGAGACCCCCCAGGGCCTTCATGTGCCGGTAGCGGATCCCCCGCCGCGGCAGTCCCCGGCCCAGCGCCTCGCGGTTGAACTGTGGCGTATGGCGCGACCGAGGGATGGTGCGGATATCGACCAGCAGGTCGATCTCGAAACTGCGGAGCATTTCCACCAGCTCATCGAGCGTACGGGTGGAGTGCCCGACCGTATACAGCTCCATGATCGGAGGGATTTCACCGGCCACTGACGCAATGTCCTCTCAATGGCCGGTTCGAAGCTCCCTCCCCTGCGCAAGCGCATCGCCGCAGGCTTATCCGACGCGTCCGCCGACACCGTGCGCCGTAACGTGCTGGAGGGGCTGCGGCCGCGCCTCGCCGCCGCCCGCCCCCGCTACCCGAACCTTCAGGAACGCGTCCGCGAGATCAAGATGGACGCCCTGGCCCATCTCGACGAGCTCGTCGAGCGCGCGACCGAGCAGCTGAAGCACAACGGGTGCACGGTCACAATGGCCAGCACCGCCGAGGAGGCGCGGGCGTACATCCTCAACGTGGTCGGGGGCGGGACGCTGGTCAAATCGAAGAGCAACGCCGCAAAAGAGATCGGCGTCGTCGAGGCCCTCGAGGCCCGCCACATCAACGTCGTCGAGACCGACCTTGGCGATCGCATCAACCAGCTCAACGGAACGTACGGCGGACACATCATCGCCCCGGCGATCCAGATCAGCAAAGAGCGGGTTCGAGAACTGTTCAGCGCGATGGCCGGCGAGGTGCTGCCGGGAGATCCGGAAGAAATCGTCAAGGTCGCCCGGGAGGACCTGCGGTCGGCCTTCGCCGGCGCGGGCTACGGACTCTCCGGCGCGAACGCCCTGGCGGCTGAGACCGGAACGGTCTGCGTCGTCGAGAACGAGGGGAACATCCGGATGCTCTCCTCGCTGCCGGACGTCTATATCGCGGTCGTGCCGATCACGAAGATCGTCAGGACGGTCGAGGACGGCTTGACCGTCATCCAGGGGGCGAGCGTCTTCGGCGTGGCCCAGCGCATCGGGACATACGCGTCCTGCATCTCCGGGCCCGCGCCCGCGGATGGCTTCGGGCCGCGAGAGATGCACGTGGTCCTCGTGGACAACGGCCGGCGCCGCGCGGTGGCGGAGGGCTTCGGCGAAGCGTTCGCCTGCATCAACTGCGGCAGCTGCCTCGACCACTGTCCCGTGTACGCGGTGATCGGGGACAAGTACGGCGTCACCACGCACATCGGCGGTATCGGGATCCTGCAGGCCAGCTTCACATCCGGGCTGGGGCTCACCGCTTCGCAAGGGCTCTCGCTCTGCCTGAACTGTCGCGCCTGCGTGGACCCCTGCCCTGCCCGGATCGACACGCCGGGCATGCACGCCCGGATGCGCGAGGAAGTCCCAGCGCGCAGGCGGCTCCCGCTCGCGGCGCGCATGGTGCTGGGGCTGACCGCCAGCGTTCCCATGATGCGGGCGACCGGGCGCGTGATCCACGCCGCGGAGCGGTTGGGCGTGCGCCGGATGGCGGAGCGCCTCCTCCCCCCGGCGCTCAAAGCGATGGCGCCGCTCCTCCCCCCAATGCCGCCGCCACGACAGATGGCCAGGCCGCCCGAGCTGCTCGAGCCGATCGGCGCGCCGGCGCGACACACCGTCGCGTTCCTCAGCGGCTGCGTGATGAGCACGTGGCTGGCGCCGATCAACTGGGCCACGCTGCGCGTGCTCGCGCGGGCCGGCTGCCGCATCCGGGTGCCAGCGTCACAGGGGTGCTGCGGCGCGCTGCACCACCACATGGGCGAGGGCGGGCAGGCCCGGATCATGGCCCGGCGGGTGATCGACGCCTTTGCCGGCCTGGACGACTGCGACGCCATCCTCACCAACTCCGCCGGATGCGGCGCAGCGATGAAGGAATATGGCGAACTCCTTCACGACGACCCGGCCTACGCCGAGCGCGCCCGCGCGTTCGCCGCGCGCGTCCGCGACGTGAGTGAGTTCCTGGCCCTCCACGGCCTGGGGCAGATGACCACCCGCATTCGCGCGCGGGCCGTCTATTTCGACCCGTGCCACCTCGGCATCGCCCAGGGCGTCACCAAGGAGCCCCGCTGGCTGCTGCGCCGGATTCCCGGACTCGAGGTTGTCGAGGCGACGCGGCGGGAAGCGTGCTGCGGCAGCGCCGGCATCTACAACCTCGTGCATCCCGAGGTCAGTGGCCGCCTCGCTCACCTCCTCACGCAAGATCTGTGCGCGACGGATCCCGACCTGATCGTGACGAGCAACCCCGGCTGTCTCCTTCAGGTGCGCTGGGGACTGGCGCGCGCCGGGCGCGGGAAACGAGTTCAGGTCGTGCACCTGATGGAGCTTCTCGACCGTGCCACCGGGACGGCGCCCGGGACCGTGTCGTGAGCCTGCCCGAAGGTCCGGAAGGAGCCATGGCCCAGGACGACACGCTGGCGTCGCTGCGCCGGCTGCGGGGGCGGGCGCGCACGAAGGCGCGGGCAGGCCTCCTGGACGAGGCCATCGGGACCCTCACCGACCTGGGCTTCGACGTGGCCAGGTTGGCGGCGCCGGACGATGTGGTGTCTAAAATGCTCGAGATCGTTCCGAGCGGCGCCACCGTCGTCTATCATCCGTGCGTGGCCGGCCGGGCGATCGGGCTCGATCAGGCGCTACGCAACGCAGGCCGGACCGTCCTGGCGCTCCCCTCCGACGGCGACCCGCGTACGCAGCATGGGGACCGGCGCGGCCGGTTGTTGGGCGCGCAGTTCGGCATCACCGGCGCAAATGCGGTCGTCGCGGATACCGGGACGCTCGTGCTGGTGGAAGATTCGGGCTACGGACGGGCAGCCAGCAACATTCCGCCCGTGCACATCGCGCTCGTGACGGCCGATAGCGTCGTCGCGGACCTACTCGATGCCGCGGTTGTCGCGCGCGGATACGCCGTGCTTCACCTCAGCCGACCCGGCTCCCCACCCCGACCGCTCCCGCGTTACGTGTCCCTGATCTCCGGCCCCAGCAAGACGGCCGACATCGGCCACACGCTCGTTCGTGGCATGCACGGGCCGCGCACCGTTCACGTCCTGATCTGGGACCATCCCAAAGCCGAGGGGACGGACGACGACGCGCTGCGGGCCTGGGTGCTCGCGTAGGCCAGGAGGCGCGTGACGCGATGGCCTGAACGGCCGAGGGCGAACCGAGTCTGCTACCCGGGCGCGTCGAGGTACGTCTGAAACCAGGCGAGCATGTGGCGCAGTTCTTCGATCCGGTGCCGGGGTTGGCCCGAGCTTGACACTCCATGGCTCTCGCCGGGGAACCGGACCATCAGGGTGGGGGTGCCCTGTTTCTTCAGCGCGACGAAGAGCTGCTCCGCCTGGTGGATCGGGCAGCGCAGGTCGTTCTCCCCGTGCAGGATCAACAACGGTGTGCGCATGTCCCGCACGTACGTGATCGGCGACCGCTCGAGGTAGAAGGCCGCCGACTCCCACGGTTCGCCGGGAAACTCCCACCGGCCGCTCCGGTAGGCGATATCGCCCGTCCCCCAGTGGCTGTGGCGGTTGCAGGTGCTGCGGAGCGTCACCGCCGCGCGGAACCGCTGCGTGTGGCCGACGATCCAGTTGGTCATGTAGCCGCCGTAGCTTCCACCCGAGACCCCGAGCCGGTCTGGATCGATCCAACTGTGAATGGCGAGGGCGCGATCCAGCGCGCCCATCAGATCCTCGTAGTCCTTCCCGCCCCAATCATGATGCGTCGCCGCGACGAACGCCTGGCCGTAGCCTTCGCTGCCCCGAGGGTTCGTGTAGATGACCCCGTACCCCGCGGCGCAGAGCACTTGAAACTGCTGCGAGAACGTGTTGCCGTACGCTCCGTGCGGCCCGCCGTGGATTTTGAGCACGGCCGGGACCCGATCGTTCGGGCCGGCGTTCGCCGGCTTCATGACCCACCCCTCGATCACGGGGCCGTCCGGCGCGCGGTACTCGAACCGCTCCGGAACCGCGAGCGTCAGGACGTCGAGCGTGGCCGCGTTCCACTCCGACAGACGGCCGAAGCGTGCGGGGCCGGCCCCGTCCAGCTCCGCCACGGCGACCTCGCCGGGGGTGAGCGGATCGCACTCGATGCACGCGACGCGTCGCGCCGCGCGGTCGAGCGAGCACCCCACGAGATCGTGGTCCCCGCCCGTCTCGAGACGCACCGCACCGTCCGGCACCGAGACGGATGCGATCTGCGCATTGCCGCCCTCGGTGGTGAGGAAATAGACGCGATCGCCCCGCGGCGCCCAGGTGAGCCCGCCGGAGGTTGGCTGGGAACGGACGTCGGAACCGACATGATGCCCGACGCTGCGATCGTAGTTGCGGGTCAGACAGGCGGGCCTGCCGCCCCCCACGGGAACAATCCAGATGCCCTCAATGGTCGCTCCCCAGCACTCATTGTCGTGCCCGACGTACGCGATGCGCGTACCGTCCGGCGACCAGGCGAGAGATTGGGCGGGCCCGAGGGTCTGAGGCCGCCGGCCCGGCCGCCCCGCTTCAACGGCCGGCACGACCCATACCC
>JACXTT010015007.1_pt1 | contig 10078 bp, 7 predicted proteins | sample 9270951 | NCBI WGS metagenome assembly JACXTT01 (sample SAMN15532306, study PRJNA645909) | rock metagenome | isolation source: weathered quartz diorite | place: Puerto Rico | collected 2017-06-21
AAGGATCGCGGGCAGGCAGGTGGTTCGTGCCGAGGATGTCGGGGAGCAGGTTGTTGAAGTCGTGCGCGAACCCGCCGGCCAGCCGGCCCACGGCCTCCATCTTCTGCGCCTGCAGCAGTTGTGTTTGGAGAGACTGACGCTCGGTCGTGTCCCGCAGGATGACGGTAAACACGGTTTCCCCACCCGACTGCAGCTTCGAAATCGACGCTTCGGCGGGGAACTCCGTCCCGTCCTTCCGACGGCCAAAGATCTGACGGCGCTCCCCCATTTTCCGCGCCGTCTCCGGCGACTGTGCGAATCCCCGGATGTGCTCGCGATGCACCGCCACAAACCGTGCGGGCAAGAGCAGGTCAAGCGAATGGCCCAGGACCTCTTCCGCGGTATAGCCAAGGATCCGTTCCGCTCCCTGGTTGAAGAGTTCAATCCTCTGGTTCTCACCCACCGAGATGATCGCATCCCCCGCGATGTCCAGGATGCCGGCGAACCGAGCCTGGGTCGCGCGCAGCGCCTCCGCGGCCCGTTGGCGCTCTGTGATATCCTGGGCCATCACGAGAGCTGCGCGGCGGCCGGCAAACGTCAAGGTGTTCCGGGTGATTTCGACATCGATGAGCGTGCCGTCCTTCTTACGATGCCGCCACTCGCCCCGCTTGCGGAACCCCATTTCAGACTTGGCAACGAGCTCGCGCAGGGCGGGCACGTCGTGGGGCAGATGAATCTCCTCCAACGTCATTGCCAGAAGCTCTTCGCGCGTGTACCCGTACTGCCGCACCGCAGCCTCGTTGACGGCGAGCAGCCCCAAGGTGTCGAGGTCGTAGACGAAGAGCGGGTTCGGGTTGCTGTCGAACAGCACCCGATAGTGCGCCTCCGATTTGGTCAGCGCTTGCTCAGCGGTTGTGCGCTCTGTCGCGAGGGCGGCGAGCGCGAGGGCCGTCAGGGCCAACAGGCCCACGAACGTCTGCAGCAGGGCCAGGTTCTCCGTCGGCGTCGCGGCCACGAACGGGCCCCGTCCGTGCAGGGTGTACCAGACCGCCAGGCCCGCTACGAGCGTGGTAGCAGTCGCCGCCCCGCGCGGGCCGAACCGGAGCGCCGCCCAGCTCACCACCGGGAAGATGGCATACACGTAGCTGAACGGGAGCTTGAAGAGTGCGGCGGTCAGCACGACGAGGAGGAGCGCCAGGGCCAGCGCCTCGACCGCTCGGCCAGGCGACTCGCGGAGGCGCGGTGTCGCTGCCCAGGTCAGGAGCAGCGATCCGAAGACCAGCACGCCCATCGCATCTCCCGACCACCACACGAACCAGAGGGAGCCGTAGGCGGCCGAGTTGATGGCGCCGCTCAACCACAGACTCGCAACGCCGATGGTCGCGCTCACCGCCGTGCTCACGGTCGCCGCAAGCACCACGAGAGCCAACACGTCTCGGAGTCGGTCAAGCGACGGCCGGAAGCGGGCGACGCGCTGGAGCAACAGAGTGCCGACCACCGCCTCGAGGGTGTTTCCTACCGCGATGCTGGCCGCCCCCGCGAGCGTGACGCCCGACGACGCGTTCAGCAGGAACGCCCCGATCGCGATGCCCGGCCAATAGCGGATCCCCAAAAGCACGAGGGTGGCGAGCGCGAGGCCGGCCGGTGGCCAGGCCGAGGACACCACCGCTTGCGCCACCGCCGCTAACAGGCCGAGTTTCGCGGCGGCGAAGTAAAGAACCGCGAGGAGTGCGACTGCCGCTGGGTAGGGGAGCCTTCGCCGCATCAGAGCCGAGCGAAGGGCCAGCGACCTATCGACCCACGTTGAGACGAGTATCCGAGAGTCACGGGACCCGGTGTGATCCGTGAATGAGAGCGTCCGTGGAGCCGTCAAACAACTGGGTGAAGCACTGCATTCTCGCCGAGGCCGTTGCTCGACGGGCCATCGCGGGTCGCAGAGGACCGGACGGCTCATGCTATTCGCCAGTAACGAGACAATATAGGACCACATCGTGCAGGCTGGGTGTGCCTTGGAGCGACCGGGCGGCCGATCGGGCTAACCGGTGCCCTGAGACTCCGGCCGAGCGCCCGGCGTCGCGCGTCGGGAAGCGCGAGGGGCCCGTAGAAGCGTCCCAAACGCGGACCGGTTCTCAAATGTCGCAATACCGCCTCCCGATGCCGCAAAAACGACCTATGCAGGTGGGGGAGTGGCCGCGCATATTCCGCCATTTAGGGAAGGCGGTTTCCGCGTAGGCTGGAGTTCGGCCGTCCATCAGGCGGTGTGCCGGCGTGACACAGGAGACCCAGGGCAACAGCCCCAGAACGCTCGCGGACCGGCGCCTGGCCGCCTTCTTCACGGCGGCTCCCGCCGGACTGGCGATGCTGGATGCCGAGTTGCGCTACATCCAGGTGAACGACACGCTCGCCCAAATGAACGGCCTGTCGATCCAAGCGCATCTCGGCAGGCCCGTGCGCGAGGTGCTTCCCGCATTGGCGCCGGTGGTCGAGCCGATTCTCGAGCGGATTCTCGCTACTGGCGAGCCAGCCCTCAACATCGAAGTGAGCGGTGAGACCCCGGCTCAACCGGGCGTCACTCGCTATTGGATCGCCTCGTACTTCCCGCTCCCCGGCCAGCTGAAGAAGCCAGCGGGGATCGGCGCGATCGTCGTGGAAGACACGGCGCGTCGCCGCGCCGAGGAAGCCCGGCGGCGCTCTGGCGCCGAGTTCCAGGCGGTCGTGGAACAGGCGACCTACGGCATCTACCGCTCGAGCCTCGACGGCAAGTTTCTCCGAGTGAATCCTGCTCTCGTGCGTATACTCGGCTACGACTCGGAGGCCGAGGTCCTCGCGCTGGACCTCCCGCGGGACGTGTATGTGCATGCCGGCCACCGCGATCGGTTGATCGAGCAGCACCGCGCGGCGGACGAAATCAAGCCGCTCGAGGTCGAGTGGAGGCGAAAAGATGGCCACCGGGTCATGGTGCGGCTGAGCGGCCGCCCCTTGCGCAACGACCGGGGCGAGGTGACGGGTTTCTCGATGATTGCGGAGGATGTGACGGAGCAGCGCGTGCTCGAACGGGCGCTCGCCCAGGCGCAGAAGATGGAGACCGTCGGCCAACTGACGAGCGGGATCGCTCACGACTTCAACAATTTGCTTACCGTGATCTTGACCCAGGCCAATCTCATGGGGGAGTCGCCTCCGGAGGACCCCGCCGCCCTGCGCCGGGACCTGGCGGATCTGCAGGGAGCCGCGAGGCGCGGGGCTGAGTTGGTGCACAAGCTGCTGGGATTCAGCCGGCGGGAGCGCCTCGAGCTGCAGCCACTCAGCCTGCCCGACTCCGTGCAGGAGGTCCTCGGCACCCTCCGGCGCCTGCTTCCTGCCACGATCGACATCCAGTTCGAAGCGGATCCAGAAGGCGGCGTCGTCGAGGCCGATCCAGGCGCGGTGCAACAGATTCTCATGAACCTCGCGACCAACGCGCGCGATGCGATGCCCGACGGGGGCACGCTGCATGTCGAGGTCCGGCGGACCCGCTTGGACGCCGAAGACCGCCCGCTCCATGCATGGGTAGAGCCGGGACCCTACGTCTGCGTTGCGGTGAGCGATACTGGCGTCGGGATGGACCAGCAGACGTTAGCGCGGGTGCTTGAGCCGTTCTTCACGACGAAGGCGCCAGGAGTCGGGACGGGGCTCGGCATGGCCATGGTATACGGCCTCGTCAAGCAACACAAGGGGTTTGTGCACCTTTATAGTGAGGTGGGCCAGGGGACCACTGTGAAGGTCTACTTCCCGCTCGCCTACCGTGAGCCTGTCCAGGCGGTTCAAGCGGCCGCGGAGCAGGCACTCCCGGGCGGAAGCGAGTCGATCCTGTTGGCCGAGGACGACGCCACGTTACGGACGGTTGCCGAACGACTCTTGAAGAAGGTGGGCTATCGGGTGCTCACGGCGGTGGACGGTGCCGAGGCACTCGAGGTCTATCGCGCCCGCCGCTCGGAGATCGAGCTGGTAATCACGGATATGATCATGCCGAAGGCAAGCGGGTTCGATCTCTATGAAGCCGTGCGGCACTTGTCTCGCACAGTGAAGGTGCTGTTCACCAGCGGCTATCCGGCGCCGAACTATCGCAAGTCAGTTGCCGGCGACCCGGGGGTGGCGTTTGTGACCAAGCCCTGGACCGTGAATGAGTTGCTCGTGCAGGTCCGCGCGATGCTCGACGCGCCGACAAAGACCTGAGTGACACAGCGATGGCTCGCATCATCCTGATCGACGACGAAGAGGCTGTTCGCGGGACAACGCGACGCGCTCTGGAGCGTGCGGGGCATCAGGTGTTCGAAGCAAGCGACGGCGAGGCGGGACTGCAACTCCTTGCCCAGAGCGGAGCCGACCTCGTGATTACCGACATCTTCATGCCCGGGCAGGACGGTATCGTCACCGTGCGTCGGATTCGGAAGGAGTTTCCGCGCGTGAAGGTGATTGCCATCTCCGGCGGCGACTCGACGGGCCGGCTGGACCTTCGCACGGACGCCGAGCTTCTAGGAGCCGCCACGAGCTTGAGGAAGCCGTTCGAGGCCGCCGACTTGCTGCGGGCGGTTCGCGAAGTGCTGGGTTCTCCAGCCTAACTCCTCGCGCTCGGTGGCACAGCGACCGCGCGGGCGGCGCCGCCGTGCCGTCAGGGCGGAAATGTCACAAGACCATCCCGAGAGACGTGTCGAGCGGAGATTTGAACCCGCGACCCCCTGAACCCCACGCGAATTTAGAGGGGCTCGCTAGGACACCAAGTAGTAATCACGCGACGTTCCGGGCACCGGTGTCGCAACAGCGGGACGAAGATCAACCGAGTGTCGTGAGAAACTCTTAGCGGAGCTCACAGCAGGCGACCCCCCCCTGACCTGTTCAGCAAATCCGACCTCGAGCGCGAGAGCTGAGGGCGGCAAGCTCCTGAACACATCCTATCGACGCTTCAGGTGTGCTTTATCGCGCACCCGCACTTTTGGGTCCAGACGGTCCTCGGTTTGCAAAAGCGGCAGAACGTCCGTTTGCATTGGGCCCCGGGGCAGGGCTCGGGTCCTTTACCTGAGCATCGCTGATCGGCGGCGGTGCCCTTGTCGTTAGGAGAAGGCGCGATGAGCAAGCTCGAAGTGAGTGCCCGGATGACAATTCGCAAGGGGAAGCTGGAGGGATTCAAAGAGCAAGCCGCCGAAATCATCAGGCTGACGCAACAGAAGGATACGAAAACCCTCCGTTATGACTGGTTTCTCAGTGTTGATAAGACTGAATGCGAGGTCCGCGAGATCTACGACAGCTCGGAGGGTTTGATCGAGCATCGGGTGCACATTGGCGAAGCTCTGAACAAACTCTTCGAGGAATTCGCCGACGGTCATGCGGTCACGGTATATGGAGACCCGTCACCGCAGCTTGTGGAGATCGCGAACAGTCACAAGGACGTAAGTATCAAGTGGTATTCGTTCCTCCGGGGACTTGAGTCCTGAGGAAACGAGAATGACACACGTGGCGGAGCTGATCACCGACTTCCTCCGGAGCCGGCGGATCGCTGTGGCCGGTGTGTCCCGTGGCACCGGTAGCGCAGCGAACCTGGTCTTCCGAAAGCTGCGCGACGCTGGCTACGAGGTCGTTCCGGTCAATCCGAACGCCTCCGAGGTCGAAGTCGTCACGTGCTATCCGAATCTCGCCAGCGTGCCCGGAGCCCTGGATGGCATCGTGGTCGCAACCCATCCCGACGTGTCGGTCGACCTAGTGCTTCAGGCCGTCGAACGGAAGGTCCGGCGCATCTGGTTGCATCGATCCTTCGGCCCTGGGAGCGTGTCGGACGCCGCCGTCAGAGCGTGCGGATCGCATGGCGTCTCATGCATCGTCGGTGGATGCCCGGTGATGTACTGCGAGCCGGTTGACTTTGGGCATCGCTGCATGCGCTGGTGGCTCGGTCGGCGCGGGCGCAATGGAGGGTAGGCCGGCCAAGAAAAGGAGGGTTTCACGATGTCGCATGAGCTGACGGGACTCTACCGCTTCGGGGGGGGCGGCGTTCATCGTCAGCGGGATTCTGTTCCTCTCGAGAGAGGCCCTGGAGTTCCTGGCCGGCCCGCCACCATCGAGTGGGGTGGAGATCCTCGCGTGGGTCGAATCAGGGAAGCTGCTCCTTTCGCTCGTCAGCGAGGTCCTGTTCTTTGCGGCAATTATCCTGGTGCCCGCGGTCATTGCCCTGTATCACAGTCTCGCCGACACCGAACGAGTCAAGGCGGCAACAGGTTGCGGGATCATCGCGGCGATGATCCCCGTCATCGTCATGGTGCTCATTGTTCACGAGCGTCTTGTCTATCCGGTATATGGCATCCGTGTCAGTTCGCCCGCCGTCGCGGAGAATGTTGTTGCGGTCTTCTACGGCGGTATGCATGCAGTCGGTCTGATGATGGGAATCGCCACCATCGTGTTGAGCCTGGCCATGATACGTGGAGTCTATGGGAAGCCCATCGCGTATCTCGGGTTCGCCACGGGCGTGTTCGATGTCATTGGCTCATATCCCGATGCAATCGGGCCTGTTCTGACTCTCGTCTGTCAGGTGTTCTTCGCAGCATGGTTCGTGGCGGTAGGCTCGAAACTCTACAGAATGGCTGGAGACGTCCAATCAAGGGGAGCGTGATGCGTGTCCTGAAAGTCCTGCTGGCCATCAACGGGGCCGTCTTCCTCTGGCGCGGGTCCCTCGACCTCGTCCAGCCGACCGCCTTCTACCTCGAGCCCGATGCGCCCAAGTACGCGATGGATGCCGTCCGCGTCATCGGGATCACCTACCTGGCGGTGGGTCTCATCCAGCTGGGCATGTGGCGGGTAACCGACCGGCTGGCGGTCCGGGTCGTCGCAAGCGCCTCGCTGCTCTTCGGCGCCGGGGTCGCGATCCAGGCGGTGACACAGGGCTCCGGCTCGGCGGACGCCTTCCACCGCCTGGCCCCCGGCCCGGCTGTCGAGAACGTGCTCGTCGCCCTTCTGTACGCCGCGCTCCTCTACCGGGAGAGCCGGACAGCGGCCGGACGAATCAGCTTCAAGGCCAATGGCCGAGCTGACAGCTAGACCGGAAGTGGGGAAGACTGGGGCCCTTCTCGCGCCGTACGCGCGCAGTTGCGGCTTGCGGTTGCTGCCCATCTTCATTTGGAATGCCGTGTTGGTCCGCTTTCTCCCGGCCGCGCTCGGGGGGCCCAAGTTCTGGCGGGGATATTCCGGCTCCGCTGGCCCACCTGGAGCATTCCCTGCGGTTGGTCGTCTCCATCCTCCCATTCTTCATGCCCCTCGAGCTGAGGTCCGGTCTTCGGCGCAAGGGCGTCGCGTTGTACGGCGTCGGCACAGGTCGGTACTTCCGCGCTTGGGCCGCGCTCATGATCGCGCCCCGCTCGCCGGGGGCCCTCAGCCCGCTTGCACCACACGTAGTTCCACGAGGAAGCCACGTCGCCTCGCTGAAGGTTCCCGACCCCCGGGTGATAGCTAGTCAAGCAGATCGAGTGCCGGGCTCGAGCAACCACCACACGGTTCGCTTGCACTCACGCTTGTCCCCCCGAATGTCCCGCTGGTTTCGGGGGCTGTTCGCGGGGATTCCTCCCCTTTCCTTCGGTTTCGTCTGCTTCTAGGTTTCGGGCCGTGTGGCGCTCAGCCTGACTACGGATCAAGAGGCTGGGGGTTCGAGTCCTCCTGGGCGCACTCCGACCGACACGCGGCTTACGGGCTGAGTTTGATCTTGGGCGGAGCCGAAGGCGCGGCGATCACCGCGCTGTCCCCTACCCCCGCGAAGCTGGAGTCCGCGGCGCGGTTGTACGCCACCGGCGTGGCACGCTGCCCGGCGGCGACTTTCTGGACGCCGTCCACCACCACGCGATCGCCCGCCCTGAGACCCCGCTCGATCAGCCATGCCCCGTGCTCCCAGGACGTCGCCACCACGTCCTGCACCGCCACCCGGTTGCTGTCCACCAGCACGTAGACGAACGCTCCCGCGAGGCCTCGCTGGACGGCCCGTTGCGGCACGAGGATCGCGTCCGGACGCTTGAGGCCGACGAAGTGCAGGCGCACGAACTGGCCCGGCAACAGCACGTGCCGCGGATTCCGGAACTCGGCGCGGAGCGAGAGCGTCCCGGTCGTGGGCTGCAGGGCGAGGTCGATGAAATTGAGCTGGCCGGTACCGGGAAAGAGGCTGCCGTCGGAGAGTGTCACCTGCACGGCGAGCACGCGGGCCGGCACGAGCAAGCGGCGCGTCGCGATGTCCTGCCGCCAGCGCAGCACCTCCTGGTCGGACGGGCTGAAGTTCACGTAGACGGGATCGATTTGCTCGACGGTGGTGAGCAAGTCGCTCGGACCCGTCACCCGCGCGCCCAGGTCCAGGAGCCCCCGGCCGGCGCGCCCGGCGATCTCCGCGCGGATGAAGGTGTCGTCGTAGTCTTTCTTGGCGCGATCGACCGCGGCCTGCGCGACCTGTAGGGCGGCGCGCGCCTGATCGAGCGCCGTCTCGGCGTCGTCCACGTCCTTCTGGGCAACCGCACGCGAGCCGAGCAGCGCCTTGAGACGACCCCAGTTGCGCTCGGCGTTTGCCAATCGAGCAGTCGCGTCGGCGTGCTGCGCCTGGGCGCTCCGGTAGGCCGCGTCGTATGTCGTGGAGTCGATCTGGAAGAGCAGGGCGCCCTTCGGGACGTCCGTGCCTTCGGCGTAGGGCCGCGCGACGATGACCCCGGCGACCTGGGCCCGCACTTCGACGCGACGTGACGCCGCGGCCTGCCCGACAAACTCGAAGCGCGCCGTGACGGTCTCGGGGGCGATCGTGAGTACCGTGACCTGGGGAGGAGGAGGCGCGGCGGGCGCGGCCTGCCGACACCCCCAGCCACCCTGGAGCAGGGCTACGGCACCGATCGCGCATACCACTATTGGGCGGTAGCGTCTGCTGCGCACGACAGTATCAGACGTCATGGACCTTGTGCTGGGGAAATACGGGCCCGCGGTGCGGGCCGCAAGACCCTCCTGGCCTTTCTTTCGGGTTGGCCGGCTTCTAGGTTTCGGGGCCTTGCCTCGGGGCGTAGCGCAGCCCGGTTAGCGCGCCTGGTTCGGGACCAGGAGGTCGGTGGTTCAAATCCACTCGCCCCGACTGGAACGGAGGTGCTAGGTGTTCGGTGTGGGCGTTAGACGCCCAATACCTGGCACCCGGCACCTAGCACCTGCTGCTCGCGCCAGTAGCTCAGCTGGATAGAGCGTCGGCCTCCGGAGCCGAAGGTCCCGCGTTCGAATCGCGGCTGGCGCATTGAGTTACAACGCAGGCTTCCTCGTGGTAACAACAGTGGTAACAAACGGGGGGGCCCTGCGCACTGCCGCCAGCCGCTTACCGAGCACCTTCCGGTGTTGAGTTACTCTGTACTCCACCACCTTGGCCCGGTGCCGCACGTGGCCCAGATGCCCGTACACTCGCTTTACCTGGAATCCCCACCGTGACCGAGTTCCCTCGCGACCGTATACGGGCTAACCGGTGCGCCCTTGTCTAACGTCTGGAGCCGCGCTGCACAATAGGAGTGCCGGAACATTTTGGAGCGAATCTCAGCGACCTTCCATCCCGCGCGCACAGCGATTGCATCTAGGAGCTTGCGGAAGTCCGTAATCATCGCTTCGTGACCCGTTCCGGTACGACGGGAATAACAAGCGGCTGGGCGGTCGGTTCGCAGCAAACACGTATGGTCGCAGGATCTTCTCAAGCTGCGGCCACAGCGGGACGGTGCGGAAGGACGAGGCGGTCTTCAGCCGCCGCCATTCGTTCGGCCGGAACGTCACAGTGTTGCGATCGAATTAGACATCGCTGACTTCGAGCCCCAGTACTTCAGATTCACGGCCGCCCGTAAGCGGTCAGAGTTGGCCGTCAAATACTGTTGCCACGGGTCCGTTCACAGGTTTGATCAGCTAGCTCGTTCATCCGTTCTCGTGTCGGCTGGAGAACGCCACGTTCGATCTGGTGTACAAGGTCTGTAATAGTGGCGTTCATATGTACCGGCACTCCGGACGCGTGGCCTAACGTCACCACATAGCCGTTGATGAAGTCGACCTCAGTCTTCCGGCCACGCTCGAAGTCCTGGAGCATCGAGGGTTTGAC